>MKWU01003760.1_pt1 | contig 19252 bp, 17 predicted proteins | sample 809101 | NCBI WGS metagenome assembly MKWU01 (sample SAMN05860141, study PRJNA318959) | sponge metagenome | host: Aplysina aerophoba | place: Slovenia: Piran, Adriatic Sea, Gulf of Piran | collected 2013-05-07
GACTTCGTCCAAGTGACTGTCCTCGTGCTCGGGCTGTTTATTTTAACGCCGATCCTCCTCGGCGACATGGGCGGCTGGAAGGCCCTCGTCGCCCAAATCCCGTCCTCCCGCTTCGATTTCTATCCTCGCGGCGACGCGGCCAGTTGGTTGACCTACGCGCGCGACTGGCTGGTCATCGGTCTCGGCAACCTAGCGGGCCAAGACCTAATTCAGCGCAGTCTGTCTAGTCGCAACGAAAAGGTGGCTTACCGCAGCGCTTATCTCGCTGGGCTGCTTTATATAACGGTCGGGCTTTTGCCCGTTTTTCTCGGCATGGCAGGTGCAGTCATCCTCCCGGATTTGGCCGATCCCGACCTAGTTATGATGTCCCTCGCCCTAAAATACCTTCCAGATATAGCCTTGGTCCTCTTTATGGGAGCCCTCGTCTCGGCCCTCCTGTCCAGCGCCGACAGCGCCCTTCTCGCTCCAGCAAGCGTCATTGGCTGGGATCTCCTGCGCTACTTCAAGCCCGATGCCGAAGAGCGGGCGTCGCTGCGCCTGACGCGCTGGTCTGTCCTCCTCTTGGGCGTAGTATCTCTACTGTTGGCCCTCCGGACCGCTTCGGTGTATGACCTGATGGTCGACTCTTGGTCCGTGCTCCTCGCCTCGCTCTTCGTCCCACTAACCGCCGGCTTGTGGTGGCCCAAGAGCAACGGTCCTGGGGCTTTAGCTTCCATAGGGGTCGGCCTGTGTACCTGGCAGGTACTGAGGATGCTCCCTGTGGATTTGCCAGCCGACCTTTTGGCCGTGCCCTTTTCCGCCCTCGCCTTGGTAATCGTCAGCTTACTGACTCAAAAGAAGGCCCCACCGCAACCTTTACTCGATGCCGAAGGACGCCCCCTAGACCATAAAAATCGCTTGGGTATTTAACCCCAAGCTCGCTTGACAGGTAAAAGCGCGTACTTAACTTGTTGATTACTTACCACCCACTTAAAAAGGAAGTTGACTATGAAGATGTATATCGCCGGAGAATGGGTTGACAAAGCCGAAACCATGGACGTCGTCAACCCCTATGATGGCTCGGTCGTCGATACCGTCCCAAGGGGCGACGCCGCAGACATCGACCGCGCCATTGACTCGGCCGAGCGCGGTGCCAAAGTCATGGCCGCAATGAGCGCCTATGAGCGCTACGAGATCATCCATCGGGCAGCGGATCTAATGCTAGAACGGCTCGATGACCTAGGACGCACAATTACCCTCGAAGAGGGCAAGGTCCTCGCCGAGGGCATGGGCGAGGCGTCCCGTGCCCAAGAAACCATCGTCCTCTCTGCCGAGGAAGCCAAGCGCCTGACTGGCGAAACGCTCGACCTGAGCGGAGCCTCTAACGGGGCGGGCAAATTCGGCTTCACGCTGCGGGTCCCCTGTGGCGTGGTAGCCGCCATCACACCCTTCAACTTCCCGCTCAACCTCGTCTGCCACAAAGTGGGTCCGGCCCTTGCAGCCGGCAATGCGATCATCATCAAACCCGCTAGCGACACCCCGCTTTCGGCCCTCAAACTGACCGAGATTTTTGTCGACGCGGGCCTGCCGGCAGAAGCCATTCAATGCGTCACGGGTTCGGGCGGCGTCATAGGCGACGCGATCAGTTCCAATCCCAAGGTCCGCAAAATCAGCTTTACCGGCAGCCGCGATGTCGGCGAACATATCTGTCAGGTCGCTGGCCTGAAGAAAGTGACGATGGAGCTAGGTTCCAATTCTCCGCTGATTGTCATGCCGGACGCCGATCTCGAAAAGGTCGCCGCCGCCACCGCCAATACCGGCTTTGCCAACGCTGGCCAAGTCTGCATTTCGACTCAGCGAGTATTCGCCAGCAGCGAGGTGTACGGAGATTTTATCGACGCTCTAAAACCCGCAGTCGAAGCCCTGACAATCGGCAACCCCCTCGACGACGACGTCAAGATGGGGCCGATGATCCGCGTCCAAGACGCCGAGCGCGTCGAGGCTTGGGTCCAAGAAGCCGTTGGAGCTGGAGCCAGCGTCGTCACGGGCGGCACCCGCGAGGGCACGATGCACGCCCCGACCATCCTAGCCGATGTAGCACCGGAGATGAAGGTCTCTTGCGATGAGATATTTGGTCCAGCGCTCGGCATCAGCCGGATCGACGATATCGACCAAGCCATCGCCATGGCCAACGACACCAACTATGGTCTCAGCGCCGCAATTTTCACCGAGAACCTCAACTGGGCCCTCCAGTTTGCCCAGCAGGTGGAATCGGGCAACATCCACATCAACTGGGGCACTCAGTGGCGTGCCGATCTGATGCCCTATGGCGGCCTCAAGGAAAGCGGCATGGGCAAGGAGGGGCCCCGATACGCGGTCGAGGAAATGACCGAAACCAAAATGATCGTCATCCATTAAACATCGCTGACGACAACGCAAAAGGGGGAGACGCCAGCCGAAGCGTTCTCCCCCTTTTTTTGTACTCTTATCCTTGCAACTCAGGTCAAATTCAGTGACTCCATAAACGCGTCGCGGATCTGCTGCGTTATCGGCCCCGGTGCACCATCGCCGATAACGGCACCGTCGATTTTTATCACTGACATCGCCTCAAGCGTAGTACCGGCAATGAAGACCTCATCGGCTTCCTTAAATTGATCCAGAGTGCAAAATTCTTCGTCGATGGGTATGCCGAGCTTGCGGGCCAAGTCGAGCAGAATTCTTCTGGTGATGCTCGGCAGAATGTGAGGACCAATAGGCGCGGTGCACAATCGCCCTGCCTGTACGCAGAAGGCACTAGTCGAAGCCCCTTCGGTGACCCGGCCTTCCGCATCGACCAGCAGTGCTTCAAAGACCCCCGCTTGCGTCGCCAACTGTTTAGCCAAGATATTGGGCAATAAGGCGATGCTCTTGATATCGCAGCGCTTCCAGCGCAAGTCTTCGGTACTAATAACCTCGACGCCTCGGTCATAGCGATCACGTGGCAGGCGACGCAATTCCTTAAACGTCATTACGACAGTGGGAGTAACCGGGACAGCGGGAAACTCGTGCTGCCTCGGAGCGACCCCACGCGTGACTTGGATATAGACCAAGATCTCGCCAAAACCGCTCCGCTCGATGCCCTCCATCAGCTTGGCCTTAAGGCCATATTCGCGGATATCCAACGGCAAGTGTAGCGCCGCTAGATTGCCCTGGAGGCGCGCCAAATGCGGCTCTAAAGCATAAGGACATCCGCCATAGGTCCCAACGACTTCATATACTCCATCGGCGAACTGATAGCCCCGGTCCTCAACCGACACCACGGCTTCGGCCAGTGGACAGAAGCGACCGTTGACATAGGCGATCTCAGGCATCGCCCCTCGCTATCCTTTGGCGAGGGCCTGCCACAAGGCTCGATAATAGCGCATCAGGCGCAGGGGCTCTGGACTTTCCGGGATTTCGGCGAGGCAATAACCTGCGTAACCGCTCTGTCGCAGTAGAGTAAAGAGCCGCTCCCAAGGGTAATCGCTCCACAATTCGGTAATGTGGACCAAGGCAATGGCCTCCTGCAAGGAGGTGAAACTGCCGTCGATGGACCCGTCAACTAGGTCCGTCGCATTGGAATTCCAGCAGACGAAGACATTGTCGTGGTCGGAGTAGTCGATGATCTTGCGGATGTTGGCTGGATCCGAGGTCCTGCGACCGTGGACCTCCAAGCGGATCTGCACCCCCAGATCGCGGGCGAACTCGCCGCACTCGCGCAAGCTGACGCCGATCTGCTCCAAGGTCTGCTCAATAGGGACCCCCTCATCTACGTGGACGTTGTTGGGGCGCACCTTGACTCCGCCGACTCCGAGATCGTGGGCCAAGCGCACGTATTCTTTAGTCCCGTCGATGTGACTTCGTAGGACCTGCGGATCGACTGCGTCGTATTCAAAGGCACTGCCCAATCCCACTAGCTCGACCGCCGAGTCGGCAAATCGCTTCTTGACCTCGGCCCGCTCGGCTGCACTAAGCGACACTTCGACCCCGTGGGCATGCGTCGTCCGCAGCTCCACTCCAGCAAAACCAGTCTCTTCGCAATGGGCAATCAACGTCTCTAAATCCCAATTGCGACCCAAATTATAGGTAACCATACCGAGCTTCACGTTGCATTCTCCCCTGTTTGATCACCGGTAAAGAGCTCCCGGCGAAAAAGTGCCTTTTGCTGCTGGAGATATTCATCCTTACTCATGTTGGGCGCGTGATTTTGTAGGATGTCCTGGGCTGAGGACGCATCGCCGTACAGCAGGTCGATGGCCATCATGGCCAAGACCTTGGCCGGGGCGAGGTACCCAGCGGCAGGGTCGGCAATCCCCCAATCGGGGCCGTGGATCGTGCCGCTAGCCCCGGTCATGGCCGGGTGTAGCACAGGCATGATCTGACTGAGGTCACCAGCGTCGGTCGAGCCGCCGCCGTGGGGATAATCCCGATACTGATCGGGGCCAAAAACCTGTGCAGCGTTGTCCTTGAAAAGCTCCCCTAAGTCGGGATCATTGCACAGCGGCAGATAGCCGGGCACAGTTTCGATCTCAACCGAACAGCCAAGGGCAACCGCCGCTCCCCGTAGCGCCCGATCGACCTTGTGAGACGCATCGAGCATCGCCTCGGAGGTGCGGGCACGAACGTAGGTTTCCAACCGCACCTCGGCCGGGATGATATTGACCAGATCGCCCCCCTTGGTGATGATCGGATGCACTCGCACGCAGTCCTGGTCGCGGAAGGTTTCGCGCTGGGCGTCAATCGCGCTGAGAGCGAGCGTCGCCGCACTAAGCGCGTTGACGCCTTTCTCCGGTGCGCCCCCGGCGTGGGCAGCCCGGCCAATGAAACGCACGTTCTTGGCCAAGAAGCCATTGGACGAACGAGCGATCCCCACCGCCCCCTCGGCCTGGGCCGAACTGCTGGTGTGGATCATCACGGCCATATCTACATCGTCGAAGTGACCCAATTCGACCAGTTCGGGCTTGCCCCCGAGAAACGCGATCTTGCCTTCTTCGACAAGTCCTAAGCGATAGCCTATTTCGACGTATTCTTCTGCGGGCACGGCGAAAAACGCGATTTCCCCAGTTAGTTCCTCGCTGACACCGGCCGCTACAAGCCCGTAAGCGGCCCCTACCATTCCGGCGATCTGGGCGTTGTGGCCACAGGCGTGTGCCGCCCCGGTTGCCGGATCGGCGCGCGGATGATCGGGCACAATGAGCGCGTCGAGCTCACCCATTAGCGCCACAGTCGGCCCTGATTGCTGCCCTTTGAGCCGGGCCTTCACACCGGTCAACGCTAGTTCTCGCTCGTACCGCAATCCGAGATCGGCAAAACTTTCGCAAACGCGGCGAGCCGTCTGCTCTTCCTTAAAGCCCAATTCGGGTTGGTCCATGATGGCTTCTCCCAGCCCGATGATCTGCTCGCTCTGCTGATCAATGGCCGCGCAGACAGCGGCCTTTAATTCCTCTTTGCTTCGCATAAATCCCCGTCTTTTTAGGTCGGCCAGTATAGCCGGAGTCTCTGGAGTTGTCAAGCAGTTCCCTGGCTTGCGCAGGTATAGCACACCCCTTAATTTTTTGAGGCCGTAAGCCTTTGCCCAGCCTTAAACTCGTCCAGAGCCATTGCATTGTACAAAATCCTTATCATCGACCGCAATCCCATATTTGGTGCCACCCTCGCCGGCCTGCTTGAACGGGCGGGCTATCAGGTCGAAGTCGCCAACCAACTGGCCGACGGACTTGACCATCACCGACTCAACGCCCCGGACTTAGTCCTCCTCGGCGTCGAAGTCGACGACCCCGCTCCTTTTGTCTCGGCGAGTCGTTTGCTCGACAACACCAAACTTATCGCCTTCCTGCCTCGCCAAAGGCGCTCATCCGACGACCTGCAAGAGGTGCTGCAAGCCCTCAAGGGGTGCCCCATTTTTTACAAGCCCTTTCGCACCGAGGATGTCCTCGCTGCTATCGCCGCAGAATTAGTGCCGCACAAGACCTGAGCCTCAGCCGTGCGGCAACACCCCGATGTCTTCGCCGCGCTGATAGTTAAGCGCATCAACCATCATCCGCACGATGTCGTAACTAGGGCTGAATCCCAAGTATTCCTCGGCCTTGCGCAGGTTGAATTCGTAAAAGGTGGGAATGGCTCTCACCGCAGCTTCGACGTGGGGCATGTCGCGCAATGCGGCGAGCCGGTAGCTGACCTCGTCCCAGGTAAAAGGGCGCGGCCCAGCTAGCTGGAATGTCTCGCCTAACGCCCTCTCTTTACCCAAGGCACAAAGGCAACCATGCACGATGTCGCGCACATCGGCGATGTGCTTTTTAAAGGGACGATCGCGCTGGTCTTTTAGCAACACTGCGCACTCTTCGCCTTGCCACAACTCAGTCAATTCCGGGTGCACCTCCTTCATCTTGCTCAGGTAGAACTGCGGGAACTCCAAAATTTCATCGACCGCCTGTACCATGGCGAAACGCAAGATCGTCGTCGGCACTTGGTACCCCTGCCAATAGCCGTTGCACAATTCCTCGCCCAACGCCTTCGTCAAGGCATACGCTCCCTTGGGCACGCGCGGTGTCCGTTCGTCAATGGGCGCGCTCATACCACCGGGGACGTACTTGTCGTACAGCGCATCCGAACTTGCGAACAGAAATTGGCCCATTCCCTTCACTCGGCGCACGGCTTCCAGCATGTTGAAAGTGCCACGCACGTTGATTTCGAAGAACTCCTCGTCGGTAAAAGGCCCCCCTCCCTGAAAGGCCGCCCCCAAGTGATAGACGGCTTCGATCCCCTCGACCGCCTGTTCGACTACAGCCGGATCAGTCAAACTCCCCTCGACGAGTTCGACCTGCATCTTCTTGAGATTTTCCACTCGCGGATCTCGGGGCCAGACCAACCCTCGGAGTTGGTGGCCGCGCTCGACGAGTTGTTTGGCTAAGTTGGCACCTATGCGACCGGTAACGCCAGTAATCAATATCCGCACGCAAACCTCCCGGTTGAATTGCCAACAACAAACCGCACCGCACCACCGCTGGCAACCCCACTATGCGAGAAAGAAGACTGGAAAAGATGACGGTCTGTTTTATATTTATAAACAGTGCTTAGTACTGCCTGGGCTGGTCCTTGACTTGATGCTCAACAACGAAGATGTCGCCTGCTCAACTCCGCCTTCTAGTCCCTCTCGAAAATCCGCACCAAGAGCACAACCTCGTCGACTTGGCTGCGACCCTTGCCCCTTCGCCTTGGGGCGAGTTGCACCTGACCCACATCCTGACGCCCGACGCTGAACCGTTACCCGATATAGAACAAGCGCTCCAAGTTTTGGCCGACCGGGGCATGGCCCACGACATCGGCACTATTGCGCATTTGGAAAAAGACGAGGATGTGACGAGCGGAATTCAGCGGGCTGTCCGCCGTTGGAGCTGCAACATGATGCTCATGGCCTGGAAAGCCAACGTCGAGCGCGACGCAATCCTATCTGCGCCTAACCGCGCTCTGACCAAGGCCATCGACGTCGACACCTTAATTTTTAAGGAAAAGAAGAGCGGACCGGTGCGCCGGATTCTCGTGCCTTTCGGCGGCGGCAATCACGCGCTAGTAGGTGTGCAAATCGCCTACGATCTGGCCCAGGCCTGGGGTGCTGATCTGGAAATTCTCCGCATCGTCCGCGACATCCGAGCCCCCTCCGACCCGATTCTCCAGCGCTACTGTGCACAGCTAGCTGCAGACACGCGCTTGCAGCTAGAACTGCTGAAGATTGACGTGCCGTTGACTGTACTCTCGGCCGTCGATGTGGTCCCGGCCATCGTCGAAAGGGCGCAAAACCACGATTTGATCGTACTTGGTGCCTCGAACGACTGGCGCCAAGAGGAACACCTTGCTGGCTCCATCCCGGACGAAATCGCCTATCAGGTGCCCTGTTCGGTGCTAATGGTCCGCTCGGCCGCGGCCAACGACCTGCAGCTAAGTCGCATTTTCTGGGAACACACCATCCGCTTGGACCTCACCCCCAAGGACAAGTGGGATGCCATCGCCCAGATGGTCGATGGGTTAATCGAAGAAAAACAGATCCCCGCCAGCGAACGCCAGACCGTACTTGAGGCCGCGCTCAACCGCGAGCGCAAAGGCTCGACCTCGCTAGGGCACAGTACGGCCATCCCCCATGCGCCCATCCCCGATCTAGATGGGATCATCGGCTGCTTGGGAATTTGCCGTCAAGGCATTGACTTTGAAGGTCCCACCCCTGAGCCGGTGCACTTCATCTTCCTGCTCCTGACCCCGGAACAAAACTACCGCAGTTACATCCCAATCCTCGCCCAGATCGCAACCTTGATGCATACCGATACTACCCATCGCGACATGCTCGCCTCGCAGACGCCTGCAGAAGTAACCGCCGTCCTCAAACGCCTGCCGCAACCGCGCCGCTAAGTCCTCTCGATCTGGCTGGCAAAATAATCGCAATGTGGCATGAGTGCACACTCGTCGCACAGGGGCTTGCGCGCCTTGCACACGTAGCGACCATGCAAAACTACGCGCTGTCCAAAAGCCGTCCACTCCTCGTCCGGCAGTAGCTGTGCCAAAGCCATCTCGACCTTGACCGGATCCGTTTCTGCGGTCAGTCCCAAGCGCCGACTCACCCGACCCACGTGCGTATCTACCACGATGCCAGGCACGCCATATACGTTGCCGAGAATGACATTGGCACTCTTGCGACCAATGCCGGGCAAGCGAGTCAAGGCGTCCATGTGCCCAGGGACTTGGCCATCGTGCTCGTCAATGAGCATCGCCATAGCCGCGCGGATATTTTTGGCCTTTTGCCGGTAGAAGCCGGTCGAGCGGATATCTTCCTCCAACTCCTCGGCTTCCACCGCCACGTAGTCGGCTGCGCACCGATATTTTTTGAATAGCACTGCGGTGACTTCGTTGACCTTGACATCTGTGCTCTGCGCCGCGAGCACAGTGGCCACCATAAGTTCCAAAGGATTGCTGTAATTGAGTTCCACCCTCGCTTCGGGAATGGTTTTCTTTAATTCCCTACAGACGATCTGTGCCCGCCCGACGGCTCGACTGAGCTCGCCGAAGTCTTCGCGCTCCCCCACTTCGCCTTCCTTCTTCAGCGCCGGGACGGCTCGGATAGCCCGACGCTGGTGCCAGCCCCGCGCATGCGTCGACCCCACAGGTGAACGCGGCCCTTCCAGCGGAAAATCCCCAAGCAGCCAACGCTGCCGACTAAAACTACGTGCAGGGGTTGCAACAAGGCCCAAAAGGGAAAATAGCGGCGCAATTCGCGCCGGCCCGATAGCGATATTCCGCCATTAAATACATTCCACTCGCCCCACACTTTTGCCCCCACCGCGCCCAAGGCCCACAGGGGATCCAGTAGGCCAGCCACACACAGCAAGGGGGCCATGAGCGTCGCCCAGCTCAAAACGTATGAGAGCATCATATAGCCGAAAAAGAGCGGATCTAGGCGGGCGAGGACCGGAGCATTGGAAGCCCAGCGGCTGCGCTGGCCGAATAACCCACCCCAAGACCCAGCCACCGGATGCCGCACAAAGGTCGCTGGCTGGTTGGCAAAAACAATGGACCACCGGCCCGAGCGGCGCATGGCCTGCATGAGCAGCACATCGTCTCCAGAAGCCCGGTGCATGATCTTTTCATAACCGCCAACGGCGAAAAAGGCATCTCGCAAAAAAGCCAAATTCTGCCCGGAGGCCGCCATGGGATGGCCCCAACCGGCGCTGCCCCATATGCAAGCCATCAAGCAGGTGAAGTCAACGGCCTCGTATCCCTGACGCCAACCCTTGATCTCAGACGGCGAACCGATTTGCGAAAAGCCGATAACCATGCCCACCCCATCGTCAAAGTGCGACAACATGCCGCGAATCCATCCCGGAGCGACCTGACAATCGGCATCCGTGGTAAGAATCACCTCCCCCCGCGCTTCGGCGATCCCTAAGCTGAGCGCGGCCTTCTTGGAACCCGACCCTTCGGTGCGCAGCAATCGCACGGACGCAGTCTCCCCGCTGAACTCGCGCACGATGTGGCCAGTGCCGTCGGTGGAGCCATCGTCAACGACGATGATTTCGTAGCGATCTTGGGGATAATCCTGCGCCAGCAGGGCGCGCAGGCAGCAGGCGATGTGCGCAGCTTCGTCGCGGGCAGCGACGACGACCGAGACCAATTGGACGCGCTCGGCCTTGGCATTGCCGGGACGGCGGCGCATCCCGGTGATGAACCAACAAGCTCCGAGCAAGTAGGCCAGCGCACAGAACGCCAAGAAGTATTCGGGCGCGGACAACGCGGGCATTAGCCCTTGATTTCCTTGATCAGCGAAAACATGCCTCGATAACCTTCGGAACAGTTGCGGCACATGTCGAAGCTATTGCGGTCGGTGAGGACCTGACGGCGAAAATCCATATAGGCCCGGCTGCGCCAGATCTCGTCAAAAGAGCGGCCGTTGAAGGCCTGCCCCATGCCAAAGTCGACGTCCTTGTCGAAGCAACAAGGCGCGACCGCTCCGTTCCAATTGACCATCGAGCTGTACCACAGCACCTTGCAACCCCGCGTGGGCTGCCCCTTGACCACGAGTTCGTCCTCCGCACGCTCGTAGCGGCTGTACTGTTCGTCCTCGGGCAGGAACTCCTCGGCGTCCGCCTCGGAGTAAACTTGGGCGGTCTTGACCAAGAACTTGTCGACGCGCAGATCCTTGGCCAGCGCTTCAGCCGTGGCCAGATCGCGCTCGTTGTGCTTCATAACGATGAATTGCAAGTTGATCAGTGGCGTCTGCGACCCCAGCGCCTCTTTGGCTGCGACCAGCAGGCGGACTCCGGAGAAGACGCGCTCGATTTGGCCGCCGACCCGGTACTGTTCATACGTTTCTTGATCGACTCCGTCCAGCGAGACGATCATCTCGTCTAGCCCGGATTCGACGATGGCCTGCGCCTGCTCCGGGTTGCGAACAAAGTGGCCGTTGGTGCTAGTGAAGGTGAAGATGCCGCGGTCGCTGGCGTAGCGCACCATCTGGTTGAAGCACTTATTGATATACGGCTCGCCTTGGTTCCACAACATCATCATAAAGGCCTTGTCCCCGAGTTCATCAACCAGCTTTTTGAAATCCTCCAAGCCCATCGTGCCCCGGGGACGGCGCATCTCGCCGTTGCCCGAAGGGCACAAAGGGCACTTGAGGTTGCAGAAGTTAGTAGGCTCGACCATGAGCATAAAAGGACGCCCCCACACGATGGGTCGGCGGGTTATCCACGATAGCCCCATAGACGCCAAAACGGCGAGAAAATTGCCCAACCGCTTCCAAGAAAATGCGCGAGCGTAGCGCCGAACGTAGCGAGGCAGTGCTTTAGGCGTGATTAGGTAGGCCAAATCAGCTCCTTTATCAGGTTTTCCAGCGAAACCATCCCCAACGGCCGACGACCGTAAAGATTAGGACATAGGGAATATATAAAACTTCCACTAGTGGCAAATAGCGCAGGTGCGCGCGCGCCTCGGGCACAGCCATCCGCTTGAGCAACAAAAAGTCAACGGCCCAGCGCGTAAACCACACTCCCGCGACCCAGCTATTCCAGCTTTGGGTCCAGAGCATCTGCACCAACCCCCAAGCCAGAAAGCCGTGGAATAAATAGATGCCTACGGCCAAATAGAACGCGCGGCCTTTGTAGTGACCTCCTTTGGCCGCGTGCCGGAGCTTTTGTTGAATCGCGTCCGCGAGCTTAGCTGGTGGTGGCTGCGAAAGGACGACAGTCCAGCGGTTAAACGCCATAGCCCACCGGCCTTGGGCACTCAGCAACCGCATGAAGTACACATCGTCTCCCCCGATCAGATGCCCTATTTGCGCGAAGCCGCCCAATTCATCGTACACTTGGCGGCGGTAGCCCAAATTGCGGCCCGTACACGACAGCGGGTGCCCCATGCCAAAGCTGCCCGCCCCCAGTGCCCCAACCCCGATATTGTCCACGGCCAAAATCTTGGCCAGCACGCCGGAGACCGGATCGGGCCGCGCGTACCCGGAGACTAAGCCGACCTCCGGTGCAAAGTGCGCCACCATCGAACTAACCCAATCTGCGGGTGGGCGGCAATCCGCATCGGTAAAGAGCAATATCTCCCCACTGCTCGCTGCAATCCCCTCGGCTAGTGCGCTTTTCTTCGGACATTTAAACTGTCCGCTCGGCGCGGCCTGCACGCCCTTGAGTGCCGACCAAGTCTCCGCCTTTGCGGCTATGATGTCCCAAGTTCGGTCGCGCGAGCGGTCATCTACGACGATCACTTCAAACGCTCCCTGATAGTCCTGGCGGGCGAGCGCGTCCAAGCAGTGCGGCAAGGTTGCCTCCTCGTCGCGCGCAGCGACGATGGCGCTGACCGAGGGTTGATCGCTAACTAGGGCCGGGCCGGACCGCCGCTCACTCAAGCCGCGCCACAGCCAGAAAACGCTGCCCACGTAGATCGCGCCGCTCAAGAGCAAGCCCGCCTTTTGCAGATCCATCAGTTCCATAAGGCGGCCTCAGAAGTAGTTAAAGCGCAGGTCAATGCGCAGGTGCTGCTGGCGGCCATCTCCGTAGCCAGAGCGCCACGCCAGTGGCACAGCCGGGCCCCAAGCCGGGGGTAGCGGCACTCCTTGGCCCCACTCCTGCGCGTATTCGACCTCTAGCTGGAGATCGGGCAAGATCCGCCAGTGCAAGCCAGCACCCAACTCGGTCCGCTGCATGCGATGCCCGTCGAGAAATTGCTTGGTCTCGCGCTCGTCCCCCGGCCGCCAGCCATAGTGCATATCGCCGCCGACGTTGTGAATCGTGCCGTCCGCTTCTAACTCGTTCTCGCCGTGTCGACTGCGCGTGACATATACTGCAAATTCTAGGTCTCGGGTCGCCCGCTTGGTCAGGCTCAATTGCCATTGGTCGCTGTTGGGCGCAAGAGCGTGTCCCAGTGGTGAGTCGAAGTGTCGAAAGGTATTAATGGGAAATCGATGTGAGTAAAGCCAAGGTTCGATGCGCACGTATTCGGCCCGCAGTTCGGAATCGGCCAACCCCAGCGGATCGACCCATAGCATCCCGGCCTGCAGGGAAAACTTGTTGGCAAAATCGTCGGAAAAGATGCGGGCCTTCTTCAGGTCATCAACCACGTACGCCAGATAATAGCGCCGCCCGCGCCCCGGATGAATATCCAAGTCTAAGCCCATCAGGAGGTTGTCCTTGTCGCCTAGGTGGCTTTGGGCAGCCCAGTAGAACATCAGCGGATTGACGTAGCTAGGCTCCAGCCCTCGATCGCCGTACACTACTACCTCCTGAAAACCCAAGTCGAGCCAAGGGGTCAGCGCCACCTCCAAACGATGAGCCGCCAAGTACTTCTGGCGCTCCAGCAGGCGCACATTAGATATGCCATTGACTGCATACGTGGCCGCTGAATCAGCCGTCCCCACGCAAAGGGGCGAATCGGACCGGTTGGGACAAGGGCGGAGTTCGGCGGAGATGCTGACCAGCTTAAAGGCCCCAAGCTGCGACTGCAAGCGGATCATGTTAAACGACGGCGCATTATTGCTTAGTCCCAAATTTTGTTCCGGGGCCGGTCCCCACAAGGCCTCGTCTTTGCCCAATTGCACATCCACCGGCCCCATCGCGAACTTGACGTACGCCGTGCCCTCGTGAAAATCGGCCGCCTCGCCCTTTAGTTGGGGCAAGTCAATTCGCCGCTCGTACAGGTCGTGGCGATAGAGGTAACGACGCGATCCTTGCTCCCGCACCTGTTCAAAAGCCATGCGGAAGCCCATCCTGCGGCCTAGATGCCCACGGACGATGCCTCCACCTCGATGGCGGTACACCACTTCGGCCTCCGACCGCCCGCGGCCGTTAAAGCGATCGGTTTGCTGGCGGGCGAGAAAATCGGCGAAAATTGCTCCTCCGTGGGCGCGATATTGAAACATGGCTCGCTCGTGCGCAAACTCGCCGCGCAACAAGTCCAGTTCGCCCAGTTCGATCGGCGATAATTCGGGGAGATACTTTTTATCGATCTCATCAAGTAATTCTATTATTTTATTGCGGCTGTAGGGCTTAATTCCATCTGCAAAGCCATTAGCTCTCCCTTGGGCTTCAAACCGCTCGACAAACCGATAAACCCAGTGTTCCAAAGGTACGTAAACCGACGAATCCGCTCCGGCGGTGACGGTGCCCAACAAGATCAACAAGCCCAATAGAACCTGTGTTGACAGCATTCCCAAGGGCTTGTTGATTAATCGTTTACGTCTTTTTTCACTCATCGCTTGAAAGCCGGAAATCCCATGCCTATTATCGCCGATGTCCACGCCCGCGAAATCCTCGACTCGCGCGGCAATCCCACCGTTGAAGTCGATGTGCGCCTCGCAGACGGCCATCTCGGGCGGGCAGCAGTGCCTTCGGGTGCTTCCACCGGCGAACACGAAGCCGTAGAACTGCGCGACGACGATTCGGCCCGCTATCTCGGCAAGGGCACCCGCAAAGCTGTGGACAACGTGCGCCGAGAAATCGCGCCACTGCTCAAGGGCCTAAACGCGACCGAGCAAAATCAAATCGACCAAGCGATGATCGACCTCGACGGCACCCCCAACAAGGCCCGCTTGGGGGCCAACGCCATACTCGGCGCATCGCTGGCCTGCGCCAAAGCGGCCGCCCAATTTTGCGGTCTCCCCCTCTATCGCTACCTCGGTGGCCCCGCGGCCCACACGCTGCCGGTGCCCATGATGAATATCCTCAACGGCGGCGCGCACTCCGACAACAACGTCGATCTGCAAGAATTCATGGTCATGCCCGTCGGAGCACCCTCTTTCGGTCAAGCCCTGCGGATGGGAGCCGAAATATTTCACCACCTAAAAGCCGTGCTAAAAGAGAAAAAACGCCACACGGCAGTCGGCGACGAGGGCGGCTTTGCCCCGGACCTCGACTCCAACGACGAGGCCCTCGACATCATTATCGAAGCCATTCAACGCAGCGGTCACCAACCAGGCGAGGACGTGCTGCTGGCCCTCGATGCGGCGGCCAGCGAGCTGTTTGCCGATGGCAAATACACCTTGCACTGGTCCTCAGGCCAAGAGCGCAGCGCCGAAGACATGGTCGCTTTCTACGCTGAACTAGCCGACCGCTACCCCATCGTCTCCATCGAAGACGGCATCGACGAAAACGATTGGGACGGCTGGGCGCGGCTAACCGAAGCCTTGGGCGATCGCGTGCAGCTAGTGGGCGACGATCTTTTCGCGACCAATACCGAGCGGCTCAACCGCGGCATCCAACAGGGCATCGCCAACTCCATCCTCGTCAAGGTCAACCAAATCGGCACCCTGAGCGAGACCCTCGCTGCCATTGAGTTGGCCAAGCAAGCGGGCTACACAGCCGTCATTTCGCACCGCTCGGGCGAAACCGAAGACACAACCATTGCCGATATTGCCGTGGCAACCAATGCTGGCCAGATCAAAACCGGATCGGCCTCGCGCACCGATCGCGTGGCCAAGTACAACCAACTTTTGCGCATTGAGGAAAGCCTCGGCCAACAAGCTATTTATCCGCAACGAGCCGCCTTTTACAACTTACGCCGCGGATAGTTTGCCCGCTGTCCACACCGCGACGACGTGCATCAACCGCTGCCCCAAGAGCACAGCTACCAAAAGAGCCGCTCCTTGTCCGGCAGGCAAGAAGGCCGCCAAGCTCAGGGCGATGACTAACCCCAAGTCGTCTAGTTCCAAAAGCTGCCTCGGCTCTACGCCGGTGCGTTGGTCCACAGAGCGGCTGAGCATTTGCCTCATCCCATGCCACATCGCCAACCGCATCCCCGGCACCACGGCGACCAAGGCCAAGAAGACCCAAGCACCAAACGCGAACTCCAAGCCGCCCTTGATGAGTGCCGCTCCAAGTGCCCACCCGGCGACCCCAGGCAACACCGTCCGCACCATGTCTTGGCCCTGCTCTAAGGAGCGCAAAATATCCAGGCGGCGCGTCGTCGCATTGACCAGCCAAATTCCAGCCACAGTCCCTACCCACAGGGGCTCCAAGCCCAGCGCGCCGGCCAAGCCGCTGCCCAGCAAAAGACCGGCAGCTATCACGTAGTACAAGTATCCTTTACCAAGGCCACGGGTCGCTAAGTCCACAATCAGGCCGATTAAAGCACCCAATACTAGACACGCTCCGTATTTTGCCCACATCCCCTCGACGACAATCGACGGGAAAGCCAGCGGCAAACGCACCTCGAATCCCCCTGGACGCAGTTGCATAAATCCCACGCCTGCTATGAACAAGCCGGCCAGCGCGCTAGCCGAGGGCAGCCAACCGCTGCTCGGTTTCTTCTTCGTGCTCCCTCCCTTGCGGCCTTGGCGCATCCAGCAAGCGGCGCACAAGCCGCAAATTCCCCATAACGTGGCCCCCTCCACGCCTTCCTGAGAAAAACCATAGCTCAACACCCACAAACCCAAGCCCAACAAAACCAAATAGCCGATTTCCAGCAGGAGCAGGAGTCGGCTAGTGTTCTTAAGCAGGCGCAACTCAACGCTGCATCCGACCACCAATCCGAAAATCCCCACCAAAAACGAGGTGGCCAGATCGGCTGCTGCGCCAAGGACGGGCCGCATGTTCAACGGCGCGAGCAAGCCAAAAACTACTCCGGCCAACGCATACTGCACGCGAGAAGCTAAAAGCTCGGCCAAAAGAGGCGAGTGGGAAGCCCGCGACCGACAAAGGCGCACCCCTGCGTAAATCAACCCCACGGCGGCTAGCCCCGTACCAAAACTCAGAAGTACTTCGATGCTAGCCATCGCGTACTTCGCCCGTGTATAAATCGGGATTGCCCAACTGAGCAAAGCCCTCATCAAACCCTTGGCAAAACCTTTCCACAGCCGATTCGCCTAGCTTGAGGGCCTCCTCGTAAACTTGATCTGAGGGCAACAGCGGCCGCGCCAAGGCCGCGCCATCCTTGAAGCGCACCCAATGCTGGAGCCAATCTCCGAGGACCTTGCGTCCTAGGTGGGCAAACGCCAATGTGCACAGGGGATTGGGGCGTCTAGCCACGCGGATGTGCCCTCCCCACCAGAGAATCTTGGGGATTCGCTGCAGCCACCGGGCGGTGGCCTCACCTCCTCGCTCCAGCAATCGCTCGTCGGCATCTCGACCGTAGAAAGCCTCCCCCACTTCCCCCAACAAGCTGCGGCCATCAGCACGGCGAGGAAAGTATAAATGCGCGCTCCACAGGCCGTTCATCCCCTCGCTGGCCAGCAAGCGGCAATCAATACCCCATTCCAAGCGCAGGTGCCACAAATCAGGTGCAGCCGGACGGGTACCTTCGCGGAGCAAGGCAGCCACACGGGCCTCAACCCAAGGATGCACGGCCATATCTGTATAGACGTGAAGTCCCCAACCTGCTGCGAACGCCCGCTCGTCAGGGCTGGCGGCCTCTTGGGTCAGGGCGCGCAAAAAGTCGCCACACCGCTCCAGATGCGCGCGATGCGACAAGACCGCCGGGCCGCCGGGGAAAAAACCAATGTCCGGGCCTACGGAGCCAGCGGCAAAGGCCGCCTGCATCTCTCCTTTGCCCGCGCAGTCGCCAAAAACTAGGGGAAAGACGCGCTCGGCCAGCCATAAGTGGAAGAAGCTGCCTGCCAAATTTTAGAACGGCAGGTCGTCGTCGTCGCCACCCGACGGCGGGGGCGCAGTGGGCTGGGCGGCGGGGCCTACGTTTTGCCCACCAGACGGATCGCCGGGCGGATTGTAGCCTGCGTCTCTGTCACCGCTGCCACCACCCTCGCCGCGAGAATCGAGCATCTGCATGTCGTTGACCACGACCTCGGTCGTATAGCGCTTCTGGCCACTCTGGTCGTCCCAAGAACGGGTCTGCAACCTGCCTTCGACATAGATCTTGGCACCCTTTTTGAGGTATTGCCCGGCGATCTCGGCCAGCTTGCTCCAAAGCACGAGCCGGTGCCATTCGGTCCGCTCTTGGCGCTCGCCCGTATTGCGGTCGTTCCAGCTTTCAGAGGTGGCCAAGCTGAAATTAGCTACAGGCGCTCCATTTGGTGTGTAGCGCACTTCGGGGTCGCTGCCCAAATTGCCAATCAATATTACTTTATTTACTCCACGGGCCATATATTCACTCCTTTTTGCGGTGCGCCGCGAGCGCACCCATTAATGTTCGCAATTTCGCTTATCTTAGGCGCAAGCCTTGGCCCAGTCAAGGTCAGCCCCAGCCCTCCGGTGGGCTTGACTTTCTCCGGCGGCTTCGCTATTCTTCCATATCCTTAACTATTAAGTGCTTACAGTCGGCCGACTTCCCCCTTTGTCTGGCGTTGTAAACACTGGTAATTGGGGGTCGAGTACCCTCAATTCGTCGCATCGCTGCCGCGGCGGTAGCTTTTCGCCCCTCCCTATATGTCCTCGCCTTGATCCTACTGCGCTGCATTTTGCGGCTGCGCTTTGAAAGAAGGTACGCCAACCATGGCTGGATCCCCTGTCGTCGTTCTTGATGTTGGTGCCTCAAAAATTCTATGCTTAGTCGGCGAGGTGCAAAACAATTCCCAAGTCAAAATCTTGGGCCTAGGGCAAAGCCCCTGCACTGGTCTGCGTCGTAGCGCCGTCATCGACATGCCTCAAGTAGCAGAATCCATCCGCGCAGCCCTCGCCGCGTGGTTTAGAGAACGGGCCGCCGAAACACTCCCCGACATAGTGAAGCGTTGGGTGCCCAGCCTCGGCGGCGATGGTCCGACCAGGATCCTTATCCGCAATCAGAAGCAGCGTTGGGGTAGTTGCTCAGCCGACGGCACCCTCAGATTCAACTGGCGCGTCATAATGCTCCCGCCCGAGCTCATCGACTACATTGTCGTCCATGAACTGGCACACCTTAGGCACCAGAACCACTCGCGTGAATACTGGGATCACGTCACCGCCGCCATGCCGGACGCCATTCAAAGGCGCAAGGCCTTACGAGAAGCCGGCCAAAATTTGCCGACGCTCTAGGTAGGGGGAACTGCCCCGTGCGCGCCGAAATCAATCAGATTACGGGTATTATGGACGGCAGGAAGGTCAGTCAGAGGGAACGAATATGGGCGCAACGCACGTCACCGTGAGAATCACCAACCCCGCCGATCCGGAAAAGTTCTGGGAGGGCCTGTTTCTGGTCGATACTGGCGCGACCGACTCCCTCGTCCCCCGGCAGCACCTGGAAGCCATCGGCCTGGAACCAAAGGGCCGCAGGGTCTATCAGTTGGCAGATGGCAATGACCTGGAATTGCAGATAACGACTGCCGACATCGAGTTCATGGGCGAGATTA
>MKWU01003762.1_pt1 | contig 19232 bp, 17 predicted proteins | sample 809101 | NCBI WGS metagenome assembly MKWU01 (sample SAMN05860141, study PRJNA318959) | sponge metagenome | host: Aplysina aerophoba | place: Slovenia: Piran, Adriatic Sea, Gulf of Piran | collected 2013-05-07
GAGGTCCGCCGCGAAGACGGGGCGGGGGAACGCCCGGCGGGCCAGCGTCTCGAGGATGGACGCCGCGCAGGCGCGGGCTTCGTCCGCGTCGCCGTCGCCGGCCGGCCGGCAGGTGAAGATGCGCTCGCGGCTAGGGGTCTCGCCCGGCCCCGCCGGCCCGTAGGGGCCGCCCACCGTCAGCCGGTCCACATGCGGCAGCCCGTCGACCGGATCCGCGCGATAGCTCGCCAGGAACGGCCGGTCGAGCTCCTCGGCCAGCACCGACGGCTGCTTGAGAAACGCGACGCTCACCTCGTGGAACCCGGCCGCGACCGGGACGCGGACGCGCAGCACCTCGTCCGCGGTGAACGCCTTCGTCACCCCGACCACCGTTTGGATGTCGCCGATCTGGTCGTAGAAGTCGGGACCGCCGACGCGGAACAGCCCTGCGCGCACCCCATCGATGGCGATCTCGACGTCGTGAGCCTCGCCGAGCCCGCGGATTCCGGTTTGCGCCGTCCGCTTCAGGAAGCCGCGGATCTCGTACTCCGCGTCGAGAGGGAAGTGGTGCCGCGCCGCGAGACCGCCGCGGGTCCCGAACGGCAGGCCGTCGAGGGGATAGTCCTGCGTGTGGTCGGGCGCGGTCCGATAGGTGTCGGTCGCCGCACGCACGGTCGGGCTACCGACGGCCGCGCGGCTGATGACCCGCGCCGCCGACAGGTACTGCTCCAGCAGCAGGGGCGAGACGCGCAGCACGTCGGCGATGTTGTCGAAGCCGTAGCTGGAGTCGTCCGGCGGCAGGAAGCGCGCCACGTCCACTTCGAGCGTCAGCAGATCGCGGATGACGTTGGCGTACTCGGTCCGGTTCAGCCGGTGCAGCGCACCGCGGCCGGGATTCGGCCTGCTGCGGGCGGCTCGATCGAGGGCCGTCGTGAGATCCGCCGCGAGGGCGTCGTACTCCGCCTCGTTCGGCCTCGGCCGGCCTGCGGGCGGCATCTCCCGACCGCGGAGCTTGCGCAGCACCCGCTCCCAGGTTGCCGCGCCGGGAGCGACGTTCGAGACGTCGAGCCCCTCGAGCACGACCCCCGCGGTCCGCAGCCGCTCGTTGTGGCACGTCACGCAGTAGCGCTCGATCAGCGCTCCGTGCGGCGGCTCCCCGGGCACCTGCGCCGCCGGCGCGGCCCCTGCCGCGTGCGCCGCCGGCGCCTGTGCAGCCGGCTCCCGCGCCGCCGGCTCCTGTGCAGCCGCCCCCCGCGCCGCCGGCGCCTGTGCAGCCGGCTCCCGCGCCGCCGGCGCCTGTGCAGCCGGCTCCCGCGCCGCCGGCGGCGCTACGTTGAGGAGCACCGCGAGCGCCACGACGCATCCCGCACCCGATGCCTGCGTCCTTCGTCTGGTCATGCTGCCCACCCGAGCAACCGGCTCCGCCCGGCCTGCCGCGCGCACCCCGACGACGCGAGAAAGCGATGGCCGCATTGTAGTCGACTCGACGTGCCGAGGCGCGCCCGAGGCGCAGCAGCCGCCTTGACGCCCCCTCCGGCCGGTTGTAGGCTCGCCTCACGCCAGATGCGGCCCGCGCCGGGCCGGGTGCGGTGCCCGGCGCAGCCGCGCGAGGTCGAATCCGCAGGCAGGATCCGGATCCGCAGGCAAGAGAGGTGGAGGCTTCCATGAGAATGACGGCGCGCCTTGTGCCGATCGTGTTCGTCGTGCTCGCCATCGTGACCGCGGGTGCGGTGAGCATGCTCCAGAACGAGGATCATGTCGCGGCGATGAGCGAGTCCGCGCAGGCGTTCCTCGACACGCTGACCCCCGAGCAGCGCTCGGCGGTGATGTTCGCCTTCAACAGCGACGATCGCTTCGACTGGCACTACATTCCGCGCGAGCGCAAGGGCGTCGCCCTCAAGACGATGACCAAGGCCCAGAAGACCGCGGCCCTGGCCCTCCTCGAGGCCAGCCTGAGCGCCGAGGGCTACGACAAGGCGGAGCGCATCCGGCACCTCGAGCAGATCCTGTACGACCGCGAGGGGCGCGCCATGCGCGACACCGAGCTCTACTTCGTCATGATCTTCGGCGAGCCGACCGCGGACGGGACCTGGGGCTGGCGCTACGAGGGGCACCACATCTCGCAGAACTGGACCGTCAACGGCGGGACGCTCAGCTCCAGCACGCCGCAGTTCTTCGGGACCAACCCGGCCCACGTGCGCGAGGGCAGCCGCGCCGGCGAGCGGGTTCTGGTGCTGGAGGACATCCTGCCCCGCAGCCTGATCGCCTCGATGACCGACGCGCACAGCCGGGCGGCAATCATCTCCGACGAGGCGCCTCGCGACATCCTGACCACCTCCGACCGCAAGGCCGCGATCCAGGAGAACCGGGGCGTCGCCTACGGCGATCTCAACCGGGGCCAGCAGGACATCCTGTGGGCGCTGATCGAGGAGTACGCCGACGCGCAGCCGGCCGCGATTGCGGCCGAGCGTCTCGCCAAGGTGAAGAAGGCCGGCCTCGACGGCATCCGCTTCGCCTGGATGGGGAGCCTCGAGGACGGCGAGCCGCACTACTACCGCGTGCAGGGACCGACGTTCCTCATCGAGTACGACAACGTGCAGAACGGCGCGAACCACGTCCACAGCGTGTGGCGCGACTTCGACGGCGACTTCGGCCGCGACGCGCTGGCGGCGCACTACCGGCAGTTCCCGCACAGCGCGCGCGGTGCGGCCAACGCCGACTGACGTTTCTGGATGGACGCAGCGCGACCCGAGGAGCGGTCGCGCTGCGTCCGCGTCCCCGCCGGGCGGAACCCTCCCTACGCGGAAGCGTCCTGATCGAAGACGAGGCGGGTGCGCTCCGGTCCGGTCGCCTTGACGACCAGCAGCGTCCGGTCGTCGGGTGATACGCCGGCGTCGAAGCCGCGCACGTCCTGGGCGATGGCGTTGCAGATCTCGGTGGCGCTCGCCTCCCGGGTCCGGCGCAGGACGTCGATCAGCCGTTCGCGCCCGTACTCCTCCCCGTCCGCGTCCATCGACTCGACGATCCCGTCCGTGTAGAGCGCCATCACGTCGCCGTTTCCGAGCGCCGCGTGCCCCTCGGTATAGCGGGGGGCGCCGAAGAGACCCAGCGGCACTCCGCCCTCATCGAAGAGCTCGACGGCCCCGTCCGCACGGAGCAGCACCGGCGGGACGTGGCCGGCGTTGACGTAGAGCAGCCGGCGGGCCGGAACGTCCAGCACCATGTAGAAGAGCGTCACGTAGCGCCCGTCCTCCGCCGACTCGTGGAAGAAGCGGTTGGCTCGCCGCAGGACCGTGCGGACCGCCAGATCGTGCCCCACCAGCGCCCAGATGGAAGCCCGCGTCGCGGCGACGAGCAGAGCGGCGGGGAGGCCCTTCCCCACCACGTCGGCGATCACGACGCCCCAGCGATCCTCGCCCAGGGGGATGAACTCGTAGTAGTCGCCGCCGACCGCCAGCGACGCCCGGTGCGCCCCGGCGATGTCGAAGCCGGCCAGCGACGGCGCGTTGTGCGGCAGCAGATCGGCCATCACGGCGCGGGCCAGCGCCAGGTCGCTGTCGAGGCGCCGCTTGACGACCATGTCGGCCTGGAGGCGCGCCGTCTCGATGGCCGCGGCGACCGCGGAGGCATAGACCTCGAGCAGCGCCGTCGCCGGCTCGTCGTAGCCACCGGGCCGGTCGGAGCGGATGTCGAGCACGCCGAGGACCCGCTCGCGCGGCCCGATCACCGGCACGACCAGGCGCGACTGCGCGCACGGCCGGCAGTCCGACGCCGCGGCGTCGGTCACCGAGACGGTCTTCCCGGAGGCCAGCACCTCGCCGATGACGCCGCGCGCCTCGAACGGCGCGTGGCCATCGGGGGAGGGGCTTGCGCATCCCCGGGTGCGGCTGTGCCGGACGAGACCGCTGCGGCGCCCGACGACGTGAATACCGGCCGCGTCGTGCTCGACGAGCGGCGCGATGCCGTCGAGGATGCCGTCGAGGACGGACCGCGCCTCGCCCGCCTCGCCCGCTTCGCGCGCGACCCGGTGCGTCTCGATCATCGCCCGCGCGACCTGGAGGGAATCCGCATTGGCCCGGACCGAGGGCCGATCGGGCGCGTCGACCTCGCTGACCTCGGACGCCATGCCCTGATCTTAGCGGGTCGCAGGGGCGGATGCGGACCGGCCGGCCAATCGCCGGCCCGCCCGAGCCGACACGCTCGGACCGGTCAGAACCCGCGCTTGCGGGCCCGAACGCCCCGGCGGCTGCCCTTGGGGCGCGCGGGCTTGCGCGAGGGCCGGTCGTCCGTCCATCCGCCGCCTCCGCCGGAGTCACCGCCGCCGAACGGCGCTCGCGGCGCCCGCTCGCGGGCCTCGCTGACCTGCAGCATGCGGCCGCCGAACTCGGTGCCGTCGAAGCGGTTGATGGCCTCGGCCACTGCGGATGCGTCGCCGAACTCCACGAAGGCGAAGCCGCGGGGGCGATCCGTCATGCGGTCGACGGGCAGGACCACCTCGACGACCTTACCGACCTGGGAGAAGAGCGTCTCGAGCTCCTGGGCCGACGTTTCGTACTGCAGATTTCCGACGAAGACTCGTGAAGAAATGGGAAGCTCCTTACTGCGACTTGCGCCGCTCCGCGCCGCCGGAGCGATGCGACCCACGCTCGCACCCGCTGGTGGAACTCCCGATGCAGCGGCGTGCTAGGATCGGGGGTTCCGATGCGATGCGGTGAGTGTAGCTCAATTGGTAGAGCGCCGGACTGTGGCTCCGGAGGTCGCGGGTTCAATCCCCGTCACTCACCCCACCCCGACCGCCCTGGACGGCCGAACGGGCCGCGGGCTTGGCCGGCGAGAGGGCGCGGCGGCGGTGACGCGATTGCCGGACTCTCCGGACCGTTCCGCGCGCCGCGAGCCGGCGGGTTGACGGGCGAGGAGTCTGCGCCGTAGGACGGCGCGGACTCTCTGGAGGGTCGGTTGGGCACCAGGCGGAGCCATCAGGCGACCGGTGGTGGGCTAGTGGTGGGGCGTCTCGCGCTCGTCGCGCTCGTCGCCGCGGCGTGCGCCCGGGGGGGCGCCGCCGCCGCGCCGGCGCCGGCAGGCGCCGACGACCCGGCCGCCGGCAGCCGGCCGTACGTCGTGCTGGTTTCGTTCGACGGATTCCCGCCCGACTACCTCGACCGCTACCCCACGCCGGCCTTCGACCGCCTGGCCGGGGCGGGAGCGCAGGCGGCGCTGATCCCGGTCTTCCCGTCCCTGACGTTCCCCGCGCACTACTCGATCGCGACCGGCCTCTACCCCGAGCACCACGGAATCGTCGCCAATCGCTTCTACGACCCCGAACGCGACGCCGAGTTCGACTACCGCGACCGGGACACCGTGCAGGACGGGTCTTGGTGGGGCGGGGAGCCGATCTGGGTGACGGCGGAGAACCAGGGATTGGTGGCGGCGGCGGTGTTCTTCCCCGGCACGGAGGCGGCGATCGGCGGCGTCCGGCCGACCGAGTGGCGGCCGTACGACGGCCGCGCTCCCAACCGCAATCGGGTGCGCTCGGTGCTCGACTGGCTCGCGCGGCCCCCGGAGACGCGGCCGCACCTGACGACGTTGTACTTCTCGCTCGTCGACAGCGCCCGGCATCGGCTCGGTCCGGCGGCTGCGGAGATGGCCGACAGCGTGCAGCGTGCCGACGCCCTCCTCGGAGAGCTGCTCGACGGCATCGACGCGCTCCCCCACGGCGATCGCGTCGCCGTCATCGTCGTGTCCGACCACGGGATGGCCGCGGTGGAACCGGAGCGCCGGCAGTCGTTGCCCCCGGCCGCGGCCGGCGACGGCATCCGGGCCGTGCCGGCGGGGCCGGCCGTCAGCCTGCACGTCGCCGACCGAGCGCGGCGCGGCCCGATCCGGGACGCGATCAACGAGAGCGTGCGGTATGCGCGAGCGTACCTGCGCGAGGAGATGCCGGACCACCTCCACGCCCGCGCCAGCCGGCGGCTCGGCGACGTCGTCGTCGTGCCCGAGGTGGGAGTGATGGTCGACGTTCGCGGCATCGAGGGCGTAGCGGAGAGGCTCCAGCGCGTCGCGGACTATCCCGCCGGCATGCACGGCTGGGACCCGCGGGCTCCGGAGATGCACGGCATCCTGCTGGCCGCCGGCCCCGGGATTGCACGAGGCGCGCGCCTGCCGGCGGTCGAGAGCGTCCACGTCTATCCGTTGATCGCGCACCTGCTGAAGCTGAGGCAGCCGGACTTCCTCGACGGCCGGCTCGACGCGGTGGAGGCTCTGCTCGCCCCCGCGGCGACTCCCGGGAATGCGCCGCCGGCCCCGGCCCGACCCTGACCCTGGATCCCGACCCCATCCCGCATCCCGATTCGGATGCCCCGAGGAACCACTCGGCAGGTTCCCGGCTGCCCGCGGGCGCCACGCCCTCTGGTAGACTGCGCGCGGACACCCGGTTGCCCCGCGAGGGCGACCGCAACCATTCCGGCACACGCGGACGCCCGGACACGCCTACGCGCCGGCGCGAGCCAAAGGAGACACCATGCGCACCAACAGACTGTTGCCGATCGCGATGACCCTGACCCTGATGGTGGCGGCCGGCCCCGCCGCGGCCGCCGACGACGAGGTGGCGGACGTGCGCGCGACCTTCGAGGAAGCCGTAGCCGCCCTCAACACGGGCAACATGGACGGGTTCCTCGACTCGGTGCACGACGAGGCGCTGTCGTTCTATTCGTGCGGTCCGACGTCCGGCAAGCAGGGACGCGAGGCGTGCGCGCTCGACTGGCAGCTCTTCTTCAACACCACGACCGACGCGCGGTTCGAGACGAAGAACGAGCAGTACCGCGTCATCGGGGACACCGGCATCGCCTACGGCGAGTACTCGCTGTCGGTGAACTACAACGGCCAGGGCCGGCAGACCGTGCACGAGGGACGCTACACGATGACCTACACGCGGGTAGGCGGCGAGTGGCGCATCGCGATGCAGCACAACACGCCGGCCGCCGAGGCTCCGCAGCCGGTTCGCAACCTCCGACGCTAGCCCGCCATCATCGCCTACGGCTCCGCCTGGCGCGCAACCGACCCTGCTGGGAGTCTGCACCGTTCTACGGCGCAGACTCCCAGGTCTGCGCCGAGGCCTGCCCCTACCCGGGCAGGCCTCCGTACCACCTTCGGAGCGCGTCCCCGATCGCGTGCGGCTGGTCCTCCTGCACGAAGTGCAGCCCGGGACCGACGTCGACGGCGGTCAGGTTGGGCAGGCGCTCGCGGCACCAGGCGACGAGATCCTTGCGCAGGATGGCGCCCGGCCGCGCGTACAAGAGCAGCTTCGGCACGTCGGATGCGGCGAGCCAGGCCGCGTAGTCCCCCACCAGGGCGTCCACGTCCGCCGGCTTCCCGTCGATCGGGATCTCGTTGGGCCAGCGCCAGACCGGCTTGCGGCTCTGCGGCTCCCGGAACGGCTCGCGGTAGCGCTCCATCTCCTCGTCGCTCAGGGTCCGCAGAATCGCGCCCGGCAGCACCTGCTCGACGAACGCGTTCCGGTTCACCACCAGCTCCCAGCCCACCTCCGGCGTGCGGAACTTCTCGAACAGGGGACGGACGGTGCGCGGCCACTCGTCCCACGTCACTGGGCGCACGATCGCCTCCAGGAACGCGAGGGCCCGCACGTTGGCGGCGTGACGCCGGGCGTAGTGGAAGCCGAGCGCGGAGCCCCAGTCGTGAAGCACGAGCGTCAGCCGCCGCAGGCCGAGCGCCTCGATGAAGCCGTCGACGTAGCGGGCGTGATCGACGAGGCGATACGCGAGGTCCGGCTTGTCCGACCGACCCATGCCGATGAGGTCCATCGCCACGCAGCGGGCCTCCCCCGCGAGGTGCGGCAGGACGTTGCGCCAGAGGTAGCACGAGGTCGGGTTTCCGTGGAGGAAGAGGACCGGATCCCCCTCCCCCGCCTCGACGTAGTGGATCCGAGAGCCGGCCACGGTGACGAACCGCGACTCGTAGGGCATCGCGGCGGAGATCGCCTGTTCGGTCATCGCGCGATCGTATCCCGCCATGCACGGTCCGAACCGCCCCGTCGACAGGCGGTCTCATGGTCTAATGGGAGCCGACATGGCGGGTCGCGTGCAGTCGGTGCTCGATCGTGCGGGGAGTCTGGTCTTCCCCGGGGTCTACGACGCGCTGTCGGCGAAGATGGCGGAGCGGGCCGGCTTCGAGCTGGCGTTCGTTTCGGGCTACGCCGTGTCGGCGACCAGCCTCGGCGAGCCCGACGTCGGTCTGCTGACGCAGACGGAGGTGATCGAGCGGGCGCGCTCCATCTGCCGCAGCGTCGCGATTCCGATCATCGTCGACGCCGACACCGGCTACGGGAACCCCCTGAACGTCGTCCGCACCGTCCGCGAACTCATCGCGGCCGGTGCCGCCGGGTGCTTCCTGGAGGACCAGCGCTGGCCCAAGCGGTGCGGGCACATGCGCGACAAGACGGTCGTCGCGCGCGACGAGTACCTGGCCAAGATCCGCGCGGCGGTCGATGCGAAGGGCGGCGCCGATTTCTTCCTGGTCGCCCGCACCGACGCCATCGCCGACGGCGGGCTCGAGGAAGCCCTGGCCCGCGCGGAGGCGGCCCGGGCGGCAGGCGCGGACGCCACCTTCGTCGAGGCGCCGCGTTCGCTCGACGAGCTGACCGAGATCGGGCGCCGCGCCCCGAAGCCGACCGTGGCCAACATGATCGAACAGGGCCGAACCCCGCTCCGCCCTCGCGACGAACTCGCGGCCCTCGGATTCCAGCTCGTGCTGTATCCGCTCACCGGCCTCTACGCCGCGGCCCGAGCCCTCGAAGCCGTGTACGGCTCGTTGCTCGCCGACGGCACGTCGGCCGGCGTCGCGGATCGGCTGATCGCGTTCGAGCGGTTCAACCGGATCGTCGGGGTCGACGAGAAGCTCGCCCGCGCCGAGGCCTACGAGCGGGCGACGAACCGCCCCGCGGAGATATAATGCCGCGCTCCTTGCTCACTCCAACCGGAGGTGACGCGTGAAGGTCCCCGTCAAGATCACGATCAACGGCCGCCGCTACGAGCGCGACATCGAGCCGCGCCTGCTGCTGGTCCACTTCATCCGCGTGTACGTCGGCCTCACCGGTACCAAGGTCGGCTGCGACACGAGCCAGTGCGGCTCGTGCACGGTGCTGATCGACGGCGTGTCGGCGAAGTCGTGCACGACGCTGGCGGTGCAGGCCGACGGCGCGAGCGTCACGACGATCGAGGGTCTGTCGGACGGCGAGAAGCTCCATCCGCTGCAGGAGAGCTTCTGGAACAAGCACGGGTTGCAGTGCGGCTTCTGCACGCCGGGGATGATCCTCGCGTCCCACGAGCTGCTGCGCACGAACGCGTCGCCGAGCGACGAGGAGATCCGGCACGGCCTCGAGGGCAACATCTGCCGGTGCACGGGCTACCAGAACATCGTGCGCGCCGTGAAGGATGCCGCCGGCGCCACCGCCGCCGCGGACCAGTAGCGGGAGTCTCAGCCATGAGCACCAGAATCTTCGGCTCCGGAATCCGCCGCCGCGAGGACCCGCGCCTCATCACCGGGAGCGCGACCTATACCCACGACATCACGCTGCCCCGGATGGTGTACGCGGCGATGCTCCGCAGCAGCCACGCGCACGCCCGGATCACGCGCATCGACACGGAGAAGGCCAAGGCCGCCCCCGGAGTCGTCGCCGTCTACACGAGCGCGGACATCGAGGGCGCCCTGCAGCCGGTGCCGTGCGCCTGGCTGCTTCCCGATTCGAATCTCAGGATCGCGCCCTACCCGTGCATCGCCAAGGACGTGGTCCGCTACACGGGCGACATCGTCGCGGTGCTCGTGGCCGAGCGGATGCCCCTGGCCCAGGACGCCCTCGAGCTCATCGAGGTCGACTACGAGCCGCTCCCCGCGGTGACCAACCCCGAGAAGGCGGCGGCGGCCGACGCGCCGCAACTCCACGCCAAGGACGTCAACGGGGACGACATCCCCGGCAACCAGGCCTTCCACTGGACGGTGGCGGGGGGCGGCGACGTCGATGCCGCGTTCGCCGAGGCCGAGGCGAACGGCGTCGTCATCAAGGAGCGGATCCTCCAGCAGCGGCTGATCCCGAACGCCATGGAGCCGCGCGGGGCGGTGGCCCAATACAACCGCGCGACCGGAGAGCTGACGCTCTGGAACACGACCCAGAACCCGCACATCGTCCGCTTCCTCTGCTCGGTCGTCACCGGGATCCCGGAGGACAAGCTGCGGGTCATCGCGCCGGAGGTCGGCGGCGGCTTCGGCAGCAAGATCGCCGTCTATCCAGCCGACTTCCTGACGGTGTTCTGCTCGAAGCAGCTCGGCCTTCCGGTCCGCTGGGTCGAGACCCGGAGCGAGAACTACCAGGCGACGACGCACGGCCGCGACCACGTCCAGGACGTCGAGCTCGCGGCCACGAAGGACGGCAGGATCACCGGACTGCGCTGCACCGTCCACGCGGGGATGGGCGCGTATCTCTCGACCGCCGCCCCGGGCATCCCGACCATCCTGCACGGCCTGATGCTGTCGGGCTGCTACACCATCCCCGCCCTCAAGGAGGACGTCTACGGCGTCTACACCAACGGCGTGCCGGTGGAGGCCTACCGCGGCGCCGGCCGGCCGGAAGCGACGTTCATGCTCGAGCGCGTGATCGACATGCTCGCCGGCGAGCTGGGGATGGACCCGGCCGACGTCCGCCGCAGGAACTTCATCCCCAAGTTCGACGACGGCCACGAGGTGGTCACCACGCTGAACTACGACAGCGGCGACTACCCCGGGGCGCTCGACAAGCTCGTCCAGCACACCGGCTACGCCGCGCTCCGCGAGAAGCAGAAGGCGGGTCCGTCGAACGGCAAGTACCTCGGCCTGGGCCTTTCGTCCTACGTCGAGATCTGCGGGCTGGGACCGTCGCAGGTGGCCGGCGCCATCGGGTTCCAGGGCGGGCTGTGGGAAAGCGCCATCGTCCGCTTCCACCCGACCGGCAAGGTGCACGTCTTCATCGGGGCATCGCCGCACGGGCAGGGCGAGGAGACGACCTTCGCGCAGATCGTCGCCAGCGAGATCGGCGTCGACGCGGACGACGTCAAGATCTTCCACGGCGACACCGACGCCACCCCGATGGGCTGGGGCACCTACGGCAGCCGGACCACCGCGGTGGGCGGGGCGGCGCTGGCCGTCGCCGTGCGCAAGATCCGCGACAAGGCGAAGGTGCTGGCCGCGCACCTGCTCGAGGCGTCGGTCGACGACATGGATTACGAGGACGGCAAGTTCTTCGTCAAGGGATCGCCCGACAAGGCGAAGACGATCCAGGACATCGCCCTGATGGCGAACGTCGCCTGGGACATGCCGGAGGGGATGGAGGCCGGCCTCGAGGCGTCGACCTTCTACGATCCGCCGAACTTCGTCTTCCCTTACGGCGCCCACCTCGCGGTGGTCGAGGTCGATGCGAGCACCGGGCACGTCGAGCTGACCGGCTACACGGCGCTCGACGACTGCGGGCCGCAGATCAACCCCGTCATCGTCGAGGGCCAGGTCCACGGCGGCATCGTGCAGGGCGTCGGGCAGGCGCTCTGGGAAGGCGCCGCCTACGACGAGAGCGGACAGCTCGTCACCGGGTCGATGCTCGACTACGCGCTGCCCCGCGCGGACCTGCTGCCGGACCTCGACGTCATCTCGACCGTCACGCCCTCGCCGCACCACCCGCTGGGCGTGAAGGGCATCGGCGAGGCGGGCACCATCGCGTCGACCGCGGCCGTCTACAACGCCGTGATGGACGCCCTGCGGCCGCTCGGCGTGAAGCGCGTGGACATGCCGCTGACGCCCGAGCGGGTATGGCGCGCGATTCAGGAAGCGAAGGGGAGCTGAGCCATGTTTTCTGCCGACTTCGAGTACTACCGTGCGGGCTCGGTGGCCGAGGCGGGTCAACTGCTGGCCGCGCACCCCGGCGCGAAGCTCCTCGCCGGAGGGCACAGCCTGATTCCGCTCCTGAAGCTGAGGCTCGCCGCGCCGGAAGCCGTGATCGACATCGGGCGGATCGCGGAGCTGCGGGGCATCTCGACCTCCGGCGACACGCTGCGCATCGGGGCGCTCACGACCCACGCCGAGATCGCGGCGTCGGCCGACGTGAAGCAGCACGCGGCGGCCCTCGCCGAGGCGGCCGGCCAGATCGGCGACCCCGCGGTGCGCAATCGGGGCACCATCGGGGGCAACGTGGCGCACGCCGACCCGGCGTCCGACCTCCCGACCGTGCTCGCGGCGCTCGGGGCGACCCTGCATGTCACGGGACCCGAGGGCGAACGCGCGGTCGGCGTCGCCGACTTCTTCCGGGGCGTGATGATGACGTCGCTGGGCGAGCGTGATCTGGTTACTTCCATCCAGATCCCGGTCGGCGGCAAACGGGGAACGGCCTACGTCAAGTACTCGCACCCCGCGTCGCGCTACGCCGTCATCGGCGTGGCGGCCTCGATCACCGTCGCCGGCCGGGGCTGGCTCTCGGCGCTGACCGGCCAGGGCAAGGGCGACCCGACGTGCGGCGAGGCGGCGGTCGCCATCGGCGGGCTCGTGCCGGCTCCGACGCGCTGCAGCGGCGTCGAGGGCGCGCTCGCCGGCCAGGCGCTCACCTCCGAGACCTTCGCCGCCGCCTCGGACGCGGTCGGCGGCGACCTCGGCGGCGATCTGCTGGGCGACGTCTTCGCGTCGGCCGAATACCGCAAGGCGGTCTCCCCGGTGTACGTGCGGCGGGCACTCGCGGCAGCGGCCGAGCGGGCCACCGCGGGGCAGGCGGGCTAGGGAACTCCGTCAACCCGACTCGGCCACGGGAGTCGTGCGTCCGGATGTCGGGCTCACGCGCGGGATCGCAGACGCGGCGCCACAGCAGCCTCGCTCCATAATGCGCGTGACCCGACCATGCCGCGATCGACGCCCGCTTCCATCGACGACCTCCGGCAACTCCTCTCGGAGCACCTGTACGTCGCGGACGACGGTCTCGCGACCGCCATCTACCTCGCGCTGAAGCTGCGCCGGCCGCTCCTGCTCGAGGGAGAGGCCGGCGTCGGCAAGACCGAGGTGGCCAAGGTGCTTGCGGCCGCGCTCGACGCGGAGCTCATTCGCCTCCAGTGCTACGAGGGCCTCGACGTCACCCACGCCGTCTACGAGTGGAACTACGCGCGGCAGCTCCTGGAGATCCGGCTCGCGGAAGCGGCACGCCCCGGGGGCCGCGGCGAGCCGGATCCCGGCGATGCCGGCGCGGGCGACGATGGCGTGGGTGACCACGCCGCCGGCGGTCGCGCGGCACGGGTCCGGGAGCTGTTCGGGCCCGACTTCCTGATCGAACGCCCCCTGCTCAAGGCGCTCCGCGACGGGCGCCCGCGCCCGCCCGTGCTCCTGATCGACGAGCTCGACCGCGCCGACGAGGAGTTCGAGGGCTATCTGCTCGAGCTGCTCTCCGACTTCCAGATCACGATCCCCGAGCTCGGCACGGTTCGGGCCGCGGCGCCGCCGGTCGTGGTCATCACCTCCAACCGGACGCGCGAGTTGCACGACGCCCTCAAGCGCCGCTGCATCTTTGCCTGGATCGACTACCCGAGCTTCGAGAAGGAGCTGCGCATCATCACGACCAAGGTGCCCGAGGCGCCGGCGCGGCTCGCCGAGCAGGTGACCGGCTTCGTGCAGGAGCTCCGCCAGGCCGACCTCTACAAGGTGACCGGCGTCTCGGAGACCCTCGACTGGGTGGCGGCGCTCGTCGCGCTCGATCGGCAGGAGCTCGACGCGGAGACCATCGACCGCACCCTGGGCATCGTCCTCAAGACGCAGGAGGATCTGCAGGCCGTCCGCGGCGAGCGGATCCAGCAGATGCTGAACCGGGCCAAGGCCCCCGGGGCACGGACGGCCGGTGCGAACGCGTCCGCTCCCAGGTGACGGACGCCGTTCTTCTGCCAGCCTCTCCTGGACCAACCAGAACGGGCAACGCGGTCCGGCGGCGCGAAAGGAGGCGGTGGTTACCTCAGAAGCACCCCGGCCCTGCGCAGCACGGTGGCGACCGTGTCATGCGGCAGCGCGCCGATCACCGCAGCGTTGCGCCTGCGCCAGTCCAGGCTCTTCACTTGGTCCGCCAGAACGACTCCGACCAGGCCGAGCCCTTCCGGCACGTCAACCTCGAACGGGTACCCCTTGGCGCGTCCGGTGATCGGGCAGAGTAGCGCAAGGCCGACCCTGCCGTTGTATGCCGCCGGCGACAGCACCACGGCAGGTCGACGTCCCGCCTGCTCCCTCCCGGCCTGCGGGTCGAAGTCGATCCAGACTGCGTCCCCGCGATCGGGAACGCGTTGGCGGTGCGTCACCAGGATTCGCCCCCCACGGAGGCTCCGGTGTCGACCTCGGCGTGGAGGTTGTCGTCGGTCACCCGGGCCAGGAGCTCGTCGAGTTCCGTGGCGGGTCGTTCCAGCACCGAGATCACGAGCTGCCGGCCCCGCGGCGTCAGAGCCACCGCCGCGTTCACGGTCAGGCCCATCTGCGATGCGACCGACTGTGGAATCCGCACCGCCAAGCTGTTGCCCCACCGTCCGATGCGTGTCTCCATGTCGGGTTGCCCCTCACGTTGCGAACCGGCGGGTGAGTAGATACTATGTTTATACGCGCGTGCGGCCGCGGGAGTCAACTGGGCGGCGAGGGTCGCAGCGCCGTCAGGAACGGAACCGCGGATGTCCTACCTGCTCCACAACCTGCTGCACTTCGTCCGCATGCTGCACCGCCTGGGTCTCGACGTGCAGGCGGGGCGGACGCGCGACGTCGCCGCCGCGCTGGCGCACGTCGACGTCGGGCGGCGGGCCGACTTCTACCACACCCTCCGGTGCCTGCTGGTGCACCGGGTCGAGGATCTGGAACCGTTCGACGAAGCGTTCCGCGTGTTCTGGCGGCGGCCGCACGGCGACTGGACGCCGCGCGACCTGCGCGCGATGGGCGAGACGCGGCGCTCCGGACAGCCGGAGTACGAGTCGGAGCTGCCGCCGGGCGGTGAGGGCGAGAGCGGGGACGCAAGCCGTGAGCCGCGCTACCAGGTGGAGCGGATGGCTGCGCTCAGCTACAGCAGTCGGGACGCGCTCTACGCCAAGGACTTCGAGCAGTTCACGGAAGCGGAGGTGGCGGCCGCCCAGCGCCTGATTGCCGATCTCGACTGGGAGCTCGGGGCGCGACGGTCGCGACGCTGGACGGCCGGTCGCGGTCCGCTCCTCGATCTGCGCCGCACCATACGAGCCAACCTGCGCCACGGCGGCGAGCTGGTCGACCGGCCGACCCGTCGGCGCAAGGCGAAGCCGCGGCCCCTCGTGCTGCTGTGCGACGTCAGCGGCTCGATGGAACGCTACAGCCGCATGCTGCTCCACTTCGTGCACACCCTGAGCGGCAGGGACCGGACGGCGCGGGTGGAGTCGTTCGTGTTCGCCACGCGCCTCACCCGCATCACGCGACAGCTCGCCGCGCGGGCCGCGGGGGCGGTCGTGCCCACGCTGCCGCGGACGATCGGCGACTTCGGGGGCGGCACCCGCATCGGCGAGACGCTGCGCGCCTTCAACGTCGACTGGGCCCGCCGCGTGCGCGGCCAGAGCCCCGTGGTGCTCCTGATCTCGGACGGCTGGGACCGCGGCGAACCGGACGTGCTGCGCCTCGAGATGGGGCGCCTGCAGCGCTCCTGCCAGCGGCTCATCTGGCTGAACCCCCTGCTCGGGTCGCCGGACTACCTGCCCCTGACCCGCGGCATGCAGGCCGCGCTGCCGTTCATCGACGACTTCCTGCCGGTCCACAACCTGGCGAGCCTCGACGCGTTGGCGCGGCACCTCAACGCGCTGCCCGCGCGGCGGCCGGCCCGGCGGCAGGCACCGGCACTCCCGCACCGGCCGGCGGCGACCGCGGCGCGAATGGCGCCGGAGTATGCTTGAGGCATGGACGTAGCGGCGACCTACACGTTCGAGGCCCCGCGCGACCGCGTCTGGCGCCTGCTTGTCGATCCGGACGTGATCGCCGGCTGCCTGCCCGGTTGCGAGTCGATGGAGGCGGTCGGCGAGGACGCCTACCGCGCGACCCTCACGATCGGCATCGCCGCCATCACGGGCCGCTACCAGGGCACGGTCCGGATGACCGACAAGCAGGAACCGGAGCGCTACACCCTGATGGTGGAGGGCAAGGGCAACCCCGGGTTCGTCAACGGCTCGGCCACGATATCGCTCGCCGAGGAGAACGGCGGCGCGGCGACGCGGGTTGCCGTCGCCGGCACGGCCCAGGTCGGCGGCACCATCGCGCGCGTCGGCCAGCGCCTGCTCGGCGGGGTCTCCAAGATGACGATGGACCGCTTCTTCGCCTGCCTCCGGGAGCGGGCGAAGGCCGACGGCACGGGGGCGTGATGGCGATTCTGTGGCGCGCCGCGGCGGGCGTGGCGATCCTCGCCGCGTTCGCCGCCGGCGTCGTGACGATGCTCGTCGTCGTGTTCGATCTGCGTGTCGAGCTGGCCGGCAGCGGCCTGCGTCCCATCTTCTCGTTCGGCGATCGCGAAGCGCACTACGACGCGCTGGACGCGCACCGCGCCGCGCTCCCCGCACCCGCCCGACCGGCCGCGACCGCCGCCCGCTGGACCGACTTCCGCGGTCCGCACCGTGACGGCCGGTACACGGAGACCGCCATCCGCACCGACTGGCCGGGGACCGGGCTCGAACGGCTCTGGCACCATCCGGTCGGCGGCGGCTACGCGTCGTTCGTCGTGGCGGACGGACTCGCCTACACCATCGAGCAGCGGCGGGACGAAGAGGTGGTCTCGGCGTACGACCTCGAGACCGGCGCCGAGCACTGGACCCGCGCCTGGGCCGCGCGCTTCGAGGAAGCGATGGGCGGCCCCGGACCGCGCGCCACGCCGACCTGGCACGACGGTCGACTCTACGCCCTGGGCGCCACCGGCCGGCTCCTCTGCCTCGAGGCCGGCACGGGCGAGCTCGTCTGGGAGCGAAACATCCTCAGCGACGGCAACGCCGCCAACCTGCCGTGGGCGATGTCGGGGGCTCCGCTGGTCGTCGACGATCTGGTCGTGGTGCTGCCTGGAGGGACCGAGGGCTGGTCCGTGGCCGCGTACGACCGGCACACCGGCGACGTGGCGTGGCACGTGCTGGACGACGTGCAGGCCTACGCTTCACCGATGCTCGTCACGCTCGGCGGCGTCCGGCAGGTGGTGGTCGTCACCGCCGAGCGCGCCGTCGGCCTGCGGCCCACGGACGGGCAGCTCCTCTGGGAGTACCCGTGGGAGGTGGCGACGGTGCCGAACGTCGCGCAGCCGGTCCCGGTCGGGGACGATCGGCTCTTCCTCTCCGCCAGCTACGGCAAGGGGGCGGCGCTCATCGAGCTGGCCCCCGACGGCGACCGCTTCACCGCCTCGACGGTGTGGGAGACCCACCGGATGCGGAACCGGATCAGCAGCTCCGTGGTGGTCGGCGGCTACATCTACGGTCTCGACCACGCGATTCTGGCCTGCCTCGACGCGGCCACCGGGGAGCTGCTGTGGAAGGGCGGCCGCTACGGCGACGGGCAGCTTCTGGCAGCCGGGGATCACCTGGTAGTGCTGACGGAGGACGGCGACGTCGTGCTGGTGCGCGCGACCCCCGAAGGCCACCAGGAAATCGCCGGATTCAGCGCCATCGACGGGAAGACGTGGAACGTGCCGGCGATCGCCGGCGGTCGACTGCTGGTGCGGAACACCCGCGAGATGGCCGCCTTCGATCTCTCGCCGGGACGCGGTTGAACCGGGCCGCGACCCGGCCAACGCGCAACGGGAGCCCCGCGACCTGAGCTCCGCAAGCGCCTCGGCTTGCCGCCGGGGCGGGTCAGGCGCGCTTGCGCTTGCGGGCCGGCGCCTCCGCGGCCCCTGCGCCGGACGCCCCTGCGCCGGACGCCGCGCGCGACGCCCGCTTGCGGGGCGCCTTGACCGGCTTCTTCTTCGCGGCGCTGACCTCGTCGAGGTCCTTGTTCCGGCCGACCGCATCGAGGCTCTTCCGGAGCGCGTCCATCAGGTTGACCACCTTGGCGGGCGCCTCCACGGCGCTCTCGACGACCTCCTCGCCCGCCACCTTGGCATCGATGATCCGCCGCAGCTCCGCCTGGTACTCGTCGGTGAACTCCGTCAGGTCGAGGTCGCCGGCGAAGTTCCCGATCACCTGCTTCGCCAGCGTCACCTCCGCCTCGTTGACCTCTTCCGGCAGGTCCTCCAGCTCGTCGATCCCCGACATGCGGCGCACCTCGCTCGCCTGCCGCAGGGTGAACATGACGAGCCCCTTGTCCCTCGGCTGCACGGCGACCAGGTACTCCCTGCCGAGGAGCGCCAGCTTGCCGATCCCCGCCTTGCCGGCGAGCGCCTCGCGCAGCACCGCGAACGCGCTGGCCGCCACCTTGCCGTCGGGCGCCAGGTAGTAGGGCCGTTCCACGTACATCGGGTCGATGGAATCGACGTCGGCGAACCGGAGCAGGTTGATGATGCGCGTCGACTCGGGCCGCGCCTTGGCGAGATCCTCCTCGCCGACGACGACGTAGCGGCCCTTCTCGAACTCGTAGCCCTTGACGATCTCGGACTTGTCGACCTCGCGGTCGCACTTCGGGCAGCGTTTCTTCTGCGTGATGCGCGTCTGGCACTCGCCGTGCAACTGGTTGAACCGGATCACGCCCGCGGTGTTGGTCGCCGGAAAGACCCGCACCGGGACCGTCACCAGGCTCACCTTCATGTATCCCTTCCAGGTCGGACGTGCGGGCATCGTTTCCACTCCCTCCCACCCCACTATATCGGTCGCGGGCGGCGGCGGAAGCGACCGCGCGGCAGCGGTCCGCCGACCCGTGGCGCCTCCGGGCCCAGGGTGCCGTTATGCTGATAGCCCGTGCCAACGAAGGGGAAGGCCCGGACCCCGGAGCCCGCCGCCTGGCGCGGCGAGTCGCGGGACGTCCGCCCGATGCTGGCGGAGCTCGCGCCGGCCGCCGCCCACGACCGCCTGCTGGAGCGGTCCGACCACTGCTTCGAGCCGAAGTACGACGGTATCCGCGCGCTGGTCGCGCTCGACCCCCGGGCCCCGCCGGCCCTCACCGCCGGGCCCGCACGCGAAAGGCCGGGCCAGTCCCCCGACGTGGCGGACGCCCTGGCCACGTTCGGGCGAAGGCTCCGCCGGCCGCTGCTGCTGGACGGCGAGATCGTCGCGGTCGACGACGAAGGGACCGCCTTGCCG
>MKWU01003763.1_pt1 | contig 19228 bp, 17 predicted proteins | sample 809101 | NCBI WGS metagenome assembly MKWU01 (sample SAMN05860141, study PRJNA318959) | sponge metagenome | host: Aplysina aerophoba | place: Slovenia: Piran, Adriatic Sea, Gulf of Piran | collected 2013-05-07
TGGCAGCGGTCATACCGGGTGCGCGTTCGCCGGAGGAAGTGGATGAGAACGTGGCGATGGCGGAGTTCGAGACCCCGGCGGATTTCTGGGCGGAACTTCGGCAGGAAGGGTTGATCCCTGACGAGGCGCCCACGCCAGGCGAGTGAAGTAGGTCGCATGTATATCTAAAAACGCGGAAAAATACATTGTCAATATTGATGAAAATAACAATCAACCTATAAATTCGTTTTTGATATATATATGAGGGATGCCCCTCGCCACGGTAGGCTGCCGGTAACCTGCGCCTCGCGCCCCTCTGGGCCGCACTCAGCGCCACGCGCTCCTCTGGGCCGCGTAACTTCCGCGCCCCGCTGGCCCGAACCCGGCACCTCGCACTCAGCGCCTCGCGCCTCCGCTGGCCCGCGTACCTCGGTCCGCGAAACGCACCTGAAAGGAGATCCCAATGACCGCACCTGAGAACGCACCGGAAGCCACCCCCCAGCGCTACGGCATGGTCCTGAAGATCAGGCCGGAGAAGATCGAGGAATACAAGGCATACCACGCCGAGGTCTGGCCCGGCGTGGCGAAGATGATCACTGAATGCAACATCACCAATTACTCCATCTACCTGAAGGACGACTACCTCTTCTCCTATTTCGAATACGTGGGGGACGACTTCGAGGCCGACATGAAAAAAATGGCCGATGATTCCGTGACCCAGGAGTGGTGGGAAGTGATGATGCCGATGCAGGACCCGCTGCCGACCCGGCAGGAAGGCGAATGGTGGGCGAATATGGAGGAAGTCTTTCACCAGGACTGAGTACGAACACTTCCCGGACGGACTTTCATATGTTCGTTCGTCTTCGACCGTTGCCAACGAACCGATTGTCGATTATGTTTTCGGGTACTACCCTTCCGGTATTGTTCGAGTACCACTCGTCCGGCATAGTTCGAGTACCACTCGTCCGGCATAGTTCGAGTACCACTCGTCCGGCATTGTGCGAGTATTCCCAGTCCGGCATTGTACGAGTACTTCGTTTCAGGAATTAAATGACCGCACGAATGATAAGATTAAAGAAGAAATCTAAGAAGATAACTCAGGCGAACATAGGAGAATACAGGAGCACGCCATGGCCCTGACCCAAGCGCAACTGGAGGAGTTCCACGACCGCGGCCTTGTGGTCGTGGAGGACGTGCTGACCGACGCCGATCTCGATCCCGTGATCGACGCGATGACGGAGTTCGTCGACCGGCAGGCACGGAAACTGCAGGCCGAGGGCACGATCGCCGACCTGCTTGAAGACGAACCCTTCCTCACGCGCTACGCCCGGCTGTTCGCCCAGAGCACGGAGATCGGCCGCGGGATGGATATCTACGATCTGCGGGCGAAGGCCGTCTTCGATTTCCTGCGGAACGACAACCTGCTCGACGCCGTGGAATCCCTGGTGGGATCCGAAATCACCTGCTCGCCGATTCAGCACCTGCGGGCCAAGCCGCCGTCCCGCCTGGACGCCAGCCCGTCCTACAACGTGCCCTGGCACCAGGATTCCGGGGTGAGCTGGGCGGAGTCCGACAAGACCCTGGCGCTGACCTGCTGGCTGCCCCTCGTGGACGCCACGGTGGAGCGGGGCTGCCTGGAGGTGATCCCGGACGTGATTAAGGTCGGCCATCTCGACCACGTGTCGGACGCCGGAACGCGTATAAAACCGGACCTCATGCCCGAGACCGAAGCGGAACCGGCCGAAGTGCGCAAGGGCGGGGTCGTATTCCTGAGCCAGTATACCCCTCACCGGTCCACGCCCAACCTGACGCAGTGGGACGTGCGCTGGAGCCTTGACCTGCGGTACGTGGCCTACGGTGAGCCCACCGGACGCCCCTTCTTCCCCGATTTCTGCGTGCGAAGCCGTGCTCATCCGGAACGGGTCCTGACCGATCACCAGGCCTGGGCCGACAGCTGGATCGCGGCCCTGGAGGTACAAAGACGCAATCCCAAGCAGGCTCATCGCGTCGCACAGGAGCCCTGAGGACGCATTAGCCCTGTGGATGCAGAAGCTCTGAGGACACAGAAGCCCTGAGGACACCGGATCCAGGAGGCACATCATGCTTTGAGGCCGGCCATCAGGCGCCAGGTTCGGCGCCTTACTCGGCAGTCTGATCATACCCGGCCTGGGACAGTTGTACCAGGGCCGCAGGCCGGCCGCGGTCATACACTTCATCCTCGCGGTCGTGATCTGGCTGATCGGCTACGGCTGGATCGTCCATCTATATTCCGCGGTCGACGCGGCATTCCAGGCGCCGCGCGGCGAAAGTTGCAATACGTAAACCCCACAGCCCTGGTTGTGGTAAACGCATCGGCGCCCGCCGGCACCGGTACGCGTATTCGAACCATAAACCAGACAATCCACATTCAACAGGAAGAGGTCATGCATGAGCTTCGGTAACGGGGCCTACAAGTACGAGGTGCAGGAAAACTGGTGGAAGCTTCCCGAAGGGTGGTCCTTCGGATGGATAACCGGAGTCGCCTGCGATTCAAAAGACCAGGTGTACGTCTATTCCCGAAGCGAGCATCCCCTGGTGGTCTTCGACCGCGACGGAACGTTTGTCAAGACCATCGGCGACGGCATTCTTAAAGACGCGCACGGTATATACATCGACGGCGAGGACAACATTTTCCTGGTCGACTGGCTGGACCACTGCGTCCGCAAGTTCGACGCGGACGGTAACCAGGTACTGGTGATTGGCACGCCGGGCGTTCCAAGCGCCAGTGATGGTGATCCCTTCCGCAAGCCTACAGAAGCGGTCGTCGCGCCGAACGGGGATATCTACGTGTCCGACGGGTACGACAACGCCCGGGTACACCGGTACGACGCCGAAGGGAACCACATCCACTCCTGGGGCAGCTGGGGTGACGGCCCCTCACAGTTCGCGCTGAGCCACTGCGTCCGTATCGACCGGCATGACCGGCTGTGGGTGTGCGACCGTGAAAACCAGCGCATCCAGCTATTCGACCTGGAAGGCGAGTTTATCGAGGAGCGACACGTTCCTGGCAAACCCGACACCGTCCACTTCGATCCGGTGGAAGATATTGCGTACGTGGCCGAGCTGGAGCAACAGGTGGGTATCTACACCCTGGACGGCGACCTGGTCAGCAGCTGGGGTGGCGGTAAGCGCAGCGAGAAGCCCGGGGAATTCGCCGGCTGTCCCCACGGCATCTGGATGGACTCCCACGGAGACCTCTATGTCGGAGAGGTCCAGGCCGACGCGCGGTTGCAGAAGTTCGTGAGAACGCGCGGATAGACCGTACTTTCTCCTTGATTAAATCCCGGACAAACTCAACATAATAGCTACCTAATTTCGTTGTCCGATTCGCCGGTTCTTTCGAACCACGAAGTTGAACCCCATGCGCATCATCGACCCCCACACCCACGTCTGGATCAACGACCCCGCCTTTCCCTGGCCGGTCGAAAGCGCAGGCCAGGTCCCCGGGGACCGGACGGCGGAGATGCTCCTTGACCTGATGGACCGTCACGGCGTAGAGAAGACGGTCCTGGTTCAGTATATCGGATTCCGATGGGACAACTCGTACGTGTCCCACGTTCTGCGCAAGTACCCCGACAAATTCGCTGGGGTCTGCCGCGTCAATCCCGAAGATCCGGTCGCGCCGGACCACCTGAGCCACTGGGTGGAAGAACACGGATTCCAGGGGGTGCGGCTCAGCCCCTCCGCGGGACCGGAAGGAGACTGGTTCACAGGTCCGCTCATGCCGCCGATCTTCCGGCGCGCCGAGGAGCTCCGGGTCCCCCTGCTCATGCTCACGCGTCCCGGACGTCTTCCGGACCTGGCCCGGCTTTTGGACCGTTTTCCGGATCTCGACGTGGTCGTGGACCACATGGCCGACGCGCGCCCCGACCGTCCGGAGGAGATCCGGGCCGTCCTCGACCTGGCGCGGTACCCTAACGTCTACGTGAAGATCAGCCATACGTGGTCAATTTCGAGTCAGGGCTATCCCTGGACGGACACCCATGACATGGTCGAGGCGGTTTACCAGGCCTTCGGCGGCGGCCGCATCATGTGGGGTACCGACTGGCCGGTCTGCCTCTCGAAAGCCGAATACGGCCAGACCCTTTCCGTCGTCCGCGACGAGATGCGGTTCATTGCACCTGAAGATATGGCCCGCGTGCTGGGTGGCACGGCCCTGGGGCTGTGGACCTTCGAAGATCGGAAGGCTTGAAGTGATCAATCGGCCAGGGGCACGATTCCAGGACACGCTGCCGGGCCGCACGCGGAATGGTCGCCGCGGGCACCTTGATTACATTAGTCGGAAGAGTCGTGGCAGTTCTCGAATAAAAAAAGAAAAACCGCAGAATCCGCGGCATCGGTAGCATATGATGAACGCACGACAGCACGCTCAAAGGAGTACCCATGAACATCCTGATCACCGGCGCCGCTAGCCGGCTGGGACAGGCGGTGGCCGAGACCCTTCAAGGCCACTCGCTTCGCCTCATGGACGAGTCGCCGGTCGACCTGCCCGGGGAAGACGATACCGTCGACGCGCCTGCGGAAAGCGATACCGTCGAGGGCAGCCTGCTGGACCAGGACTTCGTCTGGCGGGCGGTCCGCGGCATGGACGCCGTCATCCACACGGGCGAGCCTCCTCAGGACCTTCCCGAGTCCGACGTGGAGCGCGAGAAGCGCCTCCTGGAACTGGCTACGAGGGGCACACACCAGCTCTTCAAGGCCGCCGTGGAGGCCGGTGTCAAGCGCTTCGTCTACGGTGGGACCCTAGACCTCTTCCGGCCCTATCCCGACGACGTGTACATCAGCGAGCTCTGGAAGCCGCTGCCCGAACCCGACATGCCCGCGATGTCCCGCTACCTGGGCGAGCACACCGCCCGGGAATTCGCCCGGGACTACATGGTGACGGTCACGGGGTTGCGTCTGGGGACGCTGGTCTGCGAGGCGGAAGTCGCCGGCCAGGCGCCCGACCTGCTGTGGCTGGACTACCGCGACGCCGCCCAGGCCTTCAAACTGGCCCTGGAGCGCGACGCCTCGGACCAAGTATGGTGGACGAGCCGTTACGCCATGTACCACGTCTGCGCCGACCCGGAGAATCCGAAATACCTCATCAACCAGGCCCGCAACCTCGGTTACGCGCCGGTTCACAATTTCGCCGCGAACTGGCAGGATTGAGGCGCGGCAACGGAAACGAAATCCCGGAGCGGCCAAGGCCAATAACTGCTGTTGAAACCGGTAGGTTTTAACAGTCCGCGCCAACCAGCCTTTGCAGCCAGCCGTTTTAACAGTCCGCGCCAACCTGGCGTTTCAACACACGTGAGGAGATGTAATTGAAAAAAGTCCTGCTGCTCGGCGCGTCCGGACTCATCGCGCCGCATATCATCCCCGCGCTGGAGAAGGATTACGACCTGAGGCTGGCCGACATCAAGGACCACCCGGACGGAAGGCCCGTGCGCACCGTGGACGTGCGCGACTACGGCCAGGTCCGCGAGGCCGTGGAGGGCATGGACGCGGTCATGAACTTCACGGTCCTGCGCCATGACGACACGCTCAGCTTCCAGGTCAATACCATCGGGGCGTGGAACGTCATGAAAGCGGTGGCCGCCGCCGGCATCAAGAAAGTGATCCATACCGGTCCGGCCCAGACGCTCCTGCTCTACGCCCACGACACGGACGTCCCGGTCGACGCGCCCGACGCGCCGTCCAGCGACTACTACTTCATCACCAAGCATCTTTCAAACGAGATCGTCCGGAGCTTCGCCCGACGGCACGAAATCCACACGGTCTGCTACCTGTTCCAGGGCCTGGCGCCCCGGCCGACCGAACCCGCCAGCAAAACGTCGACCCGGGACTTTCTGATCATCTATGACGACCTCGCCGTGGCCTGCCGCCAGGGACTCGAACTCCCTTCGGTGCCCGGCTTCTACCAGGCGTTCAACCTGCACAGCCATTACGGACCGGGGAAGTACAGCCTGGAAAAGGCAGAGCGCATCCTGGGATACGCGCCGCAGGAGGCCTGGTGGGATTGGCAGCGGCGGCCGACGGAAGATTGAGGATGGTGGGCCGGCAGCGGCGGCCGACGGAAGATTGAGGATGGTGGGCCGGCAGCGGAGACCGACGGAAGATTGAGGTTGGTGGACCTGGCAGCGGCGGCCAGTGGATCAAACGGATGCAGGATTCGGTTGTTTTAAGAAGCGTGGGGACGGGAACAGGGATTAAGGTGTTGACCAACGACGGGTTATTATGCAGTGTCTATTTCATCCAACGTTCGACACCGAACTCAGGCCTCTCAAGAACCAACCTGCCAGAACACCGACGATAGCAATGATTATCTTGAGTACATGATCCACTGTTCTCTCTCGACGGCGTACACCTTCTTCTAATCGTCCAATTGATCGACCTATTTCCAGGATGCCCGTATCAAAAGAAGAGCTATGTGACCGTTGTGCTAATTGTTCAAGTATTCCTCTGATATCCTGACTCACCCTTCAGCTCCTGGAGAACGAATATAGGCTTGTTCACAAATCTGTTCGGGAGAGTCCAGAACGATGAAGTAGACCTGTTCGTGAAGCCCTTTACCTGTCGTTTTCCTGACCTGTTGCTCAGCTTCTTGGAATATACGTTTGACATCAATTTGTATCGGCTCCAAGTTGGGCAAATACACGACAATAGCCGGATACTCATTTCCATCTCGGAATAAGGTCTTGACCTTGTACTCATATCCTTGTGAGGTCTCTGTTAGTTGTGTCATATCAACCTCTCACCGATCTTCGATACGTGTTTTAAAACTTCCCGGTCGCGTTCCCAAATAGTCGAGATAAACCGGAAAATCTCGGACCGTTTTGTAAGATATTATAATATACAAGACAAATGAAATCGTTTGCAAAGGGTTAATCAACATTTGTCAGGTTCATTCAAGTACAATCAAGCCATTCAAGGAGAATCGTTAAATGCCCAGTACCGCCCGTACCGTACGCGTATTTGTCGGCACCTACACCCAGACCACCAGCAAGGGTATCTACGTATATGACGTCGACACCGCCACCGGCGTCATGGAATACGTCAGCCACGTGGGCGGCATCACGAACCCGTCCTTCCTGGTCCTGACGCCCGACGCCCGCTTCCTCTACGCCGTCGGCGAGACGGGCGATCCACACGGCGGCGTCTTCGCCTACGCCGTGGACGCGTCGGGTACGCTGACGCCCCTGAACAGCCAGTCGTCCGGGGGATCCGGCCCCTGTTCCATCGACGTTCACCGCAGCGGGAAGGCCGTGCTCGTGGCCAACTACGGCGGCGGGTCCGTGTCCTCCTTTCCCGTGAACGACGACGGCTCCCTCGGCGAGGCGGCATCGGTGATACAGCACACCGGCTCGAGCGTCGACCAGAGCCGCCAGAAGGAACCCCACGCCCACATGATCCGCCACGACCTGGATTACAACTTCGTATTTTCGCCGGACCTGGGCACCGACAAGGTGATGATCTACGCCCTCGATCCGGACACGGCCGTGCTGACCCCCCACGGCGAGGCTTCCGTACCGCCCGGATCCGGTCCCCGGCACATCGAGTTTCATCCCAATCGCAGGTTCGCGTACGTGATCAACGAGATGGGCAACACGATCACGGCCTTCGCCTACGACGGATCGGCCGGTACGCTCAACGCGTTGGAAACGGTGACGACGCTTCCCGAAGGCTACGACGAGGTCAGCCACACGGCGGACATCCATATCACCGACGACGGCCGGTACCTATACGGCTCCAACCGGGGTCACGACAGCCTCGCCATGTACGCCGTCGACGGCGATTCGGGCCGCCTGACGCCCCTCGGCATCGTGCCCACGGGCGGCGAAAACCCGCGGAACTTCGGGATCGATCCGACCAACAGCTTCGTACTCGTCGGTAACCAGAGCTCGGATACGGTCACCTACCACCGTCTCGACCCGGACACGGGTCTTCTCCATCTATCGGGCATCGTGGCCGAAATCCCCATGGCGGTGTGCCTGAAGATGATCGTGGCGGACTGAACCCGGCCGATGTGCGCGCAACGTCGAAAACCCGAGCCCGGCAATCCGGACGGCAACAACGGAAACCAACCGGGAAGCTCCGACACTCCGTCTCCAGATCTGGTTACATCGGATCTCGCGGACGGTGCGCCGGACGCCGCCCGACAGGACCCCGCCCGGCAAAGCTCCGCCCACCCGGACCCCGCCCGCCCGGACCCCGCCCGGCAAAGCTCCACCCAGCCGGACGCCTCCTACTCGGACGCCGCCCGGCAGGACCGGGCATGGCGGGAGTTTGTCGACCGGTCGCGGCGCGAATCCATGCCCTTCGAGGCCCACCTGGCGGCTTTCAGATGCATATTCGAGAGGCGCCGGCCGGAGGACGGACCGCCCGTGGTCTGGTCGCCCGATGAAGCGGTACGCCGCCGGTCCAATCTCCAGGCGAGCATGGCAGCCGTGGGCATCGAGGATTATGACGATTTCCATGCCTGGTCCGTCCGCGACCGCACCGCCTTCTGGACCCACACCCTTGAGCGGCTCGGGATCGTATTCACGAAACCGCCGGACGCCATCCTGGACGCGGGCGGAGGCGTCCGGGACCCCCGGTGGCTGCCGGGCGCGGAACTCAACATCGTCGACAGCTGTTTCACCGCGGATCCCGCCCGGCCCTCGGTCGTCACGCCCGGCCCGGACGGCCTATCGCTCGCCACGACGTCCTACGGCGAACTGGAAGGTCTCGTCAACCGCATCGCCAACGGCCTGCGCGAACGGAACCTGGCGCCCGGTCAGGCCATTGCGCTCTACATGCCGCTGAATCTGGAATGCGTGATCGCCTACCTGGCCATCATACGCGCGGGTTCGCAGGTCGTCTCCATCGCGGACAGCTTCCCGGCATCGGAGATCCGGCGCCGCATGGCCATCGCCGGCGCGAGTTGCGCGGTTACCATGGACCGGTACGTCCGCTCGGGCAAGACCATACCGCTCTACGACACGGTTGCCGAAGCGGGCGCGTCCACGATCATCGTCGTGCCGTCCGGCGGCACCACACCAGTGGACGATGTCCTGTCTCCGGGTTGCGCCGCGAAATCGGGCGCCGTGCCGCCACCGGGCAGCGCCAAACCAGTGGACGATGTGCCGCCACCGGGCGCTGACGCTTCCGCGGCCACATCAGATACGTCCCGGCACCACCACGCCGACGCTTCCGCGGCCTCATCGAACGCGCCCCGAATCCGTCCGGGCGACATCGCCTGGCCCGATCTCCTCTCCTCCGATGAAACCTTCGAATCCGCGGCCGGCGACCCCTATCGCACGACCAATATCCTGTTCTCCTCGGGAACCACCGGCGAGCCGAAGGCCATACCGTGGAACCACCTGACCCCCATCAAGAGCGCCATGGACGGATACTACCACCAGGACGTCCACGGGGACGACGTCACGACCTGGCCGACCAACATCGGCTGGATGATGGGGCCGTGGCTCATCTACGCCACCCTGATCAACGGCGCGTGCATGGCCCTGTATCCGGGCGCGGCAAGTACCGCCGAATACCTCCGGTTCATCCGGCGCGCCGGGGTTACCATGCAGGGCGTCATTCCCTCCCTGGTGCGGACCTGGCGGCGCGACGGCACGGCCGAAGGTGTCGACTGGTCGTCCATCCGCGTATTCAGTTCAACGGGTGAGCCCGCCAACCGATCCGACTACCTGTGGCTCATGAGCCGGGTCGGTTACCGCGCGCCCGTGATCGAATACCTCGGCGGCACCGAGATCGGGGGCGGCCACCTGGCCTGCACGGTTTTGCAGCCCTGCTCGCCCGCGGTATTCACCACGGCGAACCTGGGCGTGGATATCGTTATCCTGAACGAAACCGGTGCGGAGGTCGGAGAAGACGGCACGGGCGAACTCTTCCTCGTGCCCCCTGCCCTGGGCATGTCGCAGCGGCTGCTCAACGGAGACCACGACGCAGTCTATTACGAAGGCTGTCCGACCGGACCGCGGGATGAGGTTCTGCGCAGGCACGGGGACCATACCCAGCGGCTTCACCAGGGTCGTTACCGGGCCCAGGGAAGGGCCGACGACGGAATGAACCTGGGCGGCATCAAGGTCAGTCCCCTGGAACTGGAACGGATATTCGACGGACATCCCGCGGTCTACGAGAGTGCGGCCGTTGCGGTGCAGCCCGAGGGGGAAGGAGTCGAAAGGCTGGTCGTCTACATCGTTCCCGGGGGCGGAGGCGGCGCTGCCGGTCCTCACGATGCCGGCCGGACCGGTCCACAGGCGTCCGTCCGCACACATGCATCCCAGTCCGTCTATACCGGCTCACCCTCCGGTCTCGACCCCGATTCCCTTAAATTGGAACTCCAGTCCATGGTATCCTCCGGGCTGAATCCACTTTTCAAAATCTACCGGGCAATCATCGTGGACGAACTGCCCCATACCGCTTCCGGCAAGCTGGTCCGACGTATGCTGAGAGACAGGATGAAGCGTGACAGTTAAACCTTTTAAACATCGACGGTTAAAATAGCGAGAACCCTGTCGACCTTCGTATCCAGTGCATCTAATCTCGTTTCCATTTCGGTCTTCAGTTTAGCCGTATCCTTCATAAGATGGCCGACATTAACGGAAAGCGTTGCGATTCCCGATTCTATTACTTCATACTTATTCTCGAGATCATCGACTCGTTCGTTCAACGTTTTCATGCCAACTACTCCGAGGTTATCCATCTTTCAAATACACTTAGTACATTTTAAGAAGCTACTCCCGTCCTGGCGTCAATGTCCTGACCTCCCTCTCCACGCGTCCGAGCCTTTTGTTCATGGCGTGTTTTTCCGCCCGGATGGCTGCATGCTCTTCCCGCATCGCGGCATGTTCCTCGCGCATCTCTTCTCTGATCGCCGCATGCTCTTCGTGCACCGCAATCCCGTACGCTGCATCCCATGTGACCTATCTGTTAATGGTAATAGTCTGCATCCAAATTGAATTCTCGAACTTTTTTTAACATAATTCGATTTTTAGCACCAATTCTTCACCTGGGACGTGTCTGATATCAGTTCCAGTCGGAATCCAATCCGAGATCTCGAACTTTTTACATTCAGTCCAAAAAAACGCACAGGCTGTTCTGTAAAGTAAGCGCTTTTCTTATTCGATATTTTTATCATGACATCGACTAATGAAGATGAGATGTGTTGGATCCGGCCTTCGGATATACAGATGAAACGCAACGTACGAATTGAGGGCGATTTTCGAAATACAACCGTACAGCCACTATACATTATGTACGGTGAGCAGGACGGAAATCGTGCCGGGATATAGCGAACACTCCTGAGAAAGGATATTGTTGCGTGCATCCACACACGTTATATTCTGAAAGAATGTTGCCTGTCAATCCCCGAAATACCGACGGGAGCGTTACAAATGCTCAATTCGATTGCACTGCCGTTTGCCGGTCAACTCGTGGAGGACAGGCTGGAAGTTCGAAGATGGATGGAAACATTGCCTGGGTCGCCATCCGATAGCTCCCGGCATCTGGCGAATAGGCAGGACGTTTTGCCTATCCTGTGCAGAGTGTTGACACTGCCCGGCTTCAAATAATGGTTCTAGATAACGTACCTTATACTATATATTTTATATACAAGTTAAAGGACAGCCCGTGAGTACAGGAGAAAGCCTAAGGAGTAACTGAATGTCAGTTTTATCCGAAGAACGTTCACAGCAGATAGAGGGTTTGAGGAAGTTGTTGGAAGAGGCAGGAGACGCAGATGACGATGATCCTTTTGAACCCCCGGTTTAAGAAATGAGATATAAAAATGGAATACACGTTACTCATAACACCCGCAACGCTTATTGCTTTGTGGCTTCTTACAAGATTTACCGTTTTCAAAGATAGCATTGCTTTAAAGAAGGACGTAGATTTGTTACGTACCGATTTGAAAGAGGAAATAAGCGGAGTGCGCAGAGAGTCGAGCGATGCGCATGGGGCGATAGGAGAAAACATAAACAATTTGCGTAGTGAAATGGGAATACTACGCAAAGAGCTTAGAGAAGATGCTAAAGAAATGCGTCAGGATATAAAGGAATTATTAAAGCGATGAGCAAATCAAGAGAACTCTTACATAAATTAAGGTTTTGTTGGTGGATTTTGACGGCAGAAGCGATAAGCAAAGAGCGTTGTATGAATGTTTTGAAGAGTTATGTGTTTATTTGCAAGACATAGAAGAAAAACTAAAGGAGACCAAATGAACAATAAACTTTCCTCGCAGTAAAGCTCGCCAGAAGTACTTTTTCACAGATTTCAAACTAACGCACTACCGCCCCTTTCGAAAGAGACGCTGGTCGCGCTCGCACAGGTGATCGATCGCGAAAGCGAATACAGAACCAACTTTGGCGCACGGTACAGGGTCAGGTGGTTTGAGGCGATGGAAAAGGTCATCGCCGAGGCGGGGATGTTTGTTCATGGCGGATTTGGCGGTGTCGGTACGATGCGTGCCTATGAAGTACTCTACGAAGAACGCGTGAACCAACGGTTTATCGGCTGGTGGGTGCGGACCGGGGTAGAATTCCAGGCTTTGACCCCGTACCCGGAGAGGTCCCGCAGGGACCCGGGGCTGTCCCTCAGGCTGCGTTACTCGCGGCCAGTAGGCTGGAAGTCCCAGTTTGGCATCAACGCCGAGTATACTTCGCCCGTCACCGGCGACTTCGGTTATGACAATTTCGGGTTGAGGATTTCGTTTGACTACCTGTATGAGGTGACTAACCGCATAGACTTCACGCTTGGCAATATCACAACCGCTGTGCGTCATCCGAGAATCGAGACAGATATAACTGAAAGAGTACATTCGGGGTTTATTTTCTACATCGAGAATCGGATCAACTTCAGCATCAGCGGAAACTTCTTCAAACGGCGTGGCAACGAACCCACACATGGGCTGAACATGGCTATCGAGTACCGCCTGCGTTGAGTCAGGCTACCTGGAAAATCGGAACTGGACAGTCTGCCTGCCTGACTATTCTATATGCCAGACATCCTGTTTTTTTTCTGGACATCCCGCTCTTTATTCCAGGCATCCGCATGACCATGACAGGAGTTGAATCCCCGAAAGGCCCCTGAAATGAGCACCAGACGCGTCGCCATCGTCGCGGGCGGCCGGACGCCCTTCATCAAGTCGGGCAAGGCCTTCGCCGAAATCGATTCCCTGGCCATGGCCGTCCACGCCACGCGCGGCATGCTGGGCCGGAGCGGGATCGACCCGGAGCTGATCGAGTCCGTCGTCTTCGGCACGATGACGCCCGACCCCCTGAAGCCCAACCTGGCCCGGGAGCTCGTCTTCGAGGCGGGGCTGCCGATCGGCGCCGAGGCCCATACCGTGGCCTCCTACTGCATCACCGGTTTGCGGGCGGTCACGGTCGTTGCCGACGCCATCGCCGGCGGCCGCATCGACGCGGGCCTGGCCGGCGGGGTCGATTCGCTGACGCGCGCCTCCATGGACCTCTTCCGCGAGCCGTCCACGGGCCTGAACATGGGCGAGCACATGGAGCTGACCTGCAAGGAATGGGATATACCGCGCGAAAGGCAGGACGAGGTGGCCCTGGCCAGCCACCGCAACGCCGTGGCCGCGCGCGATAAGCTGGCCGGGGAAATCCACCCGTTGCTGGGCGAGGAAGCCGATTCCGGACCGCGGGCCGACACCTCGCTCGAGGCCCTGGCCGCGCTGAAGCCCGTCTTCGACCCGGAAAACGGCACGCTCACGGCGGGCAACTCGTCGCCTGTGACCGACGGCGCCGCGGCGGTGCTGCTGATGAGCGAGGAGAAAGCCGCCCAATGCGGCCTGGAACCGCTGGCGTACATCGGGGGCATGGCCTACGCCGCCCACGACCCGTCAGAGGGCCTGCTCATGGCGCCGGCCATCGCCGTTCCCCGGCTCCTTGAAAGCCGGAACCTGGCCATGGCCGATATGGACCTGGTCGAGATCCACGAAGCCTTCGCCGCCCAGGCCTTGGCCAGCGCGGCCGCGTGGGAGCGGGGCTGGAAGGGCGCGCCGACGGGCCCGGTCGACTGGACCCGCGTGAACGTCAACGGCAGCTCCATCGCCGTCGGCCATCCCTGGGCGGCCACGGGTACGCGCATCCTTACGACCCTGGCCAACGAGATGGCCAGGCGCGACGCCCGATACGGCCTGGTCAGCATCTGCGCCGCCGGCGCCATGGCGGGCGCGTTCCTGCTGGAGCGGCAGGCCAAATAACCGGTCTTGCGCTAGTTTGAAATCTGTGGAAAAACATTTCTGGCGAGCGGTAAAGCGGGGTGGTTAGGGATCATTCGGTATCATTCAAGGTTATTTAAATGCTTAATAAAAGCCGGATTAAATAACTGCTTTCTTCTACAACATCCATTGCTTAATGTCCTTACACCAAAAGTATATCAATCTTCGCTTCAAGCCTCCGCATCTTATCCACAAACATATCCATGCTCGCCTCAAGTCTCATTTCCAATGCTTCGATCTTAGTGCCTATGGCCGCATGAGCGTCCCTGGACTCAACGCCCAAAGCTTCAAACTTCTGCTCACAGAACTTCATAAGGTCTTCCTGTTTCTCATAAAACCTGTCTGACTTCTCATCCGGGCTTAATGTTTCCCACGCTTTCATATCAGTCTCTTTTCTATTGTTTCAAGTATTAAATGAAACGGCACGCGGATGATATTCGTTGCTTCTCTTTCGAGTCCGAAACAAATCCTGCGCGAGTCATTTACTGCGCGCTTGATCTTCTGAACTGTTCCCGGCCTACCCTGCCAGCCCGCGCTGCCCTAACCTGCCCTGCTCTGGCCTTCCTGGCCTTCCCTGGTCTGCCTGCTGCTCTGGCCTGCCCTGGCCCGGCCCTGGCCTTCAATTGAATTAGTCGAAAGTCAGGTAACTTTCTCGATTTTTTTTCAGGGATGGTATTGGGCGATGCTCCTTGAACCATCTTGCTTGAGCGGTAGGCGGGTCTGGCCAGCGCGTTCCCGCTGGAGCGGTACGCTACTTGATCAGCGGAACAACGACGCACGCCAGCACAACGCCAAGTGTCCATTTAATTAGTTTAATGTCGCTCTGCATGGATGATATTTTCCACTCAAAGTCCGCTATTTCTTCGGCGGCTTCGCTGGCGGCTGCTTCCGGAGCGCCCGCGGCTACGAGTGCGGCGTAGGTCTTGGAAAGCATGATGGGCATGATATGATCTATTGATTGTGCGTTCTTACCATCTGTAAACGAAATGTGTGGCACGCGTATGATTTTCGTTGCTTCTCATTTAAGTCCCCAATAAAGGGATTCCCCTCGGCAAATTCCTTTATCATGGTTTCCAACAGTTTCTTCGAGACCCTGGTTTTAAAGACCTTTTCTACCCGTCTTTTAAATTTCGCCGTCATTTCAAATGCTTCAGGGAGAGGAAATGGACAGTTCACTTACTCTCCATTCAACACTTTTCTAAAACCACTTATATCGTTGAATCGTCCACCGACCACCGGAGACAACGGACTGTCGCGTTCACTGATGCGCCGCCTTGCCTCTTGAATCCTCTCGACAGCCTTCAATACATCAGCCTCAAACCTTTGTTGGGACATATCTGATTCTGTTGGAGGATGAAGGGCTTCGATCATCAAGACCAGACCGTTTTCCATTTTCTCAAGCGCGTCGTACATCGTATCGTCTGGATCAACCTCTTTATCCGGAGGAGTCCTTTCGATTTTCATCTCCAACTTGTATAAGAGAAAATCGACAACTTCGGGAAGCATATGTCCTGCAAACTCATTAACCGTATCGGCGGTGGTATCAACACGAGTTTCGTCCCGGACCTTATACAGGTCTCTATCCATTTCAACAACCAATGGGCCTACGAACGTTAAGAGGCCGTTAGGTGTCATCATATCGTAATATGGAATCAAACGCGGTGCGTACCAGAGCGCTCTCAGGATTTTCCGCAGTCTAAGAAAGGACATTTTCATCTCGCGATTAGGAATATTGCAATGGGGTTGGCGGCTTGATGTAACAGGCGTCCCGTCATGGATTCCGTAAAATGACCCGACGCATGTTTCGCCTCCCGCATAAGCTATCCGTCAGTCGTCGTTTCGGCTGTTGTATTCAGCAGGCCGCCTGGCATGGGCGACTGCATGAATCCCAACATACTCAAACAACCCTCAATGCAGGTCAAAAGTCAACATTATCTTGTTAACATGGTGTCAACACTCGCGTAAACGACGTCCCCCATTTGATCGGTTGCTCGTCGAATAAAAGCCCCATTTCATTACTCCCCGTTTGAGGCCGTGTAATGAGGCATGCAGACGATCATCCTCACCCTACTCCCCGCCCCGCCGTTCCTGCTCGAACTTCACGTCCGGGTGGGCGATGAGGTTGATCCGGAAGTAGATCCCCTTGTTGATGCCGTTCGGCACCCACCTGAAGGTGAACTCCCAGCAGTGGAGCGGCCTGTACAGATCCAGGCTGTGGGAGACGATTTCCTTGCGCCGGTAGTCATAGTTGATCGAGTGCTGGACGCGCCAATTGTTGGTCACGCGATTGGAAATCCTGAGCGGGTTGGTGATGTCGCTCAGGGCGAAGCGGTTCGTGGCCCGGATCTCGTGACTGCTGGTGCTGAATCCCTCCTCGTCATCGGGATTGCTGCGCCGGATGGAGTAACGGTGGGAGAGCCGCACCGTCCAGGGGCCCTTCACCTGGGAGAAGCGCTGGTTGAACCGGTCGTCGCCGTACCCGCCGTACCCGCCGAAGTCGTTGCCGAGCCCGCCGCCGGAAGACCCTCCGCCGGAAAAACCGTCGCCGAAGTCCTGGCCGTCCCCGAAGCCCTGGCCGCGTTCGTCCCTGCGCGGCCCCACGAGGTTGAAAGACGTATTCAGCGTCATGCGCTCCAGCCACGGCCGGCGGAACGCGTCGGTCTCCGGATCGTAGAAATCATGGCTCAACGACAGGTCTACGTTGAACCGGCGGCTCGGGATGCGCACGGTGGTCGCAAGGTTCGAGAACTTGTTCGTTTCGGCGCGCAGGTTGTAAGTGGCCGAGGATTTGACGTACACCAGCTTGTTGTACTTCTTCTCGCGGCCGTCGTGTTCGGTCTTGGCCTGCAGGATGTTGTTCACGGAGAAGCGCAGTTGCTTCCTGACGGAGCTCCCTCCGGACTGGGTGAAGGAGACGTTGGGCGTGACCACGTGGCGTATCGCGGTCAGCCGGCCGATCTTCGGCTCGAAGAGGCCGTACAGCGTCGTGGTGGCCGACATGCCCACCGAATGGTTTTCCGTCGTTTCGATATTCCCGTCGGACTCTTCGCCTATTTCCTGCTCCCAGGTCCGGGTGTACCGGGCCTGCGGGCGCAACTTCAGCCAGTCCCCGATCTTCTGCGGCGCGCTCAGGTTGAAGGTGTTGGAAAAGGTCCTCTCGGTGTCGTGCCGGTAGAGGTACCGGGTATCCGGACCGGTATAGGTCGTATCCCTGCCGGTCCGCACGTTGTTCCTGCGATTCCGCAGCGTGTTGTTGAAACCGAACAGGAAGGCGTGGTACCAGCGTTCCCTGATCTCGGTGCGGGGCCGGCTGAAGTCGGGCATGCTGCCCCGCCGGGTCTGCCTCTTGGGCGGCTGGATGATCGGCCGCGTCGCGAACCGGAACCGGAGCGTGGTGGTCGGCCGGCTCGGCCTGCCGGTCCTGCTGGTCGAGGACGTGCTCAGGTTGAGGCTGTTCCGGCCGAACTTCTTGTCCACCGCGAAACTGGAGCGGGTATCTGACCGCAGGAGCCCGGGGTCCGTCCCCCGCGTCGTCGAATGCAGATACTGCAGCGACTGGGCGAAGTTGCCCTGTCCGCGTACGGTCAGCCCGGGGAGCAGTTCCTGCCGGTGCCGGGCGGCCACGTCCCAGCCGGTCGTCTTCCCGTTGAAATCGGTCCGCCAGGAGCCGCTCGCCGAGCCCCTGAGCCGGCGGTCCTGCCGGTACTGGAACCGCTGTCTCAGCAGGAACCCGGTCTTGGCCTCGATGTCCCCGGTGACTTTCAGGTCGAAATACTCGCTCGGCGCCCAGTAGTAGCCCAAGTTGCGCAGGTACCGGCCTTCCTCCACGCCGCTGCCGTAGTTCGGCACCGTAAGCCCGGACTGCCGGCCCGTCTTCACCGAGAAGACGTAAACGGGGAGATAGATCACCGGTATGCCCAGAATGTAGCCCGTCACGTTCCGGACGACCGCCTTGTCCTCGGGGACGATCTTCGCCTGATTGATCCGGAGGTAGTAGTGCAGGTGGTTCGGATTGTCGCAGGTGGTATAGGTCCCTTCTTCTATTTCGTAGGTCCGGTCGGCGTTGAGCCGCATGACGTCGCCGTTGAAGAACCCTTGATCGTAGCGGATGCGGCCCTTCCATATCTGCCCCTCGCCCGTCTTCATGTCGTACTGCATGCGCTCCCCGACCACGATGTTGTCGGCGTCCTGCAACCTGGGGTAGGTATTGGTTTCCGGATCGATGTCCGGCGTAGGCGGCAGGAAGTCCGCGGTCAGCAGCTCGGTATAGGTGTGGAATCTAAGCCGGCCGGCCGTCAGCTCGACGTCGCCGTACTGCAGCTCGGCGCTTCCGGCCAGCACGAGCGTGCTGTCCCCGAACACGTACTCGATGCGGTCCGCGTTGTATTCGATCTCCGGCAGGCCGGTCGTATCGGCCTCGGCGCCCGCCGTGCCCGCTCCCGAGGAAGGGAACTGCGCGAAGGACGCCCCGGGGAGGATGAGCAGCAGCAGACCGAACAGCAGGCAGACCGGCAGAAACCGTTCTGCAGCGGCCGTCATGCATCTATCTTTACTTTTTTGATAATTGATATTAATGATATTCCTCTGTTATTCAGAATTGACTTGTATATACGTACAGATTATGTATTATAGTCTGCATGGTTCCTTTGGTTCCTTAAATAATCTAAGGACTGCGGGAATCCGGCGAAAGCGTTTCGTCTCCTGGTTTCGTAAAGAAAATGGGTTGACATCCGGAATGGCCATCACTATACTGGCAATTAGTACGGTCACTTGGAGTTATGGTTGCGGCAGGGAAGAAATGCATTGTGATACGATGCGGTAATAATATTCATTTTTTCCTTGCATTATCGAAATAAACCGTATTATATGGAGTGAAAACCCGTACTTCTGGCGGAGGAGAGATGGCAAGAATCGTATGTCTATTGATTGCTGCACTTGTGTGCTATGATGCGAATGCCCAGCTGGATCTCAACCTGGGCGTGG
>MKWU01003766.1_pt1 | contig 19225 bp, 12 predicted proteins | sample 809101 | NCBI WGS metagenome assembly MKWU01 (sample SAMN05860141, study PRJNA318959) | sponge metagenome | host: Aplysina aerophoba | place: Slovenia: Piran, Adriatic Sea, Gulf of Piran | collected 2013-05-07
GCAACTCCCAGCCGTGAGCATCACGAGACCCTGCCAGCTTTCCAATCCGATGCTTGATGCTTGCAGAGCCTTCGCCGGGCGTCAGATCATGCATTGCCGCTCCCAGCAGACATCTCGAATCATCCATCTCGTCACTCATTCGGCTGTGATAGTAGTTGAGTTGCCATCCGCGGCTGCGCTTGCGCACCGCCGCGAAGTCCACATCCTCCACGCCTCCGCACGCCACCACCTGTTCGGCGAAGGCGATCAGCGCGTTCTGCACATGTAGCGTCCAGTGGTCCATCTCGGCGGCGAGCGACCGCATCTCGTCCTGCCAGACGCCTTCCGGCAGCCCGAAGTGACGGCCCCAGCCGACAATCAACTCGGCGCTCTCGTCAGGCGTGAAACAGCCAAGCGAGTGGCTGGCGCCGCCGGCAAGCCGCGATATGCCGAGCTGGGCCGCCCGGTCCACGGTGTCGCCAAGGCCGGCCAGAACAACCATGATCGGCGCGTCGTATTCCTGCCCATGCAATGCCTGCAGCACTTCGGCATGCGCATCGTGCCGGTCCCCACGCATGTTCTGGAACTCGTCGATGGCCAACACCAGCGGACGCTCCCACTCCTCCGCCGGCAGATCTTGCAGCACGGCATCGATTGGGTCCGCAGGAGGCTCGCTCCCGGACCTTGTCACTTTCTCAAAGCCCGCTGAATCATAGCCGAGCTTGTAGGAGATCTCGGTCGTTTTGTGCCTGCGCATCCGCTTGCCGAGGCCCGGCTTCAGCGTCTCCGCCACACGCGCCTTCAGCAGTTCGCCATGCACGAAGGATCTTGGGGTGGGAAAGTACAGCATGCGCGGCGCAAACTTCCTGTCCTTGGCGGCAGCGTTCCACTTGCGCTCAAGATGCATCAGCGTCGAACTCTTGCCGGCCCCAGGCGCTCCGTAGAGAATGCGCGTGATGCCGCTGAACAAGGGCACTTCGTCTTTGCGCTGCTTCCACAGGTCAAGGCAACACTTCTCGATGTCGGCGAGCATGTCCGCGCGGCCCGCATAGTAGGGCGGCACGCTGCGGTCCATGGCACGAATGAACTGTGCCAGGTCCTTAATCTGCTTCTCCGAAAGCGTCATGTCATGTCTCCCGTGCGAATCTCCGAGACGCGCCCAGGCGGGTCGTCACGCAGCTGGGCGCCATTGTCTGAGGGCGTAACTGCCGTTGATCGACAAGAAAGACCTACCTGCGTCTTTCATGTCAGTCCGTGCAGATTGATGCAGTCTTTCCCGATTTGTAACAAATTGCTTGAAATGTCTGCTAGTCAACAGCCTATCGCTGGTTGCTGCGGTCTTGCAGCAGCCGGTCACAGTCGGGAGGCGCCTTCCGGCATCAGGCGTCGCACGCGTCGGTCTCGGTCATCAAGGCGGAGGCAGTCCGCTTTCCGGCCTTGCCCTCGTCGTAGCCACACAGGACCTGCGCCGACCCGAGCGTGTCGGACCAGTGCACCGAATGCAGCCCAATTCAGGGATGGGCTGCATTCCGCCGATTCAGCCAAGACCGCATTCGGGAGGGAACAAAGCTTCACTCCGGGTGATTCAAACACTGTGGAAGCACCCCGAATGAAAATGGAAACCAGGCACATCGGCAACCGGCAGCGTTGAATCAAAGCTGATCCTGACCACATTGATCGCAAATGCCCTTCGCTGCTGGCTGCAAGGGAACGTCGATTCTGCCAACGTCCCGTTGAGATTCTTGAAGGCCATCTGAGGAAAAATCCAGCGGCATCATTCCCGGCAGAACGTTTTCCTGCCAAGTACTGCATTGACTGCCGTATTGCCTTCCTGCTTGTGGAGGCAGTTGAAATGTCTGGCTATCAACCGATCAGCCGAAGCAGTGACTGGACTGATTCCCTGGCATCCCCAAAAAGCATTCGTGTGTTTTCACGGTAGAACAGCGGATTCTCGATTCCCGAGTATCCCGTTCCCTGCCCTCGCTTCGAAACAATTACCAGTTTGGACTTCCATACCTCCAGCACCGGCATACCCGCGATTGGCGAATTTGGGTCTTCGATCGCTGCAGGATTCACTATGTCGTTGGAACCAATCACGACAGCGACATCGGTCGCCCCAAAGTCGGCATTGATCTTGTCCATCTCCAGAACGATGTCGTAGGGTACCCGTGCCTCGGCAAGCAGAACATTCATGTGACCGGGCAGGCGACCCGCGACCGGGTGAATGGCGAAGCGAACGTTCTTTCCCTTGTTGCGCAACGTGTTTGTAAGTTCACTAATGGCGCCCTGAGCCTGTGCCACCGCCATTCCGTAGCCTGGCACGATGATTACGGTTTCGGCGGCAAGCAACTGGTCGACAACTCCCTCGGCATCGATTGGCGACTGTTCTCCAACAGCCGCGGTGGTTGCAACGGGCGTTCCCCCAAATCCGCCGAGTATCACGCTTACAAAGTGACGGTTCATGGCCCTGCACATGATGTAGGACAGTATTGCGCCCGAAGACCCGACCAGCGCGCCTGTCACAATCAGCAAGTCATTGTCGAGCGTGAATCCGATCGCTGCCGCTGCCCATCCCGAGTATGAATTCAGCATCGACACGACAACAGGCATGTCCGCGCCGCCGATCCCCATAATCAGGTGCAGTCCAATCATTCCGGCAAGCACGGCCACAACGGCAATCGTCCAGATGCCTTCTCCACCGAGGTAAGCTGCCCCACATGCAAGACAGGCAGCCGCAAGAGCTGCGTTCCAGAAATGTCCTCCCGGCAACTTTCGCGGCTTGCCAGCAATGTGTCCGGCAAGCTTTCCGAAAGCGACCACGGAACCGGTGAACGTGATTGCACCTATGAAGATTCCGAGAAACACCTCAATGCGGAGCATCGTCAGCTCGACAGCAGTCTTGCCCGCCAACCGTCCGGCAAATCCCGACAGCTCGGACAGGTTGGCCGCCATGCCAACATCCGTCAGCACTATCTGGGCGTTCAGTCCGATAAAGACCGCCGCCAATCCCACAAATGAGTGCAAAGCTGCCACCAATTGAGGCATTCCGGTCATTTCGACTCTGGCGGCAACAATTGCTCCGATCACGGCGCCTACCGCCACCGTCACCACAAGCCACTCGACATTGGGTATGGCCAACACGCCCGGAAAGGCGGGAGTAAACAGGCCGGCGATGGTGGCGCCCACGGCGAGAATCATGCCGACCATTCCAAACCAGATCGCTCTCTTTGCGCGTTCCTGATTGGAAAGCCCGCCCAAGGAGAGAATGAACAACACCGCGGCGGCAATGTAGATTGCCGTCAGCACTCCATGATTCACGGGGCCATCCTCCCACCAAGGCAAGACACACCAAGCCAAGACCATGCTGGAACCACCAATGTTTCGAGGGCGCCTTCCCTATGCCGTCTGCAATCCATTTTGTTCGTCAACTCTTCTGAAACATTGCAAGCATGCGCCTGGTCACGAGAAATCCACCAACTATGTTGATTGTGGCGATGAGAACGGAGATTGCGGCCAAGCCAATCACCAATGTGTTGGCGGATGGAATCTGGAGCAGCGCTCCGACGATTATGATGCCGGATATCGCATTGGTCACCGACATCAAGGGAGTGTGCAGCGCGTGGCTTACATTCCAAATGACCTGATATCCCACGAAGCAACTCAGAATGAAGACAATGAAATGCTGCATGAAGCTTGCTGGCGCCACAAGACCGATCAAGAAAACCAGAGCGCCGCCGGTGGCAAGCAGCATGACCTGCTGTTGGGTCTGGCGGCGGTGAAACTGCCTGTCCTGTTCGCGAAGTTCTGCCTTGCTTGGTTCCCGCTTCGTGGTCGACTTTGGAACGGCCATCGGCGCAGTCCTGGGTGGTTCCTGCGGATAGGTCACCTCACCTTGGCGAGCAACAGTCGAACAGCGAATTATGTCGTCTTCAAAGTCAAGTCTGAACTGTCCGTCTCTTTCCGGCGTCAATTCCCCAAGCAGTTGGTGGACATTGTTGGCGAGCAGCAATGACGACTGCGTGGCCATGCGGGAGGGAAAGTCGGTATAGCCAATGATCTTCACGCCATTGTCCGTCGTGACAAGCCGATCCGGAATGGTCAACGAACAGTTGCCGCCCTGCTCCGCCGCCAGATCGACGATCACGGATCCTGGCTTCATCGCCGAGACCATTTCCTCAAGCCACAGTTCAGGCGCCTTCATGCCCGGTATCAATGCCGTCGTGATCAGAATGTCGGTCTTCGGCGCTTGCTGCCGAAACAGATCAAGCTGTTTGCGCCTGAACTCCGGGGAGGATGGCTTTGCATACCCGCCGGACCCTGAGGCGTCCTCTTCGAATTCCAGGAACAGAAACTCGGCGCCCATGGACGAAATCTGCTCCGCCACTTCAGGTCTAACGTCGAAGGCATGCACAACTGCACCCAGCGAAACCGCAGTGCCGATGGCGGACAATCCGGCGACGCCGGCGCCGATGACCAGCACTCGAGCAGGGTTTACCGTTCCGGCTGCTGTAATCTGGCCGGCAAAAAACCTGCCAAACTCACCGCTGGCTTCAATCACGGCTCGATATCCGGCGATGTTTGCCATCGACGAAAGCGCATCCAGCTTCTGGGCTCGAGAAATGCGCGGCACCATGTCCAGTGCAATTGCGGTCACGCCTGCTTCCGCCAGCAGACCGAGCAGCAAATCGTTCTGTGCCGGAAAAATGAACGAAATCAACAGCTGATCGGCTCTTGTTTGCTCGACTTCTCCCAAGGTAGGTGGACGAATCTTGGCAATTGCATCGCATTGTTGCCACAAGTCGGCAGCGGAACCAATCACCTCGGCTCCCGCGCGCGTGTACTCCTCGTCCGAAAAGCCGGCGCCGGCTCCTGCACCGGATTGGATTGCAACTTCATGACCCAACTTTCGAATCATGGAGGTGGACGCCGGTGTGACGGCCACCCGACGCTCCGCGTCATGCAACTCCCTTACTGTGCCTATTCTCACGACAGTTGATTCTCCAAATCTAGTGACCCAAATCTTGTGCCACGCTGGGAATTGGCAAGATACGATCTTTGCCGGCAAACCAATCTGCAAATAAATTGAGCGCCATTGAATGGCAATGCAGCAGGCGAATTGACAGACTTGACGCTCAGTTGCGCCAGTCCAATCAACAATTCAAGCCAACTCCTGAAACTTGGCTACTTGGCCTGCTGGCGCCGCCAGACATTCCCGGCATCCTGAAAGTCATTCGGACGCTCAGTGGCCGCTTGAACTCGAAAGTTGCAATTGTTCCTGCCCGCCCGCAACTATCCGCCGGCAACATGTGCCTCGCGCTCGACTCTGACCGCGGAGAACTTGAACTCCGGAATCTTCCCATAGGGATCGATCGATGGATTGGTCATGACATTGGCGGCAGCCTCGACAAAGGCAAAAGGCATGAACACATTGTCCTGCGCAATGTTCCGGTCCGCCCGCGCCATGACAGAGACGCAACCTCGGCGAGTGGTCAACCGAATCGTTTCGCCTGCCCTGACACCGAGCTTGCGCAGCGTTTTGGGATGCAGGGAACAGTTGGCCTCGGGCTCGATGGTGTCAAGCACCTGGGCGCGGCGGGTCATGGAACCGGTGTGCCAGTGCTCAAGTTGCCGCCCAGTTATAAGTACAAACGGAAACTCGTCATCCGGCAGTTCGTCCGGCGGAACGATGCTTGCCGGAGTGAAACGAGCGCGGCCCTCGTGTCGCGGAAAGCCCTCGCCAAACACGACTGGCTGTCCCGGGTCGTCAGGCGACAGTGACGGGTAGGTCACGGCTGTTCGCTGAAGGCGCTCCCATGAAATGTTGTCAAGCGACCTCATGTTCAGTTTCATCTCGGCAAAGACGTCCGATGGACCAGTGTAGTTCCACCCAAGCCCGAGACGCTTCGCCAACTCGACCTCAATCCACCAGTCCTCCTTTGCCTCGCCAGGCGGTGGCAGCACCCGGCGGCCCATCTGGACCTGCCGATTGGTGTTTGTCACTGTGCCAGCCTTTTCCGGCCATGCACTGGAAGGCAGGATGACGTCGGCAAAGTTGGCCGTTTCGGTAAGAAAAATGTCCTGCACCACCAGGTGTTCGAGCTTTGCAAGCGCGTCCCGAGCATGATTGACATCGGGGTCCGACATCGCCGGATTTTCGCCGAGAATGTACATGCCATGGATCTGGCCGCTGTGAACGGCGTCCATGATTTCGGTGACCGTGAGCCCTTGCTCGTTCGAAAAGTCTCCCGACTTCCACACCTTGGTGAAGGCGCTGCGAACCCCGTCGTCGGTGACGGTCTGGTAGTCGGGGAGGAACATCGGGATCAATCCTGCGTCGGACGCTCCCTGAACGTTGTTCTGGCCTCGCAGCGGGTGAAGTCCGGTGCCGGGACGACCCACGTGCCCACACATCAACGCAAGCGAAATCAGGCAACGTGAATTGTCGGTGCCGTGAATGTGCTGGCTTATCCCCATGCCCCAGAAAATCATTCCGGCTCCGGCGGATGCAAAGGTCCTGGCCACGTCGCGCAGAACCTCCGGCTCTATGCCGCAGACCTTGGACATCTCCTCCGGTGGGAACTTGGCTAGATGCTCCTTCATTGCAGCCCAGTTCTCCGTGTAGGCTTCAATGTACTGTTGATCGTGGAGTCCCTCGTTGACGATGACGTTCATGATTGCGTTCAGCATGGACACATCGGAACCTGCCTTGAACTGCAGCATGTGCGATGCGTGGCGACTTAGGCTCTGAGAGCGGGGATCCATGACGATCAACTTGCCGCCGCGTTTGGCGAACTGCTTGAAGTAGGTTGCCGCAACCGGGTGGTTTTCGGTTGGATTAGCGCCAATAACGATCGCGACGTCCGCATTCTCAATTTCATTGAATGTTGCGGTAACCGCGCCCGAGCCAATGTTTTCCATCAACGCTGCAACCGACGACGCGTGGCAAAGGCGTGTGCAATGATCGACGTTGTTGTGGCCGAAGCCCTGACGAATGAGCTTCTGAAACAGATAGGCCTCTTCGTTGGAGCATTTGGCCGAACCAAATCCCGCCACAGTCCGGCCACCCCGCTCCCTGAGTTTGGCCAAACCTTCGGCAGCGAAGTCGAGAGCCTCGTCCCAGCTGGCTTCGCGAAAGTGCGTCTGCCAATTGTTGGGGTCGACATCCATCGCCTTGGGTGGCGCATCGTCGCGTCGAATCAGCGGTCGTTTCAGTCGATGCGGGTGTGAAACATAGTCAAAGCCGAATCGACCCTTGACGCAGAGTCGGTTCTGGTTCGCCGGACCGTCAATTCCGTCGACATATCTGATCGAGTTGTCCTTCACCTTGAAGGACAGCTGGCAGCCCACTCCGCAATAGGGACAGACACTGTTGACCTCTCGATCAAAGTCCTTGCTGTCGCCGACCTGTGCTTCGTTGAGCACAGTGGCAGGCATCAATGCGCCTGTGGGACAAGCCTGCACGCACTCTCCACAGGCGACGCAGGTGCTGTTGCCCATGTCATCGTCAAAATCGAACACAGGGAACGATTGATGGCCCCTTCCTGCCATTCCAATGACATCGTTCACCTGCACGTCGCGGCATGCACGCACACAAAGGTTGCACTGAATGCAGGCGTCCAAGTTGACGCGCATCGCCACGTGGCTCTCGTCGAGCAGCGGGACGGTCTCCGGTTCCATTTGTGGAAAGCGGCTGCGGCTGACGCCGCATTGGTCGGCCATGTCCCAGAAATGTGCGGAGACATCGTGGGCAGAGGATCTTTCCGGCTGGTCCGCCATGAGCAATTCAATCACCATTTGCCGCGCCGTCCTTGCTCGCGCCGTGTCTGAATTGACAGTCATGCCGTCGCTGACAGTGCGAATGCAGGATGCCGCGAGTGTTCGCTCCCCCTCAATTTCAACCATGCACGCGCGGCAATTGCCGTCCGGCAAGTATCCCGGCTTTGGCTTGTGGCAGAGATGTGGAATCTTCAGGCCCTGCCTGTCGGCAGCTTCCCAAATGGTCGTGCCTTCCGGAACGGAAAGCTTCTCTCCGTTCAGCGAAATCGCTACTTCGGCCGGTTTTTCCTCGTCGGCCATGCATTGTCTCCTTCGGGAATTTTTCTCAAGACACTCGACGATGGGTGGCGCTTAACATTGTTGCGCAAGCGTTTCCTCGCATGTGCCGGTGTGTCGCGACGAATTCAAATGGCAGCCCGCCCTTGCGATGACGAAAACCATGCATCCGCAGGCAACTGTGCACTGGAACAATAGCTGACAAAAGGAGATTCGCAACAGTTCAACCGGCAGCCGCAACCACTGGGTTCCGACGAACACATTCAGAGTGACAGCATTGAAAGCTGAAGCGACGGGCCAACGCGTGACAGGCGGAGGTCTTTCAGGATGAAACGGGCATTGTCCGGCAAGATATGGGCACTTGGCCCGACTGTGGAAGTTCGGACTTGGTCGAATGCGTGTTGGTGCCCCAAGAGAGACTCGAACTCCCGACCTCCTGATTACAAATCAGATGCTCTACCGGCTGAGCTATTGGGGCATGCGGTCCTCAAGAATGGCATCGCTGCCGCAAACCCATTCGGGACCAAATGTGCCTGCGCCATTGATATGGCGCGGCCTGCCCCCATTGCAACTCCTTATCGACTGTCGACGAGTCGATTTCTGGTGCGCGCGATTACCGCAACACCCATGCATCCAACCAGCGTGACGAGCAGTGCGGCGGGCGCAGCCTCTCCTATTGCCTCGAGCGAAGCCCTCTCATAGACCCGTGTTGCCAATGTGTTGAAATTGAACGGTCGCAAAAGCAGCGTGGCGGGCAATTCCTTGACGCTGTCCACGAACACCAGAAGCGCAGCCACGATCATCGACCCGCGCATGATTGGCATTTTCACCGAAACGAGTGTGCCGGCGGCTGTGCGGCCAAGCGAGCGAGCTGCCGACACAATGTTGGGGGAAACACGGCCCATTGCCGAGTCGGCCGCCCCTTGGGCAAGCGCAAAGAACCGTATGCAGTAGGCCATGCCGACCGCGAAAGCCGATCCTGTCATCAGCAATCCAGGGTCCTCGCCGGTCAGGTACTGCCAAGCATCGGCGACGGCATGATCAAGCTTTGAAAGTGGCAGCAGAATGCCAAGCCCCAGTATCGCGCCCGGCGTGGCGTAGCCTATCATTGTCAGAGAAAGAACTGTGTTGCCCAGCCAGCTCCTGGCGCCGCGCACCACAAAGACCAACAGGTTGGCGGCTGCCACCGTGGCAATGGCCGCGGCCGTGCAAAGGTACAACGTGTTGATGAGGGCCTGCACGAGATTGCGATCAAGCCAGTGCTCTCTGTTTTCGAGGGCGTGACCGAGCATGACGCCAACAGGAAGGGCAAATCCAAAAAGCACGGGCAGCGCACACATCCCCGCAATCAGCAAACCCGGTGCGCCGACGATGGCATGACGGCCTGAAGCTGACGGCCGAAGTGCGGATTGGTGATATGCTGCCCTGCCCCTGCCGACCCGTTCCATGCCCACAATAACCGTCACAATCACCAAAATAACCAACGAGATCTGTGCAGCGCCTCCGACATCATACCGAACCAGCCAAGTGGAGTAGATCGCCGTCGTAAGCGTCTGCACGGCAAAGTAGTCTACAACACCAAAGTCAGCGACAGTCTCCATCATCACGATGACAAGCCCGGACACTATTCCGGGACGGACCATTGGCAATGTAACACGAACGAACCTGGACCATCTTCCAGCGCCAAGCGTGCTGGCGACTTCAAGGGCTGCCACCGATTTTTCGCGCATGGCAGAACGCGTCAGGAGGTATACATAGGGATACAGGCTCAGCGACAGGACCAGAATGGCGCCCCCCTGTGTCCTGATCTGGGGAAAAAAGTAGTCCGTCGCAAGATTCCAGCCAAAGGCCGCTCTAAGCGCTGTCTGGAACGGGCCTGCAAATTCAAAGAAGTCAACCAGGGCATAGGCGCCAACATATGCCGGAATTGCCAAGGGAAAGAACAGCGCCAGTTCGAGAATCCTGCGAAAGGGAAATTCGTAGCTGCTGACCAGCCAAGCCGTGCCGACGCCTATCACCAATGCGACGCAAGCCACGCCTCCAACCAACACCAGAGTGTTGACGGCGTACCTCAGGACAGCTGGCGTGGAAAGGTACTGGAGAAGGCTGTCTTGCGCCGTCAGCGAAACAAAGACAATCGAAACTATCGGCGACAGGATGACGATGAGGATCAGCAACACGCCGACAACCATGAACACTTGTGCTGGAGAACGCATCTAGTTGCAGCCTAGCCTGCAGTTGCAGTCACTTGCCATGCCAGCCGCTATGGACGTGCGAACGCCTTTGCGTCCACGCCATTGGTCTTGCTCAAGTCAGTTACCCCTGGTTCTGAAATTCCCGGGCGATGCACATGCCGTCTGCATGTAGCACGTTCAATCCGGCGCCGCCTGGTCCGTCCCGCGACGGCGGAGATTTGGAATCCACAACAACCTGCGCGATCGGATTGGATCCCTTGAAGGCTAATGGCGATCTAATCTTCGCATCGCAACATAGTTTAACGGGAACATGGCCTATGAAATTCACGATCGACATGCCGTGTTTGCAGAAAGCGTTGCCGCTGCAACTCCACAGCTTTGGTCAATTCAATCCTGCAAGTCGAAGCTTTCAAAGGCAACTTGTGATTCTCCACTTTGCCAGGCTTTGAAACGGCAATTCAAGCATTCGCACGCCAACTTCCAATCCATTCTCGCATCGAGCCGCCCCGACAAGTTGACGCTTGTTGTTCAGGCCGTTGCTCCAAACTTGCGGCTCAAAGCAAAGCCGTTGTGCCTTTGCTCGTCAATGAACTTTGTGCCTATGAGCCTGAAGCCAACAGGAATGACATCCCGTTTCTTCGGCGCTTGGTTGAATTGTCTTGCATCAACGGACAGAAAGACTGTGCGCTCGGCTTCCGGCGGGCCAATCATCTTCGCGAAGCCGAAGCAATTTGATGCCGGCGGCCAGCTTGCCGGGGAAGGCAGCATCTCGAACATCCCCTCAAGGCTTGGGTGAAGCATTCACAGATTGAAGGCTTGAACATGGAGAATCTCATCGTGGGTGCAGGAGCGTTGCTCGTGGTTGCCGGACTCGTGGGGCTTGTCTTTTGCATTGTCTCGCTGCGCCGGTCGATGGCTTCCTCAAATGACGAGGAACAACTCAGGGACCGCATTCAGTGGCTGCTGCCAGTCAAGATGGCCAGCTTTGGGATAGCGATTCTTGGTTTGACCACAATTCTTCTTGGCGTGTTGCTTTAGCGTCTGACGCAGTAAGCGAATTCCAAATTGTGAGCCGGAAGGTCCAAGCATCCGAATGCAGTTCTGTTCAGTATGCGTAGCCAGGCATGACACTGCGGCGCGCCAATGTATTGCTTGTCGTACGGAATTCGTTGAGATTTGATTCTTTACTTTAGTTGCCTCTGCAGCGTCCTGACGATGCGCGACTGGGACAGGATTCCCTTTCCGTGCAAGCAGCTACGAATGGAATTTCCTGCTGCAGATGCCGTGATGGGGCGCAACGTGGAAGTGATGTGGCTGGTGAGCATCGCGTCGGCGGCTGTGGCGGAATTGATCCTGCTGCTGACGCAAGAGTTGCAGCGCTTTGTTGACGATCATGTCCGGACCGAATCGATCAAGAATCTCAAGCTGGTCACAAACCAATCGCCGGGTCGGAGACCGAACGCCATGCCGTCAAGGATGGATTGCGCACATTGAATTGGGATGGCGCCAGCGTCGGATTGGGATTAGTTTCCGCCGACTGCTGCCACGATCACCGATATGTTGTCGACGCCGCCGGCATCCATGGCACGATTGAACAATTCCTTCACCGTGTTCGCACATGTATCCTGAAACGATGCGTTGATTTCCGAGTCGCTCAGCATGTCCGTCAATCCATCACTGCAAATCAACAGACGGTCTCCCATTGACACTGAAGCGCTGCCAACATGCGCCTGAGGCCTTGCTTGCAGAGGTGTGCCACCAAGCACCTGCGTAACAATGTGCGACCGCCCATAGAGACCGTCTGAAACTGGCACGTCATCTTCGCTAAGCTGTGTCAGCCCCTCTTGCGTACGTTGATAAACCCGGCTGTCACCAATGTTGAACCAGGAACAGCGATCAGGATGAATCATTGTCCCGGCGACAGTTGTCGCCATGCCGCGCTGGTACGGCTTGCGAATCGAATGATCCAAGATCTCCTTGTGCGCGTGTGCCAGAGCCTCTTCGAGGCCGAAGCCATCAATGTTCTTGAATTCTGACTTTGACAGACTTGTGACCGCCAAACGGCTCGCAATCTCGCCTGCCGCCAACCCTCCGAGCCCGTCAGCAACTGCCAACAGCAGCGGCCAATCCGAATCTTGAACCACGCGCATTGGATCCGGCATCGGTCCGCATTCAATCCTCTTGCCGGCGACGATTGAATCTTCGTTGTGCGCTCGAACCTTTCCGCGATGTGTGAACATCGCGTATTCGACTTCAAACTCAGGCATGTCGCAAATCCTCCTGCATCTCCGTTGATTCGCATGGACTGGAATGCCGCTGCCAAAGCAGACATCTTCCGCCAGCCGGCTGGGCGCCATCTCCCTTTCGCCGGCAACGGTTGCAACTGCACCGCATCATTCTAGCACTCTATCGAATCGATTGCTTCGGACAACAGCTCCAAACAGGAACCGTCCGACATTCGGTGGTCGGCGCCCTTCACAAGCGTAAGCCTTGCGTCGGGCCCGTCGAGATTCCCGAGAAGGTCAAGTGCGATGCCGAGATCGACATCTTCGTCGTCAGTTCCATGCAGAAGCCGAACCGGAAATGAAACCGGAATTCGCTTGTTGGCAACCAGCAGACTTTGTGCATCCAGAAAGAACTCGCGGGTTAGTCTTGTGGGAACGTCGTCATACTCCGTGGGCAGATCGATGTACCCGGCGGACTCCAGCTCCGACAACTGTCGCTGCGTGAATTCCGCCTCCATGACGACCGTGAAGTCCGGAGCGCTTGCAATTCCGACCAAGCCAGCCACATGTTCGGGAAACCTTTCCGCGATCAGCAGAGCGAGCCACGCTCCCATGGACGATCCAACCAGCACTTGAGGCCCGTTTGCCAGATCAGCCAGCATCCCTTGCGCCTCCTGAAACCAGTCGGACATCGTGAAGTCGGAAAACTCGCCGCCCGAAACCCCATGACCGGACATGTCGAAGCGAAGGTACGCCCGCCCTGACCTCTCGCAGTGTTGGCGCAGGAAATCGGCCTTGGTGCCGTCCATGTTGGATCTCAGCCCGTGCAGGAACACAACGCCGGGATCCTTTCCCGGCAATTGGCGATATCCCAGCCGGACACCATTGGGCAAAACGTGAAACTGCAGTTCGTCCACTTCGAAACTCCTCTACTGATTGGCCGCTGAGGCATTTTCATCGGATTGCCTTCCTTTGCAATGCCGCTTCCCTGCAGCTTGGGCACGACGATAACTGGAAGGCGCTGTGTTGCGCATAGGTCGCAAACTCCGTTCCGCTTGCGAGCTTGCAGCAAGCAATTGACATCCGCCGCACGCAGCATCATATAGCGCGCTTCCACGACCGGGTGCGTTGTAGGCGCCAAAGCGATGAGGCTGACCATGACATCGGAAATTTCCGTCACTCTCCCCGACAACTCGACAAGGCAATACCCTGCGGGCATCCTCCCGGGCGAAATTGCCTCCTCAATATCCAAGTCCCTGGGCAAGCGAGCGATATCGGCTGTGGTGGACGGCCATCACTGGGACTTGGCCTGGCCGCTTGACGGCGATGCAAGCGTCAAGTTCAACACAATGGCCGACGAAACCCACTCCCTGGAGCTGATCAGGCATGATCTTGCCCATATAATGGCGCGGGCGGTTCAGGAATTGTGGCCGGAGACCAAGGTTACGATCGGCCCGGTTATCGACAACGGATGGTACTACGACTTCGACCGGGAGGAATCGTTCACGCCGCCGGACCTGGCAAGGATCGAAGCCAGAATGCGGCAAGTCATCAATCGACGTGACCCGGTTCACTCCGAAGTGTGGGAGCGGGAGAAGGCCCTGGACCATTACCGGCAACGGGATGAAGCCTACAAGATCGAGTTGATTGACGCCATTCCCGAGGATCAGCCGATCAGAATGTACTGGCATGGCGATTGGCAGGATCTTTGTCGCGGACCGCACTTGCAGCACACGGGCCAGGTGCCGGCCGACGCCTTCAAGCTGAGAAGCATAGCCGGCGCCTACTGGCGAGGCGACTACCGCAACAAGATGCTTCAACGCATCTATGGAGTTGCGTTTCGGCGCCGCAACGAGCTCAAGCAGTATCTCCGGATGATCGAGGAGGCCCAGCGCCGGGATCACCGCAAGATCGGAAACGCCATGAAGCTCTTCCACTTCCAGGAGGAAGCGCCTGGAATGGCATTCTGGCATCCCAACGGTTGGACCATGTACAAGACGCTTAGGGAGTACATGTCCCGCAAGCAGGTCAAGTACGGTTACCGCGAAGTGAACACTCCGCAGGTGGTGGATCGCGCGCTGTGGCAGAAATCCGGTCACTGGGAGAAGTTTCACGACCACATGTTTCTTGTCAATGTTGACATGGACATCGAAACGGGAGGCAGGATCAGCGCACTCAAACCGATGAACTGCCCCTGTCACGTCCAAATCTTCAATTCAGGCCAGAAATCCTACCGTGAACTCCCATTGAGAATTTCCGAATTCGGGGCCTGTACCCGGTACGAGCCTTCGGGAGCGTTGCACGGCCTCATGCGAGTGCGCGGCTTTGTGCAGGACGACGCGCACATCTTTTGCGAAGAGCACCAAATCGAAGAGGAAACCAGCACTTTCATAATCATGCTTTCGGAGATCTACGGCGACCTCGGATTTCCCGAATTCAAGATCAAGTTCTCCGATCGGCCCGAAGTCCGAGCCGGAAGCGACGAAGTCTGGGACAAGGCGGAGCAGGCCTTGCTGTCGGCCACGAGGGCGGCGGGCTGCGATTTCGAGTTCAACCCCGGCGAAGGTGCGTTCTACGGCCCGAAGCTTGAATTCGTGCTCACCGACGCAATTGGAAGGGACTGGCAGTGTGGCACGCTGCAGGTAGACTTCGTAATGCCACGGCGACTTGACGCAGTCTATGTCGGGCGTGACGGCGAAAGGCATCATCCGGTCATGTTGCACAGGGCAATTCTCGGCAGTTTCGAGCGCTTTCTTGGAATCCTGATTGAAAACTATGCCGGTCTGGTTCCCTTGTGGCTGGCGCCGAGGCAGGCAGTGGTGGCAACAATCGTATCCGCGGCTGATGCCTACGCCGCCGATGTCGTGGCGACAATTGGCGATGCCGGGATTAGGGTTGAGGCGGACACAAGAAACGAAAAGATCGGCTACAAGATCCGCGAGCATTCACTCTCCAAGGTGCCCTACATTTTGGCGGTTGGACAACGCGAAGTCGAAAATGGGACGGTGGCGGTTCGCAAGCTAGGCACCCGAAAGGTGCGCTCGATTGCGCTTGACGAAGCAGTCGGCGAACTGGCCAAACTGGCCCGGCCGCCAGGCTGAATTGTTCCTGCCTGCATTTGGCTGCTCCCCAGGCCATTCCGGCGCCGCTCTTCGCGAGGCGTGCTGTCTTGCGGGCGAGCAGCGCACAATTTCAGTTTCACGACTACAAGATTATTGATTCCGCTCTCGAATACGAATACTCTGTCCACACATCGACACTATGCACATTGCAAGGGAAGTAAGCAGATACCTCGAAGACCAATGTATGCTCCGCCGCAGCCGAGATCCGGCCCGCGAGCGAATGAAAGCATTGAAGCGACAGAAATCCGGCTCATAGGAGCCGACGGAACCAACATCGGCGTCACTTCGCTTGAACATGGAAAGCAGCTGGCCAGCGAGGCTGGACTGGACCTTGTCGAAGTGTCGCCCAAGGCGCGCCCTCCGGTTTGCAAGGTCATGGACTTTGGCAAGTACAAGTACACGGAGCAGAAACGAAAGGCCATTGCTCGAAAGCGTCAAAAGACCATTGACGTCAAGGAAGTGAAGTTGCGGCCCAACACAAGCAAACATGACTATGACGTCAAGCTGAGAAACGTCATGAGGTTCTTGGACAATGGCGATCACGTCAAGGTAACAATGCGCTTCCGGGGGCGGGAAATGGCGCACAACTTTCTAGGACGGGATGTGCTTGAACGCGTTCGCAACGACGTGGGCGACCAGGGCAAGATTTTGTCCATGCCCAAGCTGGAAGGCCAGCAAATGTTCATCATGATCGCTCCCGCAAAATAACTTGCTCAAACCCCTCAGCCACCGTTGACAGCGTGCCCCGACGCAACACGGCATTTTATGTGTGCACTCACCCGATTCACGAACGGCTGCCCTCCTCAGGCACAGGTACCGGCCAGGCACAGCCAACTCTGAATCCGCATACCAGCGCCTGAAACGAACCGACGCCGATCGGATTCATTTCAGGCGCATCTCTCCAAACGGAGACCCCTGCGGTCAGCGCCCCGAGCACACAACAGTCCTGGCTGGAACGCCAGCTCTTGACACCGGCTGCCCGAATTCGGAGTGGCTCGATCCTGGGGGGCCCGCTGGGGCCATATCCTCGCATTGCGTGCCGAGATTGCGGGTGCAACTGACGCGGCCCATGGCTCGAAAGGCATACCGGCCGCTTGACCTCGCCTGTCAGGCTTTTGGGCGATTCGCATTCTTTCCAAATGGAGAACAGCCTGCGTCGAGCAAGGACTCGCCGACCGCAGGCTGATCTGGCTGCTCATGCGACCTCGCGCGTCGGCTTCATTGGCCACCCGACTTGATTGCCGCATGGCAGCCCCTGTAACGGTTGCATGTCCAGCTGGATTTCACAGATATGTTTCCGAAAGAGCCGGATTCCTTGGCAGAGAGAGGCCAACACTGAAACACCACCGCGAGATCGCCATACTTGGCGCCAAACGAACACCAATCGGAAGCTTCAACGGCACGCTTGGAAGCTTGACCGCTCCACAGTTGGGAGGTTTTGCAATCCGGGAGGCAATTGCCAATTCAGGCTTGCCTCAAGCGGGGATTGATCAGACCTACATGGGGGTTGTGTTGTCTGCCGGACTTGGACAGGCACCCGCACGACAGGCCGCCTTCAACGGCGGGGTTGGCAAGTCGACTCCTGCAACGACGGTCAACAAGATGTGCGGGTCCGGCATGAGCGCCGTCACTCTCGGCTGCAATGCCATTGCGCTTGGACAGGCCAAGACGGTGGTCGCCGGCGGGATGGAGAGCATGACCAATGCTCCTCACCTTCTACCCCACGGTCGATGGGGAAAGCGCTTGGGCGAGTCCGTTTTGCTTGATCACTTGATGCTAGATGGTCTTGAGGATGCCTATGACAAGGGTGTGCTCATGGGGCTGATGGCCGACCGATGCGCTGAACGATACCAGATATCAAGGAAGGAACAGGACAGCTACGCCGCCGAATCCTACAGGCGAGCGATCACCGCTGGTTGCAGCGATGCATTCCGCGACGAATTGGTTCCGGTTGAGACAACCAACAAGCGAAGATCTCGGACCGTGACTGTGGACGAAGAGCCGGAAAGGTCCGTTGCACGGAACATGGCGGCCTTGCGTCCAGCATTTCGAAAGAACGGCACCGTCACAGCGGCGTCTTCCTCAAAGATTTCGGACGGCGCGGCAGCATTGCTGCTCGCCGATTGGGACACCGTGCAACACAGCGCATGCAAACCGATCGGGCGAATTGTCTCTCACTCGTCGATTGCAATGGAGCCCGAATCCTTCCCGGTTGCACCGGTCAATGCCGTTTCCGAACTGCTTTCCAATGCTGGCTGGAAACTGGAGGATGTCGAATTGTGGGAAGTCAACGAGGCATTTGCCGTTGTTCCACTGATATTCATGCGTGAAACAGGAGTTCCCCACGAACAACTTAACGTTCATGGCGGCGCCTGCGCACTGGGTCATCCAATTGGCGCTTCCGGCGCCAGAATCATCGTCACCTTGATTCATGCAATGCGATCCAGGGGAGCGCGGCGCGGCATCGCGGCCATCTGCATTGGCGGCGGTGAAGCAACCGCCCTCGCTGTTGAGCTTGTTTAGGGACAGGACTGGGTTCTGACAACACGTGACCGCTGCGGGCAACATGCGTGCCGCAACAATTCAGGACACCGGTCGTGGCGCTTGGCCAGCCCTCAAGGCTGCCGAATCCGTTCTGGATTCCTTTGCAGCTTCGAGTGGAGGCCGCGGCTTGTCAGTCCATCCAGCGTTCGGCGTCATTGTTCCCGAGTCTGGGCGCTTGCTGCCCTGTCGTTCGAAATGCGTGGCACCGATCATCGGCGTCTCGAGCTTGACAAACTCGGATGCGAGTTCGTCGAAGTTCCCTGCGTAGATGCCTCTCCCGCGCCGGAGCAAACATCGGTTGCCAAGAGTGCTGGAAAGCCCGCACTCGGCGGGTGCGCAACTACAGCCCTTGCAATTGTCGTCGACATGAGGGATGCCGCTCGAAACCAGCCTGTCACGGACTCTTGGAATGCCACCCGCTTGGAGATCAGGCGCTTGATCCGATTGATTTGCCCAACAGCGAGCCGGATGTGACCATTGCTCGCTGTCTTCGTGTTGATGCATCCCCTTGTGCATCGAAACGGGAAACTCGATCAAGCACGCTCGATTGAAGTGTCTGCGCCTTGGATTCTTGAACGACAAGCCTGAATCGCTACCTCCAGCGCTTGTGAATCCACAACCACTGTTCAGGGTTCTTTCTGACGAACTGCTCCAAGCTGTCGTTGAACGACTGAATCATTTTGTCTGGCGTCGTGTTTGGAATGGCCTTGTCAAAATGCACGACAAAGCCACCCTTGTTGGTCTTGCGAATTCCAAAGCACGGAACGAAAAGCGCATCGGAACGGATCGACACCTTGGCGAGCAAACTCTGTGTGAGGGCGGTATGACCCAGGAATTCGAGTGGCTGTCCACCGAATTCATACTGGTCGTTCAGAATGGCGCTAACCCCTCCACGGCGCAGAATGTGGGCAATGAAGGGACGAATTGAACGGTAGGCCGGCGTGCCAAGCGCCTCAATCTTTTTGCGCCAGTAGCGATCGAAGAACCTGTTGTGCATTGGCTTGTAGACCACCGCGGCGCGAATGCCGCGCTGGGCAAGCACACCGCGAATGGCTTCCCAGTTTCCAAAATGTCCACTAATCAAAATCACTCGGCGCCCCTGAGCCAG
>MKWU01003767.1_pt1 | contig 19221 bp, 15 predicted proteins | sample 809101 | NCBI WGS metagenome assembly MKWU01 (sample SAMN05860141, study PRJNA318959) | sponge metagenome | host: Aplysina aerophoba | place: Slovenia: Piran, Adriatic Sea, Gulf of Piran | collected 2013-05-07
GGTCGGGCCTTCGGCCCTCCCTTGTGCAGGGGCTGCGCCCCCGCAACGCCCCCCTACAAAAACATGCCTCATCGACCGTGTGTGCTCATTCCAGCAGTGCCGCTCCACCAACGTGGCTGCCGCAAACCGAATACGCAATCAGATAGCCAGAATGGCGGCAGCGATAAAGGGCTGGTCAAGACAGACACTGTAGATGGCTTAGTAGTTACCAGATGGGTAAAAAGGTTGATGCGACGGTCACATTTGAAAAATTAGGCCCATGGCTCCAGCCCCAATAGCTTTCTGCCCAGTCCGGTCAGTTGCCCCGTCTTGCCGAATTTCTGCTCAAGTTCGCGCGGATCGCCCGGATAGGCATCGCCGCGCGGCGGCAGCCGTTCCTGCCAGGCTCTGATGCGATACCGTCGTTCTTCCTCGTCCCTGGGCGGGAACATGGTGATGTATTGGGCCAGCCGCGGTCTCGTGCCGTGGTTGCGGCTGTTGCCGTGCGGCAACATACTGTCCCAGATCAGAAAATCACCCGCCCGTCCGGGAATCGTCCTTATATCCAGCCCGTCCGGATCGGGACGGCGGGGGTTGCGGTCCGCCGGCTGCGTCTTGATCCATTCATGGAATTGCCTGTGGAAACCCGGCGCGCACTGGAAGCCGCCCTGGTCAGCGGTTGTGTCGGTCAGATAGAGGACGCCCTGGACCATACGCGGAAGGGGCCGCATCGTCGTGTCGATATCCCAGTGGAACATGCCGTTATAGTCCCAGTCGGGCGAGCGCGCCGGCGGGTTCATGTTGGCGCGGTCGATGCTCACCCACAGCTCTTCCTGCTGCCACACATCTGCGAATGCCTGGTAGATCTTGGGGTGTTGGCGATTGTCCCAAAGGGACTGGTGGTGAAACATCTCCAGCATACCGGCGCGGCTTACCGGCGCCTCGTACCACGTTTCCGGGTCATCCCGGTCAACCTGGAGGAATTCCCAAATCGCGTCGATCACCGCATCCAGATTTTCCTGCGGCACCGCGTTGGGAATGATGACATAGCCGTTCTCTTCCCAGAAAGCGCGCTGCGCCGGAGTGAGGAGACGGTCCTTTACCGGATGTTCAAGCGGTACGGCGACAGTCATGGAGTACTCCCGGTGACAGGAAACAATAGGTTTTTCGAGGGCTCCTGCAGACCTTACCAGAAAGGGTACAGGCGAAGCAAATCAGGTTACGGTATCGGTGGAAACGACCTCCGGACGCACGCTGTGCAGGCTGTCAGGCGTCCGAAGCCATCAGCTGCTCCGCGATCTCCCTCAGGCTGGCGACCACGGAATCCAAAGCGTTCTCACGCTCCACTCTGGTTGGCAACGCAATCGGAATGCAGTATCTCCAGTCCTTTGTTCTCCACTGCACCACCCTCGTTTCGGCCAGACCCGCCTTTTGCAAGTGTTCAAGCGTATCTGGTTTGAATAAGAGCCATAACGGAGTGTTTTCGTGCTGTGCCCAGCCATCAAAGATATAGCCGAACCACGCTGCCACCCCACCGATCTCCATGTGTCGACCGTAACCTTCATATCTCGGCTGTCTGTCGTTCCCTCTAATGTCCAAGAAACCAACATCGCAGCCGCGGTCGGTTGAATCGTCAACAAATGCAATTAGACTCAGCATTCGCCTGGCGAACTCCGGGCCCAGATCCTCTGAGCGCCAGGGCAGAAAAATTTCGGCGTCCATCTGGTCAGTGAGGCCGCGCAGTTGAATAATGTCTGCCTCGGCGGCTGTGTCCCCGGCTTTATTGGCTTGCGTTTCCATACGGTCGAGCAGATCGGCCCAACTGGTCAACATCAGGCGACGTTCTCCGCAGGCTATTGAAGCGCTTCGGAGTTTGCCAAACTCCGAAGAGACGGTCAGCTTATACACCTCCTCTGCTCTCTTGCGCAACACCGGCCACAAGGTTTCAATTCTAGCCGCGGGTGCGACGAACAAGAGTGCCGCAGGTCTGCACCGCGGCAGCTGTTCCAGATAACCATTGGGCTGGTTTGGGGTGAGCGGCGCATCGAACTTCGCTTCTATCAGTACCGGCTCGGTGCCGTCGTCGGCTTTGACGGAGAGGTCTGGAATCCCCCCTTTTTCGCCAGTAGCTTGAGTCTGTACTTTACCTAAGAGACCAACCTCTGTGCCTCCAAGCTGCAGCGTTTCCGCCAGTGCCTCGCGGGCGGCCTCTGATTGAGACAGGATGTGCCCTAGTGCTCTAACGGCTACATTTTCAACTTTGTCTGTGTGAGTGCGAGCAATGTGAGCAAAAAGGGTCTTGTCAATGGGCATAATGAATGGCCTCTTTCATGTGTTGTGGGTTTCATACCCACTGCTTTTATCCGCAATTTCGAACGGTCAGGACTAACAGGTCTCCGCGTCTATCCGGTCGAGCATTCCGCGCAGTTGCCTGATACCCGCCTCCGTCTCCTCATCTCCCGCCCCACCGACCACCCTCTCCATAAACTCCAACAACGCGGCCCAACTCGTCAACATCAACCGCCGCTCCCCACCGGAAACTGTCGCGGCGCGCAAATCACCCGGCGTCGTCGCTCCGATAATCGTAAACTGCTCATCCGCCCGCCGGCACAGCTCCGGCCACAGCCTTGCCAGCCGCGCCGCCGGCGCAACGAACAGTAGCGCCGCGGGCCGGTCCAGCGGCAGCCATCTGAAATACCCGTTCGGCTGGCTCGGGGACAGTTCGGTCCAGCACATGGCGTCAATCAGCACCCGCACCTCACTCTCGTCGTCATAGCCGGCGAGGCACGAGCGCTCTCCTTCCATGCCAATATCCAGGCTGCGCACGCCGGCAAGGGTACCGACCGCCGTGCCGCCCTCCCGCAGCGTACTCGCCAGGGCACTGCGCGCCGCTTCCGAGCAGGAGAGAACTCGCCCCAAGGCATCAACAACCGCGTCTTCAGATTGGTCGGTGGGTCCGCGTGCGTTGTGGCCGGACCGGGTCGCATCAGTGGACATGGTGAAGGACTTTTCTTATCTTTCGGGCGTCAAGTTGTTTCGTCGGAAATGAGGTTCCCGGAAACAGGCGGCAAGGCCGGCACGCAAACGAACAGGCAACGAGGGCCCTCTATAATGCATTCTTCTTTGAACGGGTTGTGCGTGAGAGGAGGTTGTTGCTATGTGTGCTCAGGAGGACTGCCGGCGCAGGCGGGCCAGCTCTGCCTTCATCTCTCGGAGCCGCTCTTCAGCTTCTCTGCGGGCCGCAGCTTCCTCTTCCGCTCGTTGTACTGCCGCTGCGAGCCGATGTTCTGCCGCTTGGCGCGCCACAATTTCCGCATCGGCGCGCTGTGCTTCCGCACTGGCTCGTTGCTTCTTAGCGGCAGCCTTGGCGAGGGCGGCCCGCAAACCGGGAAGCACATACCCGGAATACACATCGTCCAGCGCCAGTTCCATAATATCCGTCTGCCGTTCCAGATCTTCCATCCGAAACTGCAACCCCGGCAACACTTCCGAACCGACTAAGCCCTCGGCATCCGGCTGAATCTCCTCGTAACGTCCCCCAGCGATTAGCCGGTAGAAGCGCATATGCTCGCCGCTGGGGTCGAGAATGTAATACTCCTTCACGCCCGCCAGCGCATAGTCCCGCCTCTTCTCTTCCGTATCCCTCAGTACTTCTGCAGGCGTGGCATCGGAGACCGCCTCCACAACCAAATCGCAGACCCCGTCAAAATGACGCCGATCAGCGCCTCCCCATGTTACCGGATTGCTGGTCAGAATCACGCCGATGTCCGGCTTGCGCACCGCCTCGCGCTGCCCGGAGGGCTCCGCCGAATCCTCCATCGTCAAGACGAAGCCGGTCTCCAGGTTGATCAGCTTGGCGATGGCATGTGTACTGATATAACGGCGCAACAGTTGGAGAAACCAGCTGCAGAGGTCGAGTTGCGGCGCGTTGTGTGGGGGTTTGGCCTCCAGTCTGCCGTTGTTCCATTCGTAGCTTACGTCAATGTCCCGGTATGGGTTCCCATACCACCTGGACCAGTATTCTTCCAGGGTGACGTAGCGGCCTTCGTCGGGTGCGAAAGGATTGATAGACACACCGGGCGAGGCAAGAGGTTCTGCCTGCATGGACGAGCTTGCAGGGTCAGACAAATCTGTCTTGGCCGCCTGGGATGTATCTGTCTGCGATCTGGAACTGTCGTGCAAGGTTTCTCTGGATTCCATGCTGCCTCCTCCGGCATTGCGGCTGCGCGCAACACGGACTACGATCTTGCATTCTATCGCCACTGTAGCTGCTAGGCTACAGTGGCTTGGCAACCCCAGTGCGACCGCAACTTACACTGTAACTCCTTGAGAAGGGAGTCGCAGTTCCGGCTAGCAGGTTTGCGTTGTGGGGCAATTTCGGGGCCACACGCGCCGCGACCGAGAGGGGTCTTTGAGGGTACAATCACTTGCAAGCAGGTCGTGCCTGAGAAGAGTGCCCTGCTCTAGGAATTCAGGAAGACTGCCGGCGCAGCCGGTCCAACTCCTCTGCCATCGCCCGTATCTGCTCGTCGCCTTCTCGGCGGGCGGCTGCTTCCTCCTCCGCTCGTTGCTCCGCCGCTTGGCGCGCCGCAACTTCTGCTTGGCGCGCGGCAGCCTCCGCATCGGCTCGTTGCGCTTCCTCTTCCGTTCGTTGCTCCGCCGCTTGGCGCACCGCAACTTCTGCTTGGCGCGCGGCAGCCTCCGCATCGGCTCGGTGCGCGTGCTCTTCCGCGCGGTGGTCCGCCCCTCGGAGCCGCGCCACCTCTGCTTGGCGCGCGGCAGCCTCCGCATCGGCTCGTTGCGCTTCCTCTTCCGTTCGTTTCTCCGCCGCTCGGCGCGCCGCAACTTCCGCTTGGCGCGCGGCAGCCTCCGCATCGGCTCGTTGTGCTTCTGTTTCAGACTTGGTGACGGCGATCTGAAATTTCGGTATCACATACCCGGAATACACATCGTTCAGTGCCAACTCCTCCAGATTCGGCTGCCGCTCCATCTCCTCCAACCGAAACTGCAATCCTGGCAACACATCCGAACCGATTACGCCCTCAGCATCCGGCTGTATCTCCTCGTACTCTCCCCCCGGGATGAGGCGGTAGAAGCGCATGTGCTCGCCGCCGGGGTCGAGAATGTAGTACTCCTTCACCCCAGCCAGCGCATAGTCCCGCCTCTTCTCTTCCGTATCCCTCAGCACTTCCGCCGGCGTGGAATCGGAGACCGCCTCCACAACCAAATCGCAGACCCCGTCAAAATGACGCTGGTCGATACCTCCCCACGGCACCGGGTTGCTGTTCAGAATCACGCCGATGTCCGGCTTGCGCACCGCCTCGCGCTGCCCGGAGGGCTCGGCAGGGTCCTCAATCGTCAGGACAAAGCCGGTCTCCAGATTGATCAGTTTTGCAATAGGGTATGTACTGATATAACGGCGTAGCAGATCGAGAAACCAATTGTAAAGGTCGAGTTGCGGCTCATTCGGCAAGGGCTTGGCCTCCAGTCTGCCGTTATTCCATTCGTAGCTTACGTCAATGTCCGGGTAAGGGTTCTCATACCACCTGGCCCAGTACTCTTCCAAGGTGACGTAGCGGCCATCGTCGGGGGCAAAGGGATTGACAGACTGGCCGGGCGGCGCAAGACGCTCCGCTTGCACGTACGAAGCAGCGGACTCAGACATCCCTGTCTTGCCCGCCTGGGATTGACTGTTCTGCGTTTGGGATTGGTCGTGCAGGGCTTCTTTGGAATCCATGCTGCCTCCTCCGACATCGCGGCTGCGCGCAGCACAGCTGACGTAGCGCCATTCTATCATGATTTCTGTGCCCGCGGCTAGCGGCGCATCCAATCTCAGGCGTGTCCCAAACTGTTGGGTCATTTCGCTGTACCCTTTCAGACAACGCAAAACGCCCCCTCCAATAACCCAACCCCCCGCCGTTTTCCAGCCCCGACGAATACGCCCAGGTGATCTTCAGCGACGGCGGACGCTCTGTCACAATGGAGTTCAACACCGATTCTCCGGGCAGCGCCAGCCTCAGCATGGATTAGCGGAAACCACGGCGGCCCACCAGCCAGCCCCGCAGCAGATCCGGGACATCGCAACCCCGCGCAGGTTGACGATGGGCTGACAGTTGTGTAGCCTTGGTCCTGCATTCGAATATGTGAAATCTGCTGTATCAGCTCAATCAGTTGAATACCGACGGAGGAGAGGGAACGAGTTCCTATGCTTGCTTCTCTCCCTTCTTTTTGTCATCCGGTGTCCTCTCCCTCAGCAAGGATCCCAACATGAGCGCCTGGTTTCAGATGCTGCGCGAGCAGCTGCAATTTGACCATATCGATACGCCGCAGTCGGCCGTCCCCTTCGGCATCGGCGGCATTGCCTCTGATGCCTGGCGTGTGGCTGGGATGGCGCGCGTCACCGGTTCTGAGCATGTGCTGACGGCCCGTACCGATGACGGCGCTGAAGTCGAGTGGCATATGCAGTTTTTCGCTGACACGCGCGCGGTGGAGTGTTGGGGCGTGCTGAGGAACCGGGGCAGCCAGCCCCTGCGCAATCTGAGCGAATGTCTCACCTGGGACCTGGACCTGCCGCTGCAGCCGGCCTTCGGTGAGCCATGGGTCCGGCGCGTAAACGGGGTGCGCTTCCTGGCCAACTACTTTCCACCCCATGACTTTGCCATCGTCGACCGCCAGCTGTTGAAGACGCCGCAGGTCTATCCCACCTTCTCCATCCAGGCGGGCGAAGGCGGTCGCTCCTCTGACGGCCATCTGCCCTGCGCAATCGTCTGCGATGCGCAGGGCACCCAGGGTTTTGCCCTCTTCGTGGAATGGTCGGGGCTGTGGCGCATCGGCCTGACACCGGAGCCGCGGGGCGCGGGCGGCTCAGCCGGCGACTGGCCGGTTCAACTGCAGGCCGGCCTGTGGGGATTGGCGTTGCATCTGCAGCCGGGCCAGTCACTACCCCTGCCGCGTGTGTTGCTCACGGCCTTCGACGGCGACCTCGATGACGGCGGCAACGCGCTGCGCCGCCATATCCGCCGTCATGTCATGCCCTCCCTCGACGGCGAGGAGGTCCTGCCGCCGACATCCTTCAATCACTGGTTCGCCTTTCTCGACAACTTTACCGCTAAAAGTCTGCGTCCCGCGGTCGAAGCATCGGCCGCGGCCGGCCTCGAGTACTTCTGCATAGACAGCGGCTGGTTCAGCGGGGATGGGCGCGACGGCGTCGGCAACTGGGAGGAAGGGGATTCCGAAAAATTTCCCGGCGGGATCGCGCCATTCGCCGACTACGTGCGTTCGCAGGGTCTGAATTACGGCACCTGGTTCGAGCCGGAGTGGGCCCACAAGGACAGCCAGCTCTACCGCGCCCATCCAGACTGGTTCTGGGACACGCCCGAAGTGCCGCTCGTTCGGGGGCCGGGCATGCACTTCCAGGACTCCAATTTCGGCCTGATCGATCTGGGTCTGGCAGAAGCGCGCCAGTGGTGGCTGGACCGGATCGTGCGCGCCTATGAGGAATGGGGCGTGCGCTGGATTCGTTGGGACTACAGCCAGGATCCGCGCCCCAACTGGGAACACAATCTCGCCCACGGTGAAATCGGTTGGCGTCAGATCCGGCACGTGCAAGGGTTGTACCAGGTTCTGGACGAGATAATGGCGGCCTGTCCGGACCTGTTTATCGAACAGTGCTCTATCGGTGGTTTTCGCATCGACCTCGGCACCGCGCGCCGCGGCCACAGCTTTTGGATGAACGACCACACGACCCATTCGGCGCTGGTGCGCGCTTTTCAGCACGGCTTGAACACTGTTCTGCCCGGCAACTATGCCAACACCAACATCTGTCAGGACCGCCACGATTACACAACGTACGACTTCCTTTCCCACTCCGCCGGCGGCTTCGGCTACAGCGGGAAACTGTGGCAGGCGCCCGCGGCTGATTTTGAGCGCTACCGGGCCGCGGTGGCGGAGTTCAAAACCTACCGGCGCATTCTCTTGGGCGACTACAGGCGCCCCACCGGCCAGCCGTCCAGCCCCGACGAATACGCCCAAGTGATCTTCAGCGACGGCGGGCGCTCTGTTACAATGGAGTTCAACTGCGATATGCCCGGCGACGCCAGCCTCAGTATGGCGTAAACGAAGAGCGTGAGACCCCGGCGCAGAGATCGGGATGTGACCTTTCTCCCGTCTTCTTTCAGGCAGACCACCATCCATTCACCACCAGTACAGGCAACTGACCATGACATCGACGGCTGCGAACGTTAAAGACAAGATCATCCTCATCACCGGCGGCGCGCAGGGTATCGGCGGCGCGGCCGCGCAGCTGTGCGCGCAGCGCGGGGCCGAGGTGATCATCACCGATATCAAGGACGAGGCCGGCGAAGCGCTGGCCGCGTCTCTGCAGGCCGAGGGCCACAAAGCCCGCTATGAAAGGCTCGACGTGCGCTGCCACGAGGACGCGCAGCGGGTCTTCGGCGAGGTGAAGGCGCGCCACGGCCGCCTCGACGTCCTCATCTGCTCCGCCGGCGTTCTGCGGGGCCCCAATTTGATGCCGGACGCCTTCCCCGTCGACGTCTTCGACGACGTGATCGCGGTCAACGTGCGCGGCGTCTTCCTCTGCGTAAAGGAAGCCTACCCCCTGCTTGAGGCCAGCGAGAGCGGTGCGATCCTGCTGGTTGGCTCGGGGGCCGGCGTCACCGGCGGCAGCTCTTCGATCGCCTACGGCACCAGCAAGGGCGCGGTCAATGGGATGGGAATGACGCTGGAAAACCATCTGAGGGGCAAGGGCATCCGCGTTAACGTCGTCTGCCCCGGCGGCATCGAGACAGAGTTGAAATTGCGGCAGATGCGCGAGTCGGCAGAGGCCCAGGGCCGGGAGTTTGACCTGGAAGACGCCCGCTCCCACCTGGGAGACCCCGAGGGCGTTGGCGAAGCGCTGGCATTCCTCGCCTCCGATGACGGCCGCTACGTGCGCCGCAATCTCTTTACACGCTGACACTGCGCGCAGACGAGGAGTGAGGTGGGATCCACCTTTCTCGCTCCTCCTCAACCTGCACGCATCGCGCGCAGCGCCGGCGCAATCAACAATACCGCCTCGCCGCCTGCCTCTCCTCTGTGGGCGTTCCCTGTAGTTGTCGTATAATAGAGCGCAGAGTTTATAGAGCATATAGCAAGAATCCGCGCCCTTCCAAGCCTGCCCGCAACCAGGCAGGCCGCCAGCCATCGGGCAGCGCGCTCGACCACACGGAGAACCTTTCCATGCCAATAAAAATCGCAATGATCGGGGCCGGCTCCATCGGCTTCACCCGCAAGCTGATGCACGACATTCTCGCCGTGCCCGAGCTGGCCGACACCCACTTCGCCTTTATGGATATCAACGCCAGCAACCTGGACATGGTGGTGCAGCTGGCGCAGCGGGACATCGACGCCAACGGCCTGCCCGCCACCATCACGCCCACAACCGACCGCCGCGACGCCATCACCGACGCCGACTATGTCATCTCGGTCGTGCGCCAGGGCGGACTCGCCGCCTTCCAACTGGATATCGACATCCCCCTCAAGTACGGCATCGACCAGTGCGTTGGCGATACCCTCTGCGCCGGCGGCATCATGTACGGCCAGCGCACCATCTCGGCCCTGCTCGACGTCTGCGCCGACATCCGCGCAGTTGCCAAGCCCGATGCCCTCTTCCTCAACTATTCAAATCCGATGGCCATGAACGTCTGGGCCTGCAACCAGTATGGCGGCGTGCGCACGGTCGGCCTCTGCCACGGCGTGCAGGGCGGCCACTGGCAGATCACCAACTGCATCGAGGAGTGGGCCAAAAGAGAGGGTCTCATCGCCGCCGACGAAACGCTGCACCGCGATGAGGTCGATATCATCTGCGCCGGCATCAACCACCAGACCTGGTACACCCAGGTGCAGTGGCGGGGCATCGATATGGTGCCGCGCATGCTGGAGCTGTTCGAAGGCCACCCCGAATACCCCACCACCGAGAAACTGCGCATCGACATGATCCGCCGCTTCGGCTACTACACCACAGAATCCAACGGCCACGTCAGCGAATACGTGCCCTGGTACCGCAAGCGCCCCGATGAGATCAACGACTGGATCGATCTCTCCAGCTGGATCAATGGCGAGACCGGCGGCTATCTGCGCGTCTGCACCGAAGGCCGTAACTGGTTTGAGACCGACTTCCCCAACTGGATGAAACAGGAGCCGCCCCGCATCGCGCCCGACAAACGCAGCGAGGAGCACGGCTCCTATATCATCGAAGGGCTCGAGACTGGGCGCCCCTACCGCGGCCATTTCAACGTCATCAACCAGGGCCACATCACCAACCTGCCCGACGGCTGCTGCATCGAGATTCCCGGCTACGTCGACAAGAACGGCATGAACATGCCCGTCGTCGGCGACCTGCCCCTCGCCTGCGCCGCCACCTGCGCCGCCAGCGTCAACGTCCAGCGCATGGCCGTAGAGGCCGCCGTCCACGGTGATGTCACGCTGCTCAAGCAGGCCATGCTGCACGACCCCCTGACCGCTGCCGTCTGCAATCCGGAAGAAATCTGGCAGATGACCGACGAGATGCTGGTCGCGCAAGCGCAGTGGCTGCCGCAATACCAGCAGCATGTCCCCGCGGCCCAGGCCCGCCTGCAAGCCGCCGAGCGCAACAACACCCGCGCGCAGCTGCGCGAAAACTGGAAAGGCGCGGCGCGTCTCCATACCAAGAGCGTCGCCGAGATGGCGCAGGACAAAGCCGCGGCCACCATGAACGCCGCGGCCGCCGATAAAGGCGAGATGACCAAGGAACCGGCCTGATTCAGAACCAAGGAGTCAACATGTCAATCAAACTGACACAGGAACAGCTCGACAGCTACCGGCGGGACGGATTTCTCGTGGTGGAAGGGCTGGTGGAGCCGGATGAGGTAGAGGGGCTGCGCTCACGTCTGCGCGAGTATACCCACGGCGGCCGCTCACAGGAGCGCCTTCAGGTGCAGATCGAGCCGCGCGTCCAGCGCGGCGAGCTCCACGTCGACGCGCCGGGCGACGGCATCCGCAAAATCGACGGGCTGGTGGAGTCCGATGATCGCTTCAACGCCCTGGGGAGCAACGGCAACATCGTCAGCGTTCTCGAACAGATCATCGGCCCGGATATCAAAATGTTCCGCAACGCCGCCCTGTTGAAACCGCCCGAAGTCGGTTCGGCCAAGGGCATGCACCAGGATTCTCCTTACTGGCCGATCGAGCCGATGGATCTCTGCTCCTGCTGGTTCGCCTTCGACGACGCCACCGAAGAAAACGGCTGCATGGCCGCCATTCCCGGCAGCCACAAATGGGGGTCGCAGCCCCACATCAACGTGACCGACGACTACGTGGTCGATCCCGAATACTACGACCAGGCCGATATGCAGCTGGCGCCGGTGAAGGCGGGCGGTGGTCTCTTCTTCCACTCGCTCCTGCTCCACTACACCGCGCCCAACCGTTCAGACAGGTGGCGCCGCGCCATCGCGCTCTCCTACATGTCAGCCCGTTCCAAGTACACCAGGGACGGCGAAGGACCGGTCTATCACCATATCCAGGGCCGGACATTCGACGGCTGCGTACGCTGAAAAGCGCAGCGTACGCCATCCAGGCATGTTGACGACTGAGGGTTGATAACTAACGCTACACGGGCGTCAACGAAAATTTTCAGATTTTCACTCTCTTGACAAATGTCCTCTTGTGTGTTAATACACCCACACAATGACACATCAAGAACTGAATTCTGATGTGCTCGTCTGGTCGAAAGCGCACCAGCCACTAAAATACAGACCCGCCCAGTGCCTCTGGAGGGAGTGGGTACTTCCTCCCTCCCTCCTCTGTCCCCAAAAAACACTACCTCATTCTGTAAGGCGGGATGTCTCCTCGCAGACGTCTCGTCGCCTTCAACATTTCAGTCACACAACAAGATGGCCGCTACATCAGCGGCATGACCGCGCGCCCGTCCCCGCTGTGGGGAACGGAATTGCCGCGCTGTGGTCGAGTCTTTCCGGCCAGCCAAAGCAACGCCCTGACCGGCATCGCAACCACGACATTCGTCTTCATTGCCTGAATATACACGCCTGTGACTACGCAGAAGTACGTAGATTCTCTGCCAATGTTGGCGGCGATCCTATAGGTAGACATCCTGCTATTGCCACCGATCAGACCAGACTCGACAAATGTCAACGAGACTTGGTTTACTGAAGGCTTTACGATTGCGGTCTTGCCCTTTATCCAGCGGCTTAGTAGTTACTCTGCTCCTTAAAAGTCCAGCCTGAATCTTACAGGAGGTATTTCATGATGCCTGAAGATATTTCGCTTTTCAGATCGACTCGGCGCACGCAACGGGCGGCAGTAGCAACACTGCTACTGTTCCTGCTATCACTGCTCTTGTTGCCGCAGCCGGCAATCGCAGCGCCTCCGCAGCGTCCAGGCGCCGTCCAGGAATACGTCCACCTCGTCCGAGAGGGCGAAACACTTGCCAGCATTGCGGCCTCATACGGCATTTCAGTCCAGGATCTCAGAGCATCCAACAACCTCATCAACCGGGCCGAACTGGTGAGCTGCTCGCCCAATAACGACAGTACTCAGGCGCGCGGCACAGTGCGGCTCAATGGTCAGCCGGTCAATGGGTTTCGGGTGGTCTTCAGCTGGCGGCCGGACGGGCAGATAGTGGCCAGGGCGATTACCGGCGCCGGAGGCCAGGAGGGAGGCCAGTTCTCCCACATCCTTCTGGCATCCGGTCCCCGCGAAGGGAACTGGTGGTTCTGGGTCGAAAACGATGCCGGGGCCCGAATTTCGGAAATGGCGCACGTCCAAACCGACAGACTTCCTCATGAGGGTATGTGCCAGCGGGCCGTGCTCGATTTCGACATTCAGAGTCTGGATTTCACTTACATTGGACGGAAGCTGCATATCCCCGTGTCCTCAAAACTTCACGTGACGTCACAACCGGTGGTCACAGCGCCCCAGAAGCGTCCAAGCGCCGAAAAAGTCTACGGCCACATCGTCCAACACGGTGAATCACTTGCCAGCATCGCGGCCTCCTATGACATTTCAGTCCAGGAACTGAGAGAACTCAACAGCCTCGCCAACCGCGCCGAACTGGTGCATTGCGACCCCAACGGCATCAACACGCAAGTGCGCGGTACAGTGCGGCGGAATGGCTCGCCGGTCGACGGCCATCACGTGGTCTTCAGCTGGCAGCCGGATGGGGAGGTGGTGGCCAAGAGAACCTCTGAAGGGGGAGGCCAGTTCACCCACATTCTTCACGGAGCCGGCCCGCGCGAAGGAAACTGGTGGTTCTGGATCGAAAACGAAGACGGGATGCGTATTTCGGAAATGGGACACGTCCGCACAGACGAGAGCCCCGATTCCGGCAACTGCCAGTGGGCGGTGATCGATTTCGACATCCAGAATCCGGATCTAATTTACATCGGGCGCAGGCTCAACATTCCCGTTTCTGGGTAGGATAGACGCTGACTGGCAGGCATCACACAATGCCGGACCTGGCGAGCAGTGTATAAGGGCGTGACTTGAGCGTCGGTGTGAAAATGGAAGGAGTCGTTGCGCCCACACGTCTGTCTTCACCAGGATTCCTGGGATCAGGTGATGAACAGGGCTGCAATCCGCCCGCGGTGAGCCCCAACCGCGGGCGGGAGCCAGTCATTCCCCTGATCCCCGCCCCCATTAGCCGCGCATTGGCTCCTTCGTTTCCCTCTGCTCTCCTTGTCGATGTATGATTCTATCCTGGTCGCCGACCGATAGTCTGACCACCGATAGGTCACCGGCAACAAAATCTCACAGTCTGCGTACAACGAAGTAATAGATCAAATGCCCTTGACCATCTGCAACCAGCCTCGCGGCTCCGGTTGCCGGCGGTTGAGCATACGACTGAATTGGTCGTGGCCGGTCGCCTCGTCCACCAACGCTGACACTCTTGTCGCCACTGTCGCCACTTTCACCAGTGGCACCGAAAATGAACTCGGCAGATAGTTCGCATTTTGGTCAAAGAGCTTTAACTTCATGTCATACCTCCAGACCTTATTCCACGCAACTCGCCAACTACTGCCCAATGTCAATTGATTAGGAGCAAATGAAATGCAGTATCGAATCGAAGGCACAACTCTGCCGGTCGTCACAGTCAGCCTTACCCCCGGCCAGCGCATCTACTCCTCCTCCGGCGGCATGAGCTGGATGACGGAGGCCGTGGAGATGGAGACCAATACCGGCGGCGGTCTGGGCCGGATGGTCAAACGCGCGCTCTCCGGCGAATCCCTCTTTATCGTCGACTATTACGTCGACAGGGGCGAGGGCGAGGTCGCCTTTTCAGCCGAGTTTCCCGGCAAGATCCTCGATCTTGACCTTGCTGGCGGACAGTCGGTGATCGTGCAGAAAGACGCCTTCATGTGCGCGGAAAAAAGTGTCGACCTGGACATGCACTTCCGCAAGCGGCTCGGCGCCGGCCTGTTCGGCGGCGAAGGCTTCATCATGCAGCGGCTGACCGGCCCCGGTAGAGCCTTCGTCAACTTCGACGGCGAGATCCTGGTCAAGGAACTCCAGCCGGGCGAACTGCTGCGCGTCGACACCGGCCACGTGGCCATGATCGATCCGACCGTCGATTTCGATGTCGAAATCGTGCGCGGCTTCAAAAACATTCTGCTCGGCGGCGAGGGCCTCTTCCTCGCCACGCTGCGGGGGCCGGGCAAAGCCTACCTGCAGACCATGCCCATGGACAAACTGGCGCAGAAGATCGCCCAATACTTGCCCCAGGTCGGCGGCAAAGGCGCGAGTGGCGGCGGCAATGTCGATCTGGGTCAGCTGTTCGGAGGGCGCTAAAGACCGGAAGTAAAGAGCGAGGATGTGTAATACAATTTCGAGGGGCCAATAGGGAAGCGGGAATCTCCGGCGATAACAGTGTCAGACCAGCATCTGGATAAGTGGTTCGACGGAATCGGTCTTGGTTCGAGCAAGGGCCAGTGGGCCGCTACCAGCCATTTTCAAGCAGATGTCTCAACGTTGGCCAGTATCAACCGTTCGACTTTCGTTCGAATCCAGGAGTGAGGTCGTGCCGTTTACGCACGCCACGCCCCTCCCCTCAATTCCCGCTATACAAATTATCGTGGAGCGCGTTGGCATAGCGGTCTATATTGCGCTCGCGGCGTCTGCCCCCGCTTTCGTCAAGCATACGGTTGCGGGGCGCCTGCGCCTGCGAGCCGGGAACCTGTGTCGCGCCCACGCCCGGCACATCCACCCGGTATGAAGCAGGTGCATCGGCCTGCCGCAGCTTGAGAATGCTGTCAGCCAGCGCCGCGCCCGCCTCCTCCCGCTGCTTCAACGCTGTGCTGCCGATCAAATTCTTCACCTGGGTGATTATCCCGAGCAGGTCGTGCGTCGGCTTGGTGCCCGCCCCAATCATCAAACCTGTGACCAGAATGTCCCACAGATCCGGAACCTGGTCCAGAAAGCCGGGCAGCGTCTGGTTGAGATAACTCATCAAACGCATACCACTGTAGTTGGAAATCACGATGCCAAGAAAGATACCTGCCAGCAGGCTGGTGCTGCGTTTGAACGCGATATAGCCGGGCGACTTGAGATCGCTGGGCCGCCAGCCCAAAAAACGCAACGCGCCCCATTCGAGATAGTGCCAGCCCAGTTCCATCAAGCGCTCAATCCCCGCCGCTGCCCCTAAGAGCGGAACCATCGCCGGCACAACGGTCGTTATCTCCGTCCCTACCGTCTGCTCCAACCCCGCCGCCAGCGTCAACTTCGGCAACGCGCCTGCCAGAAACAAACCGCCCCCGACACTCCAACCCAACCGTCGTATCATTCTCATCCGCATACCTGTCTCTCCCACTACTGTCTAATTCTTCGTAGCCGGCCTCTGCTTCCTCGAGGTCGCTCGCCCGGCTGCCTGCAACGGAAAATCACGCACTGGCCGCGTACCGTTCTGCCAGTTCAACCAGCAGCCGCACGCCGTATCCCGTAGCGCCTTTCGGCGTCTCCGCGTTGATCCGGCTGTCGGCCAGCACCATATTGGCAATATCCAGATGGGCCCAGGGGTAGCCTTCTGTAAAGTGTTCGATAAACTTGGCGCTGCTGCTGACGCCCGCGCGCCCGGCGCTGTTCTTGACCTCGGCCATATCGCTCTTGATCGGCTTCCCGTACTCCGCATCCATCGGGAACGGCCACAAACGGTCCCCGCTGTGGTCCGCCGCGGCCATCAACTTCTCTTCCAGAGAACTGTCGTTGCTGAAAAGACCGGCGCGTATATGCATTCCTAGCGCCGTGCCGATCGCGCCCGTCAGCGTCGCCAGATCCACAACCGCCACCGGGTCGAAACGGGCGACGTACGCCAGCGCGTCCGCCAGAATCAGCCGTCCCTCCGCGTCCGTGCTGATTATCTCCGCCGTCTTTCCAGTCATGCCGGTGATAATATCGCCCGGCCGGAACGCCTTGCCGTCCGGCATATTCTCCACACAGGGCGCGATCCCGATCACCCGCCGCCGAACATTAAGGCGGCCAATCGCCTCCATCGCGCCGATCACCGCCGCCGCGCCCCCCATATCGCCCTTCATCTCCCACATGCCGCCCGTGCGTTTGAGGCTGATACCGCCCGTGTCAAAAGTGATGCCCTTGCCAACCAAGATCAGCGGCGACTCCGAACTGCCGGCCGGCGCGTGCTCCAGGATGACAAACTGGGCTGGATTCACGCTGCCCTGGCTCACCGCCAGCAGAATGCCCATGCCCTCTTCCTGCATCGCAGCCTCATCCAGCACCGTGATCTTCAAACCGACCTCGGACGCCATCGCCCGCGCGCGGGCCGCCATCTCCACAGGCGTCAGAATATTGGCCGGCTCGTTAACCAGGTCACGCGCGCTGCAAACCCCGCGGCCGATCGCCTTTCCCCTGGCTACACCGCGTTCAACGTCGGCTAGCTTGGCCGCGCTGTACTCTACCACCGTACAACTCGCCAACCCCGCGTCTGCATCCTCGCGGCCATACCGTTTCTGCCGGTAGCTGGCCAAAATCGTCCCCAACGCCACCTCCTGCGCCGCCGCATCCGCATCGTGACCGGCAATCCCCGCGCCGTGAACGATCGTCGCCATCGTCTTGACGCCCTTCAACTTGGCCGCGGCCTGCGCCGCCACCGCTGCAGTCCGCCGGATCTGGCCAATCCCGAACTGCTCACTGCTGCCAAGCCCGACAATCAGCACCCGCGGCGCGGTCAGCCCCCCTTGTTCTTCCGCTCCCGACCCGCCATTTGCGCGCGCATACAGCAGCGCCGTCGACTCGGCCTCGCCGCTGAAATCCCCCTGCGCTATCAGCCGGCTGATAGCGCCATTCAGCACACGGTCGATCGCGCCCGTCGCGCCGCCCGGCGCGGTGACGCCCGCGAAAAGATTGATGACGATCAGATCGACATCGGTCTCAGCGATATTCCCCTGCTGTACCCGTAATTCCATGTCCAGTTTCCTCTGGTCACTATCCAGCGGTCAGTGTCCTGTGGTCAGTGCAGCCACCGGCCAAGAGCCACTGCTAGCTGGTCGTTGGGGTTACAGATTCGTGCGCAATCGCATCGCCGCCGCCTCCAGAATCGCATCCGTCTTGCAAAAGCAGAAGCGGGCGACATTGGCGGCCAGATGGCTGTGTTCGGGGCTGTAAAATGCGGAGGGCGGGATCGCGGTCACGCCGATCTCCTTCGTCAGCCAGCGGCAGATCTGCACGTCGCGCGGGTCGTCGGTCGGCAGAGGCGTGTCCAAATCGGTCGTATCAACCAGAATGAAATAGCTGCCGTGCGGCGTAACCGGCGGGAATCCGACTTCGATCAGCGCCGACAGCAGGATGTCCCGTTTGCCCTGATACATGACACTCAGTTCATGCAGATAGTTGCGCTCTTCCACCTGCTCAAACGCTGCCCCCACCGCTTCCTGCAGCGGCGTGGTTACCGCAAAAGGAATCCACTGGTGCGCCATCAGCACCGCGTGCGCCAGCGGCTCCGGCGCAATCGCCCAGCCGATCTTCCAGCCGGTCACGGAGAAAGTCTTGCCCGCGCTGCCCAGCGTAATCGTGCGCTCCCACATGCCCGGCAGCGTCGCCAGCCGCACGTGCGGCGTCCCGTCGTAGGTCATCCACTCGTAGACCTCATCGCTCAGCACCAGCAGATCATGCTCCTGCACAATCTGCGCCAGCGCCAGCAACTCCTCCCGGCTGTACATCTTGCCCACGGGATTGAGCGGCGTATTGATAATAATCAATTTGGTCTTCGGGCTGATCGCGGCCCGCAAATCCTCCATATCGATCCGCCAATCCGCCGCGCTGGTGGCGCCGGGCATGGGCCGCAGGGGAACATAGACCGGTGTTCCGCCCGCCATGATCACCGAAGGCGGATAGCTGTCGTAGAACGGCTCGATCAGGATCACCTCATCGCCCGGGTCTATCAGCCCCTGCACCGTGGCGTAGATCCCTTCCGTCGCGCCCGTGGTCACGACAATCTCGGTCAGCGGATCCAATTCGCGATCAAAAACCGGGCTGTACACCGCCGCCAGCGCATTCACCAGCCGCGGGTGGCCCGCGCTGCGCGCATACTGATTGTAGCCGGAGGCCAGCGCAGTGCGCGCCGCCTCAATCACGAAATCCGGCGCGGGGAAATCTGGGAACCCCTGCCCCAGGTTGATCGCATCATATTCCAAAGATAGGGCAGAATACTCGGCGAAGACGGTCGTTCCGAAGGACTGAACCCGAACTGCTGCTGGCGTTGACACGGTGGCGCGTTCCTTAAAACCGGTGGTCGAAAGCTCTTGCGCCCGCATCCTGTGCGCACCTGCAAAAGCCCGAGTTTGTGGCTGGTGGTTAGGTTCCGTTGACCTCTAACGACAACTACTGAAATCAGACAACAACAGGATGCCTGTAGACTCGGAGTAACTTCTTGGCTCTTGGTAGTCAGTTCTTAGTCAGTCGCCGGATACAAGTGGGGTTACTAAAAACGTAGCTGCTCAACCGCAACTGATTCGCAACCCTGAACGAGGCGAGTAGAGGTGTTCTCTCTCCCCTCCTTGCTGTATTTTGGGCGGTCGGGCCTTCGGCCCTCCCTTGTGCAGGGGCTGCGCCCCCGCAACGCCCCCCTACAAAACCATCCCTCACCGACCGTGTGCATTCTTAGCAACGTGTCGGCTGGCGAGCATGGCGGCGACTGCACACCAGTTGCGTCACCAAGAGCCTGAATGGTTTCAAGGATGACTA
>MKWU01003768.1_pt1 | contig 19215 bp, 16 predicted proteins | sample 809101 | NCBI WGS metagenome assembly MKWU01 (sample SAMN05860141, study PRJNA318959) | sponge metagenome | host: Aplysina aerophoba | place: Slovenia: Piran, Adriatic Sea, Gulf of Piran | collected 2013-05-07
GTCCTTCGTCCGGGGGCTGGTCCTCATGTCCACCTTCGTGGCGTGTTACGTCGCCGTCTGCCTGGCCCTGCTGGGGTACTTCTCGGTCGGATTCGCCCGGAGCGCCCTGCCGGCCGGGAGCAAGCGTGCCGTGGCAGGTGCCGGCATCGTGTCCTGGATCGCCTTCCACGCCGTGCTGGCGGGGCTCGCTTCGCTCGACCTGCGACTGTTCTCCGTTGCCTATGACTCGCTCGTCGCAATCTACGAGCGGGCCGGCGATCCGGTGGCCGCAGCCATGACCGGCGACGCCCTGGGCCCGGGTATCTCGCGCCACCTTGCGTCGATCCTGTTGCCAGCTTCCGCCGGCGTTGCCGCGGTGTGCGCCGGATCCTGCCACGCCATCGCGATCGTGCACGAGGCGAGGTCCGGGCAGACCAAGCCGGAAGAGGCAGTGAATCGCCTGCTCCATGGTTTCATGGCGATGAGCGGCCTGCTTGTCGCCAGCACGCTGCTCCTGACGCTCTCGTTCCGCCTGCCGGCGGCGCTCTACGGCACCGGCGAGGCAGCTGAGGCGAGAATCGCCGAGTACCTGGGATTCGCCAACGTGCTGAGCGCGTTCTGGGGCGCGGTCTTTACCTTGACGCTGGTCGCGGTGTACGCTCCGCACGCACTGGCGCTGCGATCGCTGTCGGGAATACCGCTCGGCCAGTTCCTGAACAGGGCGTTCGAGACGGGCTCTTCCGTGAAGGGCGTGGTACGGAAGACGGAAGTGGCGGTATCGACCGTTGCGCCGTTGCTGGCGGGGTGTGAGCAGCGGCTCGCGGGCAAGCTCGTGTCGCTCGCGCTGGGCGGGCCGCCGCGGTTCGCCCTCTCCTGTGTCAATCCGTGTGTCACCAGGCCCGCCAACGACGATCCCGGCGGAGTCGGACCGGGCACCGCCGAGGTATTCCTCCCGGATGTCCCGAACAACTTCCGTACTCGCTGCTCGCGTCCGCGTCGTCTACCCCTGTCTGGTTTCAGCGGGCGCGAGCCCTTCCAAGGGGCAGGACCCGCGGTCTACGAGAAGAGGCTCTGCGTGCGGATCGAGGAAACCAGAGATGCGCGAGTTCGACCTACTCTAATTGAAAGGGGTGTCTACTCTCCGGATACCCAATGTATGCCGTTGAAGATAAAGCAGTTATTGACGAGACTGAGAGGTCGTCCCGTCAAGCATCCGTGGCCTGATCCGATCCCTGATACGCTGGGATCGTGGCTCGTACAGCGCTGAACACCCCTCCCAAGAAGCAGGAGGAGTGGAAGTAACTGAAGAAGTCCCCGAGGAAGTAGTGAGGACCGAATGGCTGATACCACTACGGAGATCGCAAGATCAATCGTGTCTGGAGATTCTTCGTCATCTGAGAGTGCTGTCTGGGCTGCGAACAGACACTTGGACATGCTGAAGGCATCCTCGGTCGAAGGCAGCCAGGTCACTTGGCACCCGGACGAGGCAGAGCGGTTGTTCGATTTTTGCGAGGAGGTTGTCCTGACGAAAGCCGGACCTCATTCGGAACCGGTCAAGCTGGTACTGGAGCCATGGCAAAAATTCCTCTTCGGGCAATTGATCGGATGGAAACAGTTTGACGCGGAGATGGACAGAGAAGTTAGAAGGTACAAGGATCTGTACTATTGCAAGCAATACGGTGGTGACCAATTGCAGGCCCTGATCGGTGTGGCTCTGTACTGTTTCCTGTCAGATCCATGGGATGGGAAGCAGTTTCACTTGATTCTTGACAGGCCAGACGATAAGGAATACGCCAGAGAAGAGATTCTATGGCCGACATGGCTCCACAACCGCGAGAGGTTCCAAGACCTAAGGCTAACCGGTGGGAAGGCGCGACCTACCTTGCGGCGGAAGCAAGACGACAGTCTTGAACTCACGACAGTCCCAGGGCCGCTCACTTCGCACCCGCGAATGATCATCGGTTATGACCTGAAGCGTCGCGGCCCGATCACAAGGTGTCAACAATTCCATTCTGACCTGGGAAAGTCATGGGGTCGACAGCCGATATACATCCTGACCAACAATCAACCTGATTGTCGGGCATATTCCTGCAGGCCGAAGCTGGAGTGGATTCTGAGCATTGACTTTGACCGTTGACACGATGTGAGTGAAGCTCCTGCTAGTTTCCGTGTGTGGTGTCCGGCAGCGCGAGGGCGCGATTCCAATCGCCCGAAAGTCAACCGCGGCGGCGGTGCCCCATCATTACCGAGGCGAACTCCCGGAGCCTCCGAGGATCAGCCGGTCCAGCTCGGGGCCGGGGATCGCCGCGTACTCCCGGGCGCGGCCGAAGTAGAATAGCGCGCCGAGCACGATCCAGCCCGCCAGGGCGATCCAGGAAGCGGGCGCCATGAAGCCGGGCATCCCGGGAACGCACAAGAGGGTGATGAACCCGGCGGACAGGACCGCGCCGAGTAGCGCCACCGTCCGCGGGCACGGGCTGCGGGCCACCGAGAAAGCCGCGAGGCAGGTGTACAGGTAGCCGCAGGCGGTGCCGACGGCCGCCATGTCCACGACCCACACGATCGCCTCCCGGCCGAAGCAGGGGGCGAGCAGCGAGCCCGCCCCGGTGAACAGGAGTGCGTCCCGCGGAGTGCCGCGGGCGGGGTCGATGGCCCCGAACCACGGCGGCAGCAGCCGCGCCCGCCCCATGCTGAACAGGAGGCGGCTGCCCGCCATGAAGAAGCCGTTGATCCCGGTGAAGATCGCCATGGCGACGGCGACGCTCAGGACGATCACTCCCGCCGTTCCCAGACTCGCCCGTACCGTGACGCCGGTCGCCCAGGCGGACTCGCCGGCCAGCAGCTCGCGCCAAGGCAGGACCACCCCGGTGGAGAGCAGCACCACCACGTACATTCCGGCGCCGGCCAGGATCGCAACGGCCATCAACCGGAACGCCCTGCCGGCCGGGAACGCGAACTCCTCGGCCGCTTGCGGCAGGGTGTCGAAGCCGACGTAGAGCCAGGGCGAGATAGCGAGCATCGCCAGCACGCCACTCCAGGCGCTCCGGCCGGGAGCGAACCAGGGCTCCCAGTTCGCCAGGCTGGCGCCGGGCCCGCCGAAAGCACCGACGCTCACCACCGCCACCGCCGCCACCATCAGGCCGGTCATGACCACCTGCGTCCTCCCGACCCCTCGTACACCCCGCGAGTGAAGGAACCCGACCAGAACCACCGCGGACGCCGCGAGGCCGACCTCCCCGGCAAACACCTCGAACCCGGCGACCCTGTAGAGGTAGCCCCGTGCGAACAACTCCGGCGCGAGGAACTTGCCGAGGACGGCGAGCGCAGTCGCGTTGAGCGGCACGATGCTCAGATAGCCGAGGGTGAGAAACCAGCCGCAGATCACCGCGTGGTGCCGACCGGCAGCCCGGTAGGCATAGGCGAACTCGGCCCCCGCCACGGGAAACGTGCGGACCATGAGTCCGTAGCTCCGGGCGATCACGAGCATCGCCAGCCCGCCGAACGTGATGCCCAGCGCCGCTCCGAGCGGCCCGGCGGTCTCGAGGAAGTCGCCCGCGAGGATGAAACAGCCGAAGCCGATGACGCAGCCGAGCGCCAGCGACGCGACCTGGAGCGGCGCGAGGACCGGCTTGAGTCGCGGACGCATTCTCACGAATCTGTCACCCAAGTGTTACGTCAGGATATCGAGCCCGACGAGTACGAGTACTTCCTCTGTGCCCCCCCGTCTGCGACCCGTCGGGCGGTCCATCCGGAGGTCCCGTGCAGCCTGTCGAAGAGGTCACGTGGCAGTCGAACGGCCCATGCACTGCGGAATCAGGAATCCTGGGTACCGTTGGTCGGCACCCTTCGCCCCTTTTACCAGTCGCGCGTTCACCCTGTGCCGCCTTCTGATCGCCGACCCGGACAACCTGGCTGATTTGCGCGTGTCCTGGAAGCCGCCTCCAGAGGAGCCCTCTGGAACTCGTCGGGTACATGCGGACTTGTCCCGCCGCACCCCGGCGACGTCCGTCCCGTCAGGTGCCCGAACTTCTGGCCCGAGACTTGGATCAATACATGCAATATCTGGCAAGATAGTCTTATCGACCCAAAAGGATCAATAGACCACGCAGCTACCCTGAGGGCGTGGCCGATGTCCCGCACAGGCTCCTGGGGAAACGAAGAACCCCCTCACCTGAACCGTGGATTCATTGATATCGATTGACCTGTACGGCGCCAAGAAAGGTAGGTTGTAGAGTCTTGGAACCTAGAAAGTACGCTCTCGCTGAGGTCTTCGAGGGTCGTTTGGTATATGTGGTCCCAAACTACCAACGGCTGTACGTTTGGAATCGTGAGGACCAATGGGACCCACTGTGGTCGGACGTAGCTGAGATCGCTGACGAACTGATACGAGAAGCCGCGCGGCGAGACTCTACTGATATCAATGCGGAATCTGGGGAGCCCCATTTTATGGGTGCTGTTGTATTGAAAATAAGTGGTAGCACGCCGGACATGGCTAGGCGGTATAGGGTGATAGACGGCCAACAACGACTAACAACTCTACAACTCTTAATGGCTGCTGCTATAGCTGAGCTAGAGGAGACTGGACTTTCAGATCCGGCTACACGCCTGCGAGAACTTACGGTGAATTCTTCCAGTTCCACTGCCCCCGCTACGATGAGCTACAAGATTAGCCATTATCGAGATCAATCTAGTAGGGATTATGGACACTTTAATGATGTGATTGATGTAGCACTGGATCAAGGGAATGACGTTGATATTCAGGGTCCTATGGCTGAATGCTACCGGTTCTTCCGAAAGTCGATCAAGAATTGGATTAGTTCGTACCATCCGAATACGAATACCGCAGCTATGGCTCTATCCACAACACTTGTCATGAAACTTGAGGTAGTCGGGATCTACTTAGATCGTCATGAAAAAGAACACATTATATTCGAGACGTTAAACGCCCGCGGTGAGCCTCTAACTGAATGGGATAAGATCAAGAATTATTTGCTGTATAGAGCTGACATCGATCAAAGTTTGAATCAAGAATCATTCTTCGAGAAGTATCTGGACCAATTTGATGATCCATGGTGGCGTCAAGCGGCTGGGCGAGGCCCTGGCCAGAGACCGCGTTCGGACGTTTTCACCGACTATTGGCTGGAGTCAATGAGGAATACACCGGTGTCAGCACGACGTGTATTCAGAGAGTTCCAGAAGTATGTGAATGAGTATTTGAGTGATCAATCTCAACATCTTGACGGTCTGATGGCGCAGTTCATCCGAGATTCCCAATACTTCAAGAAGTTTGAACAAGAAAACGGCAGCGACAGCAGTCGGGAGTTGTTGTTTCATAAACGTCGGTTGGATTTATCCATAGGTGCGATTTGGCCATTGTTACTAAGGTTGCAGAGGAACGGCACTGCCTCGTCGAACTATGACCAATGTCTTGCGGTGCTGGAAAGCTATTTTGTCCGAAGAAAGATAAGCGGGTATCAGGCACGCAGTTATGACCAAGTGGCCATTGACCTGTTGAACGCGTTGTCGTCAGATAATGATATCCAAGGTGATCTGAGCGAGATACTGGCACGGGAGTTGCGTCGATACGCCGAGGTCGCTACCCTCTGGCCAAGCGACGCCGAAGTTAGGACATCTGTTCTCAAAAACCACCATTCACGCTATACACAAAGGTTGGTTCTAACCGCTCTAGAGAAGCATTTGATTGGTGATCTTGCTGGAGTAACGACCGTAGATCCTAGTGTCCAGATCGAGCATCTGATGCCCTCTGGATGGCAGCCAGAATCGTGGCCATTGCCGGGTTCCGTCGATCCATTGGAAGCTGAATCGGAGCGTGATCAGGCAGTGCAGACCTTCGGTAACCTAACCCTACTCAACGGCCGTTTGAACGCGTCTATTAGCAACGGTCCTTGGATTCGCAAGCGCTTGGCAATCAAGAAGTCTGACAATCTATTCCTAAACCGTCGCCTGCTAGAGGAGTCCGGAGATGATTGGACAGAGAATGATATCTATCAGCGGTCGGAGTGGATGTATCGAGCAATAATCGAGATATGGCCTCGGGAACGGTGATTCTCATGTTCTTGATTCCCAAGAAGATTACGTGACGGCATCCAGTAGGACCGCGGCTGATGCCCTTGAAATAGTCGTCGCTCAAACTTGTCTTGGGAGTTCCGCTCTTGGCCTCCGGCCTCTAAATCCAGTTGCTCGCGATTTGCAGGGCGAAGCCGAGCACGAGGAGGGCGAGTGCGACCCAGGAGATCCTGTCGTACCGTCTGCCCTTGCGCACCTCCTCCTGATCGGGTGCGCCGGTCCAGTACGTCGCACCAGTCCGATCGACATTCGGCGGCAGTCCGAAGCGAAAGAGCAAGACCACGCCTACAATGTCGAGTCCCAGTCCGATCGAGTTGACCCACGCAGCAGAGAGGCACATGCGGCGATCCTATCAGGCCTACGAACGGGCGGCCGCACCACGGTCGGTAGAGGGGTCGCGAAGCAGTCTGTTCGGTGGATTCGCCGGTCGCCAAGGCCGGCAGTGAGGTTTCGCGCAGTCTGGGTACGTTTCGAGACTGGCGCCGGGACCCTGCTCGCCCTCCGGAAGTGAACTGCTACGCCTCAAGGGTAGTCGACTCCGGCGTCGAATCCGCGACGCGAACTTGGCGATTGCTGGACGGGGCAGAGGCACGGGGATTCGTTTGTCTTTGTTCTTCTTTCGTGATCGAGAGGCCCCCGTGAAGCCTCATGATGCCCCCAATTGAGGGAGCTGGGCACTGGCCAAGCCCGAAAACAGGGACACCCGAAGGTGACCGCGACACCCCGCTGTCCACGTCCCTACGTCTCGCAGTTCGTGCCGGGCCAGCCCCCTGCATCCGGCCGCGAACAGCCACCGTTCGAACCGGCCTTGGGTTTGTCTCCGGGCACGGAGACACTCCAATGGAGGGGGAGGCGCAACCCACGCACCTTCATACGCGACCGACAGGATTGCCCCGCCCGGCCAGTAGTGCAAGTGCGGTATGGCGAGGCTTGGAGCCGTGGCGGTGAATCGTACGCGCTGAGGCGGGCGATACGCGTGGCGCTGTGAGGATTGCGGCAGTGGTATTTGCGAATCGCTCGCTTGGCTCCCCGCGCCGCTATTCCAGCCTGTCGGAAATCCGCTGAAGCCAGCCTTCGACGTCGCCGTTGGGGTCACGGTCCCTCAATTGCTCCGGCGTCATGATTGCAATGACGCCACGGCATAGACGCCGCTTGACCTTGCTGGTCTTGTAGCGCCGCTTGTCTTCCGTGAGGTCTTTCCACGCCTGCGGGCTCTCGGAGGTCTCTTGGATGGCTTGAGCTGCAACTAGAGGCACGTCAGTATAGTCATCGATCTCGATATCGACGCCAAGCTCGGTCCGAACAGCGTCAGGATGAAGGTAGTTCTCAATCTCGCGCTTGCTCGTTAGCGTAGCCCAATCCCCGTTCCCGCGCCGATTCACCTCTTCGACCTGCTTCTGGTACCCGCTGTCGTTGTCGCGATCGTAGATGTGGATTTCTGGCCGGCTGAAACCGCTCAGATAGCGACGATTGACCCAATGTTTGAGGTTGCCGCCGCCGAGCGGGACGAACGCGACGCGTGGGTCTTTGGCAAGGTCAATCGAACCGACCAGACGAGAGGCAAGTTCGAGGAACGCAACGTCGTTCGGTCCTTCAACGAAGATCATGAGTTGAACGCGGTTGTCGGGTAGAACTCCAAGTTGGTCGGCGACTAGCCGCAGCATGTGCTCCGCATCGTCGATTATGCAGGGACGGCCGCTGGCGTCTTGCTGGACGTAACGAATGCACTCCGGGGGCACCAACGCTGCGATACCGGGAACATGGGTAGTGATGAGGACTTGGGTCCGCTCTCCGGTTCCTAGTTCTAGTAACGCCTCGACCAGAAGGCGCTGGTTGGACGGATGCTGGGAACTCTCCGGTTCTTCAATCGCGTAAATGATGCCGGGAGCGTTCGCGGCCCGCTGCCGTCGTTCGGCCTCTGCCCGGAAGAAGTTGAGCAAGATCAGGCGGCGAACCCCCGAGCCGCGCTTGTTGATCGGAATGTCCCGATGATCCCTGAGCGATAGCTTGAATCCCGCCCATCGTGGCTCTGCTTTGAAGTCGGTGCGTAGTTCGTCGGCGAGGCTTTGGTCCATCTCCCGAAGCTTCTGCAGCGTTCGGCCCGCAACTCCCTCGACTCGCTTCTGAACCTCGTTTCTTATTTCTTCAAACTTTGCTTCCAGTTCGTTCACGGCTTCCTTGATTGCCGCGTCGAAGGGATCGGTCACCTCTGAGTCATCGTCGCGGCTTCGCCGGTCTGCCTGAAACAGTGCGAAGGCAGGCATTTCCTTCTGGAGCAATGTCCAGACTTTCTTGCCGTCCTCGTCGTTCAGGCCAATCAGCAGTTCCTGCAGCGCAAGATCCCCGAGACTGGCCCATATCGCTCCGCGAATACTGGCGTTCACCCTCTGGTCGACCACCGTCAGGTCGACACCGAGTTCCTTTGCCCGCTTTTTTAGCTGCGTGTTGTTGAGTTGCAGGAGGTCATGGCGCCCTTCTGCGGTCGGATGAAGGGCCTTGGCAGACACCTTAGCAACCAACTTCCGGGCGTCCAACTGGTACTCCTTGACAATTTCAAGCGCGCCTCCCTGGGTCAGCAAGTGCTCAGCTGCCAAGCTGGTCCTTACTCGCGCGTCGATAACGACCTCTGGAGGCAGATCATCGAACTCACATGAAATCCTGGTGATTTTGCCTCGCCCATCGATATGGGCGTCGTCCGAATCCGGCTTGCCCTCATTGAAGAAGATTTCCAGGGCTTCCAGCAGAGTGCTCTTTCCGACATCGTTGCGCCCGATGATCGCTGTCAAGTTTCCGATCGACACTCTCGTTGGTTTGAGGTAGCCCCGAAAATTCTCGAGCGTAAGTGCTTTCAGCCGCATTGGCAAACCCCTGTGCTGCGACTCGGTCAATGGATCGCTTGCTGCAGCCTGCTGAAGACGCCCGAACCTTCGAGTTCGTCTCGTTCCCGGGCACGGTTCCACGGCGTCTCGCCACCATGATCTCGGGCCCTAACAGCCTCGCCAACGTCCAGCAAGGCTGCAATGACCTCGGGATTCGTGCTTCGACGGGCCGCCCGATGGACGGGTGTCCTTCCGAAGTTGTCCTGCGCCTCCGGGCCTGCCTCGGCGTCTACCAGCATCGAAATGACGGTGGGATTCTTGTTGTGCCAGGCCGCGAAGTGCAATGGTGTCCCTTCGAATTGGTTCCGCACTCCAACACTTGCACGGGTTTCTAGGAGCTGGGCGAGAACGGCGGGATTGCTCTTGTTCCAAGCGGCTAGGTGCAGGGGAGTACGACCGAAACTGTCCCGCGCCTCCGAGTCCAGACCCGCATCAAGCAGCTCGTTGACGATGGCGGGGTTTCTGTTGTTCCGGGCCGCCAGATTCAGGAGGGTGCGGCCGAACTCGTCCAGCACATGCAGATCCCTCCCGGCTTCCATCAGAGACCTGGATATGGCTGCGTTCTCGTTGTATTCGGCTGCATAGTGGAGCGGGGTTCCGTCGAGCTTGTCCGGTGAATTAGGATCCGCCCCGAACTCCAGTATTGCGGTCACGCTGTCGGGATCGCCGTTGAACCACGCGGCAAAGTGCAAGGGGGTCCGACCACGACCGTCCCGCATTTCCGTTCCCGCGCCGGCTTCCAGCTGCGCGACGATCTCAGCGGGATTCTCGCGGCTCCGACTGGTAAAGTCCAGGTCCGTCTCAATCGCCCCGTGTTGAATGGCCGGTCCCTTGGTTCGGGACCTTCCATCGATTTTCTCGATGCCGCCCTCGGGCATCGGAGGACCGTCGTGGTCCCGGAAAAACAGCGGCAGTCCTTCGCTACGGCGTCGTTCCCTCTGATGGTGGATGTGAATGTGGGGCTCGGCACTGTTGCCCGAGTTGCCGCAGCGCCCGATCTCCTGCCCCTCGACAACCTCGTCCCCTTGTCTCACGGCAACGCTGCCTTGCTTGAGGTGGGCGATCACGAGGTATGTACCAGATTTTGGAAGCTGCAGAATCACGTGGTTTCCAGACGGCTGAGAGAGATTCCTCGCCCCCGGTGTTTCGTCTCGGATTCCGTCTTCGGCATCTACAATGCGCCCGGATGCCGGAGCAACGACCGGAACGTCCCAGCAGCCATAGTCCTCAAGGTTCTTGCTGTCGCTGAGGTAGGGCTCCACCACTAGGTCGTATGCCCACCGTTGGCCGGAGTCCCAAACGTGTGGGTTGACTGCGACCCGGTCACCTCCCCAGACGACGTTCAGCGGAACATCTGTCGGCAAGCGAACGGTTGCGGAGGGTCTTGTCGACTCGATTCTTGCTGGAAAGGCGATAGGCAGAATTCCCAGCTGCCAACCCATAGGCCACGCCCCGATGATCAGCACTCCGATCAGAGCCATCACAGGGGCGCGCGCGCCACGCCGGAAGGCGTAAACGATAGTGCAGAATAAAGGCACCACGGCCAGCGCTCCGACCGTCATCAACGTGGACCAGGCCCCGTCCCTAGCCGGCCAGTCCCCAACCCCTACCACCGTCCAGCACTTAAGAATCGTGGAGCCCAGAATGATCGAGGGCGCCCATCGTAGGAGGTTCCCAAGTCGTGATCGAATCTCATTGGCGTCCGTCATGCGCGATGCTCTTCTATCCTTCTTGGAATCCCGGCGCCAAGCGTTGCCCAAGGTTCTCGGTGAGCGGTCCCTCTGGTGAGTCCGGGCGTAAGGCCAGTGTACTGCCGATCTGGCGGAGTAGCTGGACACGCGGCCCCTCCAAGGGTCATTTGCCTCGTGTTGCAAGGATCGCGACAGGCGGTAGTCTCGCTAATCTCGACGAGGATCTCACAAGCAACTCCGACGCCGCTGAGCCGGGAGATGCGCTGGCCGTGACTTTGCCGGTCTGGGATTCGTAGGTTCGGACGGCGAACGGTCTCGCCAGCCCTACACAGACTGCGCTCTGGATCAGATTATAGGATGAGAGCCTAGAGTTCCTTTATAAACTCTTTCGTAGAAACCACTTAGACAAATAAATTGGAGTGCTCGGGGCGTCGTTGTCGACCACCTTTCGTGCGAGGTGCCTGCGCCATCGCTCTGAATGACTCGTTGGCCAAGACGCAACTCGTCTAGTCATGGGAGAAGCGCGCTGTGCCCGATTACCGCGCTGTTCACCGCCATCTCCACATTTCGCGAGGATGCCGTAACGGACTTCGTCACGCTACCTCGCAGCGAAATCAGTAACCGCGGCTACAAATCCAGTCCGCAACGTCGTCCATCAGTTGAGTGGCGGAGGCGCTTCGGACCTTGATGCTGCCGTACGGGGCCACTGCGTGATAACCAGAGAGCGCGGCAGTGCCTCGCACAAAGCCCGTTCTCCTGGCCAAGACATTGAGCGTCCGGCGGTTTTCTTGCCAGTAGGTTAGGGCGGGGCGGTGGGTCGGCCCTGACGGCGCGCCGGGATGGATAGCGCTCGGCGGGCAGGCGACCGCTAGATAGCGATGGTGGGCGGACAGGATCGTCAGATCGTACATCCGCGCGACAAACGCGCGCATCTCGTCGACGGACCCGTCCGTGCCGACGTCCTTGCATTCGATCGATATTCGCGGCCGGCCGAGCGGACTGCCTCCGCTAGAGTTGCGCAGGACACTAGCGACAGCTTCCGGCACAAGAGCGACGTCGATCTCGTGGAAGGCTGAGCTTCTACCCTTGAACAAGACTCCATTGAGCAGTTCCCATGCCGGGCGACAATCGCGGCGGAAGACGATGGTGCTCGCATTGCCGGGACCTTTCGTAGCAGGCACGATCCCGGTCGGCGCACCGCCGCGTTGAACAAAGTGCCGGTCGCGATCCGCCGGCCTGACCCGGCTGCCGTCCGAGCGTTGGATCCACACTTCATAGCCGCGCGCTTTGAGGGCGCGGGCGATCCCGGTCATGACGTACAGTTCGAATGCACGGCCGGGCCCGTCGGAATGCCTCAGGTTGATCGCGCTACCGATGATCGCGCCCAGAGCCTTCCTCACGTCGTTGATCACTCGCGCTCCTCTGATCGCGCCCTGACGACCCAAGCATCCAGGGCCTCCCTCAATTCCGGCAGTCGGGCTTGCGCGGCTTCGATTCGAGCGCGGCCGACGGCGCATTCCTCGCCACCGTCTAGGAGGACGAGGACTGCGGAGGAGCGGGAACCGGGTGGCTGCTTCACGTTGCGGTCATCGACGATCTCGTCCAACACATCGAGGGAGTGGGTCATCTCGGCGAGCGTCGCGCCGAGTCGATCGAAGACGTATCGCGCGGCCCACTCCGACTGTGAGACGTCCGGAATGGGCTGCGGTTCGTAAGCGGCCCAGGCGTGCTCCACGGTTTCTTCGCGATGCTGGGTTCCGGCGCGATACCGTGCGAGAGCCAGCGTGCGTTCGTCCTCCAGCGGCTCCTCTCCTCGCCGGATACCTTCGATCAACTCGAATGCGAGCCAGTCGATGCCGAGTTCGGTGAGTAGTTCGATAAGCGGAACGAGGTGTTGGTTGAGGATGGCCATTGTGCCCGTTGAGGCTACCCTAACGGTGGGTGCTCTGCCAGCGTGGAACGAGCAATTGGACAATCCAGACCGTATGCGTTGACAACAGACTGCAGTGCTTCAAGAGCGTAGCCGGGAATAATCGGCGACGCAACTACCTGTTTGATCAGCACCCCCAAATCCACGTCCACATAGAGGCCAGCGGCGTGAGGGGGCGCCAATTCCAATGGTGGGTCGTGCGGCCTCTGTCCAGACCTCTGCATGGCTCGGGCCATCGCCCTGACTTCGCGCTCGTGGCTGTAGTTCGTGCGCTTGAGCAAGAAATGACTGAACGTATTGTCCAAGGGTGCTGGGTCCTTCTCGTAGTCGATATATGTCACCCGTCCAATGTATATGTGCATACCCGGTACGACGCGGATGCCTCTTGAGAGTCCCGTAGGGTCGGTCTTGATCGCAACCGCGTTAGGCTTTCGCTCCCACATTGCCGCTGATTCCTCTTCTCCTTCGTACCAACAGTTCAGGAACGTCGACTCGCGCAGTTCTGCTTGGATCTTGGCCAGCTCCTTAGCTGCCGTCCTTGAGCTTGGCGTGAGCGCACCTTCGAACAGGTCTGGAAATGTGGAAGGCCTAGCAAAATGAAGTGCACGCTTGGCCAAGAGAGAAATGAACTGTACGTAGTCCATGTGTCTCCATATCGGCTTGGTGAATGGCGGAGAGTAGTAGTCGGGGTGGCCGGTTTGAAACGTGATCATTAGGGACTCCCTATTCGGGTTCCTCGTCCGATAACCACCTTACACTCTACTTGGACTCGTTCAATTGGTACTGGCCGTCGACGGTGAGGTGCTTCCGTCGCAACCGACCCTGGGTGGTCTTAGTGGCAGGCCGAGCTTCGCCTACGACACGATCCGGTTCCAGCGGACTCACACACCCGCGCGCTGGTCGCTGTTCGACTGGACCTACTGGTTCACGACGCTCCCGCGAGTACCCCTTTCTATGCCCTGGGCCCGTATTCCCTAGCGGGCTTCCTCTAGGCGACCCATGCGCTAGACCTGACCCGGTGGCTCAAGAATCGAGGCGGACGGCATCGGTTGGGCCTGTACTCCGACGACTCCCATCGCTGCTCGCAGCTGGCGCTTCCCCGCCGATGCTGCGGGCGCCGCGCGATCCTTGACGAGTTCACCCGCCGGCTCGCCGGGAACCTGCGGGCCCGCCCGATTCCGTCTCGCTCCGGGAACGAGAGCCCTATCCGGCGCGAGGCAGGCCGGCGCCGGCCTTGCGGGCCACCCAGTGGGTCGCGGCGAAAACGGTAGCCAGGGCCGTCATCACCAGTTGCGATTCACCTGATCCGCGAATGGTCCGTCGCCCCACGAAGAGTCTTTGCCGGGAAAGCCCCTTGGCGGCTCGGGGCCATCATACCTCCACTGATCGGGCGGTGGTCCGGCGGCTCCGATTGCCAAGCACCAGCCTGTGATAGTCCGCCGCCACGCGTACCAAGACTGGCAGTCTTGGGCGACATGGAGCGTGATGCCAGATTCCGTTGGCAATCCGTAGCGCATGAAGTCGCCGCCAAGGATCCTGAGCATGTCACGGCGGTACCGGCCCCCCTTCCGGTGCCATCCCATCTGACAGGTTGCCAGCCAATATGGAGCATGAATCGTTTCTGCGAATTCCCGGCGATCCAACCGTCGGCCTTCGTCGTCAAGCTCTTCGGAGCCGATGTAGCGCCGTAGTCTTTCCTCCTCTTCGAGATTCGCCTCTTCCTTGCGGTTCAAGTCGTCGAGTGCTTCCGCAACCACGCTTCTTGCAGCGGAGAACGTCTGGGCTTCACCGAGTTTCCTCGTGAAGTGCCAGTGACTCGAGAGCATTCTTACAGTGCCCGCGCGGAAGTGCAGCACGGACAGTAGGGCTAGCAGTGATCGCCAGCGTGAGCCTCTCCCGGCCTTCTCCCAGCTGATGGCGCGAAAGGCCGCATCGTAGGCGATATAGATGCTGAAGAGGTATAGGAGCGGCACCAACCCGACCGTCAGCCAGACCGGAAGCGCGAAGTCGAGCATCAACTCCCGTGCGTCGAGTTGCTCCCAATGCAGCTGGATCTGCCGGGACGAAAAAGCGAGGAGGGCAATCCCGATCAGTGTCAGCACCCACTCGCACAATACCTTAGCGGACTTGTATTCCGGCTTCTGGCCAGCTATCGTGACCATCAGACTGAGCACAACCACCACGGTCTGGAATACGAGTTCCCCGGGCAGACTCATCACATACAGGTTCACCAAGAACTCAATCAAGGCGGCCACGCAGAACGTGTCTCGAATCGTTCGTTGAAAGAAGTGCCGATCGTTGCCGTCGGAGTCGATCTGCGAGAGGCGAAACAGGAGGGCCCCCGCAGAGCAGAGAGTCCACAGGATCGTGCTCTTGGCAAGTGTGAAGCCGGCAGCCGGGACAGCCGCCGATCTGCCGGTTTACCCGTCCTTGGATGCCGAGGCCGAGTCCGCGCCGAGGTGGACCGCCTAGTCGAAGTCGTCGGTGGGCTCTTCGGCCTCCCGAGTTCGGACTTGGAGTGGCAGCGGCCGAGGTAGGCCGCGGGATGATCGGGGTCGAGGTGGATCGACCGGCGCAGTCGGCGACGACTTCTTGGTAGCGATACAGCCCGCCGTGGGCCCCGGCCCTCTCAAGATCGAGCCGGGGACTGTCCGCATCGACACAGATCGCCTTGTCGCAATCGGTGATCGCTTCATCAAGGCGGTGCAGATCGACGCCACGAAGACCAGACTATGAGCCGCCCTTGAGACTAGGGTGGGCATAGTTTCACGACCGTTGCCAGACATTGATTGATCCGTGAGAAATAGGGGCTCGGCAACGACTACCTGAGCCTGATGTACCAGATGCTGCTGGCCGCGGAGCCCCCTGAGGTGTCGGATCGGGCCTGGAGGAACTGGACCCGAACTTCCTCCGCAGGATCTCCTGGCTCAACCGGGACAGCATGGAGACGACGCGGAAGTCCAACCCTATCGCGACGGACTTAGCATGCCTCTTTCACGCCTTCCGTAACGCCGTGGCTCAGGACGAAGAGGCCCGCTTCGGGGAGGACGACCGGGCGAACCATGTCGCTGGGTTCATCGAGCGCTACCAAGTTCGTTTTCAGGACCTGAGCACGATGGAACCGCTGCAGGCGGGCCGCCTGTTGGCCGTACTGCGCAAGGTGGCGGGGCAGTTCGAACTTGAATTTGAGTACAGCCGGCCCTCGCAGCTCTCCCGTCGTATCGGCAACGATATGGAGGTCCTCGCGGAAGCGGGCTTCGAGATTGAGCGAGAAAGAAACTCCCACACCAAGACGTTCGACTACGAGATTCGAAAGGTCTGGGGTTCGGAGTAGGCCGGCAACGTCGGTCAGTCGGTAATCTTCGCTGCGTGGCGCACAATCGATCGCGATCGCTCAGGAACCCGTTGGCACGTACTTTTTTGCCGCTATCTTCGTCTCGAAGCCGTGCCTTTCGAGTTCCTCCCGGAACGAATCCACGTGTTCCCAACCACACACGAACAGAACCGGAAAGCAATCCCAAACGATGAGCTCTTTGATCCAATAGCACTCTCGAATCCCGTCTTGCAGTTTGTCCCTCAGGGTTCTGATCTCTTCCCGGGCGGGGTCCATTCTTTCTGCCTCAATTTGGAACTTGAGAGCTTTTCGTTGTTCCTCATCCATATCGGAATGCTGATGGCGCAGACCCCGTTCGAGAGCCACCTCTTGCGGCACGGTCCGAGGACAGTGACTGTGACGTTTCAAGGCGTCATCGTTCATCTCTTCGGCAATGCCGAGCGCCTCCTCTTCTTCGCACCATTCAATGATTTTCTTCTTGAACGTGTTGCGGTCTTCCTCGGTAATGGGGAATTGCTCGTCGGGGCGCTTGGGATTTCGCATTTGTAGAAGATGGTGTGTACCGACAATGATGACCCGTCGTTTCATCTGCACGTGTCGCTTCTTCACTCCGCAGGGCGCTCTCCCGTATCGTATCTTGGATCCGTTTTGACCGTGGTCAGCCGCAACGACGCAGTTGGAAAGAGATTTAGGCCGACGGTGAAGACTTGGTGCGGTGGAGGATGGCTTCGGCGAGGTCGGCGCCGTGCAGGACGCGACTTCGGCGTCCCCGCAAGTGGTCGGCTGGGCCTTCTCAATGGCGCCGCACGTTATCGCGAGGTAGACGGCGACATAGCGGTCGTGCTCTCGATGCTGGCGTGGCCCAGCCAGTGACTGATGGTGACGGGACCCACGCCGGAATGGAGCAGACTCATTGCGGTTGTGTGACGCCGCAGATGTGGACGGACACGCTTACTCACCAGCGTCGCGGCCGACAAGGAAGCCGTACGGGCGTGCTTGGTTAGCAGATAGACAATCCCGAAGCAAGTGAGCGGCTCGCTGAACAGAAATGTGGAGAAGGCGCTCGACGCTCCACAGCGAAGGTGTCAACATCCACCAGCGAACAGGACTACGCCTAGCGGCTCTCTCCGCGCCTGGCATCGTCGTGGTGTGGTCGCCGATTGCGGAGCGTGTCGATCATATCGATCAGAGAGCGCCCCGCATGGGCCCCGTCTCAGCTACGGTTTCGACCCACCTGGATTTCGTTCAGAAAACCACGCCGACGCATCATCTTTTGCCCGTAAGGCGTAAGGGTTGGCACCATCGTAGCCGGAGAGTAGGATGAGGGCCTCGTCAATTTGCTCCTGAAAGAGGGTCGCCATCCGCTCGCGATCTATCTTGTATCGACTGACAAACACCGGGGGCTCCGGCCAGGCCTGTGTTGCGTGGCTGTCCTGATCGCCTACTAGGTTTGCTAGTTCTGGCAGGATCAAGTCCCCATGGTCCTTTGCTGCTCCGATCAGGAGAGGTGCGAAGCACTTGCGCCATTCCTCATACCCTCGAGGACCGTTTAGCGTCGTAATGAATTTGAGAATCGAGGCAGGATGCTCTTCCGCGAGCACTTGAACGAGATCAACCGGGCGCTTCAACCTAGTTCGTACTGCATTCGAAACTGCGTCACGAATGGTAGCCTTGTTTGCTTCGTCGACAATGCCATACTTGCCTGTCCAATAGTAGAAGAGGCCCGTCACGAGCGGCAGACTTGTTGGAACAGCCCGTTCAATCAGATCGATGAGCCATTGGGAGTGCTTGTTCTTGGGAAGCAAGCGTCCACATTTGCCCCATAGAGAGGTCAGTGCAGGGTGTCCACCGGAAGCCGAGGCGCCGTTGAGGGTGAGTAGTCGGTCCACAACCAACTCGGTCAAATTGATCAGGTCCGTCTCGGCGGCTTCAACCAAAAGGTGGCTCCAGACCCGAGCATAGTGGTCATCGACGCCTGCCTTTGGGACGAGTCTCTCGACGAGAATCTCGGTGTGACCGTTCTTCCACTGCTCGATATGCTGCAAGACCTCTTGATCGCGAAGTTCGTAGGGGTCGAGTTCTTCGGCGGCTATACGCGCGAAGTAGTCGACAGGATCCTGGACGTGAACCCCCTGCCGTGAGAGGGTTGGGACTTGGGGAGGAGCGTTTCTGAGCTGTTTAACTCCCAAGAGGTTGACGAGTCGTTGCACGGCAGGACCGTTCGACAGTTCGCATATCAGTTTCTCCCAATCTTTCTTGATGGTCTCTACGATCGTCCCCACTTCCATGGGCTCGCCGCGCGCTGCGTCAATGTTCGCGAGTAGAAACTTGTAGGCTCTCGGTGCTCCATGCCTTAGCGCGGAAAGGATGACAATGTGATCGAGTTCCGCCTCTCCGTGCAGCTTGCTCCAGATTCGGTTTACTCGACGCATCATGTGCTTGAGCTCCCGTGGCGTCTGTAACAGCGACACCAGTGCGACCTGCGGTTGTACCCAGTCCGATGCCTGCAATTGAGACGGCAGCAGATCGTCTGGAGTCGTCGTTCGGAACTGGAACGGATCGCTGTCATTTCGATGGGGAATCGGATCGATGTCTGAGTACTTTGCTTTCCAACAGTTGTATGCGGTTATGAAGATTCGCTCCAAGTGCTCGACCCTGAGCACTGGTACGAGTTCGATTGTGTCGCAAAGCTTCAAGAAGTCGAGGCGAGACCCGGCACCGACAGCAATGACAAACGTGCACCTCTCCAGTCGTCGCAGCCCCCACAGAAACCGCTCTAGATGTCGGGTGTCGAATCTCGCACCTGTCCGTTCAACGTCCTCTACCATCAATACGACCTGTGCATCGATGGCATCAAGAATCGGGGAGAGACGTTCCAGCGCTTGAAGGGAGTCTACCGAATCACCCCTGAGAATCCGAGCAAGCCATCCCGAGGGCTCCGCTGCCGCGAGCCGCTTGTAAGAGTCCGGCAAACCACGGAGTTCAATGGTGTCAACTAGGCCATCTAGTGCGCGAATCATCTGACTCAGTGCTAGACTGAAGTTCCTAGTGAGAATCAGTCGTAAGTCTCTCATATCACATCGGTTTGTCAGCAACTGGACTTGTCGTCTACTGGGAACGTTCGGACGAGCTCCAGCGCCCGCTTCTGCAAGGGCGTTGGCTCGGTCAGGCGCTCCACGGTGGGTCCGTCCGGATCGTCTCGCAGGCGGCATTGATGGTGGCAGCGCGTTGCCAGCGCCTGCATCAGCGTCGAGAAACTGTGCAACTCCAGGCCAGCTGACGTCACGCGGCGGTTCTTCTTCGCTTGCGCTGCCG
>MKWU01003770.1_pt1 | contig 19208 bp, 16 predicted proteins | sample 809101 | NCBI WGS metagenome assembly MKWU01 (sample SAMN05860141, study PRJNA318959) | sponge metagenome | host: Aplysina aerophoba | place: Slovenia: Piran, Adriatic Sea, Gulf of Piran | collected 2013-05-07
TCCCGCAGGAGCCGGATCCGGCTGGCGCGCCTGGCCTGTTTCTTCTTGTATAACCCGGCCCAATCAAGAACCAGGGCACACAGGTCAACCCTGGCAACATGGCCCGATGCCGTGCAACCACCGCCTCGTTACTGACAAACACCCACCCCCCGCCGCGCACTCGATGACCGCCATCGTCTCAATGCCGGACGGAATGGGTGTTCATCTTCGCTGGAATACGCAGGTGGCACCTTTACCGATGGAATGGTGGCAGCCTTCACGTGTAATGGGTGGCAGACTTCAGTGCAATACGCAGCCTGATGGAAATAGGCCATCTCGCCGCTCCATTATACCATTGTACACTGGCAGCGGTTTGCGTCGCCCTGGGCGGGCTGTGTCGCCCGTGTGACGGGTTTCAGGGCCGTCCTCCAAGATTCTTTTACCGTATCGCTGTAACGGAGGCTTTCTCAGCCGTCAGGTAACCGGCCCACTGCTCCATCAGTCGCCGCCGTCAAATCAACCCGATAGGTGATATGCATGCCACTTACCCCGCTTGTCATAAAAGGGATAATGGATCATAAAATACCTACCATGTCGATCCCTGACACAAAAAAAATTGCCACCGCCTTCACCTATAAGCAAGGCCAGTACCTGGCCTTTATCCATTACTACACCAAGGTCAACGGCATCGCCCCCACACAGGCCGATTTACAACGCTATTTCCGGGTCTCGCCGCCCTCTGTGCATCGCATGGTAACCCAGTTGGAAGACCAGGGACTCATCACGAAACAGCCCGGTGTGGCCCGCAGCCTGTCATTGGCAATCCCCCGCAGTCAACTCCCGGCGTTTGATTGATCTTCAGCTACCAATTGATCAGAATTAAACGGAATTTCCTAGTTTAAGGAGTGTTAAGGAGTGTTAAGGAGTTGACAGGCTGAAAAGCAGGACATAGACTTGTTTATGCTGCTAGCTGCAACCGGGTCGCACCGAGTTTTGTTAGGGGTAGGTTCTCACTGCCTGCCCCGATTCTAACAACAGTTCAATCTTCGCGTACACTTATCGCAAGCTCAAACCTGTCCTGCATAATAGAATCGATAAGATGAGAATATATACCATACCGCTTTTATCGATAGCCCTGTTTGTGTTGCTTGGGTGCTACCAGACTGTTCCATCTTCAACAACTGAAACCTGGCGGTGCTTTGCGCGACAAGAATGGAAAGAAGCCAGAATTCTTCATGGCCGCAACCCACGAGGGAGTGGCGTTGTTCGGCTGACGCGCTCCTTAGAGGGAAACAAAGAAACTGCGGCAGGCACTGTAACTACAGCAGGAGTAACTTACCAAGCTGTATTCAAACTTGTTGGGACCACAAAACTCTGGGCTTATACGTCACAGGGGCGAGAGGCATACTTTCTAATTCTGCCAGACGGCCAAGGTTCTGGAGCAATAGTGAACGCATATGGTGAAAGACATGTGACAACACCCAGAACTCTTCAATGTGTGTCTCCCTGACATCATCAATACCTTAAACTAGGAAATTCCGGAATTAAATTGAAACGGTACTAGTGTTAACCCAGAAGCAGCCACCAAGGACGCTCCAGGGTGAAGTGGCGAAAGATTTCTCCGCCATTTTTATTACTATGGCATGAGGAATTTAGAGAATTGGAAGTTATTTTTTTGAAAAAAAATTTGTCAGCGAGCATAGGGATTGCACTTGAAAAATCGTAAATACGCGGCTTTGTATGTGCTTTCAAGCTCAATCCTGGCGGGATGCACGACGGGCCCAGGCCTATGGTCCTGTGACGTTCTTGTGGATGTCTTGGAAAACGTAAATTGTGATTTGCACTGTTATAACAAATATCATAGGCATACAAGCAAAGGTGATTATGCTTACGAGCGTTGTCTTTACGAATGCAAAGAAGCGGTTACTTCAAATCAATGCACCAAAGCCAATGAGGAAAAATGAAATGATTGATGAAAAAGTTAGCACAGATAACAATATAATTCCGTTCTATAAAAATCATGGGTTCATTGGTGAGTGGTCGAACGTGATAGAGAGCACATACGACTTAGAAAAGATACTGAAATATTGCGTATCAGACGAGATGAATTACACTCCTGAAACCAAGGAAAAGATTCAGGAACTTATTGACTGGTTGAATGAAGCAACAGATGAAGGTGAATTGACCGACGCGTCGAACCTGCCATAACCCACTCGAAGATATCCCATCGCGCAGGTGATTTATCATGCAACTAAAACACTTTCCCATGATTGCAGTATTCGTGATCACACTCTTATCAGGCTTTTCCAGCAAAAGTAACGCAGAAAAAACGGACTTGGATTATTCAAATTATTCATGTCAGCAGATGGAAAAAAGATACGAAGTATTGCACAGTGAGATCAAAATAATAATAGCAGACATAGCCCCATCTACAACCGAGGAGGAAGTGAGTGATTTTCTGCTTTCCCGAGTAACAGCTGTTTCTCCAATATCACCGATTATCCACTCTGTGCTATTGCTTAAACATAACACCCTTGCAGAAGTACCAGAAATCAATTCAAGAGTATCTGAACTCAAAAGAATTGCAGATACACCAACAGCTGGAAAATGCACTGGCCTCATTGATAAGATTGAAAAACTCCGTAAAGTTCTTGGTGATGAATTGGAAAGAGAAAAACGTAACATCAACGACACAGCGCTTATCAGATAACACTGGAAAACAAACAAATGACTGATGCCGTAATAGACAGAATCCCGGCTATTCTGGGTGGCACACCCGTCTTCACAGGCACCCGGGTACCTATCCGTATTCTGATGGAGCATCTAGAGTCAGGATATGACCTGAGTTATTTTCTGGAGCACTTCCCCTCTGTCAGTCGTGAACAGGCTGTTCAGTTAATTGAACTGGCCACAGAAAAACTGACGGCAGATACAGAGCATGAAGTTACTGCTTGACGAGCCTGTTGACCACGAGTTAGCTGCCCATTTCCCTGCATCAATAAGTGCAAGAGTGTATATGCCAGACATACGAATAGGACACGGCATTCGCCTTACCCAATGTAAACAGCAGTAATTCTGGGGACACAGCACTTAATTCCGCTCTATTGGTACAATAAAACCAGCAAGGAACATGTTATCCCGGCATGCCCTCCACGATAAGCCAGGACATAAACCGCGACAGGATATAAGTGTCGTATCCCCGGAATTCTATGCAGATTCCCATCGCATGTTCCTGCCTCGCCGCTCCATCATGCCGACAAGGCCCCTGGTACAGCGGCAACGGTTTGCGTCGCCCTGGGCGGGCTGTATCGCTCGTATGACGGTTTTCAGGGCCGGTCTCCAGGAGTCTTGTTACCGTATGGCCGTAACGGAGGCTTTCTCAGCCGCCAGGTAACCGACCCACTGCTCCATCAGCCGCCGCCGCAACTCAAACAGGTCAGAGCGCTGGTACGCCGCCTCAACCCGGTTCGAATTGACGTGCGCCAGGGCCAGCTCGCACACCTCACGCGGCTGGTTGGTCCGCTCGGCGGCCCACTGCCGGAACGATGAGCGCATGCCGTGGGGCACACAACCGATAGCGTTTTCCACAAGCAGCTTGCTGAGCGCATTCTTGCTTAACGCCTTGCATCTCACGCCGGGAAACACCAACCCGGACCGGTCCGCATACCGGGACGCGTCCTGCAGTATCTCAAGCGCACGGTTTGACAACGGGACGCGGTGCGGACGCTTCGACTTCATACTCTCCCCGGGGATCTCCCAGGTGGCGGTGTCAAGGTCGATGTCGTCCCAACGGGCCAGCCTCGCCTCCCCGGAGCGGACGGCGGTCAGCGTCATGAACTCGAAACAGGCCACCGTGGCCCGGTACGCACCGGATGCCCGCACCCCGGAAATGGCTGCACCCACCTCCGGATACGGCAGCGCCTTGTGATGATTGCGGACAACGCCGTTCTTCGGCAGCGCCGCCGACAGTGTCAGGGTTGGGTCGTCCTCCCGGTAGCCGTTGGCGATGGCCCACTTCATGATGGCCCCGATACGTTGTTTCACCCGGCGCATGGTTTCCGTCCTGTCATGCCAGTGCGGCAGCAGGAGGGCCAGGATGTCGGACGTGGTGATGGCGTTGATGCGCTTATGGCCTATCTTCGGCAGGGCATAATCCCGCAGGGAGGCGCGCCACTGGTTGGCCGACTTGCCCCCGTCCCGCCAGCCCAAGGCGTGTATCTTGATGACTTCCTCAGCAGCCTGTGAGAAGAGCGGCATGCTAACACGCGGGTCCCGCCCCTTCAGTAATGCTTGGCGGTTTTCCAGGGAAGTTCGCCGCGCATCAGCCAGCGATACCAGCGGATAGGCGCCGAGGCCGATGTTGACGGGTTTGCCGTTTATCAGTAGCCTTTGAGACCAGGATTTTGACAGTCTGCCGTTGGTCATGGGTTTGACCAGCAGGGACAGGCCATGACCGCCGCGGCCGTCGCCGTAGCGGCCGGGTTGGTTGATGGTTCTGACGAAGGAGGCCGAGAGGATTTTGGGTCGTTTCATGACAGGATAATGTTATTGTTACAGTTATCACTTTGTGTAAAAGAATGCCTGATACGACATAAGACGTAAACAGACAATAAGTCAAACAATATCAAACAGATAAGCTGATATCAGGGAATGTATGAAAATGCAAAAAAACCTGGGATGGCGGATTTTAAATCCGATCCCGGCCAGGTCAGGAGCGTACACTCGTATGAACAAGATGCAACACATAGACCCAGGCTGGGGGTGGGATGAAAATTTTCCACTGTCCCAGGGTATCCGGACAGGCAACCTGGTTTTTCTTTCCGGACAGGTCCCGTTTGACGGGGACGGCAACGTCGTCGGTATCGGCGACCTGCGCCAACAGACCCGGCAGGTTTTTGAAAATATACAAGGTATATTGCAGGAAGCCGGGGCTACCTTTCAGGACGTGGTAAAAATGACCACGTTTTTTACAGTCGATATCACCAACCACGATAAAGTCTCCGATTACTTCGAGGTGCGCAGGGAATACTTCGGCGACCACAAGCCCTGCAGCACAGGCGTACAGGTCTCCGCCCTGGTCGACCCGGAACTGATGCTGGAAGTCGAGGTCATCGCCCTGCTCCCGGATAGCTGAACGGTGTAATAGCAGATGCGTGTTTTACGGCACTACCGTAGTGGCGCCCTGAAGCTGGCGTATGAGAGAGGGGGAACCGGTCCGGTCGTCATCTTCATGCACGGCATTGGCGGCAATCGAACCAACTGGGATGAACAACAAACCGGATTGAGTAACCGCTATTGCACGATAGCCTGGGACGCCAGGGGTTACGGCGACAGCGACGATCCCGTTGAACCGCTGAAATTTTCCGACTTTGCCGACGATCTCAACGCCCTGCTGGATCATCTCGGCGTACGGTCGGCGCACCTGGTCGGCCTGTCCATGGGCGGCATGATCGCCCAGGACTTCTATGGCCGCCATGCAGACCGGGTGGCAACATTAACGCTGGCGGATACATCACAGGGGTTCGGCGCCGCCGGCGAGGCGGACAGACAGGAATTTCTGGCTCCCAGATTGAAACCGTTGCAGGAAGGGCTGACACCGGCAGACCTTGCGCCAAAAATGATCACCGTGCTGACCGGTTCCAAAGCCACGGAAGATGTCCGCCGGCGCCTGCTTGCATCCCTGTCGGCTGTTCGAACCGGGCCTTATATCCAGGCGTTAAAAGCAGTGGTAACCACGGATTTCAGAGCAATCCTGCCGGAGATTAACCTGCCTGTGCTCATCATTGCGGGGACAGAAGACAAGGTGCTGCCCGTGTCTGAAAGCCGGATACTGGCGGACGCCATACCCGGATCAGAGTTGACTCTGATAGAAGGTGCAGGTCATTTAACCAATATTGAAGCACCCGGACTGTTTAACACGATCCTGGGTGACTTTCTGGACCGCCATGCAAGCAGGGCAGACAAGCTGTAGGCGGCAGGACCATTACCTGCACCGGCTGTTTTATCTTACTTCAAGGCAAACCTACGTCTGCCGGATTCTCACGCTCTGCGTTACCCTGTTATTCACCTCTGCGGTTCCCGCACAGGTACAAGCAGAAAAAGTTATCGAAGAGATCGTCGTCATCGGTTCCCACATCAGGATGGACCCGGAAGAAGCTTTGAGTCCGGTCACAAGCCTGGATCGGGATGAACTGCGCTACCAGGGGTCGCCCACCGTCGTTGACATGATCCTCAACCTGCCCTTCAGCCAGGGCGCGGACGGTGAATCCGACCGCTTCCAGGGCGGTGGCGGCGGCTCCGGGGTAGGACCGGACCGGGCGACCATCAACATCCGCGGCCTTGGACCAAGCCGCTCGCTGGTGCTCATCAACGGGCGCCGCAGCACCTGGTCACCCATACCCATCGGCGCCGACACGCAACTGCTGGTGGACGTGAACATGCTGCCGTTCATCGCGCTGGAGAATATTGATTTCCTGCGTGACGGCGCCGCGGCCAGTTACGGTTCCGACGCTATTGCGGGTGTCATGAACTTCCAGACCCGCAGCGATTTCTCCGGCATTGAACTCAGCGCCAACCACAAGATAATAGAAGATTCAGGCGGGGACACCGAGATCGGATTCATCGGCGGTTTTGATTTTGCCGGCAGAGGGCATATCACCACGTCGGCAAGCGGCATCCGCCGTAGCGAGCTTGAGATATACAAGCGCGACTGGGCCATCCGCCCTTACGCGGAAAACCCGAAAGGCGGCTGGTCGTCCACGGGCAGGCCTGCCACATTCGTGCCCGGCACCACCACGGACGTCAATACGAACGGTATCATCGACCCAAACTGTGCAGCCCTGGGCGGTGCGCCGACCAGCGGCAATAAACGCTGCCGCTTCCAGTACACCCCATTCGATAACCTGGTCGAGAAAACCCGGCGCTGGCAGAGTTTCACCGAGGCATCCTGGGAACTCGGTGATACCGCGACCCTCAGCGGGGAATTCCTGTACAGCGAAAGCAGCGTGCCGGACTGGAATACCTCTCCCTCGTACCCGCCGAACCGCGTGATCGCCCCGGACCGCTCGCTCAGGGCGAACAACCCGGCCCTGGTCGATATGGCCATGAAATACCCGGAAACCTACGGTCCCTATGCGTTCTGCGACGACAAGAGCCGCTGTGGCTGGTCCGGGGATGCCTGGGACAGCGTAGGCTGGGTGCTGGGCCGCTCTTACGGCCAGGACGGCCCGTTACGGGCCGAACCGGTTAAATCCAGGCTCACCCGCTGGGCTATCGGCCTGGACGGTCAGTTCGGGAAACTGGACTTCACCACCTCTGCAACCTGGTCTTCATCAACCCGCAGGATAAGAAAAGCGGATGTCATGAACTATCGCGATAAACGGGCGCTGCAGGGCCTGGGTGGTATCGAATGTGAACAGGAGGTGCCGAACCGGTATGTCGATGGCAGGCTTGAATTCGACCTGGCAACCCTGCAACAGCACGCAGGCAGGGGAAACTGTATGTACTGGAGTCCATTCTCCAACGGCATGTACGGCGCCCACGCCCAGGTTCCGGATGCGCAGTATTACGAAAACCCGGATTTTAACCCCGATCTGGATAACCGGCGCCTGTTCGATTACCTGCTCACCGAGCGCATCGTCAGGGGCGAGACCTCTTTGCTGGTGCTGGAAGGCATCGTCAGCGGGGTTGCGCCGTTTGAGCTCATGAGGAACGAGGTGGATTTTGCGCTGGGCGCGCAGTGGCGCCGGGAAACCTTCGAAAACGGCCCCATACCGGGGTCCCTGAATGACGGCAGCATCAATCCCTGTCCGGCGGGACCCGGTATTACCGATTGTCCCGAGGCGGAACGCAGCGGTGTGTTCGGCTACCTGCCGCCGCATTACACCGTCGATGAAAACCGCGACATCTACTCGGTCTTCGGCGAACTGCATTTACCCCTGGGCTACGACATCGATACGCAACTGTCATTGCGCTACGAGGATTACGGCAGCGGCACCGGCTCCAGCCTGGACCCGAAAGCCGTCCTGCACTGGCATATTTCCGACAACCTGGCCTTGCGCGGTTCAGTCAGCACCGCCTTCCGCGGGCCGACACTTAACCAGACCGTCAGCGGAAATTCCGTACATTCGCTACGCTACGTGGCTGCAACGGGAGCATTCAAAAGCCTGATCATCAAGGGCAACCCCGGTCTGGACCCGGAATCGGCAGTTACGTACAACGTCGGACTGTTGCTGAACCAGGATGGCCTGCTGGCTGATAACGACGATCTCAGCGTTTCACTCGATTACTGGTCGTACTCGTTCTCCGATCCCCTGGTCGTCGAACCGTTTCCCCGGGTGCTGGAACTCGCCTGTCCGGACGGGGACTGCGATGCGGGCGACCCTGCCTACCTGCAGCGGATACGCTTCGGCGAGGCCACCAGCCTGGCAAACCTGCAGGCTATTGAAGTCAATATCGTCAATGGTCCCGACGTCGAGACGGACGGCATTGATTTCACCGGCAGTTACCGCTTCCCCGCGGGCCCGGGAGATATGGAACTCAAGGTCTCCGGCACCCGTATCCTGTCATTTGACATCGGCTCATGGGAACTGGGCAATTCCTTTAATGCACTGGGGCGGTTTAACTACGAAACGCCCCTGGCACGTACCCTGACGGAATGGAAAATCCTGTGGCACGCGAACTACGCCTGGCGCGGCTTCAACCTGCGCTACGGGGCAAAATACGTCAACGGTTATGACAACGTAGAGGACAACATCAGGATCGACGCCCACCTGACCCACGACCTGCATTTCCACTGGGCCGTGAAGGAAGACGGGTTGAACCTGTGGGCAACGCTGCTCAACCTCACCGATGAAGACCCGCCCTACGCCGGCGAAGACCTGAACTACGACGCGTTCACCCACAACCCCCTGGGGCGCATCTTCAAGCTGGGTTTTACTTATTCCTTTTAGCTGCTACAAGCGTATTGAATACCGCCGGGCAGTAACCTGAGACAGACTATTTCTTTCCGGCAATTACTTCATTCAGCGTCTTTTCCGCATCTTTGAACATCTTTTCCAGCAACCTCTTGCGGTGCTGTCTCAATCGCTCTATCTCTTGCCACAACACGGTTTTTATCTTGGTGGTTGCAGCACGGCGTATATCGTCGGAGAGTACTGTGTCATTAGTGAATTCATACTTCTCAAGGGTGAAATTGGTAATGTCCTCGATGTTGTCCCCCACGATAACGTAATCGACCGCTTCCTTAACCTCGATTTTTACTTCTTTCTTTTGTACTCCTTCCACCTCGTCCTGCGCCAATTTGGCTATCGCCTCAGTCCGTGTGCCGATAATCGGCATGGCCCGATCCAGCCCGCTCATTTTGAAAATCTTCTTTATCGGTTCCGAAAGCGCACAAACGCCAAATCGCTTGTACGGCCCCTTGAATTTCTTGGCCATTATCACCACGACACGCAGACCCGCGCTGCTGATGTAGGAGACTTGTTCAAAATCCATGATTAACACCTTGTCTTTAGGGGCAATTTCAGCTTCCATCATCTTTTGAAATTTATCAGCGTTGGTACTGTCCACGCGGCCGATGAGCGTAGCGATCAGGATTTCGTCTTGTCGTTGCCAGTCAATACTAATTCTCATTTGAATTTGCTCTCGTTAAGACGCCGGTAAAAAATCAGTAATAACAATACGAAGCCTATTGGGATAGCCCTGTTGCAATAAAGAGGACAATACTTCAAGTATAATCCATTCGCATCTCTATCTCCATGATGCATGGTATCGTTTGAAGGGCAGAACAGGCCGCGGGTGCTATCCCTGGTCACGACCTGACCCCATAATTCCGCCGGTGGTTTCAAGGGTGGCCTCCTAATCATCTGATTGTTGCTTACTTCCTGCCGGCAGGCTACACTGAGTATTACTTTTATAAAATAGTAATAATATGAGGGGCGTCATGCATAAACTAACCCGTAAACGGCAGGTTACGATCCCCAAGGCAGTCTGTAATGAACTGGGATTGGAACCGGGCAACATGGTAGAAATATTTGCCAGGGACGGCATTGCTCACCTGGTCAGGATGAGCGATGAATCACTCGCTGGCCGGTTTTCCGATTTCGTGGGCGACGGCGTGATGCCAACAGAAAATGATATGAAAGAAACGATTAAAACCAGAGTAAAACGGAAGTTTGCTCAGCATCCCTCACCAGGACGGTACGATGATCGCGGTTGATACCAATGTGTTGTTACGCTACCTGCTCGAACCCTTGGACAGGCGCAACCCGCAATGGCAGGTATCGGCCGCAAAACAGGTCATAGAGAAGGAAGAAAAAGTCTTTATTTCTGATATAGTTATTGCCGAAATGGAATGGGTGCTGGGTTCGGTTTTCGAATTGGCGCGTGCAGATATGATCAAACTTTTTCGGTCTTTGGCAAGCAATGTACGATTTTGTTTCGAGGACTGGGCTGCGCTGCAAGCCGCTTTAATTGATTATCAGGAAAACGAAAACACAGATTTATCCGACTGCCTGATAGCCCGCAGGGCCTGTAATCACGGAGCAGTTACGCTATATACCTTTGAAGGGGAGAACAGACTGGGAGCATTACCCATAGTCACGACCCTGCTGCCCACAGGTTGATGCGTCCCATTACTATATTTCACAATCGCACATACAAACAGATGATAACCATGAATGAAGACAGCACTTACGAGAAGCCCCGAACTGCCCGGCGCGTTGATGAATTGTTCCAGGAAGCGATGAATGAAGGCAACCTGGATAAAGCGATGGCCTTGTACGACGATAACGCCGTGTTCGTACAGGAACCCGGCAAACCCGCGCTGACCGGGCTGGAAAATATTCGTCAGGCACTTGAACAATTCCAGGCTATCAAGCCGAAGCTGAAAGTGGAAGTGATGCAGTTTGTCGAGGCTGATGACGTGGCATTTTTTACATTGAAATGGGAAATCAGGGGCACCTCGGCCGATGGCGAAGATGTTTTTGTGACGTCCTATGACGGCAACGTGGTCAAACGGCAGCCGGACGGCACCTGGAAGACCATTATCGACAACCCGTTCCACGCTCACCACATCGGCCTCATGGATTAAACGCGCTGTCTGCGGGGGGAAATCATGAAACAAAGAAACTTAACGCCATTATTCATTTAATTTTGGAATTAAATATTCCAATATTGTAACAATTTTGGAGTTTTACAAGGCACGCTACAGCATTACTCGTGCTCCAGGAGTATTTAAGGAAACCCTGAGACCAAGTCAGGGTTTTCCGCGCCTTGACAAGTCCCGCGGACTTGTTCAGAGCGTTATTGATATTATTTGTCCAGGTCAAATATCATCCGGTCTTCCGCGAGGATCACCGGGCCGTCATACTGCTGTTTCATGGCATGAACAAACTCGCCCCAGATTGAGTGCCCCGGGCTCGGCCCGAGATACATGCTGGACATTTCGATCGCCGCCGGGACGCTGGTATAGGGCGCGAGGTGATACGCTACCAGTTTCTTCGCGTTTACCTCACTGGCCAACCGGCCTAGCTGGGTCGGGCTGGTGTGACCGGTCTGGGGACGTTCTTCCATCAACTCCTCCTTATGGAAGTCCTTGAGGCTGAACTTCCCGCCGGGCGTCATGCCCAGGTCCGGCTTGACGCATTCGTGCACCAGTATGTCCACGTCCTTTGCCAGGGTTTTCATCCCTTCGGACACAGCCGTATCGCCACTGATGGCGACGGAACCATAGTCGGAGTCAACGCGGTACCCCAGACTTTTCACACTGGGGTCGGGAAGGTGTTTTGTCTCGAGACAGGAAACCTTGAAGCTATCAGTCTCCAACGCAGTCCCCGGTCCGATATCATGCACTTCGTAGGGGGGCGTAGTGCGCGGACGCCTGGCCATATGGGGCGGCCAGTGCTTCAGGATGGTGCCTATGAAGTCAACGTTCATGGCGTGCATGTACTGGATGGCGCCCTCAGACATCCGTTCCGTTCCCGCAGGACCGTACACCTGGACCATCTCCTGCCTGCCGGCAATCCAGTTGGTTATTGCGTAGTAGTCGTAATCGGAGATGTGGTCAAAGTGCATGTGGGTAAAGAACATGTGGTCTATCTTCATGGGGTTAATCCCGACCAGCATCAGGTTCTCAAGTACGCGGCGGCCGCAATCGAACTGCAGCACCGTACCGTCTACCACGACCGCGCAACTGGCGCCGCCCCGCAGCGGGTCCGGCAACGCCGATCCCGAACCAGTGATGATCAACTGCATCCCCTTCCTGTCCAGGTCCGCTAGCGCGTTGGCGGGCAGTCCCGGTGACTCCACGGCGCCGGTGGCTGCTGCAGCCTGTTTGACGGCAAGGGCTGACACCCCGGTAAGCGCTCCTCCGGTCAGAGCGGTCAACAACCTGCGGCGAACCTGGTCGAACTTGTTTAACGTAGTATGTATAGGCATGGCTGATATCCATTAATTTGATTCCGTATATTGTATATTATACGGGATATGAGACTTCCTTTGTTTCCATGTACGATTGTAGGCAGCTATCCACAACCGGACTGGCTGATTGACAGGGAAAAACTTGCGCAACGCTTTCCGCCGCGCACCCGCGCCAGGGAGTTATGGCGTATCGGAGACGATTATCTGCGTGAGGCCCAGGACGACGCCACCCGCCTGGCTATCCAGGACCAGGAAAGAGCAGGCCTGGATATCGTTTCAGATGGGGAAATCAGAAGAGAGAGTTATTCCAATCATTATGCGACGGCCTGGGACGGCATTGATATCGACAACCCCGGACAGGCACTGGACCGCAGTGGTGAACCGGTTTTCGTGCCGCGTATCGTCGGCCCGATACGGCGCAGTCATTCCGTGGCTGTTGAAGATGTGAAGTTCTTACGGGCTAATACCGGTAAGGCCATAAAAATGACGGTGCCGGGGCCTTTTACCATGACGCAGCAGGCGCAGAATGATTATTATTCATCGGAACTGGATTGCGCCATGGATTACGCTATCGCAGTCAACGAAGAAATAAAGGACTTGTTTGCGGCCGGCGCAGACGTGGTACAGATTGATGAGCCTTACATGCAGGCCCGGCCGGAGAAAGCGAAAGAATATGGCATAGCGGTATTAAACAGGGCTCTTGAAGGAGTAAATGGTAAGACCTGCGTACACATTTGTTTCGGATATGCTGCATTGATTCACGATCGTCCTGAAGGATATTCATTCCTGCCGGAATTTGCCGACGCGAATTGCAACCAGGTTTCCATAGAAACGGCCCAGTCGAACCTGGATTGTACGGTACTGGAATCCCTTCCGGACAAGCAAATCCTGCTCGGCGTGCTGGACCTGTCGACGCAAGAAATAGAGACTGTTGAAACAATCAAAGCCAGGGTGTTACGGTCCCTGCCATATATAAACAAGGAACGTGTCATACTGGCGCCGGACTGCGGCATGAAATACCTGTCACTGGAGTCTGCATTCGGCAAGCTGCAGGCAATGTGTGAAGCAGCCAGACAGTTGCGGGAAGAGTTTTCGTAAAACAACCTCAGGCCTTGCCAAACCCCCCTCCTCCGGGTGTTTCCATCACAAGCAGGTCGCCGCTGTACATTTCCGTCTCATCGTTACCCTTAAGCTGTACGAGATCACCACCTGCGCGCACCACGTAGTTGTTACCGCATTGCCCCGGCCCGCCACCGGCCAGCCCAAACGGCGGCACTATCCGGTGGGAACTCAGCATGGTCGCGGTCATGGGTTCAAGGAAGCGCAGTTTTCGCACCACGCCGTTGCCGCCGCGGAATTTGCCGGCGCCTCCTGAGCCCTGACGGATGGAAAATTCCTCAAGACGTACCGGATAGCGCAGTTCCAGCACTTCGGGATCGGTCATGCGGGTGTTGGTCATGTGGCTGTGCACCGCGCTGGTACCCGGGTGATCAGGACCGGCGCCCGTACCGCCGCAAACGGTGTCGTAGTTCTGGTAGCGGTCGTTACCATAGAAGATGTTGTTCATGGTGCCCTGGGACGCAGCCATTACACCGAGCGCGCCGTATAGTGCATTGGTTATCGCCTGGGATACTTCTATATTGCCCGCCATCACCGCCGCAGGATATTCCGGCGTGATCATCGAACGCGCCGGCAATATCAGGTTGACGGGCTTGAGACAGCCCTCATTCAACGGTATCTCATCGTTGACCAGGGTGCGGAACACGTAAAGTACCGCAGCTTTGCACACCGCAGTCGGGGCGTTGTAATTGTTCGGGTTCTGTATTGACGTGCCGGTGAAGTCGATGGTTGCCTCACGTTTGTCCCGATCGACCGACACCCTGACCTTGATGATGCTGCCCTCGTCCATGGGATATTCAAAATCGCCGTCATCCAACACGTCCATGACCCGGCGCACTGACTCCTCGGCGTTGTCCTGAACGTGCTTCATATACGCGTTGACCACGTCGACGCCGTAGTGGGCAACCATTTTTCGCAGTTCCTGCAGGCCGGTCTCGTTGGCGGCGATTTGCGCTGACAAATCAGCCAGGTTCTGGTTGATGTTTCTGCAGGGATACCTGCCGGAACCCAGCAGTTTACGGATTTCTTTCTCACGCAAGCGGTCGTTCTCCACCAGCAGGAAGTTATCAATGAGTATGCCTTCCTCGTCAATATGGGTACTGTCCGGGGGCGCAGAGCCCGGGGTGCGGCCACCGATATCGGCATGGTGTCCTCGTGAAGCCAGGAAAAAGAGAATGGATTCACCTTTCTCGTCGAACGCAGGCGTAATTACAGTGACATCAGGCAGATGGGTGCCGCCGGCATAAGGGGCATTGAGCACATAGACATGGCCGGGTTTGATCTTGCCCTTGTTGGCATTGATTACAGACCTCACGGATTCACCCATTGATCCCAGGTGGACAGGGATGTGGGGCGCATTGGCCACCAGGTTTCCCCCGGCGTTGAACAGTGCGCAGGAAAAGTCCAGGCGCTCCTTGATGTTGACAGAATACGCGGTATTCTGCAGCGTGACACCCATCTGCTCGGCAATGGACATGAACAGGTTGTTGAATACTTCGAGCATTACCGGGTCGGCTCCGGTGCCCACTGTTTCGCTGTGTTCCCGTTCGATGTAACGCTCCAATACCAGGTGGCCGCGCCGGTTCAGCGCGCCGCGCCAGCCCCGTTCCACGATAATTGTGCCTGTAGCCTCGATAATAATCGCCGGTCCGACTACGGCCTGGCCGGGTTTCAGATCCGCACGATGATACAAGGGAATATCATTCCATTCCCCGGCTTCGTACATCCCTACATGATCCCGGGCAATCGGGTCTTGTGGAGACCCGGGTGAGTCTGTCTCCGGATCAACCTCAATTTCGGTGGCGCCGATGCCTTCCACGGACAAGGCTTCAACCACCAGACTCCGTTCCCGGGCAACAAAGCCGAACCGCTGACGGTGTGCGGTTTCGAAATCAGACAGCATTTGCTCAGCGCTGCCCGCATCGACCTGCAAGCTGGCATCGGTGCCCTGGTAACGTATGTGAACCTTGGTGACAATTGAGATATTTTGCTCTTCCACACCTTGCTCCTGCACAGCCTGGCGGGCTGAGGCGGTCAATGACCGGGAACTGGCTGCAATCTCTCCCTCTATGGAATCTGCGGCAAAATCAATTCCCATCTGTGCTTCGCGCACCACCCGAATTTCTGCCAGTCCCATGCCGTAAGCGGACAATACCCCGGCAAATGGGTGCAGAAAAATACGCTCCATGCCCAACGTGTCCGCCACCGCACAGGCGTGCTGGCCGGCTGCGCTGCCGAAACAGTTCAGGGTGTATTCCGTCACGTCATAACCGCGCTGCAACGAAATCTTCTTGATGGCATTGGCCATGTTTTCTATGGCAATACGCAGGAACCCTTCTGCCACTTCCTCGGCTCTGACGGTTTTGCCCTGTACCGCAGAAACCCGTTCGGCCAGCCCGGAAAACTGCTGCACCACGGTTTCCCGGTCGAGCTTTTCGTAGCCGGCGACCCCGAAAATGGCAGGGAAATAGTCCGGCTGTATTTTCCCCAGCATGAGATTGCAATCGGTTACCGTCAGCGGGCCGCCGCGCCGGTAGCAGGCCGGGCCGGGGTTTGCTCCTGCGGATTCCGGTCCTACCCTGAATCGGGAGCCGTCAAACTGAAGTATGGAACCACCGCCCGCCGCCACGGTATGGATATTCATCATCGGCGCGCGCAGGCGAACGCCGGCTACCACAGTCTCGAAGCTGCGCTCATACTCGCCATCGTAATGGCTTACGTCTGTTGAGGTGCCGCCCATGTCAAACCCGATCAGCTTTTGGAAGCCACTCATCGCCGCGCTACGGGTCATGCCTACCACGCCGCCGGCGGGACCCGAAAATATGGCGTCCTTGCCCTGGAACCGGTGTGCATCGGTAAGACCACCGTTGGATTGCATAAACATGAGACGCGCGCTAGCGTCATCTTTCATACCAAGTTCATCGGCAACCTGTTGCACATAACGGCTCAAGATGGGAGACAGGTAGGCGTCCACCACGGTCGTATCTCCCCGGAACACCAGTTTCACCAGGGGACTGGCCTCATGACTCAGGGAGACCCGGGTAAAACCGATCTGCCTGCAGATTTCACCCACCCTGAGTTCGTGGTCGGCATAGCGATAGCCATGCATAAAGGCAACGGCTACCGCCGTGATACCCGTATCGAACGCTTCCTGCAGATCGGCTCTGACCCGTTCCTCATCAAACGGACGCAACACTTTGCCGCGGGCATCGACGCGTTCGTCCACTTCGATTACCTGCTCATAAAGCATGGCCGGCAACATGATATTGAGGTCAAAGAGGCGCGGACGGTTCTGGTAGCCGATGCGCAGTGCATCACCGAATCCCAGGGTGGTGACAAACAGCGTGCGTTCCCCTTTCCGTTCCAGCAACGCATTGGTCGCAACGGTGGTGCCCATCTTGACATGCTCGATGGTGTCCGCAGGGATGCCGGCCCCCGGCGCCAGTCCGAGCACGTCGCGGATGCCCTGGACCGCCGCATCCCGGTAGCGCCCGGGGTTTTCCGAGAGCAGCTTATGGCTGATTAATTTGCCGTCGGGAGACTTGGCGACAATATCGGTAAAGGTGCCGCCGCGATCAACCCAGAATTGCCACATGTTTGAATGTCCTTGTTCCGAAATGGTTTTTGGATTTTAACTGATTTATATCCACATGGGGTGAGACCTGGGATGAATTTTGGGTTATTCTTGTTTACGACATTATCCTGGGGGTAATCATGAAAAACAGATATTCCATGCTGGTTGCGTCATGCCTCATCCTCGTCGTATTTGCCGGGCCGGCGCCTGCAGAAGATGCGCCGACGCTGGCAATCAGCGGCGGTATGCTCGTTGACGGCTATGGCGGTTTGCCTGTACAAAATGCCGTAGTTCTGGTTGGCGGTGATCGAATTACCGCGGTCGGTGACGTGAATTCGGTGAACATCCCCGACGGGGTAAAAACACTGGATGCAAACGGCATGACCGTCCTGCCGGGGTTATGGGAGTCACACGGGCATTTATTCCATATCGGCGAGGGAGACCCGGCGTCGTTTCCTGTAAAGTTCAAGCCCCAGGCACAATCCATCATGGCGGCCGTCGCCAGGACATCACTGCTGGCAGGCATTACAACTTTTCGCGACACCGGCGGCCCGATTCAAGAGCAACTTGCGCTGAAAGCAGATATCGAAGCGGGCAAGCTGCCCGGGCCCAGGCTGTTCCTGGCAGGCCCCATACTGCACCAGCGTGATCCGGACAAGCCCAACATCAGGAGAGATTACCTGGTCGGTTCCCCTGAAGAGGCAAAACAGGTCACACAGGACGTCATCGAACTGGGGGTCGACCAGGTAAAGGTATACGGTTTCTGGGACCTCCACATACTCAAGGTGATCGTGGACACGGCCCATAAGGCCGGTCTCGGCGTGGACGCCGATGTGCGCCACATCAACGCCTACCGCACGGCGATTGAAGCGGGCGTTGACCGTATGCACCACGTGTTTACCGCCGATCCGTTATCGGATTACAAGGACGAGGATATCCGCCTCATGGTGCGCGGAATAAAACCCGTCCCGACCGGACCCAGGGCCAATATCCTGCGCGGACCGTTCATCGTACCGACTATCGAAATGCGCAACGCCTACGTGCGCGTGTTTGCATTTCCGGAATTCACGGATCATCCACGCTTCAGGCAACAATATTCTGAAGAGGTGTACGCGCACCTGCGCTGGTCCTGGAGCAACCCGAACGCGGTGCCCTGGGGGATCGGCGCGCCGGAACGCATCAAGGTGGCCAAGCGCAAGTTGAAAACGTTTATTGCAGCCGGCGGTCGGGAGCAGATCGTTGCCGGAACGGACGCAGGCGCACCGTTTAATGTGCACAGTCCCCTGACCCGGGAGATGCAGCATTACCTTGGGGCCGGACTGACGCCCATGGAAGTGATCCAGAGCGCCACATTGCGGCCTGCACAGATGCAGGGAGTCGAAAAAGACCTGGGTACGGTAACCGCAGGCAAGCTCGCCGACATGGTGATCGTGGACGGCGACCCGCTGCAGGATATCACCCTGCTGCAGCACAGGATCGTTCTGATCATCAAGGGTGGAGAAGTGTATACACCAGATAAATAAATCGTATGTTGAAACTATCTGATTGTACGGAGGGCGCCCGGACATGTGTTTCAGGACCCGCTGTAAATACATCCCTGTACGCTTACCATCCGCTATCCCTGCGGATGATAGTCCTGAAACACATGTCCGGGCGCTTCACTCATTCAAATTAATTTACAGGAGATAAGCCATGTTTAAGACAATGCCACAATTTTTTGTAATAGCCATTTGGTCGATGTTCTTCACTACTCCTGTGAACGCCCAGGATATGTCGCAATATTACACGGTGCAGAACCCCGGGGATTTTACGATTGACTGGACCGGGTTCTATCAACGTATGAACGAACACACGGCCAGGGTCAGGGACCAATTCCCGCATCACCTGGACCTGGCTTACGGCTCTGATCCAAAACAGGTCCTTGACCTTTACCTGCCTGAGGGCGAAGTATCCAATGCCCCGGTGTTTCTGTTCCTGCATGGCGGCGGCTTCCGTGAGGGGGACAAGGCGCATTACGGCTCGGTTGCCGAACCTTTCGTCAAAGCTGGGGTGATCACGGCGGTCGCCAGCTATCGCCTGACCGGCGGCGGCGCGCATTACCCGGATCAGCCGGATG
>MKWU01003771.1_pt1 | contig 19200 bp, 14 predicted proteins | sample 809101 | NCBI WGS metagenome assembly MKWU01 (sample SAMN05860141, study PRJNA318959) | sponge metagenome | host: Aplysina aerophoba | place: Slovenia: Piran, Adriatic Sea, Gulf of Piran | collected 2013-05-07
CCGCGGGCGCAGCACACTGCCCTCAACCTCAACCGGCAGTCGGTTCCGCGGGTTATCCCAACCCATTTGTCGGCGAAAGAGCGACTCGAAGTCGCCCTGCTGTAGCAACCTCGACAACTCTTCGCGCAGCACGACAGCAGCCTATCGTCTGCACACCGAATCGGCCAATGCGCAGCTCAGACACCATCGGGCAGGGTTGGCGGTCCTAGGCTGTCGTTGGTGGACCGCGAGCTGGCCTTGAAGACATTGGGGTTGGATCGTGACGCGCAGAAAGAGGATGTCTCTCGGGCCTACCGCAGGCTGATCCGCAAGGCGCATCCTGATGTCGGTGGCGACACTGCGGCGGCCGCGCGGATCACCGAGGCGTACGCCTGGTTGCAGCACTCCACGCCGAACACGGTCCGCACACCGCGCACCTCGGCGCCGGCGCCGGGTGACGAGCGGCTAGTGCTGCTTCTGCCCCCAGGGGACGTGTTCGCACGCCTGTGCGAGTTGGGCCAGCGACTGGGCGAACTGAGCTATCTGGACCCCCAGGCGGGGATCATGCAGGTGACCTTCACCGCCTTGAACTCTGCACCCTGCCAACTCATGGCCACAGTCGTCCCCGGCATCAATCCCGAGGAGTCCCAAGTCGAGTTCACCCTCGAAGCTCTGAGCAACGCCGTGCCACCGCCGATAGCGGCCGTCGTCAACCACATGTTCAGCACCGCACAATCGTGACATGCCCGGTGAAGATCGGCGCCGACAGTGACAGGGGCACAGGGCACGTCCGCTGCTGCACGCCCGCGAACCCGCCTACGGCACTGCCAGCAACAGGTCGCCGCTGTTCCCCCGCCGCTCAAAGAAAACGTCCTGCTGGGTGCCGCCAACTGCCCCGAAGACGCCATCACCGTCATCGACGACGACTGAGCCCATGCGAACCAGAGCCGGCAGCGTCGCGTGAGCCGCCTGGATGGCCGACTACCCTGAGAAGGTGACATTCAATCTCGAAGGAAGTCCGTACAGCCTCGAAGCAACCCGCGGTTGGATTATCGAGGAAGTGACCAAACTGCATGAGCGTGTGAAACTGCTGCGCGCTGAGGGTCAACTCGCTGACGAGACTCTCCGGGCATACTTCACCGACAAGCGCTTCGAGCAGATCGCAGAATCGAACGCTATCGAGGGCAGCACGCTGGACATCGGTGAGACGCAACTCGCCGTGGTTCGGGGCATCACCCTAACAGGGCATGACCCCTCCTACTTGGCGGATGCAATCAATCTCTCGAGAGCGTTGGATCGTCTTGTCGAACTAGCCCGTGACCCACGTCCAACAACTCTTGAACAGGTGAAGGAACTGCATGCTCTGATCCTGGGCACTCCAGGAGGATCAAGTCTCTTCCGCTCCACACCGGTGATCATCTCCGGGTCACCCCACGAACCTCCAGCTGACTGGGATGGCGTCATGTCTGGGATGGACGACTGGGAACACTGGTCCGTGGCCAATGCAGGAGCGCCGGTCCTCACACGGGCAATTGTGTTGCATGCGTGGCTCACTCACATCCACCCTTTCACCGACGGAAACGGCCGCACGGCACGGGCCATAATGAACCTTGAACTCGTCCGTGGCGGTTTCCCCAGCGTCATCATTCGTCGCAGGGACCGATTGCGGTACTACGACGCTTTGGCGGAATCCGATGTTGGTGGCAATCTCGAACTCATCGCCGAGTTGATTCTCGGACGAGCAGAAGACGCGTTGCGAGATCTGGAACGGGCAGCCACGCGTCATCAGGGATACGACGCTCCGCAAGCAAGGCTGCGCCAGGCACAAGAGCGCCAAACCGCTATCTGGAACGAAGCAATCAGACTCCTGTTCACTTTGATCGAGGAGGCCCTTGATACTGCCGTAGGAGAAATGGGCGATGTCACGACACGCTGGTACGACGCAGAACTCTCAACAGACGACTACGCCGCTTTGTCACTAGCCGACTCTCGGGCCAATTCATGGTTGTTTCGCATCGATGTGGACGTTCCCGGTCTGCCAAACCGGCGATTTCTTGCCTGGACCGGCTACCGCAGCTACGACCTCAAGCATTCGCACAACATCAGCGACGGCCCTTCAGTCTTCTGGTCGGTACCGGATCCTGCCGGTAACCGTATGTGGGTCAAGGACGACATACAGTCACCAGGGGTAGCCGAGTTGACATTGGAACTGCCCAATGTCGACCGTTGGCTCGCGCGCCTTCCCAATGGCGAGACGACAACGTTGCTGCCTAGTGATGTTGCTAGGCGTGTCGCTACAGCGGTAGTTGAAACGACCGCGGGTTCCTGACTCAAAGCAACGAAGCGAAGAAGGTTGATGTGCAGGAAGAGCTTGCCGATCATCCAACCGGTCTCCGAACTCCTCGGCCGACTCCTCGGTTTTGACCGCCGAAGGGTTGGTGCCGGAGGATCGCGCCGGTGATCCCGCGATGGAGGTCGGAGTTCAGACCCAGGGGCAGTTGGAGTTGCGGTCTCCGTAGGCGTTGCCACTGCGATACCGGTCGAGGGTGAACGGTTTCAACTCGTCTGGTTTCTGGCCGTAGACGAGCATCTGGGCAGTGAGCTTGCCCACCCCGATCATCTTGAACCCGTGGTTGGAATCGGCGATGACCCAGGCGTTGTCGGCCACATGGTCGAACACCGGCACGTTGTCGGGCGTGAATGCACCGATTCCGCCGTTGCGACGCTCCTTGAAGTAGGGCCGCAGGTTCTCGAGGCGCCCAAAGAGCATCCCGAGTGTGGCGCAGTAGTAGTCGGCGAACCACTGCTCGGCCTGGTACACGTCGTTGAGGTGGCCGTAGGGTTCGACCGTCGCTTCGGGGCCGATCTTCACCGGGATGGTCCCTCCCTGGAGGCCCGGCGCGCCCACCCGTTCGGCTGCGTAGCGCACGTACGAGTAGAAGTTGTCCTTGAGCAGTTGGTTGTTGTCGCCGTACACCGGCGTGTTCATCAGTTCCACGTGCAAGACGGGCGAGTCCCGGTGACCGGCGGTCCGGAAGTCCACACCCTCGGGGAGCAGGACCTCGCCTTCGAGAAGTCGCCAGTAGGTCCACATGTCCATCTGCGGCTCGACGTGGCCGTCGGGGTATGCGACGTCAATCTGGGAGGGTCCGCCGAGCCACTCCCAGTGTTGGGGAGTCCAGGCACCGGCACCGACGACGACCTGTTCACAGGAGACGGCGCCCTGATCGGTCTGTACTGCGGTCACCGAACCGGAGACGTCGAGTGTGTAGCCGGTGACGCTGGCACCGTAGACGCGTTGCACTCCCCACTGGTGGCACTTCTGGTCGAGTCCCCACACCGCCATGTGGGTGCCTGCATAGCCGGAGCGGAGCTCGTGGAGCACGACATCGCAGTTGTCTGTCTTGAAATCGGGCCAGAGCCCAGTCAGGAAGGCGTGGGCCTCCGAACCGACGTACAGGTCCGACGGGTAGCCGCTGGCGGCCTGCGATGCCTGCAGTTTGACGTAGTCGGCCTGTTGGTTGGCCTCCCCCACAGACACGTAGCCGACCTGTTGGAAACCGAAGTTCACAGGGTCGGACTCCCAGACTTCCACGCTGGCGCGCAGGATGGCATGCAACGGTTCGGTCATGTAGAGGTTGCGGATGCAGCCGCAGGCCAGGCCGGTGGCACCCGCGCCGGGGCCCTGCTTGTCGATCAGCACCACATCGCTGCCCTTGCCCTTGCCGGAGCGTTCAAGGTACATGGCGAGGTGGTAGGCGCTCGACAGTCCATGGACACCGGCGCCCACCACCACGAACCGTGCGCTTCTTGGCAGTCCGACAGTGTCGAACACCGGAATCACCGCAGGGTTCGCGGCGTGCCCCTCCACCTCGGGAGGCAGTGGGCGGTTGGCGAAGGGATACCACTGGTTGTGCCCTGTCGGGTTGTGCCCTGTCGGGTTGGGCACGGTCGGGTTGGGCACGGTCGGGTTGGGGACATTGATGGTCATTTGTTCTCCTATTCTGGTTCAGTCGTTGGTTTTTCGTCTGCGGACGGGAGTCGGTAGTCGGCACCGAGTGTTCGCCATATCAGCGGGACGCCCGGTCGGTATGCCAGGTGGTGTCTGCTCGGAGCGTCGAGGATCGTCAGGTGTGCCGGTCCGCCAACAGAGATTCTGCCGACGTCGTTGCGTCGCAGGGCTGCTGCTCCTCCGGTGGTAACCGCGGCCAACGCCTCGTCGATGGTCATGTGCATGTCACGCACCGCCAGGGCGATGCAGAACGACAACGAAGTCGTGTAGCTCGACCCGGGATTGCAGTTGGAGGCGATGGCGACCTTCACGCCTGCGTCGATGGCGCGCCGAGCGTTGGGGTACGGCTGACGGGTCGAGAAGTCCGTCGCCGGCAGAAAGGTGGCGACCGTGTCGCTTGCGGCCAACGCCTCGATGTCGTCGTCGGACAGATAGGTGCAATGGTCTACCGAGGCGCATCCCAGCTCCACACCGAGTTGCACGCCCGGCCCATGACCCAGTTGGTTGGCATGGAGACGCAGCCCCAACCCGGCTCTGCGACCGGCTTCCAACACGGCTCGGGACTGGCCGGCGTCGAATGCGCCCGTCTCGCAGAACGCGTCGATCCAGCGGACATGGCCGCGCACGGCCTCCAGCATCGGTCCGCACACCAGATCGACGTATTCGTCGGCTCGACCCTGATACTCCCCGGGTATCAGATGGGCCCCGAGGAACGTGCTCTCGCTGCTCACCTCTGCGGCCAGGGAGGTCAATTCGGCCTCGGAGTCGACCGACAGGCCGTAACCCGACTTGATCTCGACGGTTGTGGTGCCAGCACGGTGGACTTCGACGAGGCGACGCGCCAGCGCTGATCGAAGAGCCTCGCGCCCGGCCTCGCGGCTCGCATTCGTGGTGACTTGAATGCCTCCGCCGTCGTAGGGCTCCCCGGCCATGCGTCGGGTGAACTCCTCGGACCGGTCGCCAGCGAACACGAGATGCGTGTGAGAATCCACGAAACCCGGCAGCACGCAGCGACCCCCGGCATCTATCCGCCGTTCGGCCTGAGCCCCTGCGGGACCCACACTGAGCACGGTGCCGCCGTCCATCACAACTGAGGCATCAGTGACGATACCGAGCGGTCCGGCCCCCAGTTCCGGGTCGTTGGTGATCAACTCGGCGATGTTGTCGACAACAAGGCTCATGACGCTGCCACCGCCGTGACGGCTGCGCTGAGTTCGGCTTCCACATCGACGCGAGTGTGGGTTCGGTCGACGACCACGGTCCGGCCCGCGACCACCAGATGGGTCACATCGGCGCTGGTGGCGGCATAGATCACCGCTGCCAGCGGGTGGTCGGGGTCAGTACCGGCGAGACGCACCGAGTCGAGGCTCACGGTGGCGAAGTCCGCAAGCGATCCTGGTGCCAGCGTGCCCCCGTCCTCCCAACCGAGCGCCCGGTATCCGGCGGATGTGGCCATCGTTGCGAGCGTGTCGACACCGAAGACGCCCCGCTTGAGCGTCGACGTGCGCTGATCGAGTTCAACGGCACGGGCCTCTTCGAGAATGTCCACAACGGCATGGGAGTCCGACCCCACACACAAGCCGACACCGGCACCCGCCAAGGTCGCGGCAGGGCCCACGCCGTCGGCCAGGTCGCGTTCGGTGGTCGGGCACAGACAGCAGCCGGCACCCGCCTCTGCCAGCAGTGCCACATCATGATCGCTTGCGTGGGTGGCGTGGACCAGCGTGAGATTCTCGGTCGCTCCCGCCGCTTCGAGTATCACTTCGACGGGGCTGGCGCCGTGCAGAGCGATGCACTGTTGGTTCTCTGCGGGTTGTTCGGAGGCATGGACGTGAAGCGGGGCATCATGGCGCCGAGTCCAAGCTGCGACAGTTGCGATGGAGGTCGGTTCTACAGCGCGCACTGAATGCACGGCCGCCCCCACTCTCACGGTCGAGCTCGACACCGCCGACACCAACTCCTCCACCCGGCCAGCCCAGGATTCGACGTCTCCGTCGCTGAACCGAGCCTGATCGGGGCTCAGCGGCAGGTATCCGTCGGTGGTGCGGGTACGGGCATCGGTGGTACGGGGGTCGATGCCGCCGTGCAGGTACAAGGTGTCGAGGAGTGTCAGTCTGATGCCGGCATCCTGTGCGGCTGCCACTACCGCGCTGCCCATCGCGTTGGCGTTCGCGTAGGGGCGTCCGCACGGTTGGTGATGCAGGTAGTGGAACTCCCCCACCACGCCGATTCCCGCCAGAGCCATCTCTGCGAATGTTGCTCTGGCCAGTCGGTAGTAGTTGTCAGGATCAAGGCTTGCGGCGGTCCGGTACATGAGGTCGCGCCATGTCCAGAAAGTGCCCGCGGCGTTGTGTGTGCGGCCGCGCAGTGCCCTGTGGAAAGCATGGCTGTGAGCGTTCGCTAGCGCCGGAATGGTCAGGCCGCGCAGGCACCGCGATCCCGCAGGGGGCGACAACACCCCGGAAGTCAGCGCGCTGATGCGGTCGCCGTTTACCTCGAGCACGACACCGGAGTTGACCGCTGCCCCGCCCAACCAGGCCATCTCACACCAGAACCTCTTGCTCATTTGCGGCTCTCCGCCACGAATCGGGAGATGCGCTCGATGAAGGCGTGTCCGCGGCGACGTTCGAGACCGACACTGGAGCCGACCGTTGCCCCGCCCAACCAGGCCACCTCGTGCCACAAACGTCGGTTCATCGGTTGCTCTCCGCCACGAATCGGGAGATGCGCTCGATGAAGGCGTCTCGGTGGTGGCGTTCGAACTCCTCCCAGGTGCTCAGCGTTGAAAGGTCGGCCCGGTCGACGAACAGAGTTCCGTCGAGGTGGTCGCACTCGTGCTGCCAGGTTCCCGCGGTCAGTCCGCGAGCGTTGATGCATCGATGCGTTCCGTCACGCTCGTAGTAGCTGACACCGACGTTGACGAAGCGCTCGACTTCACCGCGCAGCGGCGCCGAGAGGCACCCTTCGTTGACGACCACCGTCTCGTCGCCGCGCACTTCGAGTTGCGGATTGATGGCGACCGTCAGGGGGATCGAGGGTTTGTAGGGGTAGCGGGGATTGCCGTTCACCTCGAGCACCACAATCCGGCAGGTCTCGCCGATCTGGTTGGCGGCGAGTCCCGCGCCGTCGGCGTGGCGCATCGTGTCGATCAGGTCATCGACGATTCCCTGCACCCGCTCCGACGCAATCTCTTCGGGCGCGACTTCGAGCGCCGGAGTTCTCAGAAGCGGATGCCCGATGGAGAGTATTTCTCGAACCGTCATCGCCGACACCTCCTCAACCCGCCGACGCCAGAGACGACCGTGAACAAGTACTCACGGACCGTCATCACCGACACCTCCTCAACCCGCCGACGCCAGAGACGACCGTGAACAAGTACTCTCGAACCGTCATCGCCGACAACTCCTCAACCCGCCGACGCCAGAGACGACCGTGAACAAGTACTCCCGAACCGTCATCACCGACAACTCCACAACCCGCCGACCGCGGAGACGACCGTGAACAAGTACTCCCGAACCGTCATCACAGGCAACTCCTCAACCCGCCGACCCGTGCCGCGACCGCTCGGACATGGGTATCTGGACGCCGCGCTCGGCAGCCACATTGCGCGCCTGCGCGTAGCCGGCGTCTGCGTGGCGCATCACTCCGGTGGCGGGGTCGTTGAGCAGGACCCGCTCCAGCTTCTGCGCGGCCAGGTCGGTTCCGTCGGCCACGCTCACCTGCCCCGCATGGACCGAGCGACCGATTCCGACACCGCCGCCATGATGGATGCTCACCCACGAGGCCCCTGAGGAGGTGTTGACCAGGGCATTGAGCAGGGGCCAGTCGGCGATGGCGTCGCTGCCGTCTGCCATGTCCTCGGTCTCTCGGTAGGGCGAGGCGACCGAACCCGAGTCAAGGTGGTCCCGACCGATCACAATCGGTGCATGGAGTTCTCCAGAACGGACCATTTCGTTGAAACGGAGGCCCAGTCGGTGACGCTCGCCGTAGCCCAACCAGCAGATTCGTGCGGGCAGACCCTGAAAGGCCACCCTCTCGGCCGCCAATTTGATCCAACGAGCCAAGCCCTCATCGCCGGGGAATTCAGCGAGCACGGCGCGGTCGGTTGCGGCGATGTCTGCCGGGTCGCCCGACAGTGCCACCCAGCGGAACGGCCCCTTCCCCTCGCAGAACAGCGGGCGGATGTACGCGGGGAGGAATCCCGGGTAGTCGAAGGCGCGGTCGCAGCCGGCGAGGGCTGCCTCGGCTCGAAGGCTGTTGCCGTAGTCGAACACCTCCGCACCGGCGTCGAGGAACCCGACCATCGCCTCGACATGGGCCGCCATGGCGTTTCGGGAGCGGCGGATGAACTCGTCAGGCGCGGTGTTGCGTGTCTGCTCGACTGCTTCGGGCACCAGATCGTTGGGGATGTAGGACAGCGGGTCGTGGGCGGGGGTCTGGTCGGTGACGATGTCGGCGGCGACACCGTCGGCCAGGAGTCTCGGAACGATGTCCGCAGCGTTGCCGACCAGCCCGACCGACAGCGGCCGCCCGTCTGCGACGGCCTGCTCACAGACTCGCAGGGCTTCGGTGTAGTCCGAGGCGACGAGATCGAGGTAACGGGTCTGCACTCGCCGTGCGGCACGTTCGGGGTCGACCTCGATGCACAGCGCTACTCCGTCGTTCATGGTGACCGCCAGCGGTTGGGCGCCTCCCATTCCTCCGAGCCCGGCGGTGACCGTGAGGGTGCCTGCCAACGAACCGCCGAAACGCTTGCGGGCGATGGCAGCGAAGCACTCGTAGGTGCCCTGCAGGATGCCCTGTGTTCCGATGTAGATCCAAGAACCTGCTGTCATCTGCCCATACATGGTCAGGCCGAGGTGTTCGAGGCGCCGGAACTCGTCCCATGTGCCCCACTGTGGAACGAGGTTCGAGTTTGCGATGAGCACCCGCGGCGCCCACTCGTGCGTGCGCAGCACCCCTACGGGCTTTCCAGACTGCACCAGCATGGTCTCGTCGTCGGCGAGCGTGGTGAGCGTCTCGATCATGGCGTGGTAGGCGTCCCAGGAGCGCGCCGCACGACCGGTGCCGCCATAGACGACGAGGTCGTCGGGGCGTTCGGCGACGTCGGGGTCCAGGTTGTTCTGGAGCATCCTGAACGCTGCTTCCTGGGGCCAGTTGCGGCAAGTCAACGCAGAGCCTGTCGGGGCCGCCACACCTGATTGCGGTGCCTTTGAACTCTGCTGTCGGGTGACGTTCATGCGGTCGCGGTTACCTGTCGTTGTCGGTCTGCAACTGAGACGGTTGCATCGTAGCAACAGTCTGCCTATGCTGCCAACAAGTAACAAATAGTTTCAGCCAATGAAATAATGATGCTCTCAACTCGTGTCCCACCTGACGAAAGCCCCGCTGCAACACTGCACAGCTCGCGCTCTGCTGAACGAATGCTGAACCTCCTCGACACCGTAGCTAGCACGGGAACGGTGAGTCTCACCGCCGCTGCTGAGCAGGCCGACCTGCCCACGAGCACCGCGTTGCGCCATCTGCGGCTGCTGACGAACCGGGGTTATCTGACCAAGGACGAGCAAGGTTTGTACTCAGTGGGACCGGCCTTTGTGCGCATGGCGTTGGCCTCATACCAGCGGGGCCCGTACGCCCGATTGACCAACGCAGCACAACCCGGGCTTGAACAGCTGGTCGATGCCACCGAGGAATCCGCCTACCTGGCTGTTCGAGACGGTGCCGAGGCGGTCTACATCTCCACCGCCGAGAGTCGACGAGCCATCCGCCATGTCGGCTGGGTGGGCAGGGGCGTTCCCCTCGAGGGGACCGCTGTCGGCCTGGCGCTGCTTGACGACCCCCAACCCCTTGGATCACGGCCTCGAGTGCATTGCAACACCGGGGCTATTGAGCCCGACGTGACCGCGGTTGTGGCACCCGTCGTCGCAACAGAGCAGGTCATGGCGGCGATCTCGCTGCTGGGGCCGGCCAACCGGCTCTCCGGCAAGCGTCTGCACAACGCGGCAGAGGCCGTCGCCGACATCGCGCTGGAGGTGTCGCTCAACCTCGCTTCACCCGACCAGTCTTCACGATGACCGTGGAACTCGACGGGTTTGGAGTCACGATCCCTCAAGTCGTGGCAGTCGCCCGCCGCGGCGAAGGAGTCCGACTGAGCGAAACGGCGCTACAGCGGATGGCCGCGTCGCGTGGCATCGTTGAACGTCTCGCCGACGACGACCCCGCATACGGGGTGTCCACGGGTTTCGGCGCCCTTGCCAACACGGTGATCCCGCCGCATCGACGCGCCGATCTGCAACGCGCCCTGATCCGCTCCCACGCGTCCGGCATGGGCGAAGCAGTAGAAGCTGAGGTCGTTCGGGCGATGATGTTCCTGCGGGCCCGGACCTTGGCGCTCGGAGCCTCTGGTGCTCGGCCTCTGGTCGCCCAGGCACTGGTGGAACTGATCAACGCCGGCATCGTTCCGCTGGTTCCCGAACACGGATCGCTCGGTGCCAGCGGCGACCTCGCCCCTCTGGCCCATGCCGCGCTGGTGCTCATGGGCGAAGGCGCCGTGCTCACCGACGATGGCACGATCAGCGGCGCAACGGCTTTGAGCCGAGCCGGGATCGAGCCCTTGGAGTTGGCAGCCAAGGAGGGCCTGGCGCTCACCAACGGCACCGACGGCATTCTGGCGATGCTGTGTCTGGCGGTCCACGATGCGGCACACCTGCTCAGCGTGGCTGACATCGTCGCTGCCTGCAGCGTCGAGGCACTGTTGGCCACCGACCAGGCATTCGCCGCCGACCTCGTGGCGATGCGACCCCATCAGGGCCAGCAGGCGAGTGCTGCGAACCTCCGAGCGGTGCTCTCGGGTTCGTCGATAGTCGCCAGCCATCGCCACGACGACGACCGGGTGCAGGACGCATACTCGGTGCGTTGCACGCCCCAGGTGCATGGCGCGGCTCGCGACACCCTGCGATTCGTCAGCGGAGTCGCTGACCACGAGCTTGCTTCGGCGATCGACAATCCAATGGTTCTTCCCGACGGGCGGATCGAATCCTGCGGCAACTTTCACGGTGCACCCGTTGCCATGGCTGCTGACTATCTGGCGATCGCCCTGGCCGAGACCGGAGCGATCGCCGAGCGCAGGCTCGACCGGATGCTCGACCCGGCGCGCTCGCACGGTCTCGCGCCTTTCCTAGCCGATGACCCCGGCGTGGACAGCGGCCTGATGATCGCGCAGTACACCGCTGCGGCCATGTGTGCGCAGAACCGCAGGTTGGCCGCCCCCGCCTCAGTCGACTCTCTGCCGACCTCGGCGATGCAGGAGGACCATGTGTCGATGGGTTGGGGCGCCGCGCGCAAACTCCGCCGGGTAGTAGCGAACCTGCGGCGGATACTCGCCGTCGAATGGGTGAGCGCGGCCCGGGCTATCGAACTGCGCTCGCCTCTGCGCCCAGCCGAGGGAACGGCAGCGGCCGTGGCGCTGTTGCGCTCCCAAGTCGCCGGCCCCGGCGCCGACCGCTGGTTGTCACCAGAACTTCAAGCCGCCGAACAGCTGCTCGTCAACGAAACCCTCGTAGGCGCGGTCGAGCCAGTCACCGGCCCCCTCACCTAAGAACGTGCGCGGGACATCGCATGAACAGCAAGATAATCGGCGGCACATACTTTCGCGTCGCGGACGCAAACTGGAGCGACCCTGTCGATGCCTCATACGCCGCGCTCGGCAACGAACAGCATGTAGGCCTGCTGCGTGGGCGGGCCGCCAAGACACACCAAGACACACTCCCCCGCGCCACCGACAACCAACCAGGCACGATCAGGGCCAGTAGGCTCCAGTGTTTCTCCCGACGGATGCGAAGAGGATTGACCGTTGCTGCCCGAAGAACTAAAAGGTGCCTACTCGGTTGTCGCCAAGAACTACGCTTGGTCGTGGTCAAGTCAAGCAAGGCTGCTGTTCGAGCGGCTCCCGACCTCTCAGAATCGTGAACATCCCTTGGCTGCTGTGGAACGGATGACTTCGGCCGACTGGGCCGGTCTCGCCGGAGAGGCAGAGACGGTTGCGGCGGCATCGCGGGTGAGCGGGGAGATCGCCGCGCTCAAGGCCGATCCGACATCGACTCCCGAGGTGGCCTACTTCTCGCCCGAGTTCGGCATCGCCGACGTGCTGGCACAGTATTCGGGCGGCCTCGGCATTCTCGCAGGCGACCATCTCAAGGCGGCCAGCGACATGGGCCTCGCGCTGTGCGGCGTGGGGTTGTTCTACCGTGAAGGCTTCTTTCGCCAGGAGATCGCCCGGCAGTCCCAGCGCGAACACTACGAACGCCAGGATCCGGAGAGGCTCGGGGCCACCGACACCGGAATCGTGATCACCGTGCCGCTCTTCGGTCGCGATGTTGCGGCCTGCGTATGGCGCTTCAACGTCGGGCGGGTTCCGCTGATCCTCCTCGACACCGACATCGATGCCAACACCGAATCCGACCGCAGAATCACCGACCGGCTCTACAGCGGTGACCGGCAGCACCGCCTGGCACAGGAGGTCGTGCTCGGGGTGGGCGGAATGCGAGCACTGGCGGCGCTCGGATGGAACGTCCCCGTGCTCCACCTCAACGAGGGGCACGCGGGCTTCTTGATTCTTGAACTGCTCGACCGGGAGGTCCGCACGGGCGCCACTCTCGACGAGGCAGTCAGGGCCGTGCGGCCCCGGCTGGTCTTCACAACGCACACCCCTGTGCCTGCCGGGATCGACCGGTTCGAGAAGGCGCTCATCGCTCCGCTGCTGAAGTTCTGGGCAGACCGCTGGAACGTCCCGGTCGAAACGGTGTCGGCGTTCGGCCACGACCCTGACGATGAACGTGACCAGTTCAACATGGCGGCGCTGTGCCTGCGTTTCGCCGGCCGCACCAATGGAGTGTCCGAACTTCACGGCAAGGTCAGCCGGGAACTGTTCGCCTCCATCCCCGGGGGCACCGAGATCGGCTCGATCACCAACGGCGTGCATGCCCGCACCTGGGTCATGCCTGCTGCCCAGGAAGCCTTCGACAAGGTACTGGGCCCCGGCTGGACCCACGGCGACAAGGCCGCATGGGAGCGGATCGAAGACCTTGACGACGACACGGTCCGCTCGCTGCGCTGTGCAGGCATCGGGCTGCTCGATGCACAGACCCGTGCCCGTGCGGGCTTTCGCCTTGATCCCGGCGCTCTGACGATCGGTTTCGCGCGCCGCTTCGCGACCTACAAACGGGCCACCCTGCTGCTGCGCGAACTCGATCGGCTGTGCGCTCTGCTCGGCAACGACGAACGGCCCGTCCAGTTCGTGTTCGCAGGTAAGGCCCATCCCGCCGACACCGAAGGCAAGCAGCTGCTGCACGACATCGTCAGGTTCAGCCAGTCTCCGGCCTCACAGCAGCGGTTCGTCTTCACCCCCGGCTATGACATTGCTGTCGCCAAAGCGATGTACGCAGGCTGTGATGTCTGGCTCAACAACCCGATCCGTCCCCACGAAGCCTGCGGAACGAGCGGCGAGAAGTCGGCGCTGAACGGAGGGCTCAACTTCTCGATCAGCGACGGTTGGTGGGACGAGATGGCCGACGGCCGCAACGGCTGGACGATCGAGTCAAGCGATGGCCCGGACCCCGAGGCGCGCGACGATGCAGAGGCGGCAGCGATCCTCGATCTTCTCGAGAATCAAATCGTCCCGGAGTTCTTCGACGGCGGACAGCCCTGCTCGAAGCTCTGGATCGTCCGGATGCGCCACGGGTGGCGAACGCTCGGCCCTCAGGTGACCGCCGGGCGGATGGTCACAGACTACGAACGGAGGCTGTACCGCCCGGCGCTTTGCGAGGCCCGCCGACCGTGAGCGTGTGTCGCGAAACCGCTCAAATGCCGGAAGACCCGCAGCCACCGGCGCTTGGCGAGGCCCGCCGACCGTGAGCGTGTGGCCCGGCCGCCTCTACCCGCTCGGAGCGACTCTCGACGGTCGGGGAACCAACTTCGCGGTCTACTCCGAGGTGGCAGACCACGTTGAGGTCTGCCTCTTCTCCCCCGACGGAGACGAGCAGCGCCTGCGGCTGCCCGAGGTCACAGCTTCTGTCCACCACGGTTACGTCCCCGGAGTCGGACCGGGCCAACGCTACGGCTTGCGGGTGTTCGGCCCCTGGGATCCGGGCCGAGGGTTGTGGTGCAATCCAGCGAAGCTGCTGGTCGATCCCTATGCCAAGGCGATCACCGGCGACCTTGTCTGGGGGCCGGAGGTCTACGGTTTCGACCCCGACGACCACGACGCACGGGACTGCCGCGACAGCGCCGCGTCAATGCCCAAGGCGGTGGTCATCGACCCGGCCTTCGACTGGGCCAACGATGCCGCGCCGGACACTCCGCTCCACCGGACGGTCGTCTACGAGACCCACGTACGCGGAATCTCGATCACCCATCCCGATGTGCCCGAAGAGTTGCGGGGCACCTACGCAGCGATGGCCTCAGAACCGGTGCTCGACCACCTGCTCTCGCTGGGGGTGACCGCTGTCGAGCTGTTGCCGGTCCACCATTTCGTGTCGGAGCACACGCTCGTCAAGCAGGGCCTGAGCAACTACTGGGGTTACAACACGCTGGGATTCTTCGCGCCGCACGGACCGTACTCGTCGAGCGGCGACACCGGCGGACAGGTCGTCGAGTTCAAGGCGATGGTCAAGGCACTGCACCGGGCCGGGATCGAAGTGATCCTCGATGTTGTCTACAACCACAGCGCCGAGGGCAACCATCTCGGCCCGCTGCTGTCGTTCAAGGGCTTCGACAACCGCTCCTACTACCATCTCAACCCCGACCATCGGGCTGAGTACGTCGATTTCACCGGCACCGGCAACACCTTGAACATGGGCAACGCACAGTCGCTCCAGTTGATGATGGACAGCCTTCGTTACTGGGTCCAAGACATGCGTGTCGACGGCTTCCGCTTCGACCTCGCACCTGCGCTGGCCCGCAGCCTCTACCACGTTGACCGCCTCTCCTCGTTCTTCGACCTCGTCCACCAGGACCCGGTCATCAACGGGGTCAAGCTCATCGCGGAACCATGGGACGTCGGGCCGGGCGGCTACCAGGTCGGTGGCTTCCCCCCGAAATGGTCGGAGTGGAACGCAAAGTACCGCGACGACGTGCGCGAATACTGGCGCGGCGAACACCGGAGCCTTCCCGACCTCGCCACCCGCCTGACCGGCAGTTCCGACCTCTACGCCGCGTCCGGCAGACGCCCCTTCGCGAGCATCAACTTCATCACCGCCCACGACGGCTTCACCCTGGCCGACCTGGTGGCCTACGACCACAAGCACAACGAGGCCAACGGTGAGGGCAACCGCGACGGGGAGTCCCACAACAGGTCTTGGAACTCTGGGGCGGAGGGCCCGACACAGGACCGCTCGATACTGCAGGTTCGCAATGCACGGCGCCGGTCGATGCTGGCGACCCTGTTGTTGTCACAGGGAGTTCCGATGCTTCTGGGCGGCGACGAACTGGGACGCACCCAGGGTGGCAACAACAACGCCTACGCCCAGGACAACGAGGTGTCGTGGTACGACTGGGACAGTATCGATGAGGAGTTCCTCGCCTTCACCAAGCGAATCGTCGCGCTGCGTGCCACCCATCCGGTGTTCCGCCGCAGGCACTGGTTCAAGGGCGAGCCGGTCGACGGCCATGAGATCGACGACATGATCTGGTTCGCAGCAGACGGTGCTGAGATGACCCGCCATCACTGGGAGGCTGGTCACAACCTCTCGGTGGCCGTCTTCTTGAACGGCGAAGCGATCACCGCGGTCGGGCCGCGTGGTGAGCGGGTGGTCGACGACAGTTTCTTGATGTTGTTCAACTCGAGGCCCCGCCCGGTGGACTTCACCCTGCCGGCCCGCCTCGGCGAATGCGAATGGCTCGTCGAGCTCGACACCGCCGAGCCCGACACCGCTGGGTCAGGCGATGCGCGGGCGGCACCTCAAGGTCGCTCGCGAGATTGCGCCCACCCAGCTGGGTCAGGCGGTGCGGGGGCGGCACGTTCGGGCTCTAGGATCAGGGTCGGCGCGTGGGCGCTGGTGCTGCTCCGCAGGCAGGGGGCGACATGAGAGTGCTGCTGGCCGCCGCGGAGATGGCCCCGGTCGCCCGGGTCGGGGGGTTGGCCGAAGCCGTCAGCGGCCTCGTGCGGGCGCTGCGGGACCAAGGTGTCGAGGTTGAGGTCGTGCTGCCCGACTACGGCGACGTCCGCCTGCAACGCCAGTTCGAGACCGAGCTGGAGTCTCCCTGGTGGACCGGCCCCACCCGGATCCGCAGCGGGTCTCACAGCAGCGCCGGGGAACTGACTCTGGTCGGCGTGACCGGCATGGCCCGTCCCCATCCCTATGTCGACGAACACGGCGAGGGCTGGCCCGACAACGATCACCGCTTCATGGCCTTCTCCGCGGCCGTTGCCACCCTCACCAGACGCAGCAAGCCCGACGTCCTGCATCTCAACGACTGGCACAGCGCAGCCGCGCTGGGGATGCTCGCGGCTCCACCGCCGACGGTCCTCACCATCCACACCTTGGGCTACCAGGGCCACGCCCCGCGTGCCTGGCTCGAGCACCTGCCGGTCGGCACCCATCACTTCTCCTGGCACGAGGGGTGCAATCCGTTGGCAGGCGGGATCGCCCTGACCGATCGGGTCATCGCGGTCAGCCCCAACTATGCGCGCGAAATCGTCACTCCCGAGGGTGGCATGGGCCTAGACGGGCGACTAAAGGCGATCGGAGACCGCCTGGTGGGGATCCGCAACGGGATCGACACCGCAACCTGGAGTCCCGCGGTAGACCCGCTCATCGCCGCCCCCTTCGACGCCACTGATCTGTCGGGGCGTGAGGCGTGCCGCGACCGGCTGATCGAGCTCGCCGGCTGGTCGGCACGCAAACCTGCGATCGTGGCCGCTGTCACCCGTCTGGTGGACCAGAAGGGGATCGACCTGCTGGTTGAGGCAGCCCATTATCTCGAGGCGATGCCGGCTCCGCTCCCCCCCCCCCGCGCCGGGGGCGCGTCCCCGGCCGGCTCCCCGCGCCCGGTCGGGGGGGACGCTTCGCTGGCCGCTTCGCTGCACGAGCTGGCGAGCGAGCGTCCCGAGAGCGTCTTCTTCGCCGAAGGCTACGACGAAGCGCTGGGCCACGCCCTGTTCGCGGGATCGGACCTGTTCGTGATGCCCAGTCGCTTCGAGCCGTGCGGTCTGGCACAGATGCAGGCCATGAGCTACGGGTCATTGCCTGTGGTCACCGATGTCGGCGGGTTGCACGACACGGTCGTCGATGCCGACGCCCGCCGCGACGGAACCGGTTTCGTGACCGATGTCAGCGCCGCCGGGATAGTCGATGGACTCCACCGCGGCGTGCGTTCACTGCGCAACGCCAATCGCCGACGGGCCATACAGTCCCGGGGCATGTCGATCGACTGGTCGTGGGACGCACCCGCGGCCCAACATATCGGGTTGTACCAGGAACTGCTCAGCGCACGAGCCTGACCTCAACATGACTTTGATGTGGTGCTGGACGCGGCGCGTGCTTTGGGGGCGTTGTCGCGGCGGCGTGTGCTGGGTGCTGACATTTCTGGCTCTTCGCGTTTGAGGTCGGAGTCAGCGCGGTGGGGCTCACCGAGGTCAAGGTCAAGGTCTAGGTTCTCTTGCCGACTTGCCGGGGGCCGAGCAGCACCCAAACCGGAAAGAGTTGCAACTGAGCGGCCGGGGCCGTGAGAACCGGCTCGAATGTCCTGGAAATCCAGTTTTCTGGCATATCCGAAGTCTACTTCATATCTGCCACGACGTTGACCGGCAAAATCATCGGTCAGCACAGTAGACATCGAACGTCTCGCCACCAGTTACGCAGGGGACGACTTGAGCGCCGACGATCTGAGCCTCCCGAATCAACCAAGCGATGAAGACCCAGCCATTACACCGAGACAGACCCGCCGGGCGGTTAGTCGAAGGGGAGGCGGACCCGCTGAGCGGTTAGTCGAACTACCCGAATCGGCTCCGACAACGATCGCGACAACCGCTCCGACACCCGATGATCCTGATCATCCCCCCTCAGTCTGCAGTGAATTGTCATGTTTTTTGTGTAATATTGTTGTGATGTACAACTCCGCGAAGGATGCCCTGGATCTGATCCATGTCGTGACCAGCGATACGAAGCTGCGCCGGTTCGTCCGCCAAGAAGCCAAACGGCTTGTGCCGCTAGCGGCATCCCAGCCTGAATGGGAGCGCATCGACGAGGACATACCGTTGGCGGCGCTGGGAGGCATGGAATGGCGGCCATGACACAACCGTCGCCAGGCTTGTACGCGGCGGTCCTCCAAGCGTTGCGCAGCACTGACCCGTGGTCGCAACCGCTGGTGTCGGTGATGTCTGGGTTTGTGGCGCATCTCACCGCTGAAGAAGCCGACTCGTTGCCAGCGGCGATCGCGGGAGTGCTGCCGATGCTGCGGCACGATCGGGAACGGTTGCGATTCGCGGCGGAGATCGCCGCCCGACTGGATTTCTTTGAAGCAGCCGGTGCTGTGTGCGATTTGGCGTTAGGTCTTGAGGATCGCGCTCTGCTGCTCGAAGCCGCCTCGCTGTGCGGCAATCCAGCGGCGGATTCCGAGGTTCGAGCGAGAGTATCTGAGGCAGTTGGAGACGACCCGGCGGGAAGAATCAGGCTTGATCCTGCGACGGTCCCGGCCACAGCCGAGGAAGTACGCCTCTATCGGCAGTGTTGGCCGGGTGCGGGCGAGCGAGACGACCAGCATGGGGTTATGGCGATGGCCGTGCTCGACACTTCAGCCAACGCTGCTGCGCTGCTGCGACTCGCTGTGCGTCTCGACGAAGCGGGTTCATCTGTCCGGCGACTTGTGCCGACCGCAGAGATCGTGCCGTGGTTCGGTACGCATACCGTTCTTGTTTGCGGACATCCCGCACGGTCGCGAGTCTTGAGCAGGTATCCGAGGTTCTCTGAGTATCGGATAATCGTCGAGAACTTTCCGACCGACGATCGCGGAGTCGTTCAGCTTCTAACCAAGATCAACAACCTGTTACCCCGGACTCACAGACTTAGCCTCCACAGCGCCCGTTCCGATGTTCAGACAGTGGTTTGGGACCCGAACGTGTTCGCGGCTGGTGCCTACGTTACGAAAGAGGCGGCTTTCCTTGCGGGGACGACTTCGCGTTCGCTGAACTACCTGCGCAAACGCGGCCTGTT
>MKWU01003774.1_pt1 | contig 19178 bp, 16 predicted proteins | sample 809101 | NCBI WGS metagenome assembly MKWU01 (sample SAMN05860141, study PRJNA318959) | sponge metagenome | host: Aplysina aerophoba | place: Slovenia: Piran, Adriatic Sea, Gulf of Piran | collected 2013-05-07
CCTGGGAGGGTTCGTAGAGGATCCAGTTGCGGTCCGCCAGCTCACGCAGCGCCACCGGGCCGTCCCCGTTGGCAAGCGGGTCGTTCGGTGGAAGCACGACCACGAATTGCTCCCATCCCAGGGACACCACCGGCCCCGACCAGTTCGGCGGCCGAACGCCGATGGCCAGGTCGCCGACCCCCATCGCCACCGACTCGTTCATCGTGGCCTGTAGCGCGAACTCGTGGAGCTGGATGGCCACCTGCGGGTGTTCCTCCTGCCAGTGCCGGAGCGGGTCGATGAGCATCGAGTCCACCAGCGTGGGCAGCGTCGCCACCTCCAGGACGCCGACGTCGAACCCGGCGATGGTCCTGGCCTGCCGGGTGAGCCGGTCGGCTGCGGCGAGTGCCCCGCGGGCGTCGCCCAGCAGGGCGCGGCCCAGGGGAGTGGGTTGAACGCCCCGGCGCAGCCGTTCGAGCAGGCGGCTGCCGAAGAACTGCTCCAGTGCCCGCAGCTGCTGGGACAGCGCCGGTTGCGAGACTCCCAGCCGCCTTGCCCCCGCGGTCACTGATCCCTCGTCCACCACCGTGACCCAGGCGCGGAGATGCCGGAGGTTCACCGCGTCGGTGTTGGGCAGCTCTGGTATTAGGGTTTGCTTATCGTTCACATCAGGATTGTGTCCTTGAATAATGTCACCGTCAAGCATACGCTGCACCTTTGACCGCATCCGATGACCAGGAGGGGGCCACATGTGTGGCGTGAACGACACTGCACTCGCTGAGCAGATCGCGGGCCTCGACGTAGATCTCGACGCCGTCGAAGAGACCGTCGACATCGAGTTGCAGCCCGAGCCGCTGTTCGAGAAGAACGGTCACAAGGTGTCCAAGAGCCCGTGGGGACCCGACGACGAGATCGGGCGGCTGAACTGGGTGACGCCCGATTCCGTGGGGGCGATCATGGCCCGCCTGAACGGCACCAAGGTCTTCGACCTCTCCGTGGAGTACTGGTCGGGCATGCCGTCATGGACCGAGGCGGGCGATCCCCCGTTCAGCATCTGGATGACCCACACCCCGAGCGGGTCGATCCTCGACGGGCGCTCGGGCTACGGGCCCGAGATCCACAAGGAGTACGCCTACTCCGGCGACTCCATCTCGATGTACACCCACTGCGGCACCCACATCGACACGCTCAACCACATGGGGTATTACGAGACGTTCTGGAACGGCTGGACCCAGGACCAGCACCTGGGCTCCATGGTGTGGACCAAGGGCGGCACCGATCGCTTCCCGCCGATCATCGCCCGGGGCGTGATGTTGGACGTGGCTGCCATGCACGGTGTGGACATCCTCGAGCCCCACTACGAGATCGACTCGAAGGACATCGCCGAAACCGCCCGCAAGCAGGGCACCGAGTTGCGCAAGGGCGACGTGGTGCTGATCCGCACCGGGCGGATGAACATGTGGCCCGAGATCGAATACCTGTCGGCCTCGCCGGGGATCAATGTCGACGCTGCCCGCTATCTCTGCGAGGAGACCGGGGCGATGTGCATCGCCGGCGACAACATCGGCCTCGAGCCCCAGCCCTACTACGGCCAGTACGCCCCGGTGCACTGCTACATGTTCGCCACCGCCGGCGCGATGATCATCGAGGTCTGCAACATGCAGGAGATCGCGGCGGAGGAGGTGTACGAGTTCGCCTTCCTGGGCTTCCCGATGCGGATCCGCGGCGCAACCGGCGCCCCCATGCCGTCAGTGGCCGTGCCGCTGCGCTGAGGCCATGCTCAAGCTCAAACGCCTCGACAACATGGACATCGTCGTGAACGACTTCGCGACGATGGTCGACTTCTACCGCAACGTGCTGGGCCTGCCGCTGCACCCGCACGGCTACGAGCCGGAGAAGGGCTGGGCCATGTTCATGTGCGGCGACGTGGACCTGGTGCTGCTCTCGGTACCCGACGCCGACCGCGGTGAGCGCCGGCGCACCGCCAACTACAACGAGGACCCTGCCGGCGTGCACTCCTTCGCCGCGGAAGTGGACGACATCGACGAGGCCATCGCCGCGCTCGACCGCCACGGGATCACCTGGGCGGGCGAGACCAACATCTACGGCGCCGGGGAGTTCCTCGGCGAGGTGCCCGGGGACGATTTCGCCGGGATCTGGTACAAGTTCCGCTCCTTCTACGACCCCGAGGGGAACGTGATGCACATCTGCGAGGTGCACCCGCCCGCCGGTTTCGACCGCACCGCCGCCGGGAGGTCGTGACGTGGTCGCGCTGCCACGCCTGACGTTCTGCCTGACGGTCGGAATGGATGCGCTGTCGCTGTGGATCACCTCCTTCCGCAGCACCAACGCCAGCATGATCTCCCGCGGCGAGATGGAGGTCCCGGGCACCCACCGGGTGCTGGAACTCCTGGACCGTTACGACATCCGCTCCACGTTCCTGGTGCCGGGCCACACGGCGCTGGCCTATCCGGACCTCATCCGGGAGATCGTGGACCGGGGTCACGAGTTGGCCTACCACGGCTGGATGCACGAGGACGTCCGTGACTTCGACGTGGCCGGCCAGCGCCGCATCATCGAGCGCGGCCTGGAGGCGCTCGACCTCGTTGCCGGCGTGCGCCCACGTGGCCACGTGTCGCCGGCCTGGAACATGAGCGAGCACACCATCGAGATCATCGAGGAGTTCGGCTTCGACTTCGACGGCAGCCGCATGTCCACCGACATGATGCCGGTGTACGTGCGCAAGGGTGACCGCTGGCTGACCGACGGCGCCTACCAGTTCGGCGAGTTGACCGACATCGTGGGCATCCCGGTGGCCTGGCCGATGGACGACGTGCCGATCTTCGAGTTCGTCTGGGGCCAGATCCCCGGCCTGGCGCCCCCGTCGGTGGCCGAGGAGATGTGGACCGGCGAGTTCGACTACGCCTACGACAGCTGCCCCGGCGGCGTCTACAACCTCACGATCCATCCGCAGGTCATCGGGCGCGGCTCGCGGCTGCGGATGCTCGAGCGTGTGGTGAGTCGGGCCGCCGAGCATCCCGACGTGGTCTTCTCGCGCCAGTCGGAGTACGTGGACGCCTGGCGGGCCCTGAACCCGCGCGAGCAGTGGCGGGCCCAGAACCCCGAACTTGCCGGCGACGGTTCGATCCGGGTGCTCCCGTCGATGGCCGACGACGAGGAGTGACGGCCGCGAGCGCCCGGGTGTTCTGAGCAGTTCGATGGCAGCGTTGCCGCGATCGCTGGGCAGTGGATTTCGGCCTCCGCCGGAATGACAGGAGAGGTGGTCGGCAGCATCACTCGTCGGATTCCTCGACGTGTCCTCGTCGCCGGCGGGACCGGCGCCATCGGAGGTGCCGTCGTGGAGTTGCTCCGCCACGACGGAGCTGAGGTCTTCCTCACCGGCCGGAATCGCGAGCGCGCTGAGGCGTTGGCGCAGCAGACCGGGGCGCGTTTCGTCGCCGGCGATGTGCGCGAACCGGGCGCGGTCGACGCGATCGTGGCGGAGGCGCTGGCGACCCTCGGTGGCCTCGACGGGTTGGTTCTCGCCGCCGGTGTGCTGCACAGGGCCCCGCTGCCGGAGACCACTGACGCTGCCTGGGATGCGGTGATCGAGACGAATGTCGTCGCCCCCTTCCTGTTCGCCCGCGCCTGCCTCGATGCCCTCAGTGACGGTGGCGGAGCGATCGTGGCGATCGCCTCGGGTGCCGCCGACTGGCCCGAAGCCGAACTCGGGGCGTACTCGGTGTCCAAGAGGGCGCTGCTGTGGATGACGCGGATGCTCGCCGTGGAGGGAGCGACCCGCGGCGTCAGGGCCAACGCGGTCTGTCCGGGCCACACGGCCGCCGGCATGGGATCGGTGGTCGTCGCTGGAGCGGCTCTCGAGGACGGCATGCCGCCCCCCGTGCCGCCCTCTGGTACCCACACCACCGCGACCGAGGTCGCCGAGGCGGTTGCCTACCTGCTCTCCGATGCCGCCGCCGGCAGTACCGGCGCGACACTGTCGGTCGACGGGGGGATGCTGGCCGCGCTGCGCGCCGTGCGGGTGCGGCAATGACCGCCGAGCCTCGCGGCAGGACCGCACTCGTCACCGGCGGCACCTCCGGGATCGGCCGCGCCGTCGTCGAGCACCTCGCCGAGGTCGGGATGCAGGTCGTCTTCTGTGGCCGTGACGCCGAGCGGGGCGCGTCGGTGGCCGCCGCGACCGGGGCCTCGTTCATACAAGTCGACGCCGCGGACCGGGCCGACTGCGACCGGAGCGTGGCGCAGGCCACGTCGCTCCTCGGTGGGCGTCTGGACCTGTTCGTGGGGTGCGCCGCGATGATCTTCGCCGCGCCGCTGGCTGACACGCCCGAGCGCATCTTCCGTGAAGTCGTCGAGGTGAACCTCACGGCCACCTTCCGCTATTCCCGTGCCTGTTTCGAGGTGATGCGCGCCCAGCGCAGCGGGGTGATCGTCCACGTCGTCTCGGACGCTGCACTGCGCGGGATCCATCACATACCCGCCTACTCCCTCACGAAAGCCGGTGTCCTGGCGCTCTCCGAGACGCTCGCCGCCGAGGCCGCTCCGTACGGGGTCCGGGTGAACGCCATCTGCCCCGGTGCGGTCTTCCCCGGCATGCAGACAACGCCGGCCGGTTTCGAGGATCATGCCGAGGACGCTTCAACCTGGGGAGCCGCGCCGTCGGGCCGTCACGGCACCGGCAGGGACATCGCCGAGGCCGCGCTGTGGCTCGCCGGCGACGGAGCGTCGCACGTCAGCGGCGCAACCCTCCGCATCGACGGGGCCGCCTCGGTCACGACGCGGGGCGTCACCCGTGCCTGAGTCGGCCGTCGCCCGGCTGGAGGCCGCTCTGGCGCGCCTGGAGGAGACCGAGCCGTTCATCGGTGCGTATGTCGACGTGGATCGTGATGGCGCCTTCGCAGCGGCGCAGCGCGCCGACGACGCCGGTTCGGGTTCACCGCTCACCGGTCGACCATTCGGCGTCAAGGAGGTGATATCCGTCGCCGGTCTTCCCGCGGCCGGTGGTTCGGCGGCCTTCTCGGACCACGTCCCCACCCGCGACGCCGCCGTCGTGGACCGCCTCCGGCGCGCGGGCGCGGTCCTCGTCGGCACGCACGTCTCGCACGAGTTGACGTGCGGGCTGGACGAGCCCCCCACGCGCAACCCCTGGGCACCGGACAGTTACCCGGGGGGCTCCAGCGCCGGCGGCGGCGCCTCGGTGTCGGTTGGCTCTGCGGCGTTCGCTCTGGGAACCGACGCTGCGGGGTCGGTCCGCATCCCTGCCGCGATGACCGGTGTCGTCGGTCTCAAGCCGACGGCGGGCCTCGTGAGTGCCGGCGGCGTGGTGCGCCATGCGACAGCGCCGTCGATCGACAACGTCGGCATCCTCGCCAGGACGGTACGGGACGTTTCGGCTGTCCTGGAGGTGATCGCCGGTCCTGATCCTGCCGACGCTGCAACGCTGTGGCAGACCTCCGATGTCGGTGCCGCCGTATCGGCTGGGGGATCGGGCAGCCTCGACGGCCGGCGGCTCGGCATCGTCGGGGACAGCACACGCGCCGCGCTTGACGCACGCACACCTCCCGAGCGGGTGGTCTGGAGCGCCTTCGACGCTGCTTGTGAGGTCCTGGCGCAACTCGGGGCCACCTTGGTGCCCGTGGAGCTGCCGGCGTTGGCGACGGCACCGGATGCGGTCTTCACCTTCTTCGCATCCGAACTGGCCGCGGCCCACCGGCGTCTCCTGGAGGACCGCGCTGCCGGTTACCACCCGCGGGTTCTGGAGATGCTTGTCGGGGCGCTATCGATCCCATCGAGCCAGGTCACCGAGGCTGTGGCGTTCCGACGCAGCCTGCGGCACGAGGTGGCGGAGACGTTTGCCGCCGCCGAGCTGACCATGCTGACCACCCCGACGACACCGCGGGTCGCCATGCCGCTGGCAACCTTCGATCCCGCAACCGAACTGGGGACCCTCATTCCCTACACCTGCCCCTTCAACCTCACGGGGCAGCCGGCGGTGAGCCTGCCATGTGGCTTCACCGGCGGGGTTCCGATCGGTTTGCAGATGGTGGGGCTCCCGTTCGATGATGCGGCTCTGTTGAGTGTCGCGGCGGCGTTCGAGCAGGCCACGACGTGGCACACCTATCGACCGGAGGTTCCCTGATGTCCCCTCAGCCAGAGCAACTGAGCGAGACCGAAGAGCACCTTCTGAGGCGGGCGATCGAACTCTCGGCACAAGCCGTCGCCAACGGCAACTTGCCGTTCGGCGCGCTGTTCGCCGACGCGGACGGCAACATTCTCCTCGAGGCCGAGACGACCGGAACCAGCGACGGCAACGTGCTGTACCACGCCGAGACCAACCTGATGCACGATGCGATCGGTGCCCTGACCGACGAGGAGCGGGCGTCCGGCACCCTCTACTCGAGTTGCGAGCCGTGCCCGATGTGCGCGGGCACCATCTACTGGGGCGGGGTCAGCCGGGTCGTGTTCGGGCTGGGTGAGCGCAGCCTCTATGAGATCGCCGGCGCACAGAGCACCACGCCGGTTGCCATCTTCGGGGGCTGCCGGCTGATCCTGGAGGGCGGCACCCGCGACATCGAGGTGATCGGGCCGTGCCTCGAAGTCGAGGCGGCGGTTGCCCATGAGGGCCGCTGGGTCGACTGGTGAGTCCCCGGTCGAAGTGCTCAGGCAGTGACCTCGATGGTGTGCCAGCCGGTGGCGCCGTCGGGTGCGGGTGGGCGAACTTCGGAGGTCTGGGTGGAGCCCGTGCCGTCGGTGGCGCGGCAGCGGATGCGGTGCCTTCCGGGCGTCGCATCCCAGGCGTAGACCCACTGGCGCCACGAGTTGATCGACATGTTGTTGCTCAACTCGGCGCGCACCCAGGGGCCGTCGTCGATCTGTACCTCGACCCGCTCGATACTGCGTGTCGGCGCCCACGCGACACCGGCGACGGCCACCCTCCCCGCCCTTACACGTGAGTCCCGCCGGGGCACGTCGATGCGGGATTGCGTCTTGATGGGGCCGCGCTTGGCCCAGCCCCGGGGCACCCAGTAGGAATCGAAGCCCTCCCAGGTGGTGAGGCGGATCTCCTCCAGCCACTTGGTGGCCGACACGTAGCCGTAGAGGCCGGCAATGACCAGCCGCACCGGGAACCCGTGCTCGCGGGGCAGCGGCTCGCCGTTCATGGCGACCGCCACGAGCGCCTGCCGCCCGTCGAAGGCGTACTCGGTGGGGAAGCCGGAGTTCCAGTTGTCCACCGAGCGGCCCACGATCTGCGTGGCGCCGCGCTGCACGCCGGCCCGGTTCAGCACGTCGGCCAGGGGCACGCCGCGCCACACCGCGTTGTCCACGAGATTCCCGCCGACCCGGTTGGAAACGCAGCTGAGCGTGACCGGCGTCTCCACGAGACCCATGCCGACGAGTTCGGCGAAGTTCATGGAGTAGGGGCGGTCGACCATGCCGCTGATGCTGAGTTGCCAGCTGTCGACGTCGACGGAGGGAACCACGATGGCGGTGTCGATTCGGTAGAAGTCCGAGTTGGGCGTCACGATGGGCGAGATGCCGTTCACCGTGTTGTCGTAGTAGCCCGCCCGGTTGCGCTGCGGTGCCGCCGGTGGCGGCGGGGGCGGTGGCGGCGGTGGCGGGGCTTGGGTCGTGGGCGGCGGGGCCTCGGTGGTGGTCGTCGTGGGCCGCTCGCCCGGGTCGCCGACCGGCGGGGCGCTCCCGCCGCCCTGGGGGGCTTGTGTGGTGCCCGGAGCGGCCGTGTCCGCGGTCGTGGCGGCCGGCTGCGTCGTGGGTACCGATCCGTCACCGGCATCGGCGGGAGGCGGAGCGGCCACCTCACCTCCGTCGGCTGCAACAGTGGTCGGGGTGGTCTCGGCGGACCCGGCCGTCGGGGGGGTCGTGGCGGCGCCCTCGGCGGTGGGTGTCCCGTCCGCCGCCGGCTCGATGGTGTCGCCGCCGGGGCCGCTGGTCGGCTTGGTGGTGCCGGCGTCCGCCGGCGGTGGCGCGGTGCCGCCGGCCACCGTGGTGGGGGTGGTGCCGCCCGCGATCGTGGTGCCCGGTGTGGCGGTTGCCGTCCCCCCGCCAGTGTCGGTGCGTACCTCCGCAGCGTCCAGCAGGTCCGCCACGCTGGCGCGGCCGGCTTCCACGTCGCCGCGGCGGCCGGCCAGGTAGCGCCCCACGCCACTTGCCGCCAAGGCACCGACGGCGGTGGCGCCGGCGGCCGTGAGGAACCAGCGCCGCCCGCTCTCGTTCAGGTAGGGGTGGGGTTGGCGCGGCTTGAGTTCGGTAGGGTCGGCCGTGGCCGCGACGCGGACGGGGGAGATCAGCCGCAGCATGCCCCACAGCGATCCGGCGCCCGCGACCACCGCCAGCGCTGCGGTCGTCGCCCTCATCCCGGTCGTGGCGGTGGCGATCACGCTCGTCAACAGGCCGCCGATTGTTCCGAAGGCGGCATAGACCACCGCGATCACCCAGCGGTGGCGCCGGGCGACGATGCCGGTGAGCACGCCCAGGATCAGCGTCGCCGCCAGCACGCCGTAGAACAGCAGCGGCTTCTGTGCCGAGCCGAAGGTGTCGATACTCCACCGGATGACCGCACCGGGTACGAACCGGCTGTCCACAATGGCGTCGGAGACGCCCAGCACCAGCGACGGCGCCCTGTCGGTGATGCCGGCGAGCAACTCGCCGACGGCGATTGCTGCGCCGGCGCTCAGCAGTCCTGCGAGCGCGGCCCACGGGACCGTCGAACCCGGCCGTGGCTTCAGGCGGAGCCGGCGACGGGTGCCCGCGGCCGTATCGTGATCGTCGGAGGGGCCCGAGGTCATGGTTCCGCCTCTCACTGTCGGGTTGGTCTTCGCCTCCTAGTCTGGCAGGGAAGGGTCCGCGAAAGCGCGCAGACATCTTTGGATTTTCCGCGCCGAAAGGAGCAAGTCCCTTTGGTTCTTCCCAGTCGGGCCACGATTGGTGCCGCTGTGAGTAAGGGGCGCGGGCGACGGTGAGCGAAGCCGCCGCGACGGGCCTCGAACGCTACGGCTGGGACAGCGAGTGGCAGCGAGTGCGGGCGCAAATCGACCTGCCGGATTCCCGGGTGGGTCGTGTGGGGACCGTCGGCCGGGGTCACAGCGTGGTGCTGGGTACCGGCGACGAGGTGATCGCCGCCTCGGACTCGCAGCGGTCGCAGGCCGCGGTGTCGCCAACGACGGGCGACTGGGTGCTGTTCAGCGAGGACCCGGGCGAGGATGCGGTCATCGATGCGGTGCTGGAGAGGCGCTCCGCCATCGTCCGGCGCGACCCTGCGATCACCGTGACCAAGCAGACGTTGGCCGCCAACGTGGACGTCGTGGGGATCCTGGTCGGGCTGGACCTGCCGCCCAATGAGGCCCGGATCGAGCGGTTCCTGGTGCTTGCGGCCGACAGCGGTGCCGAGCCCGTGATCGTGTTGAGCAAGGGCGACCTGCTCGACGAGCCGGGCCGGCGGCTGGTCCGCCGCGAGGTGGCATCAGTGGCGCCGGGAATCGACATCGTCGAGACGAGTGCGACCGAGGGCTGGGGTCTCGAGGACCTGCGTCAAGCGATGGCGCCGCACCGGACCTTCGTGGTGCTGGGGCCATCGGGTGTGGGAAAGTCGACCTTGCTGAACGCGCTGGTCGGCGCGCCGGTGCTGGCCGTCGCCGAGGTGCGTGACGCCGACCGCGCCGGCCGGCACACCACGGTGCGCCGCGAACTCGTGCTGATGCCCGGCGGCGGTGTGCTCATCGACACGCCCGGCCTGCGAGCGGTGAGCCTGTGGGAGGCCGACTTGGCTCTCGACGAGGTGTTCAGTGACATCGCGGGCCGCGCCGGCGATTGCCGGTTCCGGGACTGCACCCACCGCAGCGAACCGGGATGCGCCGTCCAGCAGGCTGTGCGCGCCGGCGAGGTGGATGCCACCCGGCTCGAGCGTTACCAGCTGCTGTGGGACGAGTTGGCGCAGCAGTCGGAGGCACGCGCCGAGCGGCTGCGGCTGCAGTCACGCGGCCGGCGCGGCGTCAAGCGTCGCCGGAGGGTGCGCCGCCGCTCCTAACAGCGTCGCGAGTCCCGATCCTCGTCATTCCGGCGAGGGCCGGAGTCCATGCTCCGGTGGCTGCGGCCGGGCTGCCGTCAGCGCCATCGGCTCGTCCCGACCGTAGCCCGTCGCGGGCCGACCTCAGTTGGTGCGGAGGTCGTCGGGGTAGTTCCGGAACCACGACACCTCGTCGGGCTGGCGGGCCAGGACCGACCGCCACAGGCTGTCGGGATCCTCGGTGAGGACGTCGCCCGGCTCGGGGTCCACCACGAACCACGCCCCGGCCGCGATCTCGCCCTCGAGTTGGGTGGATTCCCAGCCGGCGTAGCCGAAGAAGAGCCGCAATCCGGGCTTGCCGGCCAACTGCTCGGCTCCCAGCGAGAGGTTCACGCTGCCGACGTCGTCGAGGATCCGCGCCCAGCCCAACTCCGAGCAGCCGGGCCACTCCTGCGAGAGCCCGATGAGACTCTCGGGCGAGACCGGTCCTCCGGAGAAGAGCACGCCCGGCACGTCCTCCCAGCCGGTCAGCAACTCGGCCACGATCAGCGTCGAGGGTCGGTTGAGCACCAGGCCGACGGCGCCCTCGGCGGTGTGCTCCAGCAGCAGAACCACCGTGTGGTCGAAATTGCCGTCGCCGATGAGCGGAGTGGCGACGAGCAACTTGCGGGCGTGGAACTCGCTCACGGCATCACCCGGGGTCCGGCTTCGGCCGGTGGCCGCAGCGGGAGCCCAGTCGGGCGGGCCCCGGCGCCTACAGCCGGGCCACGATGTAGTCGATACATGCGCAGAGTGCGGCCACGTCGTCGGCCGGGATGGCGGGGAACAGGGCTATGCGGAGCTGGTTGCGGCCGAGCGCTCGGTAGGACTCGGTGTCGACGATGCCGTTGGCCCGCAGCACCGTGGCGATCCGCCCCGCGTCGGCAACGCCCGCCTCGATGTCGATGGTGGCCACGACGTGGCTCCGCTTGTCCACGTCGGTCACGAACGGTTCTGCGTAGTCCGATGCGCCGGCCCAGCTGTAGATGGTCTCCGCAGAGGCGTCGCAGCGCCCCGCCGCCCATTCCAGGCCGCCGTTTGCGCACATCCATTCCACCGTCTGCAGCGTGAGGAACACGGTGGCCAGCGCCGGTGTGTTGTAGGTCTGATCGGCGGCGGAGTTCTTCACGGCCAGCGGCAGGCTCAGCGAGGGCGGGCACCAGCGCCCGCTGTCGCCGATCTCCGCGATGCGCTCCAACCCAGCCGGTGAGCAGCACGCCACCCACAGGCCGCCGTCGGCGGCGAAGCACTTCTGCGGTGAGAAGTAGTACACGTCCACCTCGGCGGGATCCCAGCGCAGCCCTCCGGCGCCCGAGGTGGCGTCCACGGCGACCAGTCCGTCGGCAGCGCTGATCCCCGGGGGCCGTCGAAGCGTCATCTGCACGCCCGTGGAGGTCTCGTTGTGGGTTAGCGCGTAGACGTCGACGTCTGCGGGCACAGGCTCGGGATGGGTTCCGAACGGCGCCTCGATGATCTGCGGGGCCTCCAAGTGAGGCACAGCCTGCACTGTACGGGCGAACTTGGCGGAGAACTCGCCGAAGGCCAGATGCTGGCTGCGGCGGTGTATCAAGCCGAAGCTGAGGCAGTCCCACAGTCCGGTGGCGCCACCGTTGCCGAGCACCACCTCCCAGTCGCGAGGCAGCTCGAAGAGGTCCCGGAAGCCGTCGCGGAGCCGGCCGACATAGTCGCGCACGCCGGGCCGCCGGTGGCTGGTTCCCAGGTATCCGCCGGCGACTGCGGCCAACGCGTCCACCGCCTCGGGGCGCACCCGCGACGGACCGCTGCCGAAGCGCCCGTCGCGCGGCCGAATGCCGTCGGGCAGGACGATGCGGTCCGAAGCGCCGTTACCGGTCATTTTTCGCCTTCCGCGGTGCGAGACTGCAACCGTGAGTTCCTCGTCTTCACCCTCATCACCTCAATCATCGTCCGATCGGTCCACCTCAGTTTTATCGGTCTCACGGACGGTGGCGGCGATCACCCCGTCGGCCACCGTCGGCACCGACGCAAAGGCCAAGGCGTTGAAGGCCGCCGGTGAGCCCGTCATCGGCTTCGGCGCCGGCGAGCCCGACTTCCCGACGCCTCCCCACATCGTGGAGGCTGCGGTGCGTGCCTGCCGCGAGCACCGTGACCACCGCTACAGCCCCACACCGGGACTCCCGGAGTTGCGCCAGGCAATCGCGGACAAGACGCTGCGCGACTCGGGTCTCGAGGTCACCCCACAGCAGGTGATCGTGACCGCCGGAGGCAAGCACGCCGTCTACAACGCCCTGTTGACGCTGCTGGATCCCGGTGACGAGGTGATCCTGCCGGCTCCCTACTGGCCCACGTACCCCGAGCCGGTGACGCTGGTGGGGGCACGCCCGGTGGTCGTGCAGACCGATGTGGACAGCGGCTTCCGCATCACCCTCGAGCAGCTCGAGGCGGCCCGCACGCCCCGCACCAAGATGCTGATCTTCTGCTCCCCGTCCAATCCCACCGGCAGCGTGTACCCGCCCGCCGAGGTGGAGGCCATAGGCAACTGGGCTGCGACCCACGGCATCTGGGTGCTGACCGACGAGATCTACGAGCACCTCACCTACGACGACCATCTCCACGTCTCGCTACCGGTGGTCGCCCCGGCCGCCGCCGAGCGGTGCGTGATCATCAACGGCGTGGCCAAGACCTATGCCATGACGGGCTGGCGTGTCGGCTGGATCATCGCCCCCCAACCGGTGGCTTCCGCTGCCGCGGCCCTGCAGTCGCACCAGACCTCAAATGTCTGCAACATCTCCCAGCGGGCGGCCCTCGCCGCGGTCTCCGGACCGCTGGATGCCGTCGTGGAGATGCGGGGGCACTTCGACCGCCGTCGCCTGGCCATGCACGGCCTGCTGTCGCAGATCCCTGGAGTCGACTGCCCCGTTCCCCAGGGTGCGTTCTACGCGTTCCCGTCGCTGCAGGGCGTGCTGGAGCGGCCGGTGGCAGGGCGAACGGTGGGATCCAGCCTCGAGCTCTCCGACCTGTTGCTGTCCGAGGTGAAGGTGGCGGTGGTGGCCGGCGAGGCGTTCGGCGCGCCCGGCTGCGTGCGGCTGTCCTTCGCCCTCTCCGACGACGACCTCGCCGAGGGCGTCGGCCGCATCGTGGACTTCCTGTCCTAGCGGGCGGGGAGCGGGGTCGTGGCAGGGAGCGGGGACACGGGCCGCGCCGCGCCGTACGGGGCCTGGCCGTCGCCGATCACGCCGGAGTCGCTGGCCGCCGGCAGCGTCCGGGTCACGACGCTGGTGGCCGACGGCGCCGACCTGTGGTGGTCCGAGACCCGGCCCGCGGCCAAGGGTCGGACCGCCCTGGTACGCCGCGGCGCCGACGGGTCGATGCGGGAGGTGACTCCGCCGGAGGCCAACGTGCGCAGCCGTGTGCATTCCTACGGCGGCGCCGCCTGGTGGGCGCAGGGGGGTGTCTGCGTGTACTCCGACGACGCCGACTTCCGGCTGCGCCGGCTCGGTCCCGGCGACGGCGAGGCGGTGGTGCTGACGCCCGATGGCCCCGACCGGTCGTGCCTGTACGCCGACGGCCGCTTCAGCGCCGACGGGCGGTGGTTCGTGTGCGTGCGGGAGCGCCCCGCCGACCCCGAGCACGTCAACGAGATCGTGCGCGTGGCACTCGACGGCAGCGGCCGCACCGAGGTGGTCACCGCCGGCGCCGACTTCTACTCCGACCCGCGACCCTCGCCGTGCGGGCGCCGGCTGGCTTGGCTGCAGTGGAACCATCCGAACATGCCCTGGGACGGCTGCGAGTTGTACGTCGGACGCCTCGAGGGCCGGCAGGTGACCGGATCGCGCTGCATCGCCGGCGGCACCGAGGAGTGGATCTTCGGTCCCGCCTGGCGCCACGACGGGGCCCTGGGCTGGGTGAGCGACGGTTCGGGCTACTCGACGCTGTGGCTGCTGGAGGGCGATCCCCTGGCGGCGGGAGCCACCCCCCGGCGCTGGGTCGACCTGAACGACGGCGAGATCCAGACCGCTCCGTGGATCTTTGGCATGAGCCGGTACGCCTCCTGGCCGGCGGCCGGCGGAGGCAGCGGCCTGGCGTACGCGGTGGCCCGCCCGGGAGGTCACGAGGTGCGGTTCGTCGACGAGTGGCCGGGTTCCGCCCACGCCGTCCCGGCAGGCGCCGGCACCGCCGGGAGCAGCGGCGATGCGGGCGGGACGAGCAGTGACGCTTCGACGCCCACGGACTTCTCGGCTCCTCCGGCTGTCGCCTACCGCGCCCACACCTCCTTCGGTGCCCTGCGCGCCTGGGAGTCCGGCGTGGTCTGTGTGGCCGCCTCGCCGTCGGTCGAGAACGAGATCCTGCACATCACCGGTGCGGCCGGCACGCCCGATGCCCGTGTCGTGTACGCACCGCCGGCGCTGAGCCTGGATCCCGGGTTCACGCCCGAGCCCGAGCCGGTGACGTTCCCCACCACCGGTGGTGCTGTCGCCCACGCCCTCTTCTACCGCCCGGCCAACCCCGGTTGCAGAGCACCGGAAGGCTCCGGACCTCCACCGCTGCTGGTGATGGCCCACGGCGGACCCACCGGCGCGGCCCGTACCGCCCTTCACCTGGGGTTGCGCTACTGGACCAGCCGGGGCGTAGCGGTGGTGGACGTGGACTACCGCGGCAGCACCGGCTACGGCCGGGAATACCGCCGGGCTCTGGACGGCGGCTGGGGTGTCACCGACGTGGCCGACTGCGTGGCGGCGGCCCGCCACCTGGCCGGCTGCGGCGAAGCGGACGGCGATCGTCTGGCGATCATCGGCGCCAGCGCGGGGGGCTACGCGGTGCTGCAGGCGCTCGTCGACTACGACGTGTTCTCCGCCGGCCTCATCCGCTACGGCGTCACCGACCTCGAGGCACTGGCCCGCGACACCCACAAGTTCGAGAAGCACTACATGGACCGACTCGTCGGCCCCTACCCGCAGGAGCGCGATCTGTATGTGGAGCGCTCGCCGATCCACCGGGTCGACCGGATCTCGTGCCCCATGCTGGTCCTGCAGGGCGACAGCGACCCTGTTGTGCCGCCGGAGCAGGCGGAGGCGCTGGTGGCGGCCCTGGAATCCAACGGGCTGCCGTACGGTTACCTGCTCTTCGAAGGTGAGCAGCACGGCTTCCGGGGCAGCGACGCCATCGTGGCCGCTGCCTCCGCCGAGCTCTCGTTCCTGGGCCAGATCTTCGGCTTCGAGCCGTCCGGGGACATCAGCCCCGTCGAGGTGCGCAACCTCTGAGGGCATCCCGGCACGTTCGATAGGAACGAACGCGGGAACCGTGACCGAGGGGTATTCCTTCGTGCTGGACCTCGCGGCCCTGAGCGGGCGCCGCCGGCGACGTGCATACCTGCGGGCTGCGAACCGGCATTCCTTCGTGCTGGACCTGGCTGTCCTGAGCGAGTTGCCGGGCGCGCCGGCAATGATCTTCGGTGACAGCCCCGATGGTTCCGGGGCGCGGTCGCGGTCGCGGTCGGTCCGGTGGGCGGGTAGCGTCCGGGCGATCCTGCCGTCCGGCGGAGTGAATGAGCCCAGCGACCCCCGAGGGGAGTCCGATGAACGAGGAAGCAGGCCGGTGATCGCTCCGACGGCAGCCGGATCGAGGCGCTTGGCGGCGCTCGTCGTGGTTGGGCTGCTCGTCGCCGGAGCGTGCGGCGACGGCGGCCGGGTGGGGACCGGCGGAGGCTCGTCGCCGCCCGCTCCCACCGCCGCGCCCGCGCCGCAGCCGCGTGCGCAGGAGACATCCGAGGAGCCCCGGTTCGTCGAGGTGGCCCCGGGGCCCGAACCCGCCCCCCCCGCGCCCGAACCCGCCCCGCCCCGCCCCCACCCCCCCCCCCCCCGCGCCCCGACCCCGCCCCGCCCGGGCCCGAGTTGTTCGACGGCGGCGAGGAGGACGAGCCGCCGGCCGGCGACGACGAGGCGGCAGCCGGACTCGACGAGGCGGCCGTCGCGGACGTCATCGCCGGGGTGCTCGAGGCGCAGTCCGGCGTGACCTCGATCAGCGAGCAGGTGTACCTGACCCTCCGGGTGAGGTACGAGGGGGAGCCGGACGTGGACGTGGACGATGTCCCGTACGCGTTCTCCACGACGACCGGCGATCGGACCTATCTCCGCATCAACCAGGCCGCGCTGGCGAACCTCGGCGCGGCGGAGGACGGTACCGATCCGGCCGTGCCCGCCGACGCAGCGCCTATCGAGATCATCCTGGACGAGGGGGCCGAGCAGGTCTTTGTGCGGCTCGGTCCGCTGGCGGCGATGTCGCCGGACGGGGACATGGACGACCTTGCCGCCGAGTTGGCCGCCCAGGACTTCGACATGGCGGACCTCGATGACCTCTGGGGACGGGTGGATTCGGGCGGCGAGGCCTTCCCGCTGATGCAGGACTTCGGTGTCAGTGCGATGTCACTGTTCGGGGAGTTCCTGGAGCTGCTGGAAGTGGCGTCGAGCGGCGGGAGCATCCTGGCTGCCGGCGCTGGGGGACCGAGCGAGGCGGCCGGCGTCCCCACCGAGGAGTACCGCTTCGAGATCGACCTAGCGGCCATGGCGGATCAACTCCCGCCGTTCTTCGAGTCCTTCTTCGGCGGCGTCGGCGGGACCGGGGACGACGAGTTCCTGGGCGACCTGCCCGTACCGATCACCCTCGACTACGTCCTGCACGTCGACGCCGACGGCCTGGCGCGCCGGGCGGTGGTGGATCTGGACATGGGAGCGATCCTGATGGCCGCCCTCGCCGGATTCGGGGAGCTGTTCGGCGAGGGTGGCGGCATGCCCGAGATCAAGTACCGCGTGATCGTGCGGACCGATGTCGTGGGTGTGAACGACCCGACGTTGAGCGTGACCCTGCCCGACCCGTCGCTGATCGTCGAACTCCCGGCGGTCATAGGGTTGTAGAGGGTATGGCCGAGCGGGCCTGGGCGAGCCGGTCACTTGCCCGGGTCGCCCGGCGGCGCTGAGCGGGCACCGATTCAAGGAGGCGTCGCTTGGCACGAGTCCTCGTCGCAGAACGCATCGCACCGGCCGGCATCGAACTGCTGCGCGAGGCCGGCCACACCGTGGACGTGCGCCTGGGCATGTCGCCTGCCGATCTCAGCGACGCGGTGCCCGGTGCGCAGGCACTGGTCATCCGCTCGGCCACACAGGTCACCGCCGATGTGTTCGAAGCCGGCACGGACCTCGTCGTGGTGGGCCGCGCCGGTGTCGGCCTCGACAACGTCGACCTCGTCGCCGCCACCCAACTGGGCGTGACGGTGGTGAACGCGCCGCTGTCCAACGTGCTGTCGGCGGCCGAGCACACCGTGGCGCTGATCCTGGCCCAGGCCCGGAACATTCCCCAGGCGCACGCCGCGCTGGTGGCGGGGCGCTGGGAGCGGGCCAAGTGGGAGGGCATCGAACTGGCCGGCAAGACCCTCGGCATCATCGGTCTGGGTCGGGTCGGTCGCCTCGTGGCGGAGCGTGTGGCCGGATTCGCCATGCTCACGCTGGCGCACGACCCGTACGTCTCGGCCGAGCAGGCCCGCGAGTTGCGCATCGACTTGGTGAGCCTCCCCCAGTTGATGGCGCGCAGCGACTTCGTGACGGTGCACGTCGCCCGGACCCCCGAGACGATCGGACTCATCGGCACCGAGCTGCTGGCGTCGGCCAGGCCGGGCATCCGCATCGTGAACGTGGCCCGTGGCGGCCTCGTCGACGAGGAGGCGCTGGCGGAGGCCCTGCGTACCGGCCGGGTGGCGGGCGCCGCGCTCGACGTCTTCGAAGGCGAGCCCATCGAGTCGTCGCCCCTCTTCGGTCTTCCCGGCGTCGTGGTCACACCGCACCTCGGGGCGAGCACCGCAGAGGCACAGCACCGGGCCGGCGTGAACATCGCCGAGCAGGTGAACGATGCCCTGGCAGGCGGCTTCGTGCCGTTCGCGGTCAACATCGAGGCGCGGCAGGCGCCCGACATCCTGCGACCCTACCTGCCGCTCTGCGAGCACATGGGCGGGATGCTGGCGGAGATCGTCGGCGAGCTGCCCGGCTCGGTGGAGTTGGAGTTCTGGGGGCGCATCGGCGACCACGACCCCTCCATTGCGCGCCTGGCCGTGCTGAAGGGCCTCCTGGCGACAGCCCGACAGACCAACGTCACCTACGTGAACGCGCCCCTGATGGCCGAGGAGGCAGGACTCCGGACCGTCACCCACAGCCACGTGGCACCGCGTGATTTCCTCAACGAGGTGGTCGTGCGAGGCGGGGGGACCGAACTGGTCGGCACCCTGCTGGGTGTGCGCGGCGATCCCTTCATCGTCAAGGTGAACGGCCTGGCGATCAACGTGCGCCCGTCGCGGCACATGGTCATGATCGCCAACGAAGACCGTCCCGGTGTCGTCGGCGCGGTCGGAACGATCCTCGGCGGGGCCGGCGTGAACATCGCCGACATGGTGCTGGACCCTTCCCGCGGCCCCGGCGGGACCTCGCTGATCATGTGCTCGACGGATCGCCACGTGGATGACTCTGTGGCATGCCGGTTGCGGGACGCACCCGGCGTTCTCACTGTGACGGTCATCCGCCTCGGCACGATCGGCGAGTCAGGATCGCCGGCACGCTGAACAGCGGCGGGGCGCGACGCGCAGTCGTCGCCGCAGCAGGTTCGGGGTGGAACGAGCGGGGCACTGCCGTCGCCGGCAGCAACCGGATCTCAGGTGCTCGCCGGCTCCTCGGAGGCCTCACCGGGGGAGGCCTCGGTGTCCAGCGGCGGCCACGGTTCGATCGAACCGGGATCCTGCTCGGCTTCGTCACCCTCACGCTTGTTCTTCAGCCAGCGGATGGCGGCGGCCACGGCGGCGATGATCAACGCCCACTTGATTAGCCGCTTCACGAATCGCAACATCGACGCGGAGTATAGCGAGCACTGCGTCCCTCCCGGCCGGTGGCCGGATCGGGCCTAAGCGTTGACGATTCGCCTGCGTGCTGGCATGCTGTAGGTCAATGCGCAGTCTCGTTCACCTGCTGCTTCTTTTCTAGGGCGAGCGCCCGCATACCGGCGCTCGTCGACCGACCTCCTGCCCCGCGGCAGGAGGTTTTTCTTTACCCCGACACAGACAGGAGAAGGCCATGTCGGAACACAACCCGGACCGGGTCGTCAT
>MKWU01003775.1_pt1 | contig 19176 bp, 14 predicted proteins | sample 809101 | NCBI WGS metagenome assembly MKWU01 (sample SAMN05860141, study PRJNA318959) | sponge metagenome | host: Aplysina aerophoba | place: Slovenia: Piran, Adriatic Sea, Gulf of Piran | collected 2013-05-07
TGAGCGCGATCTCGCTCCCGTCCGAGAAGCGGCAGGTTGCGACCTGCAGGAGCTCCTCGACCGGGCGGCCTGCCGTGCGCAGGCCCTCGACGAGGCGCCGCGCCTCGCGGTTGGTCAACACCGGACGGCCACTGCGTGCATCGAACACCGCGACGGCGACCGGCGACGTCTCGACCAGCGCTTCCAGGTCCGCCCGCGGGCGCTGCTCGGCGCGGTGGGTGCGGGCGTTGGCGACGGCCGTGGCCGCCTGAGGCGAACAGCACGAGCATGTCCTCGTCCTCGGCGGTGAACTCGGGGCCGTTCTGCTTCTCGCCGAGGAAGAAGTTGCCGACCTGCACCCCGCGATGGCGCATCGGCGCCCCTGGAAGGTCTTGATGATCACTCCGTCGGTGGAGAAGCCGAGCGAGGCGATATAGGCGGGCATGTCCGCCACCCGCAAGGGCGACGGCAAATCGCGCATCGACTCGAAGACCAGCAAGCCGTCGGACCACTGCTCGACCTGTTGCGTCTCGTCCGGCGTGAAGCCGGAGAGGACGACGTCCTCGAGCCGGCGGGCACCGTCGATGGTGGTGATCACCGCGGGCGCCGGTCAGGCTGCGGGCGGATTCGGCGATCTCGTGCAGCACGGTGTCGACGTCGAGGCTCGCGCTGATGCGCAGGATGGCCGCGGAGAGCGCGGCGATCCGTTCGCGCAGCGCCTCGACCTCCTGCACCGGCTGGCTGCTGCTGCTCAATGGGTCCTCCTCCCGGTTCCGGTACGAATTCCCGGCCGGATCCGCCGGTCCACGGTCCGTGCAAACGTGCTGGGCAGGAGATTATGGAAACGATACCCTAATAGCCGGTTCCGCTACATTTAGATGACGCATCGGGTGCTATGATGGCTCGCTGGGAGTGCCCCTGCGTTGCTGATGCGCAGGGAGCAGGCGACTCGCGCTGCGCCGAGCGGCGTCTCCGAGACGCGCTGCAGATCGGTCGGAGTGCCAGACACCAAGCCAGATGCCGAGTAGCGAGTACTTGGCGGGCGGCTACCACGCTGCCCTCGCCCCGCAGTACGGGAGAGGGAGGTCCTTGCCGGTGCGACAAGCGTCCATCTCGTCCTCCTCGCGCCGGCGTGTTCCGGGAAGTCCGACCGACCCGACCGAGACGCATGGCCCGGAAAAGACGGGCGGCGAGGCAAGCGAGAGCGGTACGCGGTACGCACCCGGGGGATGAGGCGTGCGAGCTTGGCGGCGAGATCGAGCTGGCGATGGGGTTCGAGCAGCGGGCCGAGAGGTTCTCCGGCACGGTGATGAACACGACCAATCAGACCGTCCGGGACCTGCGGGTCGAGATTCACCTCTCCAACGGGGTCGAACTCGGACCGACCCCACGAGTCGATCTGAGCGCCGGCGAAACCCGCCCGGTCGAGCTCGACGCTCGCGGCCAGACCTTCGATTGGTGAACCGTCCATGTGGAGCTGGGGTCAGGTGCGAGCTAGCAACGAAGAGAACTCTGGGACGGGGCGCGATGGCTGGTGGTGCGTGCGGCCAAGCCGGAATGTGCGCCAGGCATGTCGATATCTAGGGGCGTAAGGATGTCAAGTCTGAGAATCGTGACGGGTGAGGGCGCAGGCGGCATGGCTTTTGCCAGCCAGCCAGCCAGCCAGCCAGCCAGCCAGCCAGCCAGCCAGCCAGCCAGCCAGCCAGCCAGCCAGCCAGCCAGCCAGCCAGCCAGCCAGCCATAGTCTACCGCCCGGTCCCCGGTGGGGGGTCCGCTTGACTCCGGGCTTCCGGCCCTCCCGGCCGGTTCCGTCTTGCAGGTCCCGCCCGGTTCGCGCCGGCGGCGCCGGCCGCCGGTGGCGCGCGGTCCGGTTCGCGCTCGCCGCGGCGCCGGCCCTCCTGCTGATCGCCGCCGCCCCTTCGGCGGCGCAGACCAGCGTCACTCTGGTGAGCAACGGCGAGCAGACCTCTGGTGCTCGGTCTTTGGGTTTGGGCGACCTATCCACGGCGTTCACCACGGGGAGCAGCGCCGAAGGCTACAACTTGACGAGCGTGGATTTCTGGTTCGCGGCGACCGCCGTGACAGGCATCTCCACGGACCTTTATGACACGAACTCCGATGGCAGTCCGAACAACGAGGTGGGCGATCTGATTGCGCCTGCCACGATTAGCGGCGGACGAAACACGTTTACGACGTCCGGGACGGGCATCAGCCTGTCCCCCAACACCACCTACGCCGTGTTTATAGATACAGGCGTCACCACGACGGGCTTTATTTCCACGACGTCTTCCAACGACGAGGATTCGGGCGCCGCCCCTGGCTGGAGCATCGCTGACGGTGGCTTGACACGTGCTGATGATACGAGCGCCTGGACCTCGACCGATGCATTGCAGTTCACCGTCACAGGCTATGCGAAGGACACCACGGCACCGACTCTGGACAGCGCTGTGGTGAACGGAGACAAGCTGAAGCTCAACTACAACGAGGCCCTGGATACGGACTCCACGCCGGCAGCGACCGACTTCACGGTCTCGGTGGCGGGCACGGACCAGACGCCCTCGGGGGTCTCGGCGTCCGGCAGCGCGGTGACGCTGTTTTTGGGCACGAGGGCGGTCCACGGCCAGTCGGTGACGGTGACCTACACGAAGGGCACGAACCCCATCCAGGACCTGGCAGGAAACGATGGTGCGCCAGGCTAACTGGTGTCAGCGCAGCCGGTGAGAGTCCGGCAGGAAGGAGAGGGGAGCCACCACTTCCACCCCGAGTCATGGGCCACGGTCCGCGAGGGCCGGGGTCAAGCGTTGACAGGGGCGCGTGCGGGCAGGGCTATTGAGCACCGAAAAGCTGATACGTCCGGGATGCCGAGGTCCTCATCAAGACCGAAGGCAGCATCCGTCCCACCGCTATGGCGAGGGGGGCCGGAATCCCGCGGTGTCGAAGAACCCAGGCACGCACGTACGCGCTGGACCGGGACCTGGGAGGTCTCCATGCCATCCCGCTGTCGTGGGCGGGGTCGCTGAGGAAAGGAGGAAATCCGTAACCGATGATGAACGGCATGGAGAAATCTGACTCGGTCGTAGTAGCTGTGAAGTCGACGAACAAGGGGACTCGGGTCCCTGCGGAGCCGATGGAGCCAAGGACCGAGCCCAAGGGGAATCCGGGAGGCCAAAGCACGCGCCGGACGCAGCGCCGGGAAAGCGCGCCACAGGCGGCCGAACGGATACGGCAATTCGTACGCCGGGAGCCACGGGAACGTCTGACGGCGCTCCTCCACCATGTCACGGTCGATGCGTTGCGCTGGGCGTTCTTCGCGCTGAAGAGGGATGCAGCGGCCGGCGCGGACGGCATGACGTGGCGGATGTACGAGGAAGGGCTGGAAGGCCGGCTGGCCGACCTGCACGACCGCGTGCACTCGGGAGCGTACCGAGCGACGCCATCACGGCGGGTGAACATCCCGAAGCCCGATGGCGGCACACGACCGCTCGGCGTCGCGGCCATTGAGGACAAGATCGTCCAGAAGGCGGTGACGGAGACCATCCTGACGCCGATATACGAGGCGGAGTTCCTGGGGTTCAGCTACGGATTCCGACGCGGGCGCGGGGCGCATGACGCGCTTGACGCGCTCGCGGTCGGATTAGAGCGGCGGAAAATCAACTGGGTGGTGGACTGCGACATCCGCGCCTTCTTCGACACCGTGTCGAGGGACTGGATGGTCCGGTTCCTCGAACACCGCATCGGGGACAGGCGGGTCATCAGGCTCATCATCAAGTGGTTGAACGCTGGCGTCATGGAAGCTGGCGAATGGCGGGACAATCTGCGGGGAACTCCCCAAGGCTCGGTGATTTCACCCGTCCTGGCGAACATCTACCTGCACTACGTCCTCGACCTGTGGTTCCAGAAGAAGTGGCGCAGCCACGAGGTCACAGGCGACGCAATCATCGTGCGATACGCCGATGATTTTGTGGCGGGTTTCCAGCACAAGCGGGATGCGGAGCGGTTCCTGGAAGCCGTACAGGACCGGTTTGTCCGATTCGGACTGGACCTGCACCCCGGCAAGACCCGGCTCATCGAGTTCGGACGGTATGCAATGGCATGCCGTCAGCAACGCGGGCAGGGTCGCCCGGAGACGTTCGACTTCCTGGGATTCACGCACTACTGCGCGAAGTCCCGCGGAGGCCGATTCCAGTTGGGCCGCAAACCCATTGCGAAGCGGATGAGCCGGACCCTGAAACGAATCAGGGAGGTGCTACGCCGGCGGATGCATGACGACGTCAAGGCCACGGCGAAGTGGTTGGGGAAGGTGGTTGACGGCTGGCTGAACTACTACGCCGTTCCAACCAGCTTCCGATATCTGCATCGCTTCGTCTTGCGTCTGAAGCATCTGTGGCTGCGACTGCTCCGCCGCAGGTCGCAACGGGACCGCATCGGCTGGGCACGGGTCGACCACCTCACGGTGCACCACTGGCCCAAGCTGGAAATCCGACACCCGTGGCCGAACCAACGATTCGCCGTCAGCGCCGGGGAGGGCGCAACCCAAGGGAGGAGCCGGATGCCTTAACGGGCATGTCCGGATCTGTGCGGGGGGCGCCGGGTAACCGGCGTCCCTACCGCAATCGGCTGCCCTCAGCAGCGAGGCGGTGACCAACAATACGCCTGCGCCGGCCACGCCCCCAACCGGGTCGGCGCTGATCTCCAACATCGGTCAGACGAATAATGGCAACGTGGCATTCACGTCGGCTGATTCGGCGCAGGGATTCACCACTGGCGCCGGTGGCTACGCCCTGAGAAGCGTCGGAGTAGTGGCTATCGCTGCCTTGGGCTCCGACGTAAGGGTGAGGGTCACTTCGGGGACGCCAGGGGGTTCGACAATTGCCACGCTGACCAATCCATCGTCGTTAGCTGCCGGCACTCTTACGTTCTCGGCGCCAACCGCGACCACGCTTGCAGCCAGCACCACCTACTATGTGGTTCTCGACAATACATTTTCCGGCAGTATCGGATATACGAACAGCACATCGGAGGATTCGGGCGGAGCATCCGGTTGGTCGATTGAGGACAGTCGCCAGGAAAAAACAACAACTAGTTGGAGCACTGCCAGCGGAGCCCTGCGGATTCGCGTCAACGGCGACAACCCGCCGCCACCGAAGATCGATCTGGTGCGGATCGTCTCGGCTCCGACCTACGATGCGGACAGCGACGGCGTGCGCGACACCTTCGTGCAGGGCGACAAGATCCTGGCCGACGTCGAGTACAGCGAGCCGGTCTCGGTCACCGGCACGCCGCGGCTGCGCCTGCAGCTGGGGACCGATGGCAGCGGCCCGGTGACCGGCAACAGGAAGCGGATGGATATGGAAAGCGAGCTCCACGGCGGCCGGACGCTGCGCTTCGCGTACACGGTCGCGGCCGCCGACACGGATACGGACGGGGTGTGGGTGGAGACGGCCGGCACGAACAAGACGGTGGTGTTCCTGCCGGGCGGCGCGACCATCAAGAGCGCGAATAGCGGCTTCGCTGCGGGCGTGACGTGGAGCGGCCTGCCGACCACGGGCGACGCGAACGCGAAGGTCGACGGTGCCAAGACGTCGGCCGACACGGGGCCGCGCCCCACGGTCGCGACGGTGAACGGCGCCACGCTGGAGGTGACCTTCGACACGGCGCTCGACACGTCGGTGGACACGAGCAAGCTGCCGCTCTACTTCTCCGTGTACGGCACGGAACTCAGCGGCGGACACCGGAACGCCTACCAGCACCCCGCCACGGTAGCGTTCGCCGCCGGCGACACCACCAACACGAAGCTCGTGCTGACGCTCGGCGACCCGGCCCGCGCCGGCGACACGGTCACGCTGAACTACACGCTCATCAACCACACGGGGCTGCTGAAGGACGCCGACGACAAGGAGGCGCCCGCGTTCTTCGACCTGGCGGTGACCAACAACACCCTAGGCACGGCGGGCCCCGCGCCGTCGCGCGCGTCCGTGTGGGCGAGGACGCTGCAGCTGGTCTTCGACGGGGACCTGGACGAGGCCAGCACGCCGGCGGGGAGCGCCTTCCTGGTCGAGACGAGCGATCCGGACGGCGACAGGCGATCGATCGCGGGAACGGGAACGGCGACCGTCTCGGGGGCGACGGTCACGGTCGAGCTCGACGAGGACGAGGAGCCGGTGGGCGCGAACGACTTGGTGAGGGTGTCCTACACGGTTCCGACCTCCAACCCGCTCCAGAACGCCGATGGTGACGACGTGCTGGCGTTCGAGCGCTTCAGGGTCGAGGAGGTGCTTGACGGCATCGCTCCGGAGTTCGTCGGCGGCGAGGCCATGCAGACGTCGACCAGCCCGGCCACGTCCAAGGTGGTCATCTACTTCGACGAGCCGCTGGACTCGAGCTCCGTGCCGGTGGCCGGGCACTTCACCCTGTTGATGGGCCCCCCATCGACCTCAGTGACCCCCTCGTCGGTCGCCGTCGAGGGCGACGCGGTCACGCTGACGCTGAACCAGGGTATCGCCAGCACAATCACGACCGTCAGCTTGGGCTACATCACCGGGAGCAACTCGATCGTCGACCTGGCGGGCAACGCCGCGGCCGGGTTTACTCATGGGATGACGCCCACGACGGCCGCGACGCCGATGCTGGCAACGTCGGGGGCGGGCGCGCCGGCCGTGGACGGCGCGAGCCTGACGCTGACCTACGACCTGCCCCTCGATCCGGCCAAGGTGCCGGGTGCGGACAGGTACACGCTTCACTATCAGCTGGCCACCGGCGAGACGGAGGCCGACCGGGATGAATACCCCCGCAAGACCGCCGCGGTCGCGGTGAGGAGCAAGAAGATCGTGCTGCGGCTGGACGCCCCGGTGTACCCCTGCGACCCGGAGCCGACGGTGAGCTACGCCCAGACGACCGGCGGGCCCAACGTCCAGGGCATCGACGGTCAGGCGGCGGCCGATATCGAACACCAAGTGGTGGACAACAAGCGGGAGGCCACGTGCACGACGTCACAGGGGGTGTCGGGCAACAGCGGCGGACAGGGCAAGAGCGTGGCGCTGAAGTTCGGGCGCACGCTGGACACGGACAGGACGCTGCAGGCGTCTGCGTTCCGGCTGGCCGGAGCATCCGCTCCGTCGGTCACGGGCGCGGCGTACACCGCCGACGCCGCCGGCGTGGCCCTCACGCTGGACCGCGCGCTGGCCCCCGGCGAGACGGTCGAGGCGCGCTACGAACGGCCGGTGGGCGAACCCGGCCTGTGGGACACCGCCGGCGAACAGATCGAGAACTTCTCCGGGGTGACGGTGACGAACGAAGAGCCGGCGGCGCCGGCAGTGACCAGAGTCGAGCTGGTCTCGGACGCGGGCGAGGACGACACCTACGGCCTGGGAGACGCGATCCGCATCCGGCTGACGTTCAGCGAGCCGGTGGATGTCACGGGGTCGCCGCGGCTGAAGATCGACATGGACCCGGAGCACTGGGGCGAGAAGTGGGTCGCGTACGAGAGCGGCGACGGCACGGACAGCTTGACCTTCTCCCACACCGTGGTGGAGCCGAACGAGTCGACCCAGGGCATCGCGGTGCTGGCGAACACGCTGCAGGCGAACGGCGGCGCGATCCGCTCGGCGTCGGCGGGCACGGACGCCGCGCTCGGGCACGACGGCCTGAACCACGACCCGGCGCACAAGGTCGACTGGCGGCTGGCGCCGACGGGGACGGCGTCGGTGACCGGGGTCGAGGTGGTCTCGGACTCGGGCAGCGACGACACCTACGCACTCGGCGAGACGATCCGCGTGCGGGTGACGTTCAGCGAGGCGGTGTCGGCCACCGGGGCGCCGCGTCTGAGGATCGACATGGACCCGGCGCCCCACTGGGGCGCGAAGTGGGCGGTCTACGAAGGCGGGGACGGCACGGAGAGCCTGAGCTTCGCCTACGAAGTCGTGGAGCCGAACGAGTCGACGCAGGGCATCGCCGTCCTCGCGGACACACTGGAGGCGAACGGCGGCGCGATCCGCTCGGTCTCCGGTGGCGCGGACGCCCATCTGTCGCACACGGGGCTCGGGCACGACCCGGCGCACAAGGGCGACTGGCGGCTGGGCCCGGGGGGGAAAGCGCCCGCCCCCGGGGCGGCGGCGGGCGCCGCGGCGGCTCGGGCGCGACCGGGCGCACAAGGTCGACTGGCGGCTGGCGCCGGGGGCGAACGTCCCGGCCACGGGCGCGCCGGCGATCGCCGGGACGGCGCAGGTGGGCGAGACGCTGACGGCGTCGACGGCGGACATCGAGGACGCGGACGGGCTGAGCGGCGCGACGTTCGCGTTTCAGTGGGTATCGATCGATGGCGGCACGGAGGCCGACATCGCCGGCGCGACGAATACCAGCTACACGCTCGCGGACTCGGACGCGGGCAAGGCGGTCAAGGTGCGGGTGACGTTCACCGACGACGGCGGCACCGAGGAGACGCTGACCAGCGCCGCGTCGGCGACGGTGGCGGCGCAGTCCAACGTCGCTGCGACAGGCGCGCCGGCGATCACCGGCGATGCGCGGGTGGGTGAGACGCTGACGGCGTCGACGGCGGACATCGAGGACGCGGACGGGCTGAGCGGCGCGACGTTTGCGTTCCAGTGGGTGAGGAGCGCGGACGGGTCGGACACGGACATCGCGGGGGCGACGGGTGCGAGCTACGTGCTCGCCGACGTGGACGTGGGCGCCACGATCAAGGTACGTGCGAGCTTCACCGACGACGCCGGCAACGGCGAGGAGGTTACCAGCGCCGCGACGGCGCAGGTGGAGCCGCGGCCGCTGACGGCGGAGTTCGAGGGGATGCCTGCGGAGCACGACGGCGCGCACCTGTTCAACTTCGACCTGGTGTTCAGCGAGAACTTCCCGGGGCGGTTCCCCTACACGACGCTGAGGGACAGCGCGTTCACGGTGACCAACGGCCGGGTGCGCGGCGCCGAGCGCGTAGTGAAGGGCGAGAACCGGCGCTGGCGGATCAAGGTGCGCCCGTCGTCGAACGACGACCTGACAATCACGCTGGCGGCGGGGGCGGTGTCGACCGAATCCGGCCGGCCGCTGGCGAACACGGTCTCGGCGACGGTAGCCGGCCCGGTGGGCGTCTCGGTGGCCGACGCGCGGGTGAAGGAAGCCGCCGGCGCGGCGCTGGCCTTCGCGGTGACGCTGAGCCGGACGGCGACCACCGCGTTCAGCGTGGACTACGCCACCTCGGACGGCACTGCGCGGGCGGGCGACGACTACACGGCGGCGAGCGGAACGCTCTCGTTCCAGGCGGGCGACTCGTCGAAGACGATCGAGGTCTCGGTGCTCGACGACGCGCACGACGAGGGGGAGGAGACGCTGACGCTTCGCCTGTCGAACGCATCGGGGGCGTGGCTGTCGGACGGCGAGGCGACCGGGACGATCGAGAACGCGGACCTGATGCCGGCGGCGCTGCTGGCGCGCTTCGGGCGGGCGACCGCCGAGCAGGTGGTCACCCACATCGAGGAGCGGATGGCGGCGCCTCGGCAGCGGGGCTTCCGGGCGCGGTTCGCGGGGCGCGAGTTCCAGCCGGGCAGCGAGCGGGACTTCGCGCTCGGCTTCCTGTCATCGTTCGCGCAGCCGAGGGGCGCGGGTGCGCCAGGCGCGGCCCCGATGGGCGGCGCCGCGATGGGTGGCGCAGCCCCGATGGCGATGGGCACGCACGCGGCCGGTCTCCCCGGCGCAGGCATGCCCGGCATGAGCGGCGCGATGGGCATGGGCGGCAGGACGGGCGCGATGGACACGGCGGGCCAGCATTCGCCGATGGGCGGCGCGGCAGGATCGGTCGGCTACGGGCCGGCGGACGGCGCCCACGGCGGCAGCCTGTTCGGCTCGATGTTGGGCTATGACCGGCTGTCCAACTCCGAGTTCGAGCTGAACCGCGAGAGCCGCGGCGGCATCCTCTCGGTGTGGAGCCGGAACTCGCAGTCGCATTTCAGCGGCATAGAGGATGCCTTGTCGCTCAACGGCGACGTGCGGACGACGATGTTCGGGGCCGACTGGGCACGCGGCCCGCTGACCGTGGGCCTGTCGGTGGGCCGCACCCTCGGAATGGGCGGCTACAGCGGCCCGAGCGGCGGGCAGATGACGACGTCGATGACCGGGTTCTACCCGTGGGTGGGCTACCAGGTCAATGACCGGGTCTCGGTGTGGGGAACGACCGGCTACGGCACCGGAGCACTGAGCCTGACGCCGGACGGCCAGTCTGCGCTCGAGACGGGCGTGTCGATGATGATGTCGGCGGTGGGGACGCGGGGCGAGTTGGTCGGCTCGCGGGCCACCGGCGGGTTCGCGTTGGCGTTCAAGGCCGACACGCTGTGGGTCGGCGCGGCCAGCGACCTGCTCGACGGCCCGACCGGCCGGCTGAACGCCTCCGAAGCGGGGGTGACACGCGTGCGCACGGCCCTGGAGGGCTCGCGGGGCTTCACGCTTGCCGCCAGCCGGCTTTCGCTGACGCCGAGCGTCGAGGTGGGGCTGCGCCGCGACGGCGGCGACGCCGAGACGGGCGCGGGCATGGACGTGGGCGGGGGGCTCGCGTTCACCGATGCGGTCACGGGCCTGTCGCTCGACGTGCGGGTGCGGACGCTGGTCGTGCACCAGGCCGAAGGGTTCTCCGACCGCGGGATGTCGCTGTCGTTCGGATGGGACCCGACGCCGTCGAGCCCGCTGGGGCTGACCGCGCGGGTGGCCCCGTCGTGGGGCGGTCAGGCGCAGGGCGGGGCCGAGGCGCTGTGGGGCAACCAGATGGCCTACGGCACCGGCTCGCACCAAATGTACGGGGCGGGCGGGCAGCTCAACGCCGAGGTGGGCTATGGGCTGCCGGTGGGCGCCCGGCTCGTGGGGACGCCGAAGGTCGGGCTCACGAACTCGACGTACGGCCGGGACTACCGGTTCGGCTACGGCCTCGGGGTGCTGGAGCAGGGAAGGGTGAACTTCGAGCTGGCCGCCGAGGCGCAGCGGAGGGAGAGCCCGACGGCAGGCGAGGTCAGCAAGGGGTTCATGGGCCGGGCCACCTTCGGCTGGTGAGCGCGTTCAGCGTGGACTACGCCACCTCGGACGGCACTGCGCGGGCGGGCGACGACTACACGGCGGCGAGCGGGACGCTCTCGTTCCAGGCGGGCGACTCGTCGAAGACGATCGATGTCTCGGTGCTCGACGACGCGCACGACGAGGGGGAGGAGATGCTGACGCTTCGCCTGTCGAACGCATCGGGGGCGTGGCTGTCGGACGGCGAGGCGACCGGGACGATCGAGAACGCGGACCTGATGCCGGCGGCGCTGCTGGCGCGCTTCGGGCGGGCGACCGCCGAGCAGGTGGTCACCCACATCGAGGAGCGGATGGCAGCGCCTCGGCAGCGGGGCTTCCGGGCGCGGTTCGCGGGCCAGGAGCTGCGACCGGGGCAGGAGCGTGATTTCGCGCTCGGCCTGATGTCGCAGTTCGCGCAGCCGATGGGCATGGGTCCGGCGGGCGCGGCCCCGCTGGGCGGCGCGGTCCAGACGGCGATGGGTTCGCAGGCGGCCGTCCCGGGTGGAATGGGCATGCCCGGCATGAGCGGCGCGATGAGCCTGAACGGTATGGGCGGCGTGACCGGCGTGACCGGCCCGGGTGCGATGGGCACGACGGGCCAGCACGCGCCGATGGGCGGCGCGGTAGGGATGGACGGCTACGGGCCGGCGGGCGGCGCCCACGGGGGCGGCCTGTTCGGCTCGATGTTGGGCTATGACCCGCTGTCCAACTCCGAGTTCGAGCTGAACCGCGAGAGCCGCGGCGGGATCCTGTCGGTGTGGAGCCGGAGCTCGCGGTCGCATTTCAGCGGCATAGAGGACGCCTTGTCGCTCAACGGCGACGTGCGGACGACGATGTTCGGGGCCGACTGGGCACGCGGCCCGCTGACGGTGGGCCTGTCGGTGGCCCGCACCCTCGGAATGGGCGGCTACAGCGGCCCGAGCCGCGGGCAGATGACGACGTCGATGACCGGGTTCTACCCGTGGGTGGGCTACCAGATCAATGACCGGGTATCGGTGTGGGGAACGACCGGCTACGGCACCGGAGCACTGAGCCTGACGCCGGACGGCCAGTCTGCGCTCGAGACGGGCGTGTCGATGATGATGTCGGCGGTGGGGACGCGGGGCGAATTGGTTGGCTCGCGGGCCACCGGCGGGTTCGCGCTGGCGTTCAAGGCCGACACGCTGTGGGTCGGCGCGGCGAGCGACCTGCTCGACGGCCCGACCGGCCGGCTGAACGCCTCCGAAGCGGGGGTGACGCGCGTGCGCACGGCGCTGGAGGGCTCGCGGGGCTTCACCCTCGGCGGCAACCGGCTGTCGCTGACCCCGAGCGTCGAGGTCGGGTTGCGGCGCGACGGTGGCGACGCCGAGACGGGCGCGGGCATGGACGTCGGCGGCGGGCTCGCCTTCACCGACGCGGTCACGGGGCTGTCGCTCGACGTGCGGGTACGGACGCTCGTCGTGCACCAGGCCGAAGGGTTCTCCGACCGCGGGATTGTCGCTGTCGTTCGGGTGGGACCCGACCCCGTCGAGCCCGCTGGGGGTGACCGGGCGGGTGGCCCCGTCGTGGGGCGGTTCGGCGCGCGGCGGGGCCGAGGCGCTGTGGGGCAACCAGATGGCCTACGGCACCGGCTCGCACCAGATGTACGGCGCCGGCGACCGTGTCGATGCGGAGGTCGGCTACGGGCTGCCGGTGGGCGCCCGCTTCGTGGGAACGCCGCGCGTCGGCCTGACGACGTCGCAGTACGGTCGGGACTACCGGTTCGGCTACGGCCCCGGGGTGCTCGAGCAGGGGAAGGTGAACTTCGAGCTGGGCGTCGACGCGCAGCGCCGCGAGAGCGCGACGGCGGGCGGCGCCAGCAACGGGCTCCTGGGCCGGGCCACGCTCGGCTGGTGACACCGCCTCGGTGACGGGCAGACAGTCACGCCTTCACACGATGAGATGACACACCAGAAGCTGCAGGTCCCGCCGTGCCCGCGACGAGCCAGCGGACACGGATGGTCGCTCGCGCCGGAGCGCTCGACGAGAGAGTACGAAGCGGACGTATACCAGGCGTGCGGCCTCGTGCGGATGAACTGGGCAGTGAACGGGGCTCGATCGGGCGTCAACGAATTGCCGTCAGTTGCCCTCACCACGACGTTCCTGGCGCTGTGCGAGCAGCACGGGTCCGAGCAGCTTGCAGTCAGCATCGTTGCCGCGGGACGCAGCACGGGACTGCAGGGGATGCCGCAGAGCAACGACTGGACGGCGTGGAACGCCGACGAGATGCGAGCAGCAGTCGAGCACCTGCGGCGCAAGCTGGGGCGGTGAGACCGGAAAACGCAGTACCCCGCGCTGCCCTGCTTCGATGACCGCCGAGATACGGCTCGCTCGAGGTCCAGGGCGCCCTGAACGCTGAGCTGGCTGCGCACGCTGGGAAACAACCGGACACCAGCGTGCTCAAGGTTCCAGTGTTGACCACTCTGCTCCGACGGATCAGCAACATTGCGGCAGGTATCGAGCTAGCTGCTCTCGAATCCGACGAACTCGCTCTGATCGTTCGCGAAGAGATTTCCCGCCTGGACGCGTCCGCTCCAACGTAGCTGGCGTTCGATTGTAGTGACGCGGCGGGCAAGAGAAAATGGCGAAGCATCGGGTGCGCCCATGCGCACGATAAGATGCGAGAACGCGATGAAGACAGCGGCCTCGAAGACCTACATGGCACACGTCTCAGCCGGCGCGGAGCCGGAAGCCGCCCTGGCGGCAGCCGAGGAGATGGCGAGATCGCCAGCGACGTCCGGATCCTGAAGTGGATGGTCGGCGTGGTCATCGCTGGTGGGGCGCGTTCGGAGCATGGGGCGGCCTGACACACGCGGAGCGCACGTGGAGCGAGGGGCACGCCGGGCTATGGGGCCTCCAGTGCGGCAAGGCGCCGCGGTTGAATCGAGTCTCGAATACTCGATACGATCGTCCGAGGAGCCGCCCTGCTCACGTTGGCGAGCTTGGGTGCATGCTCGGGCGGGCTGCCGCGTGCGTCGATACGCTTGCTGCCAGCCGGCGTGGCCAGCCAGATGACGAGGCCGCCGCCGACAGTTGCATGCGGCACGTGGCAGCTCGCGCGTGTAGCGGCACGCTCGGGAGCTGAAGGTTCATCGCATTGCGAGAGCACATGGGCACGCACCGCGTCGAGACGAAACTGGACGAGACGACCATCAGGGCACTAGACGGCTGGCGGGCCGGGCTCACGCCGTCGCCGTCACGGTCGACGGCCGTGCGGCTGCTGTTGGAGGAACGACTCGGCGGTGGACAGGCGGTGGGGTTGTCTCGCGGGCGCTACCTTGCGGCTGACAGGCTGGGAGCACTGTACGCCTTGGAGCGCTTGCCAGGCTTCGGCCCTGTCAAGTTCCGCGAGATGCACGATGCCGGCGTGGATCCGCAGGTCGCGATCGAGCATCCTGAGCGTCTGCCGTTCCGGGGCCGTACCGGAGACAAGCTCCGCGAGGCAGTCCGTGCGCTAGTGGCTGCCGACGTTGCGGCGGGGCGCTCCTGGGCGATGGAGCAGTTGCAGCGGGCGAGCGACTCTTCCGCCGCGATACTGGTGCATGGCGACCCGCAGTATCCGAGGCGCGTGTACGAGAGCAACAATCCGGTCCCGATTCTGTACGTCCGCGGCGACCCTGCCATCTGGGGCGGCACTGGTTCGGTCGCGGTCGTCGGCTCGCGGAATACTCGCGACCCGTACGCGAGTTACGCTCGGACATTTGCGGCGATTGCGGCCCGGAGGGGCATGGTCGTCGTGTCAGGGTTCGCTGTCGGGGCAGACTCGATCGGGCACGCGGCCGCCCGCGAGGTTGGCGGACGGACGGTGTGCGTGATGCCCTGCGGGTTGGACAAGGTGTTTCCGCCGGAGAACCGCAGGCTGTGGGAGGAGCTGCTCGCGTACGAGGGTGCCGCGTTTGTCAGCGAGTTCGGGTTCGGTCAGCGGGCGTCTTCGCTCAGGCTTCGGAAGCGCAATAAGCTGATCGTGGCCTTCGCGCAAGGCGTTCTGGTCGCCCAGTCGGCGACCGACGGCGGCGCGATGAACGCGTACCGTTTCGGGCGCGATCAGAAGAAGCCGGTCGCCACGTTCAGTGCCGACGGGTCGAGCGACACGACCGGCAACGCGGCGATCGTGGCGGCGGCACGGACTCGCGATGTCAACTTCGAGTTGAAGCCCGACGGAACGGCGTACGAAAAATGGCTCGACGGACTCTCCTCCTGGACCTAGACGGAACGCTCTGGGACAGCCGTCCGTGGTACGCAGAGATCCTGGCACGGGTGTCTGGCGGCTCGGCCGTAGAGCATGAGCACAGGCTCGCGACGGGAACTAGCGTGGTGGGGTTGGCGCACGAGCTCGGGGTGACAAAAACCCGTCTGGCCCGGGATGCGGGTGCCAGCGTGGAGTCCCTGGAACTCTACGGCGACGCGCGGGAGACGCTCGACCGGCTGAGGGAACGTGCAACGCGGATGGCCGTGGTGACCAACCTGCCGGTCTGGCTGGTCCTACCTGTGGCGAGGGCTGTCGGCATCGAGGGTTACTTCGCGGCGATCGTGACGCCGCGCATCGGCGTCCCGGCGAAGCCGCAACCCCACGGGATACGAAAGGCACTGGCGGAAATGGGGCGGGAAACCGACCCCCACACTTGGTTGGTGGGTGATGGGGCCGCGGATGCTGGGGCGGCGGTGAAGGCTGGCGTACGCTTCGCTTGGGCATCGTACGGGTACGAGACCGTACAGCCTTCAGGCGCCGAGACCGTGCTGCAGAGCTTCGAGGATGTGCTTCGCCTATGAAGTTCTTGTACAAGATTCACAGCGGGTACGATGGTTTTAGGCCCGCCGTCATCCCGCAACGGATGCAAGAGGGGCGACTGCGACTCGGATGGCGCCACTACATCGATGCTGTGGAGAAGGGCTGGGAATGCTGGGTCTACTTCCACGGACCGCACCGATTCGAGAACGGCGTCTACGTGAAGGGAATCGTGGATGACGTCGATCTCGACGCCTCGGCAGTCAGCCTCCGGGTACGCGAGCACGGCACGGTTCGGCCAATAACACCCGAGGAGACATCGAAGAGAGTTGCCCAAGTCGTTGCGCCACGCTATCGGCAAGTCTTCGTCTGGCCGGACGAGTGGACCGTCGCACCGAAGTGCGGCTTGGCTGCATGCAAGAGCCGGCAATGCGACGATTGCGACACGTGGGCGGGCCTACCCTTGATCGAGCAGGGCCACGCAACTGCACCGAGGCGCCTGCGGTGGTCGACACACGGAGCCTTGGTTGCGGCGCACTGGATAGTGCCGAGGCGATGTTACGAGACGCGGGTCGCGCAGGGAGTGCGGGAAGCGACCGGCAGATTCGCCGATTTCAAGCTCGGGGAAACGGCCTACGCGTACCCGTTCGCGCGGTCCATTTTCGAGCAGCTGCGGCGGCGCGACCTGCTTGAATTCGACTACATCGCGCCGATTCCGTTGTCGCCGGACAAGGCTCGGAATGGCGAAAAACATAGGACGCGCGCGTTGGCGAAGGAGCTTGGCCGACTGTTGGCGGTGCCAATGCGCGAGATGCTCCAACTGACCGAGAGCATCTCCAAGCGACGAATGCTGTCGTTGGGGCATACCGTTGCAGAATTCGAGCGCGCATACGACCGTGCCCTGCAGGCGAGTGTTCCGGCGGACGCGAGGAGGATCCTGCTGGTGGATGACGTGCTGACTAGGGGCAGCACGGTCGCGCAGGGGCTTAAGTCGATTCGGCGGGAGCAGCCGGCGGTGACTATTGTGGTGGCAACCGCGGGCCAGATGATCTTGAAGGAGGCAGTCGTGGACGACGGGGGGGTCAAGCCATAGACGTGGCGGGGGGGGGGCGCGCGGGTCAAAGCCATAGACGTGGCTGGGCGCGCCCGGCCACGTCGCAGGATTCGGTGAGGTTTCGCCTCAGAGTACGTCGCCGTGTCGCGCAGGAAGTGTACCGGAGTCCAGACGTTGATGCCGGATGCCACATCGGGCCGAGCTTGGCGCCGCCGCGCGTCGATGTCGTCACCGTGGCTGATGCCGTCCGCGAACTTGGCCGCCGAAGCGTGGGGCAGCGCGAGGTGCCGAATAGACGATGCCGAACAGGTTCCGGGATGGCGGCGGTCTAGAGGGGCTCGCGGTCGCCAAGGCTCGTGCGGATCTGAGGAACGGAGACCCCGACAGCGCGTTCGGGTGGCTGATGGCAGTTCCTGCTGAAAAGCGGCCGAAGTCGCTCGAAGCCGAGATTCGGTATTCCCGAGCGAAGCTCGCTGCATCGGGTGGCGAGTGGGGCCGGTGCGAACGCGAGCTCGACGCCGTTCGGCGCCTCGATAGCGATCCCTTCTACGCACAACGGCTGGCGCTCGTGCGGCGACGTGGCACCCTGGTGGATGATTCGATGTGGCGGACGATGCGGGGGAAGATCGATCCTGCGCGGCGTCTACCGTCCGACGTGTTGATGCCAGCGGTGTCGAGCGTGTGGGCGTGCGGCGCGTACCACTCCAGAGGTCACGGGCGCGGACTCCCATGGAGCCGCTTGCTCCGAGAAGCGAAGGATCCACCGCGCGACGAGGTGGAGCGTGGGGCCATCTTGAAGGTGACGAGCGGGTATCTTTGCCGCTACACCCTGGAAATGACGACCGCGTTGGAGGGTGCTGATATCGTCGTCGCAATCCCGCCTGATCCGGAACGGTACGTGCGACGCGGGATGAGCCTGCCGGATCAACTTGCGGCGGCGGTCGAGCAACAACTTGCGCTCGTCCGGCCTGCTGATGCCCTCGTCAAGACCAAAACGGTCGAATTGCGCGGGCTGTCCTGGAGCAAGCGACGGCGGGCCGTTAATGGATCTATGGCGGCGCGCAGGGCCGCGATCGTGAAGGGGCGGTGCGTGCTCTTGGTTGACGATGTTACGACCTCGGGCGCGACTCTCTCGGAGGCGGCGAGGTTGCTGCGGTCGGCCGGCGCATCTGATGTGCAGGCCATTGCGCTGTGCCATACGGAAGGATAGCCGGTCGCAGAGCGGGTAGTCGGCCGGAACGCTGTCTCTCGCATCGTCGGGACGGTGGACGAGGTGGCTGCGGTCGGCCGGGAGCCGGTGCTACTCGGGGTGCCGGTTGCGCTCGGCTTCAAGCACCCGGCTCGCCGCTGGCAGACCGCGGACGGCGTCCACCAGACGGTCGTTCTCGAAATTGGAGTTGACCCGGTTCCGCGGACACCTATCCTCAACCTGAACCAGATCGCGCGGTGGGCGAACACGCACGCCGAGACGGCCGAGGCCGTCGAGGTCATCGCCCACCTGGGCGCCATCGAGCGGGAGATCGCGCGGGTGGCCCGCTTCGGGGACTAGCGGCCGGATGCACGTCAAGTTCATCGCCCGCGGCGCCGGGTCGGCCAGTGCGGCGATCAACTACCTGCTCGGCGAGCGCGACGCGATGGGCCGCGAGCGCGACGGCGTCGAGGTGCTCCGCGGAGACCCCGACATGGTGGCCGCAGTCGCCGACTCGCTGGAGTTCGAGCACAAGTACCGCTCGATCGTGATCGCGTGGGCGCCGGAGGCCCGGCCGACCGACGCGCAGATCAACGCGGTCCTCGACGAGTTCGAGAGGACGGCGTGGGCGGGGCTGGAGCCGGACCGCTACTCGTGGACGGCCGTCCTGCACCGCGAGCACGGCGGCGGCGTCCACGTGCACGTCCTCACGGCCCGGGGCGACCTGGAGACGGGCAAGAGCCTCAACATCGCGCCGCCCGGCTGGCAGAAGACCTTCGACCCGCTGCGCGGCGCCTTCGACCATGAGCACGGCTGGAGCCGGCCGGACGACCCGGGCGAGCTGATCCGGGACTACCTGGTCCAGCGCGTCGAGCACGGCGTCGTGCAGAGCCACGCCGATGTCGTCTCCGCCCTCGAAGACACCGGCTTCGAGGTGCCGCGCCAGGACCGGGACTACGTGACCGCCCGCGATCCGGAAAGCGGGAAGCGCTGGCGGTTGAAGGGGCCGGTCGCGAGCCGGCGGCGCCTTCCCGCTAGCCTGGGTGGTAGCGGCAAGATGAAAAGGGACCCCATGGCCATCTGAAAAGGGACCCCCTGAGCACTCAAGGAATGGCGTTCCTGTGGCGATGAATCGATGGGACGAGACACGTTCGTCTCGTCGACATCGCC
>MKWU01003776.1_pt1 | contig 19176 bp, 14 predicted proteins | sample 809101 | NCBI WGS metagenome assembly MKWU01 (sample SAMN05860141, study PRJNA318959) | sponge metagenome | host: Aplysina aerophoba | place: Slovenia: Piran, Adriatic Sea, Gulf of Piran | collected 2013-05-07
CAGGAAGCGCTTGTGGGACATGGGGAACTCTCGGCGACAAGGCAGGATGCAGATCGTGGCCGGGACCGGCACCGGTGGGCCACCCCTCCATGCTACACCCCACATTGACACCAAGTTAGCCCACTAGACTGACGGCCATGTCTTGCCCCGATGTCCACACGCCCTTGTCGAACACGCGGGCTGGCCAGTCTCGACCGTCGATAGCGGTCCTTGCACTCGACAGCGATGAACCGACGGCAACAACCCTCAACCGACACTCCACATGTACCGGTTCCACTAAATCGCAACCGCGGTCATCAGATCGTTCAGGGCTCCCGCCTCCGGGGAATCCGGGTCTGCTAGCTGCCAGTTTCGAGCCACGTCTTCCAACAGGGCATGGGCGGAATCGGCATCCCCGGCTTCCGCCTTGACGCGGGCCAGCCAAAAGCGGTCCCGCACCGACGACCTGCGCGCAAGCCGTTCCTCCAACGCCCTCATTGCGCGCGGATAATGACCGCCTCGGACCAAGGCTTCGACCAGCGTGTCCTCGAATACTTCGCGCTGGGCATGACTGCCGCCGATGCGGACCAATTGGGGCATTACCGGTTCGAGACAGGTCACGGCCGCAGCGTAGTCTCCTGCGGCAAAGTGGGCGATGCCGTCGACCAGGGGAAGCGTCATGTCCCTGTGGAGTGCTTCCCCTCCCTCCGCCTGACGGGTCAAACGCTGCTTCATGCGCTTGATGCTTGTGGTGTCACCGGTGGCGGCAAAGGCCAGCGCCGCGTGGGCATCCCGGAAGGCCGGGCCGGAGGTGTCGACGGCCACTTCTGCCTGCTCCCGGATTAGTCCCGTGTCCAGGGCGGGTTCGGCACGGCCGTACAACCTCATTCGCCACATGAGCGAGGCACTGTCCGCCAACGTGCCCGGATCCCGCTGTTCCACGGTTGGGCAAATGGCTTCCCTGTACAGTTCAACGGCCTCGTCGTATCGGCCCAGGGCGAGTTCGAACAACGCCTGGTGCCACGACAGGTGGACGTTGAACGGCGAGCGCCGGTCGTAGGATTGAAGCCAGCCGCCCAGGAAATCGCTGCCGGGCTGGGCGTTGCCCTTCTCGAAGTGGGCATGCGCAATGGAATGGGCGGCATGGCCGCTGGTGGGCCGCTGGGCCAGGGAGCGTTCCGCCAGGGCCAGGGCGTCGTCGAACAGTCCGACTTCATGGTGTGCAAACGCGTAGTGGCTCAGGAATGCCCAGTCGTCGCCGTAGCTGGGCTCCAGGGACTTCAGCAGCGGGAAATAGACACTGGGGAAGTCCTTGACGCCGGCTCCGCTGCAGCCGAGGGTGTACAGCCGGTTGACTCCCCGCAGGATCATGACGTCGCGGGGAAACCGGTCAAGGTGGGCGTGCATGGCGGTGCGTGCCCGCGTTCCATGGCCGTGGACGAAGAGCCAAATCGCTTCCACATGGGCTCGTTCGCGGGCGGTGGCCGTGCGGACGAGTTGCCTGGCGCGGTTGACGACCGTCCGGTCCGAGCCGTCGGCAATGCCCATCCGGAGGTATGCCAACGAGGCATGGGGAAGGGCAAAATCCTCGTCGGCGGCAATCGCGTCCTCGAATCTGGCTTCGGAACCGAAACTCTGCTCCAGCAGCAAGTCGAGGCCTTCAACGTAGTGTGCGGCCGCCTCCGACGAAGAGGTGGTCAAGGCCAGGTCGAATCGATCACGGTGTCCTGAATTCATCTTGATGTTCGCCTTGTCGGTTGCAGCCGCGGTGCGATCAGGGTGAGCCGGCGGCTCACATGGGCCTCCATCTCAGGTTGATTCCGGCCCGATTTGCCCGGTACCGAACCGTGATCAACGGGATTGCCGGACATCGGAAGGCACGATAGCACACTGTTGTCGGCCCCTTTTGGCACACAGGCGCCCCCTTGGCTGTCGGTCCTTGGAATCTTGCCGGTTCGCCTGGACCGGAATCCGACAGCCGGGCTAATGGGCCGGGAATTCCATGCGGTACACCCCGCCTTCCAGGTCCAGCAGGTACAGCTCGCCGTCGGCGTCCTCGCCGAAGGAACTGATGTTGTGATCGGTGTCCGCCAGTTCCCGGACTTGCCAATCCGGAGCGGAAGGCGAACCCGCATTGGCCACGGTCCATATGCGGCCGCTGCAGAAGTCGCCCACCACATAGAGTCCGATCATCGCGGGCCAGTCCGAGCCCCGATAGACGTAGCCCCCCGTCACGGAACAGTCCCCGGTCCCGTGGGGAAACTCGGCGACCACCTGCTCCAGCCCCGTCGGATCGCATGTCCGGCCGGGGGGAAAGCAGTGCGCGCCCTCCATCAGTGGCCAGCCGAAGTTCAGGCCTCCGGCCGAACCGGCCGGCACAAAGTGGACATCCTCATACAGGTTCTGGCCCACATCCGCGATCCACAGATCGCCCGTGGCCGGATCGAAGGCGTAGCGCCACGGATTGCGCAGGCCCACCGCCCACACCTCGTCGCGGACTGGTTGCCCCTCCCAGTTTCGATCCACCCACGGATTGTCATCCGGGATGTCGTATCCCCGGCCTCGTTGTCCCAGGACGTCGATGCGCAGCATCTTGCCCAGCAGCGAGTCGGGGTTCTGTCCGTTGCGGAAGCGGTCGTCGGCCGCGCCACCGTCGCCCGTGCCGATCCAGAGCATGTTGTCGGGGCCGAACAGCAGCATGCCGCCGTTGTGGTTGGTGGCCGGCTGGGGAATGGTCAGCAGCTTCTCCTCCGAACCTTCCAGGGCCAGCAGGGAATTGGCCGGAGAGGCGTTGAACCGGGAGACCACGGTCTGATTGCCCTGTGCCGTGTAATTGACATAAAACTCAAGGGTGCGGCTGTAGTCGGGTGGAAAGGCCAGTCCCAGCAACCCTTGCTCGTTGCCGGTGTCCTTGACCCGTACCCGAATGTCCAGGAAGGGATCCGGCAGCAGGACCCCGTCTTCCAAGATCAGGATTCGTCCGGCCTGCTCGACGATGTAGAGCCGATCCGAGCCGTCTCCGGCGTGGGTCAGGAACACCGGCCTGACCAGCGTGGCCACCGGTTCCAGTTCCAGGCGGGGTTCAACCATGACGGCAGGGACCGCCGCGGCCGGGGTGTCGGGAGCTTCGACAGCCGAGGTGTTGGAGACCGGTGTTGGTGTCGCCTGGGGCACCGCCTCCACGGCCGTCCGGTCGGGCTGGTTCGAAGTTTCGGGCGTTGGTGTGTTCCCGGGAACATCGGTGCCGGAGGCACAGGCTGCGACTGCGGCCGCCAGCAGGATGCCCAGCCAGACGGCAATCAGGCGGTTGGGGAGGACCCGGGTGGATTGCGTGGATGTCATTTGCATTTGGGTGGTCTGTGTACGGGCTGTGCGAGCGTAGCAGGCTGGTCGACAGCCGTGTGTACCGGCTTCGGGCATGATAGTTGGCATGGCCGGCGCGGGCCTCGTTGCGGAGTGGTCCGGGGTCCGGCGATGCCTACGGTTGGTGCCTGCTTCCGGCTCTCGTTTCGGGAGGCTGCCCATCCGCGGCGCAGGTGGCCGAATGTCCCTTGATGGCGGCCGCTGGAGTAAAATGCCACTGCCTTGCCATGAATGCGACGGGATTTGGTCGCGGTCGGCTCTGGAGAACCGTGGATTGACTACCCATTTCATAACCGGCGTCACCGGATTTGTCGGCTCCCACTTGACCCATCGCCTGTTGTTGGAGGGCGATCGGGTCATAACCATGGTCCGCGCCTCGAACAACGAGGCGGCGCGGGGCCGTTTGCTGCCCGTGCTGGAGGCGATTGGCTCCGACCGGGAGTTGCCGCTGGACAACCTGCTGGTGTTTGCCGGCGACGTGACCCAGACCACGGACCAACTGGTGGCGGGCCTCAGGGCGGCCACCGACGAACACATCGACATGACGTGGCACTCGGCGGTCACCTTCAAGTTCCGCAAGCGCGATCTGGCCGAGATCGAGGCCATCAACATCCAGGGATCGCGCAACATGATCCTGACCACCCTCGGCCTCAACGGCGAGCGGGAACGGCCCAGGTACATGCATGTCAGCACCGCGTACTCCTCCGGACGCCTTGAGGGCACCGTGCCCGAGCGGGTGGTGGAGTCCACTCCGGACTACCGCGGCCTTTATGAGTGGTCCAAGCACAAGGTTGAGCTGGACATGGCCCGCATCCAGAAGCAGGAGGACTTGGATGTAACCGTGTTGCGGCCGGCCATCATCGTCGGCTGCGAGGACACGCGGTCTGTGAATCACTCCGGGTACTACCAAGTCATCGGCACGATGTACAAGCTCTTCCTGATGCGCCGTCAAAAGCTGGGTGATGCCTGGGACCACAGGGTTCCACTGCGTTTCGAGGCCGACCCGGCCATGCGTCTCAACCTGGTACCCATCGACTACGTCATCGACAGCATGGTGGCCCTGGCAGCCCGCCCCGTGCTCTGCAACCGGGAACTCAAGGTGTTCAATCTGGTCAACGAGGATGCTCCGGTGATGCAGGACATTGTGGACGTGATGGAGGCGTCGCTCGGCATCAGCGGTTTGGAAATGGTGGACGAGGCCGTTTTTGCCAAGAGGCGGATGAATGCAATCGAGAAGGTTTTCTCCCGCGCCATCTCCTTCCAGGCACCGTACATCAAGGAAGACATCCGGTTCGAGACCAAGCGTTTCCGTACCTTGGTCGACAAGGACGAGGTTCCAGTCCCGGTTCTGGATGCGCCGGCCATCAAGCGCCTGAACTACGCCTACTTCGAGTTGATTCGGCCCGAGATCGAGGCTTCGCTGTCCCCGGTCGTCTGATTAACCGCCGACGCCGCGCTTGGCGGCCTCGATGGCAACCAGCCGGCTGCGGCCGGCCTTGATCATGCCTTCCGCGGTCTCCGCGAGCCCGTAGCGTTCCAGGTTGTGGGCGCTGACCCACGCGGCCGCGCGCGCGTCGTCTCCCGGGGTCAGTTCGCCGGCCTGCCAGCGGCACAGGTAGTCGATTACCACATAGTGGTACAGGACGGTTTGGTCCCGGTCGCGGATGATCGGTTCGTAGACCCCGATCTGGTCCAGGATCCGGACCTCGATGGCGGTTTCCTCGCGCAGTTCGCGGCGCAGCGCGTCGTGCAGGTTCTCGCCCAGTTCCACCAATCCGCCGGGCAGCCCCCACTGCTCTTCATGGGGTGGATTGCCGCGCTGGACCAGGAGCACCCGATCCAGCAGGTCGAACACCACCGCACCGACGCCCACCATCGGGAACTGCGGATGTCGCCGGTCGGCCGGCGTCGCCGGCTCGGGCGCGTCGGAAGCGCGAGGCTTCAGTACAGCCACGGCTGTACCAGGTCCATGAATTGCCGCCAGTCCGTCAGTGTCGCGTCGGGGCGGACCCGGCGGGCCAATTGCTTGTTGTCGTATGCCGTCTGACGATCGGTTGTGCCCAGGTCACAGTGCATCGTCATCGTTCCCAAGTCTGCTCCACCGCCGATGTCCTGGCGCAGGCTGTCGCCCACCACGGCCACTTCATAGGGTTGCAGCTGCCATCGGTCCAGTACCGGTGTGAAGATCTCTGGCGAGGGTTTGCGCCACTCCACGCTGGCGCTGCACAGGACCACATCGAACCAAGGGCGGAGTTCCAGGTAGTCCACGATCCGCTGAAACACGCGCTCGCATGGATGGTTGGCCACAATCGCCAGGTTCACGTCCAGTTGTTGCAGGCGGTCCAGGGCGGCCCCAACGCCGTCGTACAGGCGCCAGCTTTGCATCTCGGGTGCATAGAAGAGGTCAACGGACATGGCCAGGACCTGATCGTCCATCTTGCTGGCCGGGTAGCCGCAAAACTGGAGCAGGAAACTCATGGTGTCGTTGGCGATGTGCTCCTCGGCCTCCTCCTCCGACTTCTCCTCGGCAAACCGGCGGGCGCTGATGATCTGCTCCCAGAAATCCGGAAACAGCTCCATCCCGCTCTGTTCCATATAGGCCTGGGCCATGCGCGCGCCCTCGGCCATCAGGTCCTCGTGCGGGCGGTCCAGAAACGCCAGTGTATCGTCGAAGTCGAAGATGATGCCGGCCAGCAGCCGCGGGCCTTGCCCTTCGCGGGCGGCCATCAACTCCTGGAGGGTCGCAATTCCGTCTGCGTCGCCGCGTGCGGATGGGAGCGGGGTCTGAGGCATCGGTGGTGGAAAACAGTTCCCGAGTCTTGAACATGTTCGGAACCACCGGGATTATATCGCCGGACCGAGCCGACCAATGCCGGGTTCCGGACCTATAATCGGGTCCCTGATTGATGTAGTCCCGCACATTCCGCGATTTTGGACCGGAGGAATTGCATGGCCGGCACGGCTCCCCCCCGCTTGCAAATCGGTGAAACGACCTGTCACATCCTATCCGACGGCAAGCATCGGTCGGACGGCGGAGCGTTTTTCGGGGTGGTGCCGCGCATCCTGTGGGAGCGGGTCGTACAGCCGGATGCCCGCAACATGATTCCGGTGGACGTACGCTGTCTGTTGATTGAAACCGGGGACCAGAAAATTCTGGTGGACACGGGTCACGGCGACAAGTTCGACGCCAGGCTGCGCAAGCGATACGGCCTGCCGCCGGAGCGGGATCGCCTGATCGCGGATCTGGCCCGCGCCGGGTTTGTGCCGGAGGACGTCACCACGGTTCTCATGACCCACCTGCACGCCGATCACGCGGGCGGCATGACCCGATGGCGGGATCAGGTCGAAGGCGGTCCCGTCGAGCCGGTCTTTCCCAACGCCGCGTACGTTGTCCAGGGCCGGGAATACGATGCCGCCACCCACCCCAACGAGCGGACCGTGGCCACCTACTATCCCGACAACTGGCAGGTGCTGACCGGCACCGGCCAGCTGCGCATGGTCATGGGGGGCCACGACTTCGGCCCCCAGGTGCGCACCGAGACCGCAGCTGGACACACGGAGTCGCTGCAGGTCGTGTGGGTCGAGTCCGACGGCGAAAGTCTGCTGTTCCTGGGGGATGCCGCCAACTTTGCAGTGCATCTGGAACGACTGCCCTGGGTACCCGCCTTCGACGAGATGCCGCTTCTCAGCATGGAGGCCAAAAAGCTGCTGCGTACGCAAATCCTGGAGAAAAACCCGCTGCTGGTCTTTCAGCACGATCCCCGGGTCGTGACCGGCCGCCTGGTCCAGTCCGCAGACGAACGGTTCACGGTTGTCGAGGAGATTGTCGAGGAACCCGCCTGGGATCGGGGCCGCGACGCGGCCGTCTAAGCCGCAGACAGCGTGACTTCGCCGGCCAGCAGCTTGTGGAGGCGACCGGCGGCATCCCGGACTAGGAGGGAACCGTCGTCGTCCGTTCCTTCCGCGATGCCCACCAGTGGCTGGTCCGATGTACCCGGCATCCTGGCGCTGATTCGGTGACCCAGCGTGCGCAGGCGCGGCTCCCAGATTCGTTTCTGCGCCCCCTCGGCTCGTTCCCCGTGGAGGCGGACAGACAACTTGCGGCACAGGGATACCGCAAGGCGACGTCGGCTGACCATGCGGCCGGCCACGATGCGCAGGGATGTGGGCGGCACGCGGGATTCCGGCGTCGGCGGCAACCGGGCAGGGGCGTGGTTGACGTTGATACCGATGCCCAGGACGGCATAGGGGGAACCTTGTGGATCCCGGCCCGCCTCCAGCAGCAGGCCTGCCACCTTGCGTGGACGCGAACCCGGGGGCGCATGCACCACGTCGTTGGGCCAGTCCAGGGCCAGGTCGTCCAGTCCCGGAAGGGTTTCTTCGGCGGCCTCAAGGACCGCCAGGCCTGCCAGCAGGGGGATGCCATCGCCTACGCCGTTCCACAACCGATCTCTCAACAGGATGCTCACGGCAATGGAGCAGCCGCCGACATCCACCCATCTGCGCTGGTGGCGGCCCCTTCCTTCCGTCTGGACTTCGGCAAACACCAACGTACCGCCGGGATGGGTCCATGCCAGCGAGTGGACCACATCCATGGTGGAGCGGCAGCGTCGGTAGGTGTAGACGGTGTGCCCGATTGCTTGATTCTCGAGGCTGGCTTCGACGAAGCTGTAGTTCATGGCCCAGACATTCGCATGCCATTGAAGGTGTGAAGGCTCAAATTATTGAACGTGTTGAAGTAACCCCGTCGCCGGATGGATCCGTTCGCGGCACCTGTCGGGGTGAAGGCGGCGTGGAATTCGACGACGCGCGGACCGTGCCCGGACAGAGCGTTGGAGTAGACTCGCATGGTGGCCGCGCCCACAATCTCCGATAGTCTCGCCCTTTGATTTCCCTGCCTCCGCATCCATGAACGCTGTCCATATCCGGGAGTTCGGCCTCGATACCGACTCCTACCTGTACGGAGAGAGTGTGCCCGACCCCGTCTGCGGTCCCGACGAGGTCGTGGTCAGGGTCCGCTACGGAGCCCTGAATCGCCTGGACGACTGGGTTCGGATCGGCTGGCCCGGCATCGGCCTGACACTGCCGCACATACCCGGAAGCGATTTCTGCGGGGAGATTGTCGAGGTGGGTTCCCAAGTTGCCGGCTGGCGGTCCGGCCAGTGGGTAACGGCCAACAACGGCATCTGGTGCGGTCGCTGTGTGCACTGTCACGAGGGGCGCCACAATCTCTGCGATGCGTTCGGCATCCTGGGCGAGAGTGTCCCCGGTGTCATGGCCGAGTACGCGGCCGTGCCGGCGCGCAACCTGATCGAAATCCCCGCCGGCTTTGATTTGCAGGCGGCTGCGGCGGCGTCGCTGACCTATCTGACGGCCTGGCACAGCCTGATTGAAGTGGGCCGGCTACAGCCGGGTGAACAGGTACTGGTGGTCGGGGCCGGGGGCGGCGTCAATGTTGCCGCCCAGCAGATTGCCCGGTTCCGCGGTGCCCGCGTGCTGGTGCTGGCCAGTTCCGCCGCCAAGGCTGCCCGGGCGTTGGCGGAAGGTGCGGATTGGAGCTTGGACATCAGCAGGGAGCCGCGCTGGACGCGTGCGGTGCGCGCGGCATCCGGCCAGGGCGGCGTGGACATGGTGGTGGACAACGTGGGTTCCGCGACCTTTGCGTCGTCCCTGGGCGCGCTGGTCAAGGGAGGGCGCATTGTGACGGTGGGCGGAACCAGCGGCTATGACGCACAGATTCCCGTCAACCGGTTGTTCATGAACCACCTTTCGTTGCGCGGCAGCACGATGGGTACCCAGGCCGACTACGAACGCGTGATGCGCCTGGTTTTCGAAGGCAGGCTGAACCCGGTGGTCGACCGGGTGTTCGGAGCCCGCGGCTACGGCGCGGCCGTCCGGCATCTGTGCTCCGGAACCGGCTACGGCAAGGTTCTCGTGGACCTGCACGACTGGCGGGAGCGGACCGATGGCTGACATCTATGCCGAGGCGGCCCAGGCGCTGTCGTCCCGCGTTGAGCAACTGAGGGCGGACGCGCTGGCGGGCGGCGGCGAGGAAAGGGTTGCACGCCACAAGGCGCGCGGCAAGTACACGGCCCGGGAACGGCTGGAAATGTTCCTCGACCGCGCATCTTTCCGCGAGACGGGTCGCTTTGTCATGGACGACGCACCGCCGAAAGGGCTGGCGGATACGCGCATTCCCGGGGATGGCGTCATTACGGGCTATGGAACCGTGGACGGGCGCCTGGTCTATGTCTACGCCCAGGACTTCACGGTCATGGGCGGCACTGTCAGCCATCGGCATGCGGCCAAGATCTGCCGCATTCTGGAGCAGGCCATGGAGAACGGCGCGCCCGTGGTCGGCTTTGTCGAGTCGGGCGGCGCCCGAATTCAGGAAGGGGTCAAGTCGCTTGCCGGCTATGCCGAGATCTTCCGGCGCAACACGCTGGCCTCCGGTGTGGTGCCCCAACTGTCCATCATCATGGGAGCCTGCGCCGGCGGTGCGGTCTACAGTCCGGCCCTGACGGATTTCATCTTCATGGTCGAGCAGTCCAGTCAGATGTTCGTGACCGGTCCCGACGTACTGCGCGCGGTGACGCAGGAGGAAGTCACGCTTGAGGAACTGGGCGGCGCCGCCGTGCACACCGGCCGTTCCGGCGTGGCCCACTTCTCAGCTGCCAGTGAAGAGGATGCGCTGTTTCTGGTCCGGCAGCTGCTGGGCTATCTGCCGGACAACAACCTGAGCGACCCCGTCAACCTGCCCAGCAAGGACGACCCGTTGCGTCAGGACACGGCCTTGGACTCCCTGGTGCCGGACAATCCCAACCGGGGTTACGACATGCTGGAGGTCATCGAGCGTGTCGTCGACGGCGGCCAGTTCATGCAGGTGCACGAGAACTGGGCCGGCAACATCCTGACCGGGTTCGCCCGACTGCACGGCCGCGCGGTCGGCATCGTGGCGCAGCAGCCCCAGGTCCTGGCCGGTGTCCTGGATGTCAACTCCAGCCAGAAGGGCGCCCGTTTCGTGCGGTTTTGCGACGCGTTCAACATTCCCCTGGTCGTGTTCGAGGATGTGCCCGGTTTTCTGCCGGGGGTCGGACAGGAGCACGAGGGGGTAATCCGCCACGGGGCCAAGCTGCTGTATGCCTTTTGCGAGGCCACGGTACCCAAGGTGACGGTGATCGTGCGCAAAGCCTACGGGGGAGCCTATTGCGTGATGAATCCCCGCCAGACCGGTGCCGACCTGGTGCTGGCCTGGCCCACCGCGGAAATCGCGGTCATGGGAGCCGAAGGCGCCGTCAATGTCATTTACCGGCGCGAGATACAGGCGGCTGCCGATCCGGTGCAGCGCAAGGCGGAATTGGTGGAGGAGTACCGCGATCGCTTCACCAATCCGTTCATCGCCGCCGAAAGTGGATACCTGGACGACATCATCGAGCCCCATGAAACGCGGCCCAGGCTCATCAATGCGCTGGAGATGCTGCAGAACAAACAGGCCCAGTTGCCGCCCAAGAAACACGGCAACATCCCCCTTTGACCTGTCGGTTCGGGATCACTCGGCCGCGTCCGCCAAGCATGCGTTGAACGATGTTTCGCAAGGTTCTGATTGCCAACCGCGGCGAAGTGGCGGTCCGGGTCATCCGTTCCTGCCAGGAACGCGGTATCCGTACGGTGGCCATCTATTCGGACGCGGACCGGGCCGCCCTGCATGTCCGTTATGCCGACGAGGCCTACCGCGTGGGCGGGCCGGTCAGTGCGGACAGCTATCTGCGCATGGACCGCATCGTGGACGTGGCGCGGCGGGCCGGCGTGGATGCCGTGCATCCGGGCTACGGCTTCCTGGCGGAAAACCCCGAGTTTGCCCATGCAGTGGCCGATGCCGGCATGGTGTTTGTCGGACCTTCCCCCGATGCCATTGCCACCATGGGCGACAAGGTGGCGGCGCGTACGGCGATTCAGGCCTTCGACGTTCCGATCCTGCCGGGTACGCCGGGCGGCTTGGACGACGCGGAACTGCGCGCCCGCGCCGACGGGATTGGGTTCCCGCTCATGATCAAGGCCTCGGCCGGCGGCGGGGGCAAGGGCATGCGCATCGTGGACCGCGGGGAGGGGTTTGATGCCGCCTTGGCCACCGCCCGGCGGGAGTCGGCGGCTAGTTTCGGCAACGACAACGTCTATCTGGAGAAGTATGTGGCGAACTCGCGCCACATCGAGATCCAGATCCTGGCGGACCGGTTCGGCAACACGATCCACCTGGGGGAGCGCGAGTGCAGCATCCAGCGTCGGCACCAAAAACTGATTGAGGAAGCGCCCAGCGTGGTCAGCAGTCCCGAGTTGCGGGACGCCATGGGGCGGGCCGCCATCCAAGCCGCGGAATCGGTCGGCTACCGCAATGCCGGCACCGTGGAGTTCCTGTTCGACGGCGCGAGTGGCGAGTTCCACTTCCTGGAGATGAACACCCGTCTGCAGGTGGAACACCCGGTGACGGAACTGGTGACCGGGGTCGACATCGTACGGGAGCAGTTTGCCATTGCCGACGGCCGCCACCTGCGCCATCGCCAGGCCGACATCCAACCCAGCGGGTGGGCCATCGAGTGCCGCATCACGGCCGAGGATCCCTTCCGCAATTTCCTGCCCAACAGCGGGGTTGTGAGCTTTGTGCAGGAGCCTACGGGGCCCGGCGTGCGCGTCGAGAGCAGCCTCTACCGCGGCTGTCCCGTCGATCTCTACTACGACCCCATGGTCGCCAAGCTCGTCGTGTGGGGCGAAACCCGGGCCGAGGCCATCATGCGCATGCGGCGGGCCCTGAGCGAATACCGCATCGCCGGCATCAAGACGTCGATTCCCTTCCACCTTTCGGTCATGAAGAGCACCGAATTCATGATGGGACACTTCGACACCGGCTTCATTGATCGGCGCCAGCTGCAGGATGACGCGGAGGAGCGGCAGCAGAATGCCCGCGTGGCGGCGGTCACGGCCGCCATGGTGATCCACGCCGAACAGAGGCAGGCGGTGCACATGCGGTCCCGCGGGGACGACCAAAGCCGCCGCGACCGGTGGCGGCGTACCGGTCGCATGCGCGCAACGCGGGCCCTCTCGTGAGGTACTTCGTTCAGGTCGACGGCGAGTCCTGGGTGGTGGACATTGAGGAGGATGCCGTCCTGGTCAATGGCGAGCCGGTGTCCCTCGACCTGACCCAGAGCGGCATTCCCGAACTGTACAGCGTGCTGCTGGACGGCGCCAGCCACGAGGTGCTGGTGAGCAGCGACGTGTCGGGTTGCGACGTCACTGTGGGCGGCCAGGTCCTGCGCGCCGAGGTTCAGGACGAGCCGACCAGAATCCTCATGAAGGGCCGCGGTCCCGTCGCAGCCGCGGGCGGGGCGCCGCCGGGCACCCCTCAGGAGGGGGCGGGGCCCGGCGGAGGCTGCGGGCGGCGCCCTGCCGGTCCCGGCGCCGATTTCCGGCCTGGTCGTGTCGGTGGCCGTCGCGGACGGCGACACCGTCGAGGCCGGCCAGATCCTGGTCGTGCTTGAGGCGATGAAGATGGAGAACGACATCACCGCACCACGGGCCGGCGTGGTGGGCCAGGTCGCGGTGGCCGACGGAGACCGCGTCGAGATCAACCACGTGATGCTGGTGCTCCTGGAGGAGGAGGCCGCCGCCGGGTAGCCGTGCCTGCCGGTCGTTCCGGCCCGGATCCCGGCGGGTATAATTGGCTTTCTGTTCCCGGTTCCGAGCCCAAGCAGGGCCGCCCGCGGCGGCCAGGAGGAATTTTAGCGATGGAAACGCGCCTGTCCCAGGCCCAACTGGACGAGTTCGGTGAGCAGGGCTTTCTGGTTCTGCCTGCCGTGTTCGACGACGACGAAGTCGGCCGGATGCGTGCCGAAGCCGACTACATCCTCGAACTGATCATCAACTCCTCCATCCACAACGGACGACGCAGCCGGCGGCTGGACATCCGGCGGCGCGACGGCAACTGGACGGTGCGCAAGATCCAGCCGATCAACGATTTGTCGGCGTACCTGTCCACCGTGTCCGAGGATCCGCGCCTGCTCGATCCCATGCGGCAGCTCATGGGCGACGAACCCATCCTGATGGAGGAGAAGCTCAACTACAAGCAGCCGCTGCCCGCGCCGCCGCCGAACATGACGGCCCGCGAGGCCGACGATCGCTTCCCGGTGCACAGCGACTGGGCCTACTACCGGGCCCAGAACTATCCGCAGGACATCCTGTCCTCGGCCATCACGATGGATGCGTGCACGGCCGACAGCGGCCCGATCCGGGTGTGGCCCGGCACCCACAAGGAGCACCTGGAGCACTATCAGATGGACAACGGCCTGCAGGTCCGGCCCGAGTTGGTGGACTTCAACGGCGGCCAGGATGTCCTGGCCCCGGCCGGTTCCGTGCTCCTGTTCCATGCGCTGCTCGTTCACAACTCGGTGGCGAACGTCTCCGGTCGGCCGCGGCGCCTCATGATCTACAGCCACTTCCCGGAACGGGCCGGCATTGCCCACGACATCCGCAACGGTCCCACGCGCCTGCGGGAGTCCCCCTGGGAGCACCAATACCTCAGGCTGCGGGTGGCCGGACAGGCCGCGGCGCCCTTTGCGGCCCCGTAGGGTTGGCGCCCCCGGCGCCTGCCCTGCGCGAATCACCACGATCCGGATTTGACAGTCCGGTGGGGGTCTGGTATCGTTCTCTTCCTGCCCTTTGCGAACGCGGCCCGGGGCCGCGGGGAGGCTCGGCAGATTAACAGCTGAAGAGTGGTAAGACGGATGTGAATGGAAAACCATTCCTGTCAATCACTATGAATTGGACAGGACAACTCTTCTACGGAGAGTTTGATCCTGGCTCAGGATGAACGCTGGCGGCGTGCTTTATGCATGCAAGTCGAACGAGAAGGGAAGGACTTCGGTCCGACCTGGAGAGTGGCGAACGGGTGAGTAACACGTGAGTAACCTGCCCCGAGGTGGGGGACAACCGTGGGAAACCACGGCTAATACCCCGTAGTCCTGTGCGTTTTGGAAGCGTACAGGTATAGCTCAGGCGCCTTGGGAGGGACTCGCGGTCGATTAGCTAGTTGGTGGGGTAACGGCCTACCAAGGCGACGATCGATAGCTGGTCTGAGAGGACGATCAGCCACACTGGGACTGAGATACGGCCCAGACTCCTACGGGGGGCAGCAGCAAGGAATATTGGACAATGGGCGCAAGCCTGATCCAGCAACGCCGCGTGGAGGAAGAAGGCTTCGGTTGTAAACTCCTTTTGTGAGGGATGAGACAAGGACAGTACCTCACGAATAAGTCACGGCTAACTAGGTGCCAGCAGCCGCGGTAACACCTAGGTGACAAGCGTTATCCGGATTTACTGGGCGTAAAGGGCTCGCAGACGGCAGCTCAAGTCCGGCGTGAAATCTCCTGGCTTAACCAGGAGGGGTCGTCGGAAACTGTGCTGCTAGAGGCAGTGAGAGGGGTGCGGAATTCTCGGTGGAGTGGTGGAATACGTAGATATCGAGAGGAACACCAGTGGCGAAAGCGGCACCCTGGCACTGACCTGACGTTCATGAGCGAAAGCGTGGGGAGCGAACGGGATTAGATACCCCGGTAGTCCACGCTGTAAACGATGAGTACTAGGTGTAGGCTACAACCGTGGTCTGTGCCGAAGCTAACGCGATAAGTACTCCGCCTGGGGACTACGGCCGCAAGGCTAAAACTCAAAGGAATTGACGGGGACCCGCACAAGCAGCGGAGCGTGTTGTTTAATTCGATGTAACGCGAAGAACCTTACCTGGGTTTGACATGTGCGTAGTAGTGAAGCGAAAGCCGAACGACCCTTCGGGGAGCGTACACAGGTGTTGCATGGCTGTCGTCAGCTCGTGTCGTGAGATGTTGGCTTAAGTCCCGCAACGAGCGCAACCCTCGTCGTTAGTTACAAGTGTCTAGCGAGACTGCCGGTTATACACCGGAGGAAGGTGAGGACGATGTCAAGTCAGCATGACCCTTATATCCAGGGCTACTAACACGCTACAATGGGCCGTACAATGGGCAGCCAAAGAGCGATCTGGAGCAAATCCCAACAAAACGGTTCGTAGTTCGGATTGGAGGCTGCAACTCGCCTCCATGAAGTCGGAGTTGCTAGTAAACGCAGGTCAGCCATACTGCGTTGAATACCGTTCCCGGGTCTTGTACACACCGCCCGTCAAGTCATGGAAGTTGGTAACACCTGAAGCCGGTGACCTAACCGCAAGGAGGGAGCTGTCGAGGGTGGGATCGATGACTGGGACTAAGTCGTAACAAGGTAGCCGTACCGGAAGGTGTGGCTGGATCACCTCCTTTCGGATCGACAGGGTCGGCCGGCGCCGCGGATGCGGTGGCCCCCGCCCCCGAATCCAACTCGTAACGTAAACCCAAGTCCGTCTTGCCACTCTTCAGAGGTTGTCTGCCTCTGGAAGGGTCTGTAGCTCAGCCGGTTAGAGCACAGTGCTGATAACGCTGGGGTCAGTGGTTCGAGTCCACTCAGACCCACGGCGGCATCGCCACTGGGCAAGCCGCGGGAGCAAGTCCCGGCAGATTAACAACTGATCAGGATATGAGCATCTGACGAATAGTGATAGATGAAACCGAAAAGAAAGAAAAGAAAGATTAAGCTACTAAGAGCATACGGGGGATGCCTGGGGCATCAGAAGCCGATGAAGGACGTGTAGCACTGCGATAAGCTGCGGGTAGGCGTGCTAGGCCTGTAATCCGCAGATCTCCGAATGGGGAAACCCGCACCGATGAAAGCCGGTGCCGCCTGCGCTGAACACATAGGCGCAGAGCAGGGAACCCGGGGAACTGAAACATCTAAGTACCCGGAGGAAAAGAGATTATTCCGTTAGTAGTGGCGAACGAACGCGGAGGAGCCCAAACCGGTGGCGCTTCGGTGCCGCCGGGGTTGTAGGACCTGGCATTGTGGAGCCGATAGGTAGTGGAACCGCACTGGAAAGGCGGACCAGAGAGGGTGAAAGTCCCGTACACGAAACCGAACCCGGTTCCGGCCAGGCACCTGAGTAACGCGGGACACGTGCAATCCTGCGTGAATCCGGGAAGACCACTTTCCAAGGCTAAATACTTCTGATGACCGATAGCGCACAAGTACCGTGAGGGAAAGGTGAAAAGTACCCCTAATGGGGAGTGAAATAGTACCTGAAACCGTATGCTTACAATCAGTCAGAGCCCGATACCGCCCGTAGCGCAAGTGAAAGGTGGTCGGGTGATGGCGTGCCTTTTGGAGAATGAGCCAACGAGTTAATTTCTGTAGCGAGGTTAAGGCAGTCACAGCCGGAGCCGGAGCGAAAGCGAGTCTTAACAGGGCGCCACAGTTGCAGGGATTAGACCCGAAACCAGGTGAGCTATCCATGGCCAGGTTGAAGCGGGAGTAATGTCTCGTGGAGGACCGAACCGTTGTATGTTGCAAAATGCTCGGATGAGCTGTGGATAGGGGTGAAATGCCAAACGAACCTGGAGATAGCTGGTTCTCGCCGAAATAGTTTTAGGACTAGCGTCGTACTTTTCGTGTACCGGGGGTAGAGCACTGGATGAGGTAGGGGGCAGATCGCCTACCGAACTCAACCAAACTCCGAATACCGGTACTCGAGGACGGCAGTTGGACTGCGGGAGATGAGTTTCGTAGTCGAAAGGGAAACAGCCCAGACCGTCGGTTAAGGTCCTCAAGTGACAGCTAAGTGGGAAAGGATGTGAAGTTACCGAGACAGCCAGGAGGTTGGCTTAGAGGCAGCCACCCTTGAAAGAGTGCGTAACAGCTCACTGGTCAAGTGACTTCGCGCCGAAAATGTAACGGGGCTAAGCTGTCCACCGAAACCACGGATCCGCAAGGATGGTAGGCGAGCGTTCTGTCAGCACCGAAGCGTTACCGCAAGGAGGCGTGGAGCGGACAGAAGTGAGAATGTTGGCACGAGTAGCAGAAATCGCGTGAGAACCGCGATCCCCGGATGTCCAAGGTTTCCGACGGAAGGTCAGTCCGCGTCGGGTTAGTCGGTCCTAAGGCGAGGCCGAAGGGCGTAGTCGATGGACAACAGGTTAATATTCCTGTACCGCGTAAGGTTTGTTTGAGCAATGGGGGGACGCAGAAAGGTAGATCGGACAGCTGCTGGAACAGCTGCTCCAAGCCTGTAGGCGTTGATGCGGGGGTTAAAAGACCCGCGGAGCTGAGAGGTGACGGCGAGCCCGTAACGGGCAAAGCGATTGATCCTTGGCTGCCAAGAAAATCCTCTAGTGAGACCTGCGCGACCGTACCGCAAACCGACACAGGTGGACAGGTAGAGAATACCAAGGGGAACGGGATAACCTTCGTTAAGGAACTCGGCAAAATGATTCCGTAACTTCGGGAGAAGGAATGCCTCGGTAAGGTGATCGGGCCTCGCGCTCGTGAGCTTGAAGAGGCCGCAGAGAATCGGCCCTGTCGACTGTTTACCAAAAACACAGGTCTGTGCGAAGTCGTAAGACGATGTATACAGGCTGACGCCTGCCCAGTGCCGGAAGGTTAAGGGGAGGGGTGAGAGCCCTGAACTGAAGCCCCGGTGAACGGCGGCCATAACTATAATGGTCCTAAGGTAGCGAAATTCCTTGTCGGGTAAGTTCCGACCCGCACGAAAGGCGTAACGAATGGGGCACTGTCTCAACGGAGGACCCGGTGAAACTGAACTAGGAGTGAAGATGCTCCTTTCCCGCAGCAGGACAAAAAGACCCCGTGGAGCTTTACTACAGCTTGACATTGGGTTAGGGCTTAGTCTGTGTAGGATAGGTGGGAGACTGTGAACCTGGTTCGTCAGGATCGGGGGAGTCGACAGTGAAATACCACCCTGGCTATGTCTTGGCTCTAACCTTGACCGTTATCCGGTTAGGGAACAGTGTCTGGTGGGTAGTTTGACTGGGGCGGTCGCCTCCCAAAGAGTAACGGAGGCGCGCAAAGGTTCCCTCAGGCTGAATGGAAACCAGTCGAAGAGTGCAAACGCATAAGGGAGCTTGACTGTGAGACCTACAAGTCGAACAGAGACGAAAGTCGGCGTTAGTGAGCTTTCGGTTCCAAGTGGAAGGGCCGGAACTTAACGGATAAAAGCTACCCCGGGGATAACAGGCTAGTCTCCCCCAATAGTTCACATAGACGGGGAGGTTCGGCACCTCGATGTCGGCTCGTCACATCCTGGGGCAGAAGCATGTCCCAAGGGTTGGGTCGTCCACCCATTAAAGTGGCACGCGAGCTGGGTTCAGACCGTTGTGAAACAGGTCGGTCTCTATCCGCTGTGGGCGTAAGGGAATTGAGGAGAGCTGCCCCTAGTACGAGAGGACCGGGGTGGACGGACCAATGGTGTTCCAGTTGTCGTGCCAACGGCATGGCTGGGTAGCTACGTCCGGGATGGATAACCGCTGAAAGCATCTAAGTGGGAAGCCAGCTCCAAGATGAGTTCCCTCGCTAGGGTCAAACCTAGGTAAGTGCGCTGGAAGACGACCAGTTTGATAGGCAGGGTGTGTAAGGGCAGAGATGTCTTCAGCTTACCTGTACTAACGCACGAGGGCTTAATCGTTTTTTGTTTCGTCTGGCACTCGGACGATGCTCATATCCTGATCAGTTGCCGTTCTGCCCCGGGCTGGAATGCCAGGGAGAGCATATCGAGCGTTTTGTTGGTGACTAGAGCGGCGGGGGTACACCCGGTACCATCTCGAACCCGGTAGTTAAGCCCGCCAGCGCCGATGGTAGTGCATGGGTGACTGTGTGCAAGAGTAGGCCGTTGCCAACAAAACCCTCGATATGTCCCGGCCTCCGCCCTCCCCACGCCAT
>MKWU01003777.1_pt1 | contig 19172 bp, 24 predicted proteins | sample 809101 | NCBI WGS metagenome assembly MKWU01 (sample SAMN05860141, study PRJNA318959) | sponge metagenome | host: Aplysina aerophoba | place: Slovenia: Piran, Adriatic Sea, Gulf of Piran | collected 2013-05-07
CGACGAGATCACTACCGCAGACGTGATGGCGGTGCTCATCCCGCACTGGCATACAAAGACCGAGACCATGCGCCGCGTGCGCCAGCGCATCGGGGCGGTGATGAAGTGGGCCGTGGCGCAGGGCCATCGACACGACAACCCCGCGGGCGACGCCATTGCCGCCGCGCTGCCCAAGGGCGGCAGCGTTCGTCAGCATCAGCGCGCCTTGCCCTTCCGCCACGTCGGTGGCGCACTCGCCAAGGTAAGGACATCGGATGCGTACCGTCCTGCGGTGCTCGCTTTCGAGTTTCTGGTGCTGACGGCGTGCCGTTCCGGCGAGGTCCGGTTTGCGACATGGGACGAGATCGATTTCGCATCGGCGACGTGGACGATACCGGCGCAGCGGATGAAGGCGAGGCGCGAGCATCGTGTTCCGTTGTCTGCGCGAGCGCTGGAGATACTTCGCGAGGCGCGTGACTTGGCAGACGGCTCGGGTCTGATCTTTCCGTCTCAGCGCGCCCGCGCGATTCATGGTGGCACGGTCTCCAAGCTCATCCGGGAGCTGGGGATCGATGCGGTGCCGCACGGATTCCGGTCGTCCTTCCGGGACTGGGCGGCGGAGTGTACGGATGTGCCTCGCGAGGTTTGCGAGCTCGCCCTGGCGCATGTGAATTCTGACCGGGTGGAAGCCGCCTACCGGCGGACCGACCTCTTTGACCGGAGGCGGGCGCTTATGGAGCAATGGTCGGAATTCGTCCTCGAGTGAACGGCTAAGGAGCGACAATTGTCCTCCCGCCCGGGCAGACGTCAATCACGCTACAGGGTCGCGGGCGTGTCGACTCCGGCGGTCGCGGCTGCTGCGGCGAGCGCACGGTCCAACGTGGCCAGCGGAAGCCTCATGCGCAGCGCGAGTTCGAGATAGGTGGCATCGTAGACGGACAGGTCGTAGCGGTCGGCAAGAGCGAGCGCCGAGCCCCAAACTCGCGACAACGACACCGCTTCGACCTCGATCGGCAGAGCCTCCAGACTGGCGCAGATGCGCGGCCATTCGTCGGCTTCGACGCGGCCTCGCCGCGCTGCGGCGAGCAGCACGCTGCCGACCTCGACCGGCCATAGCGACGGGACGAAGGCGCGGTCGTCGATGAGCGAATCGCGCAACCGGCCGGTTGCTTCGGAAGCCTCGTCGGGGAAGACCCAGGCCATGGCCACCGAGCAATCGAGGACGAACGGCATCAGTACCTGCGCGCTTCCTCGACAATCTCGCGTACCGAGAGCCCATCGAGGCTGTGCGTCCTCTGGAACTCCTTCAGAACGTTGATCGCAGACCGCACCTTGCCTGGGTCACGCGGCCTGAACGGCACCAACTCCGCCACAGGCCGGCTGTGCCTGGTGATGACGAATCTCTCACCCGCCTCCACGCGCTGAAGCAATTGCGGCAAACGGGTCTTGGCTTCGAAAGCGCCGATCTCCGACACGAGCTTGACCTCCGTGGGTACCGCCTCGAATAAACCAGTTGCAGTCTGGTCTGAACGCCCCACTCGGTCAAGCGCACCCAGCGGGGACGGGACGTAGGCATGCACTACTGGCCAAAACAGCAAGCGATAGCCGATGCAGACTCCAGTGCCGCATGGCACGTCCGCATTGGTCGAGCTTGCCGGTTCCGGCTGTCCACGAGTTCGCCGTCAAGTCACGGGTTCATGACACCTGAGGAGGCAGCGGGCGCGGCTGCCGTTTCGCGACGCGGACCTCGATCACCGTCACCGGCTCGTTTGCGCGCTCGGGCCGCGCCTCGCGCCAGCGCGCAACCGCCCTCGCGATCGTGCGTTCGCCATCGCCGCGCAGCCCCTCCTCGCGCAAAACGGCCCGTTTGTTTCCTGCGGTCTCAACCACGACTTCGCGCCAGCACCGCAACCGCATGCGAAGCGGCGGCGCGCTATGCGGCCCGGTCTGCTCGCGTGAACTGATCCACTCGACGTAGCGGTAGCGCGTCCACGCGTCGACGCCCCGCCACCGTGCCACTTGCTCGTGGCGCACGATCCACGATCTGCTGCCGGCGGTCTCCACCTGGCGCACCGCGTCTAACAGCGGGAGCCGGCGTTCGGCCCAAGTGGCCTCTCCAATCCAGGCAAACATCATTGGGAAGCGCCCCGTGCCGATGGCTGCTGCCACGCGGGGGTCCGCATAGTCGTGCTGCCCGCGGATCCAGATCCCGTTCTCGCCGTGTCCTTCGGGCACCGGATGGTCGTGCCCGTCGAGCCCCGGTTCGATACGACCGATGAACACCTCCCCTATCGTTCCTGTGTCGTCGTCATGGATCAACTCCCTGGGGTCGTCGAGAATCTCATCGAGCTCGTCCATCCCGCCGGCTATCCGGTATGCGGTCCCCTTGGACTTGAAAGTAGGCACCCCCGTGTCGTGGGGGCGTTGACGCGAAAGGAACTGTGAGGACTTGCAGCGCAGACTGAATTCCACCACGCTGCTGGTGCTTCGGCAACGTGTCCAAGGTCGTCTCACTCAGTGGTGTGACAACGGTCACCCGTTCAAGAGTATGACCCGGGTCGCGACCGGCGTTTGACATTGATGGCAGGGGCAATCTGCCCCGGACCTCGTATAAGAGACTGACTCTTTGCCGAGCGATTCCTGCTGCCGAAGTAGTTCTGGCCGGTGTGCTCGCGTCGGGTCTGAGAAGGCTTGGCGATGGGCCCGGAGAAGAAGACAGCGCGTGCCGCCTAGAGAATTTCGCTTTGGCGGGCGGGTGCGTCTGACCTGATCGTCGAAATTGCCTTGGCTTCGCCGGCTGGCAAGTCACCCGATGGCCTTTTGATCTTGCCGCAATGCACATGAAATCAGCATCTTGCATCCTGTGGGCGAACGCACTGGCTTGTTCCATAAGAGAGAGAGTGCCCTGGAAGGTCACCAGGGCGTAAGACGCGACGCCCCCCGCGCTCAGGTGCCGTGACGGAGCGAGGCCACGCAATCGCCGCCTAATAGGTGGCGCCGATTCGGGACCGGCCGTGTGCTCCGGATCCACGTTGTCGTTGGCGCTCTCGCGCCGCGTCGCCTCCAAGCTGAGCTCGAACGACGCCCCGCCGCTCTGTCCGAGACCGAGCCGCCAGCCGAGGCGGTAGTTGCGGCCGGTGTCTGAGAGACCGACGCCGGTCTCCGGCGTGCCCGTGAAGCGCCCTCCGAACATCACCACGCCGTAGTCCGCCGTCAGCTCGAGACGCCGGGCGTCGGAACTGTCGTTGGGCCCGAGCCCGGTCAGGGTCTCGCGGCCCATCAGCGCGTCCGCCCCGCCCGTCGATATCGCGCCGAAGGTCTGGCGCAGGCTCAGCGTGAGCCCGCGGTGCGTCGAAGGGCGCGGATCGAATGAGAGCGCCGCCGTGAGGCCGCGCGTGGACTCCGATTCCGTGCGCACGAACATCGCATCGCTCACCAGCGCCAGCCCCGGACCGCCGGCATCGCCCGCCGGCTCCAGCAGCTCGCCGCGCGCGTCCAGCGCCGCCAACGCGAGAGTGAAATCCGCCTGCATGGCCCGCTCGTCCTCGCCCTCCGGGTCCAGTGTCAGCGTGCTCGCGCCGTAGCCCGTTGCGCCCCAGACCGAGAGACGCTCGCTCATTGCATAGCGCGCCCAGAGTGCACACCCGTCAGCGCCGACGACACCGTGGGCAATAGGATCGCTGGCTGATGGACCAACCGGAGTGGTATGAGTATCAAGTCGCAACGTTGACCGAACGACGGATCTCGTGCGCGGCAACATCTTGGCCTCTCCTTGCAGCAGGAGGACGCTTTGTCCACACCACCTGATCGTGAAATGCACTACTACGGCGACTTCTACAAGCTGAAAGGCCAAGGGTGTCGTTCCACGCTTGAGATTGTCGATTTCTGCGTCCCAGATGCTAATATCGACAAGTTAATGTGGTGCCAGCCCAATATTGTCGTGGTGATGATGAATCCAGGAAGCTCCTGCCCCTTGGACCCGAAGTACGTCGAAAACAATCGAACACCAGCCGAGATTGGGCCAAGCGCGAAGCTGACGTCCACTCGTCCAGACAACGTGCAGGATACTATAGTGAAACTGATGCGTCGGAAGCGATTGAGGCATGCCCGAGTGTTGAATCTCTCCGACATACGACAGGCCAGAAATTTCCCTGAGGAATACGCGAACGGAAACTTGCCGGACGGACATTCCATATTCTGTAAAGCTAGACGCGCTGAACTCGAAACTCGTCTTCGCGGGAAACCGGATGTCATAGCTGCTTGGAGCTATCACACTGAGTTAGGGCCACTGACTCGCATCGCCTACGACACGATCGTGTCGTTGGGCGTACGTGTGCATGGTTGTGAGGTGCGTTTCGGGTTTCAGTATCCGCGACCTAACGGTAGGTACGCGCAACAAGGTGAAACTAAGTGGCTAAAAGACATGTGCGCGGCTTTGGCCTAGTAGGTGTGCAGATACGGTACTCGCCTGACAGTTGCCGCTCCGGACGGGATTCTGGTTTAGGCGGCTTTCTTCATCTTTTCCTCTTTTGGCGTCTCCGGTTTGGGCAGGCAGCGGACGGAGACGTCGGCTGGCGTCCTTCCCTTCATGCTTCGGCTCTAGCGTACCGGTGCGCTGCCGAAGAAGCACGGCTGGCCGCCCTTCATCCTCGTCGTCAATGTCGGCCACGTGATCGAGGTCTACGCCGACTTATCCGGCCGGGGGAAGAACAGTTCCCGGATTGGGACGGCTATCCCATTCCGCTGGAAGGTCTGCGCGACCAGGCCATCCGAGACCGCCTGCGCGCGATCTGGTGCGCCCCTCACTCCCTTGACCCCGCCAAGCGCAGTGCTTCCTTAACAATAACTGTGTCGGGGCAGGCGGACGCGAAGTAGATGCGGATGCAGGTGGCCCTCTCGATGACGCGAGCGCCAGAGCGCTCGCGCCGCCCGCCGCGTTGCCGGACCGTTGCCACAGCATCGCGACCCGCGCACTTTCAACGCAATGGAGCCGTTTCGCAGTGAGCATTCGATTCAGCACAAGCACCCCAAGCCTTCGTGGCCTTCTTGCACCGGCCGGATTCTGCTATCGCGGCGCCGTCGTATTCCTAGAGGGGTGCGCGTGCGTCTGTTGCCTTCCGTTGGCGGACATCGTGACAGAGCAAGGCCAGAACCGCCTCACACCTCTCGACGGCCTCCACGGCCGCAAGGGCGTTTACGTGGTCGTAGAGGACGATGCGGCGCTCTATGTCGGCAACTCGACCAGGGTCACCGGTACCTGGGACCTGAGAAAGCGCATCGCGCAGCACTTTCGGGAGAAGGACAGCGGCGGCACCCTTCGGAAGAACTGGGGAAGGGAGCACGCCGGCGGCAACTACCGGCAGTTTGTGCAAGCCATGCATCGCTGCCACCTGCAGGTTATCTCCTTCGGAGAAGATGCAAACGATCAGCAGGTGCTTCGACTGGAGCACCTGCTGATCGGACTGCTCGTCCCGCGATACTGCGACATGCCAAAGTGAGTTCCGCGCCCGAACAGTCCGTGATCCGATTGGCAGGGGAAAACGCCGCGGGTTGGGATCCCCAGAGGCGCGCTTCACTTTGCTCGGACGGTCAGGTTCCACCTCAGGGTCATCAGCCTGGCGTTCGCGCGCGCCTCGGGCGAGAGCGCGAGCAAGCGCGCGGCGGCGGCGCCCGCGAGGTTGTCGGACTTCACCGCCTCGATGTTGCCGCCGAACTTGTCGAACGCGCACGCGACGTCTCCCGCGAGGCTCGCCTCGACGGCCTCCTTCAGCGCCGGATCGCACTGGCGCATGATCTCGTCCATCACCGCGGTACTCATGCCGGCGCGCTGGAGCTGCGCGAACGGCTTCCCGTCGCCGATCAGCACGACGCGGGGGATGCGGAGTGCGTCGGCGATGCACGGTCGTGGCGAGCGAGCCCTCGTCGATACAGCAAGCGCGGTTTTCGCGAAGCCGGCGCGCATCTCCCGCTCGCCCTTCCTCGTCATGCGCCCCGCGGCCACGCCCGAATTGCGGACGAGGAAGCACTGCAGAGTCTCCGACCCGATGCCGGCCACCGTGCTGAGCGACTGCGCGGCGGACGCCGAGGGCGCGAGGCCCCAGACCGTGTAGCCTTTCCTCTCCAGGAGCGAGCGGGCGCGCCGCAGCATGGTGGTCTTGCCACTGGTCAACGCGACTCCCATCCGCTCGGGCGGGAGCGAGGTCGAGTCCGTGGTATCACCCTGCAGGTCCTTGCGCCACTCGAGGAGCTTGAGCGGCTGCGGGCGGAGTTTCTCGGCATGGTGAGCCACGAGCTGCGCGCCCTGCTCGCCGCCATCTGCGGCTCGTCGGTGACGCTCATCGAGGACGAACGCGGGCCCGACGCGGCCGAGCGGCGCGAGTTCCACCGCATTATCGTCGAGCACAGCGGGCACATGCCCCGCCTCATCGGCGAACTGCTCGATGCCGGGCGCATCAACGCGGGCACGCTCTCCATCGAGCCCGAACCGCTGGAGGTGGCGGCGCTGGTGGAGCGGGCGCGGACCGCGTTCCAGAGCGCGGCGGTCGTCAGGCGGTGTGCATCGGCCCGCTGGCGGACCTGCCGCGGGTGATGGTCGACGAGCGGCGCATCGTTCAGGTGTTCGGCAACTTCTTCTCCAACACCGCGCGCCATTCCCCCGAGTCCTCCCCCATCCACGTCGAGGCGGTGCGCGAGGGCATCGAGATCGCGGTCTCGGTCACCGACGAGAGCTGGGGCATCGCGCCGGAGCGGTTGCCGCACCTCTTGAGCTGGTACGCCGACGCCAACCAGGGAGCCGCCGCGTGGGGACGTATCGCCTCGCTCTTCGAGACGGCGAAACAGAACTGCGTCGAGCCCTACACCCAGCTTAAAACCACCCTCGAAACCATCGCCGCCGGCCATTTCAATAGCCGCACTGACGAGCTGCTTGCCTGGAACTTCAAACTTCCGTCAAGCTGAAAACCGGGCGCCGCTCCGGCGCCGCTCACAGTGGACGGTCGAGACGGGCGAGATCTGCGGCAGCCGGGCAGCATGAAGTCGAGCTCCGGAAATTCGTGATAAATTGAATCTTCAAATTAGCGGGAATTGCTGAGCATGCCGCGCTCAAGGGTAAACACGATGGCATCCGCGAACGGTGTAACTTCATCCAATTCTGACCACGGATCGTCCATCTTCTGTTCCCTAAAGCGATTCAGAAACGACAAGGTGGGAACACTAAGCTGAGGCAACACTATTTCATAGTTGTCCGGCTGCGGTCGTGGCACAAGGCCAGTACGAAGCGTCTCTTCGGAAAGGAGGGAATCAAGCCAACATCGAACGGCATGTTCATTCCACGCCAGTTGTTTGAACGTCTTTCTGGCACTGCGCAGATGATAGGTGAGCCTCTCGACATGATGGTACATTGCCGCGAGACGATATGCAATGACGGAGAGAGAATTGGCGCCTCTCTTTTCCGGTTTGGGCAGAAGATCGAAGGTCTGGGAATCCTTCCAGACGACCGAGCAGGCGGCCAATCCCCGGTAGACCTCGTCCTCAGCGGTGGTTCGGTACCTCCTTTTCTCAGCGGTGGACAGGTGGTCTTCCTCAAAGAAGTCCCCCGTCTCAGCGAGCAACATCTCAAGACCCCGTTCCTTGTCCTGCGTCATCGCATACGCGAGTGAGCGCCTCACACGCAATATCGGAATGAAATAGTGATTAGGGCGTGGACTCATTAGCGCGCAACCAGATGCGGATTGTGGCGAGTTTGATCATCGCGAGGTAGTTGGCGGCGAGTTTTTCGTAGCGAGTTGCGATGCGCCGGAACTGTTTGAGTTTGTTGAAGAAGCGCTCAACCCGATTACTCAGACGGTAAAGAATGTGACTGAAGGCATGGGCAGCCTTGGCGTTGCTACGGTCGGGAATGATCGCCACGGCGTCCTGCGCCTCGATCATCGTTCTGATCCATTCCGCGTCGTAGGCCTTGTCGCCGAGGAGGAAGCTGTCGGCAGGAAGTTGATCTTCGAGCAGAGCTTCAGCAGCCGTGCTGTCATGGGCTTGGCCAGGGCTCAAGGTGAAGCGGAGCGGCAAGCCGCTGGCGTCGACTACGGCATGGATCTTTGTCGTCAGTCCGCCTCGGGAACGACCCATGCAACGATCCGGACCCCCCTTTTTGAGCCCGCCGCATGCTGGTGAACGCGGACGCTGGAACTGTCGATCATCTGTATGTTGCCATCGTAAGCCTCGACGATAGCGTCCATAAGCTGGTCCCAGATACCCTTCTTGCGCCAGCGATTGAAGCGGTTGTAGCAAGTGGTGTAAGGCCCGTAGCGCTCCGGCAGGTCTCGCCACGGCGCACCGGAGCGCAGCACCCACATGATGCCGTTGAGCACGCGCCGGTCGTCTACACGAGGGACGCCGCGCGGCTTGTTCGGCAGCAACGGTTCGATCACGCTCCACTCGAAGTCGGTCAGATCGTAACGGTTCATCGCCAAGCTCCCGCAATTTGGGAGCTTGAATCATGATTCGCTCTCTCCGGCAATTATTTTATGGGTACAGGACCTAGTCTGGATGAAGCCGAGATCGGTGCTGTAGGCGTCGAACGCAAGGTGAGGCAACCTCGCAGCCATGAAGAGATTTCCCAGACCCCCGAATCCTTGTGCGATCGCTGAATGGTTGTTGAACGCCCAGCCACACTCGATGCAGCGCAAGAATGAGTCTCTCGCGAGATCGAAACGTTGGATCCGCAGGCATGAAGTCCCGATGCCGAACAGTCCCAGGGGGACCCAGTAATTCAGCTTCGACCCCAAGCCCAGCTTGAACGCACTCAAGAAGTACGATACGGCTTTGGCAGGGTCGCCCTCATCATGCAGTAGTCTAAATCCTTCGCGGAGCCTGGATAGGCTGCTATCCGGCCCTTGCTGTTCAGATGGAATGCTCTTGTTTGCGCGACCCGAAATAAATTTGAAGTAGTCTAATAGATCCAGCGAGCACTTCGATATGATCTGGTCGGAGAGATCGCGAAGAGCTTTGCGGTCGTGCCCCCCCTCAAGAAGGATCATGGATGCCGCGAGATCGAATTGCTCCGCGGTCATGCGGCGGTCTGCATTGCCGTTCGTCATCCCATTTCTCTCTTTTTGTCTCTCGGCCGGTCAGACGTGCCGAAAGAGAAGGGGTCTGCCAGAGCGTAGGCGTCGTGGATGATGCGTTGCACAGGCAATTGTGAGTAGGCATCCTGTTGAACATCTAAGGAGTTGCTGCTGATGTTCTCGACGAATTTTTCGATTTGATACTTAAGTGCTGGCTTCCAGCGTCCGCAGAACCCCTGCACCTTGCCACTCGGCTCCGTGAGTACAAACATCTCAGGTCCTCGTTCGAGCTCGATCCGACCACTTTTTTTGCCATCTTCATGTTCGGTGTCGACAATCACGTGCTCGGCCTTCTCCCCAGACCGATGGCACTCTATCGATATAAGCATCGAATCCTTGCCGACGGTAATGTAGCAATGATCCTCCCCGTCCTCTCGGCCACAGGGGATCTCGCGCCCGTACACGTCCTTCGTGATCGTCGCTGAGACGAGGTGTCCCGTGCCCACCAAGAACTGAACGAGATCCATCATGTGGTATCCGGCGTCGAGCAGCATGCCGCCGCCAGATTTCCGTGTGTCATCCCTCCAATTCTTGGCCGACTCCGACTGAGACCGTCCGAGTCCGTAGATAATGCGTATGCTGCGAACCATCGTCCGCGGCTCGACGATCAGTTTTCGCAGCTCGCGATAGGCCGAATGATATCGTCGCTGAACCGCAGTCATGAGTAAAATGTCCCTTTTGTGCGCTTCATGGAGGAAGGTGATCGCCTCGGACACGTTCCGACCGAGGGGCTTTTCCTTGAGGATGGGCACTCCGAGCTGCATGATGTGACGCCACTCCTCTCCATACACATCATGCGGAAGTGCGAGGATCACACCATCCAACTCACTCTTCTTCGAGTCATCGCCCGCCAACTCGGGCAACTCTTCGTAGGACTCAGGAGGATCTTCGTCGGGGTACATGGCCTCGATCTTCTCCAGCCCCTCGATCCGCGTGTCTGGGCACTTGTCGACCAGCGCGACGATCCGAATAGACTCGTTCTCAAGGCATGCTTCGAGGTGATCCATCCCCTGACCGAGCCCGCAAATCGCGAGTCGTGTGGCCATCAATGCGCCCCCACCATCTGTCCGGCGGTCGCATCGATCACGGCCCCGGTGATGCATCTCGATGCGTCAGAAAGCATGAACGCCATCACCTCGGCGATGTCGTCCGCACTGCAGAGCCGACCGAGGAAGCTCGTGCACGCGATGCTGTCCCGCTTGGTCTGATCCCAGTCCTGAGTCATGTTCGTGATGGTCGCTCCGGGAAGAAGCAGATTGCAGCGGATGCCATCCTTTCCAAACTGCCTGGCGATCGTCATCGTGAGGCCGATCAGCCCCGCCTTGCTCGCCGCATAGCCCGGTTTCCGCGATCCGGTGAAGCCCACCGGGGATCCGACGTTGACGATGGCCCCTCCGCCACGATCGATCATTTTCGGGATAAGGCACTTAGCGAGCGTCATCGGCGCAGTGAGGTTCGTCTCGATCATACGCTTCCATTCCTCGTTGGACCCGTCAAGAAGACTCGATCCGATAGACGTTCCCGCCACATTGGCCAGGCCTGAAACCGAGGGAAGAGCGCCGAGGCTGGCGCTGAGTCGTGTGGGGAGGTCTCCGTCCGTGAGGTCGCAAACGAGCTCGTTCGCTAGGCCGGTGCTGCGCTGATCGATGGGTAACACCACGTGTCCCCGCTCCTTTAGGATACGACAGAGAGCCGCTCCCATGCCACCTGCTGCACCGGTTACGACGATCGTTTCAATTCCCATGTTCGTTTACCCTCTGCTTTTCGAGTTTTCGCACTTCGCAATCCGTAACGCGTCCGGCATCGTCGCGCAGGACCAGTGTGCCCGCACTGCAGCCTCTCGGCGACCCCCTGACCGTGGCTGTGCCCCGCCCCTACGCTTCACCCTGCAACCGTCAACGTGCGTCCCATATCGTCCACGATTCTCCCAAACTGACCTTCGCTCTGATATTGGATTGCGTAACGGAAAGCAGTACGACCGAATTTGGAAGCCGCGCAACCGAAAGCAAACATGGAATGCACTGGGATAGCATGATTGCGGATTCCGGTTCATTTGACCGCCGGTTCTGATTCTATCTGACCGGGGTTCTGATTTTACTTGACCGGGGTTCTGGCAACACTTGACCGTGTCGCGGGCGCGCGCCAGCGCGCCGTCTCTCCCGGATTTAGCGGTTGGACCCTCCCCTTGGTGATGCCGGGGGGCTGGCCTTTGGCCAGCCCGAGCCGAGCGTATGCGAGGCCTCTTGGGCATGCAAACGGCCGGCGGGGGGCGGCGCCGCGCGCCCCCACACACCATGCCGCCCCGCGCCCCTCCCCCTCCCCCACCCCGGGGGCGCGGCGGCAAGCTCTCACACACGGCATGCCGCCGCGCACCTCCGTCCCTGCAACCTGGAAGGCGCCGCAGGCGCCCATGGACCCCGGCCTTCAGGCCGGGGCTCTGTTGCCGTTGCCGCCGCCGTCGAGTGGCGGGGGCTTGTTGCGCTTGCGCTGGGACTCTCCCTTGAGCTCGATGCGATAGGCGTTGTGGACGATGCGGTCGAGGACCGCGTCCGCGATCGTCGGCTCGCCGATTACATCTGGCCAGCGCTCCACGGGGATCTGACTGGCGACGAGGATGGACTTGCGTCCGTGGCGCGCCTCCACGATCTCCAGCAGGTCGCGCCGGCCCTCGGCGGAGAAGCCCTGCAGCCCCCAGTCGTCGAGGACCAGCAGGGAGACCCTGCCCAGGCGGCCCATGAGGCGCTCGAGCGTGCCCTTGTCGCGGGCGCGGATGAGGGCGGCAACCAGCTCGGGAACGCGGCGATAGAGGACGGACTGGTGCTGGCGGCAGGCCTGATGGGCGAGCGCGCAAGCGACGAACGTTTTTCCCGATCCCGTTGGCCCTTCCAGGATCAGATTGTGGCCCTGGCGGATCCAGTCGCCGGCGGCGAGCTGGGTGAGCGTGGTCCGGGCGATGCCACGCCCTGCGCGGCAGTCGACGTCCTGGACGTCGGCGCGGATGCGCAGCTGGGCCTGGCGCAGATGGCCGAGATAGCTTTTGTGATCGCGGTGCTCGGCCTCGCGCTCGATCATCAAGGCGAGGCGGTCGTCGAAGCCGAGCTGGTCGACGTCGGCGATGTCGCGCTGCTCCTCCAGGGCCTCGGCCATGCCGCTGAGGCCGAGCTGCAGCAGGCGGTCGATGTTGGGTTGTCGCAGGGTCATGGTGTCTCTCCTCCGTTGTTGCCGTAGTACTCGCCACCGCGGATGTTGCCGTGGCTGGGGATGGTCTCGTCGGGCTCGGGGCGCGGCCGACCGGGCTCGCCGCCGCCGTTCTTGAGACGCTCCCTGAGGAAGCCTGAGGCGAGGCGGTTGAGGTCGAGGGCCTCGCCGCAGAGCGCGTCAAGGCGATCGCCGCCATGATCGTCGGCGAGGCGGATCATGCCCTGCACGGTGGCGAAGGCCTGTTCCGGGAAGTCGCGCGAGGCGTAGCATCGCTCGGCCCAGGCCAGGGCATTGGCTCCGATGCGGCGCGCCTGGCCGAGCAGGATGTCGCCGTAGTCGGGGCGGCGGATATCGCAGACCGCCCGGTGGTTCTCCGGCATGTGCTCGGGCGTGGTGGCGTATTGGTTGCGCCCGGCCTTGCGACGGTGGACGGCGATGCGCTCGCCGCCGCGTTCGAGGAACACCTCGACCATGCGTTCGCCGACGCGGACGTCGACCTGGCGGCCGATGTAGCGCTCAGGCGCGGAGTAGTGATTGCGCTCGAAGCGGACGTGGCAGTTCGGGCCGACCTTGCGCTCGACCCACTCTCCCCACTCCCAGGCGTGAGCCGGCAGCGCGGCCAGGGCCGTCCGCTCGTTCGCCTCGAAGAGCGCGCGGCGGCTCTCGCCGCACTTGGCCATGGGGGCATCGTTGAGGCGGTCGAGCTCGCGGCGGATGGCCGCGTTCATGGTGTCGAGGGAGAAGAAGGTCTGGTGGCGCAGCGCCAGCAGGATGCGCGTCTGGACGGCCTTGACGCAGCTCTCGACCAGCCCCTTGTCGGTGGCCCGGTACTTGCGCGCAGGCAGCACCGCGATCCCGCAATGGAGCGCGAACTCCCGGAAGCTCGGATTGAGCCGGATATCGTCGCGGTCGGGATCGTCCACGCCTGACTTGAGGTTGTCGATGATCCACCGGCGGGGGGTGCCGCCGAAGTACTCGAGCGCGCGCCGGTGGGCCATGGTCCAGTGGCGCACCGTCTGGTCGGGGACCGCCTCGGCGTAGATCAGGTTCGAATGGGCCAGGACCGCGACGAAGATCTCCACGTCGGTCTCGCCACGCCCGGTGCGAAGGGCCAGCGTCTTGCCGGAGAAGTCCGCCATCCCGTAAAGCCCGGGCTCGTAGTCGAAGTGCATCTGCGCCGAGCCGCCGCAGCTGCCCTGGTGCGCCTTCAGGCGCGCGCAATACTGACTGTAGCTGTACGCCTTCCCGCCCTGAGCCTCGGTCTCGTCGCGGTACTCCTCCCAAAGCGTGCGGCGCGTCGCGCGCACCCGGCGCCGCTTGCGCTTGGCTCGCAGCTCGCGGAGCACGTCATCCCAGTCCGGCTGCGCATACCCGCTCTCTCGCGGCGCCGGCGGATACAGCTGCGCACGCAGCCCGTCATCGTCGAGATCGGACGGCAACGGCCATGACAGACCCGCCGCCTGTGCGCGCTCCAGAACGTTCGATACCGTCCCCGCGCTCACGCTCACGGCCACCGCGATCTCCGCCCGGGGCAAGCCCAGGTCGTGATGGTGCCGAAGGATGTCCCTGATGCTCATGGTGTCGATCCTCTTCATTGGGGCCCTGCCTCCTCGAGTCGATCGGTGGATCGATGAGGCTGAGCCGGGAGAGGATCGGCGCGCCTGGGAACATGGATGTCGGTGGCGCCCGCAGGGCGGTCGGGCCGGGCCTCAGACCCGGCCTCCGGCGGTCAAGTCCCGCCGGAATCGCGGTCAGATGTCGCCAGAACTTCGGTCAAATAAAATCAGAATTGCGGTCAGATAAATTCAGAACTGCGGTCAAATGCGGCCAGATTTTGCACATGATCGCTATTCATGGCGACCAAGCATCGCTGAAGACAAGAATCATTAGTCTTGACCAGAAGTTTTCCTCCATCCAGTCGTGGATCGATTCTGAATTGAGGGTGCCATATGCGGATGCCCTGCACATGCTGGAGTTGGCGAGAAGATACGTTGACGGCGCGCTGAGCTAAGACTGAAAGCCGAGAAAGGAGAATGGGAGCAGGCTGTCGTGCGACAACCCACCGCGCTTGGGCACTGAATTGCCGGTCGGAGACGCTTCGTCAATCCAGCCCGCAACACAGGCGCCTTCCAAGTAAGCTCCGGCGGTCCCGTGATCGCTGGGTAGCTACGGCCTGCACGCGACAAGCAACGAAGGTCACTCGGCCTTGAGTAAGGCACCGAATTGACGTACACTATAAGAGTAGGGGGAAATAGTACCATGCCTCAAACGAACACGGTCCGAAACGAGCGCATCAACCTGCGGCTCAGCGAAACGGCGAAGCGTCGCATCGAACAGGCGGCCTCCGTGGAGGGCAAGACCGTCAGCGCTTTCATCGTGTCCAGCGCCCTCGAAACCGCCGAGAGGACCATCGACAAACATGAGACCATGGCGCTCGGCCGCGAGGACGCGACGCGCTTCTTCGATGCGCTCGCCGCTCCGCCGCCGCTGAACCAGCGGCTCCGCGCGGCCCTGGAGGAGCACGCCCGGCGCGTTGCCTCCCGTTGATCCACCCCGATGCGCTGGTTGTCGAGCCGCTCGCAAAGCAGCACGACCGGAAGTCCTTTTCCTGCGGCCTTCCCGAGTTGGATCGCTATCTGGCGCGTCAGGCCGGCCAAGATGTCCGGCGCCGAATCGCCCGGGTGTTCGTGTGCACCTCCGGCGGCGCCGATGCCGTTCTCGGCTTCTACTCGCTGAGCGCCCTGTCGATCGACCTAGCCTCGCTGCCCGGGGAACTCTCCCGGAAACTTCCGCGCCATCCCGTGCCCTGTGCCCTGATCGGCCGGCTGGCGGTCGATCGGTCAGCGCACGGGCGCGGTCTCGGACGCATGCTTCTTGCCGATGCGGTAAAGCGCGTCGTGGCTGCCGGCGAAATCGTGGCCATGTATGCCCTGATCGTGGACGCCGCGAACGACGACGCGAAACACTTCTACGAGGGGTTCGGCTTCGAGCGACTTTCGGACGAGCCGATGCGCCTGTTCCTTCCCCTCGGCCATGCCACCCTGCGAGGCTCGAAGGGATAGGTGCGACGCTGCGTGCCCCCTTAATCGCGCGGAGTTGTTACCTGACAAACCCCCAGGGTTTCACCTACACGACGTCCGACCAGAGCCCGGCCCTGTTTCTTCCTGGATCGCCTCGTCATGCATACCTGCGCACCAAACTCGACGAACATTTTCCTCACGCTTGCACTCCGACCAACCGCGCCATCGGTGCGCGTTTCAATTCCGCCACCTTGGCTTCAGTCATGGTCGACGACAGCCACTTTCGCACTCGATTACTGTGGTGGCTCTACATCGCTTCCAATAATCTCTGCACCTGCTGCCACAACACCGACTGCGTCCCACCATTCCTGAGGCACTTCTTCAATCTGCTCTGCCGTGACGACCGTACCTCCCTCAACAAGTCGCCTCTTAATGTCTCCAATGCTGTCGGACAGACCTAGTTCTTCAAAAATGTTGGAAAAGAACAATCTGATTTCTTCCGAAATACCTAGCTCCTCCGCAACAAGATACCGGTGGACATGCCTCTCGTACTCAGCGATGGTTTGAGGGTTCTCACCGAACAACGTATACAATCGAGCTAGTTCCTCCAAGTTTAATCTGAGCGCCTGCACCGCAACACTGCCCCAGTTCCTTCCGGTAAGGTGTATCACGGTTAGATTGTCTTCACTGCGAAGCTCCACTTGGGCCAAGCCCAGTAGCCAGCGCCACGGGCTGGTCGAGACGCTAACTTCCCGAAATTCTGAATTTCTAAAATAAACTCTCCCTGAAATATCAGCGCGGTAAACCGAGGAGACGAGGATGTTGGTTGCCGAGTTGCCATCGCGAATTGTGTGAACGAGTTGACACGGGATCGCCGACGACACGTTATGGTGTTCAAGTTCGTATTGATCCGGATCTGGTGCATATCCTTTGAGGTTGTCTATGAGCAGTACGGAGCGACCAGATAAAGCTTGTTGCAAGTCAGCCCTGAAAACCGAATATTGTCTCATCCCCGCAATGCCGGCTGCTTGAAGGGCCGTGTCATGCGAAACCTCAATCTTGTCTTGTCCTGAAAAAATCTCTTTCTCGCTAAGACTGGGATAACAGACTTCGGCGGACCGAAGCACCGACTCCGTTTCGATAGATACGACATCGCCTACGGCGATACTTCGATTGTTTATGATAGGCATTGCGCGCAATTTCTGAAAAGCATACATCGCTAACGCAACACGATATTTTGTTGGCGAATCGCCATATGACTTAGTACTCATAGCGGCACCACACAAAATGAAGGCAACTAATACACTTACGATGCGATGCAACACGCGTACGGAAGACCGCTGATTTCGTTTCGACAAACTCAACCAACAAATGTCAAGATTCTTGGTAGATAGAAGACGCCTCATGATCGAGGGGGGTTGTTTCATATTAGGCGAGAAGTTTTCCACGTAGCTCATATCGTTCTCTGCCGGCCATCGGCCACCAAAAACAAATGTCATAGTAACATGGCCGGCGTTCTGAGGCTACGGAGGCCATCGCGACGGACGATAGTCTTAGCCGGTCGAAGGCGAAATCTTCAAGCCGTGGGATAGAGTTGCTTTGGCAGGGTCAAGTTCGTCACCGTCAAGGCGCTCCGTTGCACTCATCCGCGGCTGGCCGATATGAGCGGGTCATGGCGATCCAGCCTCCGTGGCCATTGATGCCATGGAGAAGGGCTAGACTGGCGATGTCGCGACCGCGGATAGTATGAGAAGCGTCCCTCTCTTGCAGTGTGCACATCCGCAGCACATTCAGGTACAATCGTGGAGGCGCAATGGAGTACATTGCGCCTCGGCGGTGTAGTATTCCTGTTTCAATCCAGGCGATCGCGCTCTTCCGATACGGCGTGATCGCCGATCTGGTGCATCTGCCGCTGGGCGCGAAGGGCGTCAGCGACAGGCTTCGCGAGAAGGCCAGCCAGCCCTACGCCATCCCTGGAACCGACCGGACCCGGGTTGCCGCCGACACCATGCGAGACCGAATCAGGCACTACCGCGATGGCGGCTTCGAGGCGCTCTACCCCAAGCCGCGCACCGACCGCGGGAAGCTCCGGCGGCTGCCGCCCGAGGTCGCCGAGCGCCTGGTCGCGCTGAAGGCCGACAACCCGGCCTGGCCGGTGCGCGCGATCATCCGCGCGGCCGCCGAGGAGGGAATCGATCACCCGCTCGCGCCCTCGACTGTACCCTTAAATAATTGTCTGTGAGAGTGAATCATGATTCAAGCTCCCAAATTGCGGGAGCTTGGCGATTAACCGTTACGATTTGACCGATTTCGAGTGGAGCGTGATCTTTACCCAAGAGACTTATGCATCATTTGGGTACACGCGTGCGATTCAGCGGAGGCCCACTAGACGTGGGTACAACCTCAAAATCCCGGAAAATGTCCAGTAGACTGACACTCAGCGCGAACGTCCCTCTTTAAGTTACGATCAACCTATTTCATGCGGAACCATTGCTTATGGATCTTGATAGCCGACATTCCAGTCGTCGAGATTGATCATCTCGGCCGAATTGACGTCAAAGGGTGCCAGAAGTGCATCCGGCTCTTCCTCCAGCCAATGTGTGTCGCCCGAAACGGTTGTCTTGAACTGCGCCAGCGTTGTTGTGTTGTGCATGTTTTGCCATTGCCACCACAACCGATCCCAGTTGCAATGGAAGAACCAGAACAAGGGATCGAATGCGGCAATGTCCGGATTCTTAATCGTCGCACCGCACACCATATGGGCCGAGTCATGTGCTTTAATGATCCCCTGGTGTCCCTCAGGTCCATCGCTCCATCCATTGAATCCCCGCCAACTCTTTGACGCAAGAGCTTCTCCGATCTTGGTTTCAATACATGCGCTGCGATCGGCGACCTCCTGCAAGATTCGGGCAGCTGTATTTCGTTCGGTCGAGTGGCCGGCACCGTAGGCGACCGACCCGTCAAGACTGATAATGTTATGCGGCATTGAATAGCGATAGAACGGAGGCTCGTAGATCCACTCCGGCAAGGCCTTGCCGAGAATATTCCAATAGGGCAGCGTTACGTTTTCGCATCCTTCTACTGAGCGAAGTGCATCTTCAAATGCAATCAGATACGACCGATGCCAAGGATTATAGGCGTTGTCGTGATGTCTGCCGTACCTATTTGCCGAAGAGTTCGACAGCCAGTGGAGGCCTGCGCGATTAAAGAAGCTTGTGGGATCATCGATGTCCGCATCCCGCGCCATGATGCCGCCAAAAGCTTTCCTAAGGATTGTGAGCTCCTCACTATCTGTTTCGATATCGTGCAGGCTCTTACGCACTCTCAGGGATTCTGAAGGCGTTAGGCGTACAAACGACTTCTCGGCAAAACCTGTGTTGCTCACCCAGTTCCGAAATGTCTCTAGCTTTTCCGGGCTCCATTGACGACCTGTATCGGGTGGTGGCATGCGCCCCGAACCGATCCATTCTGAAATCTTGGTCGCGCTTGACCTCACCCCTACATAGGTTGTGAGATCAAGGGCCCAGTGCATACATCCGGCATCGTCTGCAGTGAACAATTCATTGATATGCTCATCATAGGATGGTCTCTTGATTGGGTGTTCCATAGCGTCTTCCTCAACGTAGATGATGTTCGAAAGCTAGGCCGTGGACTCATTAACTCGCAGACAGATGCGGATAGTAGCGATTTTGATCATGGCGAGGTAGTTGGCGGCGAGTTTTTCGTAGCGTGTTGTGATGCGCCGGAACTGTTTGACTTTGTTGAAGAAGCGCTCGACCCGGTTGCGCATGCGATAGAGAACGCGGCTGAAGGCATGTGGCGTGGTGGTGGTGCTGCGGTTGGGGATGAT
>MKWU01003778.1_pt1 | contig 19172 bp, 24 predicted proteins | sample 809101 | NCBI WGS metagenome assembly MKWU01 (sample SAMN05860141, study PRJNA318959) | sponge metagenome | host: Aplysina aerophoba | place: Slovenia: Piran, Adriatic Sea, Gulf of Piran | collected 2013-05-07
GGACTTTGACAGGAGTACTGATGTGGATGCGTGATGGAGCCCTCCAGATCTGCAGCAACTTAACCAGAGAATCTGAGATAAGACGCCCGAAGGAGGTCTTTCCAAGACCAGCACCATCCTCCTGGCCATCCCTAACTGGTTTGCTGTTAGGTGTTGAATGTTGTCAGCAGCATAGGCAGCCAAGGCCATCTTCTGTTCCAAGATAAATTCTAACGTGTACAAGGTGGAATTCCATTTGGTGACAACATCCTGCTTGAGTTGTGCTTGGGCAGTTGCAGATTGTCTTGGATATGTGCCAATTTGTGACACGCAACACTGTGTCCAACTATGGATCTACATGTTGTAAGCAGATCTTTCACATCTCGCTGGGAGAGCAGACCATCATGCACTACTAACTGTACTAAATGCGCAAAACTGCCAAAACTGGGCAAGGAAACCTCTTCCATCGCCTTAACCCTGTTGCTTCCATTATTGCGAACAATTACATGAACTTGTGATGGATCAACTTTCCAAAGAATTGCCATTGCGGTACAGAGGGGGGAATGCTGCAGCAGTGCTCGGGACCTTGGGGAGGCGGGAGGATCCCTTCTGGGGTTGACTGAGGGGGCACCATCCCCCCATTACTATTGTTTTTAATTAATATATAACTATATATACATACTCATAATTATAAATATGAACTTTCCAGCTCTCAAGCATTTTGAGTAGTTGCATTGCAATGTATTCACCAGTGTGCCTGTCGTTCATTGAATGGGCTTGTAGAACAGCAGATTTTCTTTGAAAGTTTCCATCCACCCAGTGTGCAGTCAGCCCAAGCAATGAATCACTGTTTACATCAGAGCTCCAGACATCAGTAGTGAAACTGACGTACTCCGCACCTTCTTGCAGTTTAGCTTGAACCTCAGCTCATATTCCTTGAGCAATTCTTTCTTGCTGCGATAGAGAAGCAACTACCTGTCGGGGTACAAAATGTTCGTGCAAAAACTTTCCTGTGAACATAGATGTAGATCTATACACACTAAGACTCTTAATTCTGCCAACACCTTGCTCCAAATTAAGAAACAGCGTGTTTGCCACTCTCGTCGTAGTCCATACAGGCAGTCACGCAGTCACTATTTCTGAACGTCACAGAATTACCCCATCCACCTCTTTTTGACCGATCGTCAGAATTCTACAATAATCTTAGGAAGTGTAAGCGCAATAATTTAGTTTAGTATTGGTGTGTGAGGTGGACATAGATGCTAGTACTTGATATTGAAGTTGGACGTTTGTCGCTTATCAACTGTTGGAATTATGCAACAACTAAGTAAGTTTTCACAGAATTACCCCATTTTACCTTACTAGGAAAGCAATATTTGGGACTAAGGGCTTGTATGAGTGCTCTAAAACCACTGCTTTTTACGACAGAAATTGGCTTGCAATCGTTTTTGCAACTCGGCCACTTCCATTAAGGAAATTTGTTGTAAAGGCTCAGCTTCAATCGACAAACTAGCTTGAGGAGCCTCAGGTTGCTTCTCAGACTTCTTCTCGTATTTCGCATATTCTTGGCCAAGCTTCGTCTTCAAATGGTGAACTAGATTTTTTATCATGCAAGATTTTGTGCTCAGGCCTCCACACAGCACTTTGTCTTTACAGAGCTGGCATATAGCGAGGCGCAACTCTTCTGCAAGAATGAAGTACTCTCAAATCGATGATCTCATCCTACCAGACACCATTACACAATAAGCCACACGTGCTACATATTTAAAAACATTGCGTGTGTAAAAAAAATCCAGATCAGATTCGATAAGTTTGTTTTCCGATTCCAATTCGATACCGATATTCGAAAATGTTACAGATATTAGTTGTTTCTGATAACCGATCCGATTTACGGTACAACTTTAGTAGCAAACGTGTGTGTGTTTGTGTGTGTCAATTCCATCAACCTTTGGTCTATCCTCCAGTCCACTTAAACTTTTTCTGTCAAATTGCTCTCTGTCATTCGTGCTGTGCTCGATGGATCCAGGGCTGCTGTGAGGGTGTGGGAGAGCATGTTTGAGAGTTTTGAGGTGACCGGTGGAGTCCGTCAAGGATGTGTTCTGGCACCAGCCCTTTTTTAATCTGTATGTTGATGCTGTCATTCATATGACACGGGACAGCCATCATGAACAAAACAAGGGTTGGTAGCATACCTCCACAATGCCAAGCTCATAAGAAACCATCAAGGGCTCCAGCGAGAGACTTGTCACAGACATGAAGTACGCAAACGACATTGCCTTGCTTGCTGACTCATGGGATGACCTGCAGGCAATGTACAAGTCTATCCACCTACTGCTGTGCTTTTAGGGTGTCTATCAGCTGTCAGAAGACCAAAAGCATAGCAGTCCTTCCATGTAGTTCCTCTGTACAACGTACGGCCATCCATTACCCCAATAAACCCCCTGTTGAGCCTGTCACCAATTTCCAGTACCTGGGAAGTGTCATTCACTACAACCGAGGCTCCGATCTGGAAGTGAAGTCCAGGGTCTGAAAAGCCTCCCAAGCCTTTGGTAGCCTCAGTTACATTCTCTGGTACCAGAAAAATCCACTGTCCAACCAAGCTCCATATTTGCAACTCCGTCATCATTCCAACTCTGCTCTGTGTTGAGTTTCTGCAGGCACATGTACACCACCTGCAGAACTTCATGGTCACATATCTGGGATGCCTGACTCATGGTTACCTAAGCAACTGCTAGTATGTACCCCTGTGTTGCGAACCACAAATGCCAGAAGCATGGCTCTCAGACCATTGGGCAATGCAATCATTGGTGGAAGTCATTTAACATTCAAGTGCTTCCAAGCCACAAACGTTATTGTGCTAAGAGGTACTAATGGACATGCAGACTGTCTGTCCTGTATACCTTCCCCCTCATTGAGGTTGATGTAGTGCAAACAGCTTAAGGAAAGGTGTGTGTGTGTGTGTGTGTGTGTTAGGATGTACAAGTGAGCAGAGTATATATATATATAGCTACTGACTTATGTGTGCTGGCGTTTTTGTGCGTGCGGAATCCCTCACCATCTGGACCGTTCGCAATCGGTGACAGCAAACACCCTAGCCTAACAGATGAACATTGTAAATATCAGTATGCTTATGTACCTGCATGTGTGTGGCGTGGCATATGATGTCTAAACCCCTAGAGTGTTAGTGGAATACTGTGCATATATAGTTGTATGGAGGTATGTGGTGGTCCATGTGTGGAAGATGGTGGTGGTAGCGGTGTGTGTGGATACGTGCTTGCATGAATGTGTGTATTGTGTGTATGTACGTATGCTAACCAAGAATAGGGAAAAGATGTTAGGTGTGCCTATTATGGATTCGAACCCGGTCTCATCCTGCATGTCGACTATGCTAAGCCCTGTGCTGCTGGTTATATGCTAATAGGTGCTAACAGGTGGTTATATGGTGTCGCAATTTGATTTTTCTGCATATCTTAGTCATTACATTATTATTTAAAATAACTGGAACTATCGGAAGTAGTGAAAGGTTTTCAAGGCACCACAAAGGTTTTGTATGTGTTTTATGCACTTTGTATTTGAACTATTACGACATGCATTTCACTACAAATCTGGGATACATTATGTATAAGAGTGCTGGCATTTATATGCAAATGTATCACACAACACATTTTTGATGCATTGGTCTGGAGTACAAATGACTTTTCAAAGTCTGGGCTCATAAGTATGGATGCTGAGCAGAGCAACTCTTTGAGTTTGGTGAAAGCTTGCTCGCATGCTTTGGTCCATACTACCTTATGAGGGCTGTTCGTCTTGGTGAGATTAGTGAGGGCCACAGCAACAGCCGCGAACGTCTCTACAAAGTGACGTTTGTAGCCTGTGAGACATAAAAAAGAAACATACAGCTTTCTTTGTCTCAGGAGTTGGAAACTGTTGTACTGCACCATTCTTGTCTTACTCAGGCTAGACAGTTCCACTACCAACAATATGATCCAGTTAGACACATTTGGAAGCACCAAACTCACACTTTCTGGCCTTAGCAGTCAATCCCGCCTGGCAGAGTCGTTCCCGAACCATTTGGCTGTGAGTCAAGTGCTTCTCCCACGACTCGCTAAAAATAATCAGGTCATCTAAATACACAGCAGCAAAGTCGAGACCATGGATGGCACGGTCCATCAGTCTCTGAAAAGTAGCGGGCGCCCCCTTCAGTCTAAACGGCATTGTGTTAAATTGGTAGAGTCCAAATGGAGTGGTAAAAGCTGTCTTGGGCAGGTCCTTCAGAGCAACAGGGACTTGCCAATAACCTTGTGTCAGCTCCAGAGTCAAGATGTAAGTGGACTTCCCTACACAATCGATGAGGTCTTCTACCCTGGGCATTGGATAGGCATCACTCACGGAAACTTGGTTGAGTCGCCGGTAGTCCACACAGAGTCGTAACTACCCGTCTCTCTCCTTTACTAGCACAATTGGGGCACTCTACTCGCCGCTGGCTCGATACTTCCCGATGGGATCATCTCCTCTAGCTCGTCTTCCACTGCCTGACGGTAGGCATGTGGCAACCTTACAGTGGCAATCTCACCGGCTGTGCTGAACCAGTCTCGATAGCATGCTCAATCACGGAAATCCTCCCAGGCTTGTCATGGAAGACATCTGAGAATACCTCCAGTACACCTCGCAATATGGCACGCAGATCCTGGCTCAGCCTCCCTGCAAGTCGAGATTCAGTGAGAGTGCTGTCATCATTACCACCCCATACTGGAATATCACCCTCACTGGTTTCCACCACTTCCTCACACCAGTATCCAGTGTCAGTCGGTTCACACACCTGCCACTTCTGCAGCATGTGCATGTGAACCACATAGTTGACCTCTCCAACTCACTTAACGATGCGGTAAGGTCTCTGCCACTCTGCTGCCAGCTTGTTAGCTGTGGTCGAGAGAAGGATCAACACCTGATCTCCTAGCTGGAAAGATCTCTCTCTGGTCTTCCTATCATGCCACTCCTTCCGGGTGCTCTGTGCTGCATGCAGGTTTCTACATGCCAGCTGAGACATTTTCTGCAGCTAATTCTGCAGAGACAGTATGTACGATATAACACTGTCATCAGCCTTCTTTGCAGCTTCCCAAGACTCGCATAAGATGTCCAATGGTCCTCAGGCAGCCCTCCCATAATGGCGTTAAAATGTGGAGAACCCCATGGAGGACTGAGGTAACTCCCGATACGCAAATAGCAGGAATGGAATGAGTTTGTCTCAGTCCTTGCCTTCGGTCTGTGCAGCCTTCCATAGCATTGCTTTGAGGGTTTGGTTAAACCACTCGACAAGGCCGTCCGTTTGCGGATTTACAATTCAGTGAGGAGTTCTGATGTGAAATTGCTTCCTTGATCAGAATTTTGTGGGGGACACCAACTCCTCTGCGATATGCTCAGCATCAGTAGATCTCAATGTCACAGCCTCGGGGTACCATGTGGCATAATCACAAATGACCAGCACATACCTCTTTCCCGAACGGCTTTTGGGCCATGGTCCCACAGTGTCCATGGCAATTTAGCCAAATGGCTCCTTAACCACTGGCAAGGGTGACAGTGGCACTCTCCTGGACCTGCGTTGTGATGTCTTCTGGCACACTTCACAAGTGCGGCAAAACTCTGCGACATCCCGGTACAATGTGGGCCAGTAAAACCTCTGGAGGAAGCGTTGAGCAGTCTTCCCTTTCCCCAGATGACCTGATAATGGAATATCATGGGCAACCTCGAGAACTGCCTTGTGACATTGCATTGAAGTACCAACTGTTCTGCGGTCATCTCCTCGTCACATCCAGGCGGGGTCCAAAGGCGATACAGCAGCCCATACCTTCGGAAGAAACCAACTCCTTCTGCTTGTCTGACTGCCTCCAAGGTGATGTCAGTTGACTGCAGGGTTCTCAGTTGCTTCACAGAGATGTCAAGAGGGTGTGAGTCCTCTTCTGACTGGACATCAGACCAAACCGATTCATCACTTTCTGCCATGTTCTTGGCATAGGCATGTCGTTGTGCACACTTCTGAGCTCTGGATTGTCGGGTTCTGGTCCGTCCACTGCCAAAAAGATCATCATCAAGGCTGGACATCCACTCGGTTGGGACTGTCTGCAGTCTCATGCCAAGTGACCAAGCTTCCGGTACTTACGACATCGGAGGGATTGGCGGCGATCAGCTGATCATAGTCACTAACATCAGTGACTGAGATCCCCGCATATGCCTGCTGTGCCTTCCCCACCAACTGTGGAGACAGCTTGAAAGCCCACTTATTCTTCTTCACCTCGTACACAACCATAGGCAGTTCAAAGATTGTAAGGTACGCTTCAATGTCGTCATATTCTGCCAACTTTGCCACCTTAACATCGTTATCACTCTCAGCTTTGCGCACAGCAGCCTCACCCTGTTTTTCACGTCTTCAACGAGTGCTTGCAACAGGAGCATCTGCTACCTGGACTCTTCTTCGTGCTTTGCGAGATCCTCCTCGTGTTATTGGCGTTCTTTGCGAAGTTCCACCTCTTGCGCTCTGTTCTCTTCCTCACGCCGTTGCCGCTCTTCAATCAGCTCCTCCTCATGACACTGTCTATCTTCCAGGAGGGCTTTCACCATTTGCACCAGGTCCACTGACTCTCCACCTTCCGACATAGTCGATTCTTCTTGTCTGTAGCGAACACCCGGCCTCATTGTCATTCGCTAACAGTCACTTTTGCGCTGTCAATCAATCCCACCAACTGCCACCACGTGTAGAAGATCGCAGGATGGCTCGAGCGGTTGTTAATGGTCACGAACAGCAAAAACTCAGTGAAAGCACAACAACTACAAGCAAGCACTCATTACCATGAGTCCAATGTCTTGCCTAAAACCACACGTGCTGCAACCCAAACTTAGGTACAATGTGAATGAAACACTACCAAAAGAGACACACTAACAAAACTATTGCATAAGTAACTATTCTTAGAGTATGCCATGTGATAACTGCAAAACCCCAAGCATGCATAATACAAAAATAATCAAACACACACAGCTACAACCACAGTAGAGGTGCAGTCCTCCACAGTCAGCTTCCATGCTATCCCCTCTTGTGAGATTGAAGCTTTGGGACAGCAGCTTGCAGTTTGTGTAGGTGGTATTAAGGAGGGTAAAGAAACTGAACAGCTAGCTAACTAGTTGGTCTATATAGAACAATTAGGCAGCTATAATAGTGCATGAAGCTGTAAAACTGCAAGACACTGACCTATGCAAAGCATTCAAACAGTACCACACACTTTTCCGTGTAGGAATCTATCCATTTATTCAGTACAGAGATGCTGCAAATTAGTATTTGCAATTCTATTGCATGCAGGGTCAGATCAATATTTCAGCGTAATTATGTGGCATGTTGTACTCCATTTCACCATACAGGTAGGCCAGCTGTGCTTGGAAGATACTGGTCAAGGCAGTATCACACTCAAGACCTATTTCAAGTACTTCTTACTGGGCAGTGGCTATGTGCTGTTCACTGTCATGTGTGCTCTGTTCCTCGTCTCTCAAGTAAGCACTGGACAGTGAGTGTAGTTATGAACTTTCCTATGACAATAAGCTATTTTCATAAACTATGTTGTCCTGCATTAGGTGACTTCATTCCATAGTATAGGTATATCTGTCTGTGGTACTGGTTTTGCTTTATTCACACAGGCTAATATTGTCGTGGCAGATTGGTGGTTGTCTGAATGGTGAGGTATATATATATAGCATTGGAGGTTGTATAACATGTTACAGGATCTGCTCAGAATAGTTATGTTTCTATGGTTTTCTGATCACCTACATTGCATAATCTATATTGCTGTGATGCTTTAGCTACACAGCCACACAATTATACTACTATGCTACCAGACCTGGGATAATGGTGCTTGCATGACAGTGCATTTGACATGAGTACTACCACAACAACGATTCTATAGATGAAATGATCTTGCTGCCCCAAGTTGAACTACTTGCTTTAGGTCTCAGTCGCTGGTTAGGGGTAGATACATTAATCAGGAATACATTGTCAGTATGTTAGTGTATATACAAACATATAAGGCTAATAAACACACAAAAACAATACTGCACTTGGAACCTCAGTTAAATTAAGCAGAAGGGCCTTTTTTCTATCTTGTCCATATTCGAGTCTACCTAAATTCATGTCCAGTTGCTACAGCTATAGTATTGTACTCTTTATTGTTGTGCAGGGCTAAAGCAGATCTGATTGTCTTGTTCACAAATGACACCAACAGCACTGTAGTGGAGCTCACTACAATGCAAATAGCAGGTTAAGCATACACCATGCATTCTTTGTTGTGCATCAGTAGAAGCATATTGTCTAGTAATGATGCACTGTATATGAAGCTGTTTCCAATGCATTTTGCCGAATTATTGGAGACATAGGCCAAACTTAGTTCTTGTCGCTGTACTGTAATTCCTATGTATGTGACGATTCTTCATTGCCTTTACAGGTATTTATGCTGGCCTAGTTGGCAGTGCCATAGTAATGTCTTTTGTCAGGGCCATCCTGTTCTTCTACATCTGTGTGAGAGCTGCAAAGAAGCTGCACAACAAAATGTTAGCAGCAGTTCTGCGAGTACCTGTGAGGTTCTTTGATATTAATCCTGCTGGTAAGTGTTGTTTCTTGTATTGTTTGCAATCTTTTACTGCTGAGTAACCTCATAATGTCTTTGCTGCCTGGTTACTTAGGACGCATTTTTAATCGTTTCTCTAAGGACATGGGATATCTCGATGATATTCTTCCCGCCACATTCTATGATTACTTGACAGTGAGTAACAGGTGTGATCAATGCTGATTTTGCAGTTGCTTTTACAATTTTTTATTATTTCCTACAAAGATCATGCTACACTTTGTGTCAATAATGATTGTATCAGGCTTGGCGAACTACTGGATTTTCCTTCCAATGGTGTTTGTCATTGTTGCATTCGTCATGCTGAGAAGTTACTATCTGCGAACATCCCGGGAAATGAAACGCCTAGAAGCAGTTGGTGAGTAAATCATTTTGCATGGCATAATAAGCTGGGTAGAATGCTGGTGTGCATGTTAGACATGGCAAATAATGAACAATGGCCATCACCACGATGTAAAATTGCTATCAACTATCCCTCAGTTTCTCCTATGCAATGTCAAGGAATACAAGTATGGCATGCATACGAACCCCAGGTCTTGTACTACAACTGTGCATTAAGTGTTTGCCAACACTACTTGTCTTGGGCGAGCGAAGGAGCTGTCAATGACCCTAGTTAAGGTTGATGCAATCACTTTAGTCTAGGTTGATGTAATCACTTCAGCCTACTGCTTTCTGGTCCAGATGTTTGGTTAAAGATCTTGTTCTTATATCCGCGATTTTGCCTGCACAAGTTATAAGAGAAACAAAAAAACATTTATTCATGTCAATTTCCACCACCTTTTTATTTGATTGTTCAAAATGTAATTGCTGACTAGCAAAGGAAGAAGCTCCTATGCGAATCTGAGAAAATGTTTTTCATATATTGTCGGTTTAAGAGCACCCCACTGGGCCTAGTCTCAATGCTGAAGATGGGATGAAGCCACGAAACCGGATGGGCAGGGCGATCCAATCTGTATCGCTGCTTGTACGGCATGCTTTGGGTGAGTTCTGCAGGAATATAAGGTTAAGCCAAATGACACATTTAGGTTTAATGATGGAGCACGCAAAATTTGAGTTTTTTTGAGTTGCTGAGAAGATTACCAGGAATGCAGCTATAACAAGAAAGAGGATGCATACTTGAAATGGCCATTATTAACGTTCAGTCTACTCTGCTGCAACCAATATGAGCCCTAGTAACCTAATGCTATGTTATACAAGCACTAAATAGCCATTGGAAAAACATGTATGCTATTTTGCTGATATTTCAATGCAAGCTATGATAATCCATCAATCCTAATTTGACCAAATTGCAGTTTCAGCCTACATTACAAAGGAATGGTAGTAACAGTACAATATGACAATATTATCAGCACTTAAATCTTGAAGTACAAAAATTGCCCAGGTGCCAAACATTGTGTTGCATGATGGTTGCACTCTCATGCAATGTGTAGCATGCCATCAGGAAACCTGGAGAAAAGTGCTGTGCACCACTTAAAAGAAATAAGTATAACTCAGAATTTCACAATTAATCCATGATCAACAAGGCTTTTTTTCACCAAGCATGACACCAGGAATGCAGAGGGGGCCAGCTTCACAGCACTTCGGATGTCTGGCCCTCACATTTTCACAGGAAGAGGTACTTGTGTCAATGCAGGGTCATTCACAGCAAAGTGTACGTTTGTGCTGCTCAGTTCCTAAGATCACAGTATTGGGGAAAGGTGAGGTAGAGGATAGGTGCCCAACTGGGGATCCCAGCATTGTGAATTGGACAGCGTCTACCACCAGGCCACTTAGGATAGAGCAGTGAAGAACATTATCAATATCAGGGTCAGCACTAATGATCTCTGCCTTCTACATGTTTAGATGCAGCCCAATCAGCTTCTTCATGTTCCACCATCTCCTGGTCACACAGTCTGTCTCTCCATCGACAGTATTATCATCTAAGTAGAAAAGGGACAGCTTCAACTCCAAATTTGTGACTACGTGATGGATACTCGGCAGAACAGTAATTATCCCAAAGGATTCCATTGCTGTATTTCAGCTGAACAGATTATCTTATCGTTTCAAAACAAGAACGATGCTGTGGAGTAGGATGAGTAGATAAAGAGATGGAACATGTTAAAGGACAGCATAAAGCATTTTGTCTCTTGAAATCTAAATTTGAGAACAGCCTTGCCTAGCTGAAGATGCAAGGTATCCTCACAGCATGAACGCCAGCCTCCCGTCCACCAGTGACACCAAACTTTAACTGTTGGGAGCTAATAGATTCCCATCACCACCATCACCTGGCTTCCCACTTCTAGTGGCTAGACAGCACTTTTCAGCCCAATTGGCTGAATCCCACACTTTCTTTTGAATGGCAGTCAGGTTAGCACCAAGGAAGAAGGGACGAGTCATGAGTACATAAGAGATAAGAGGACTCCTCTATCCACGTATATTCACCCATGACACTACTTAACAGTAGCAGAATTTTTCTACGACGACACTATGAAACGTAGTACGTTGGCATGGCGATACTTTAATATTCCAACATAGTGGATATGGCTGTGCAGCTTCGTAAGTAGTTTGAAGTGACACCTACTGAAGACGATATTGTCCTGAGTGGCTAGGTATACTTGCTGTCATCATCTTTTGTGAAATTCACTAGCCAGGAGGAAGTTTACAAAGTTTGTAAACTCCCTCCTGGCTAGTGAATTTCACAAAAGTTGATGACACCCACTGAAGACGATTATGCCGACCGGACGACTTCTACAAAAGAGTAGGAGCCCCGAACCTGCTGCATAGCCACAGTGAGTATCCTAGGAGAGAGCTGTGGATGTCAGCAATGCTCCTAAGACGTTTGAATCAAGGTTTGCAGGTTGTTGCAACATTTCTTTCATCACTGGCATTGCAGGGGCATCCTAGGAATCGTTCTCACGACTAGCATACAGAAAAGTTGCACAAGACATATGTTGCACGGAATCTTTAAAACTTATATGCTCCCTAATCGGCGAGCAAGTTAATAGTATTAATGCATTACGTCAGAATACTAATAACATTAACATGCCCATGTGTGACATTTTGCTGTGTCATTTTTGAGAAATGCTGTTATACATAAGGGGATACGCAGTTGAATAGATTGAGGGGTTCTTCCTTCCAGTACTAGTTGCACGATGAAGGTGAGAGCTTAGTGACTGTGATCAACTGGCAGCATGTCCTTCAGGTTCTGTGTTCTGAGGCCGTCAAGCAAAAACTTATCGCTTGCTCAATCATGGTACAGGCTTGTGGGTTATCATCAACCGGTGGGAAAGTGTGTCAGTTTGGGATTTAACCACATGATTCAAGTGATGACAGACCATAGCCATGAATGTTGGATGCAGAGCCTTCTAGCTATCACACATTTAGCAAATGGAACTAGCTTATATTATCTCAAATTGATAATCTGTACAATACATTATTGTTTTATTTACACGCTGTATTTAAACGTAATCTACGTATCTGTAGGACTACCTTTCCTTCTTGTGATATTAGCTGCTGGTCGCTGTGCTGCTGTGTTAAAGTACTATGGGAACACAACTAACCTTGCTTTGCATCTTAAAACTTAACACGTGCAGCAAGAATTATTAAAGCAGGCTGTAGCAGCGTGGCTAAGCACCCTAAAATTGTTCAGCAGAAGCAGCTCCAATTCCAAGTAAATATTAACAGATGTTTTTAGTGAGTATAGTCATTGCTCAAGGCACTTGCCGGACTGTCCCACCTAAGTAGCAGGGCAGGTAAGACATGTTACATAGTACACAACATCAAGAGTCCTTGAATGGGCTGACGAGATCATGGTGTGCTCTCTGCTATAGAGATGGACAAGTATGACTTCTTATATGTATGTAGATTTTCTGTAGACAGTATGAATCAATCAAGGTCATGCTGTAGCATTACATCTAGAATGAGTATCTTCACAATCTGAAACTACACTAGCCGGGGGATTGGACCAATGGTACTGTCAAAATTAATCAACTGTTTCAACCCAATCTAGGGTCTTAATCAGTAGTAATATATAAGCCCAGCTGAATACAAGGCCATCAAGCTCCTGAAGGAAAATGATTTGATCATTACCGTATGTGCTCCAATTTTTTTGCGGACTAAACCTTTGAAGTTTTCGCGGTCCTGGAGCCATTGGCGAATATTTTAATCCATGAATATTTGGGCAAAGGTGTTGTATAGCTATTAATAGGCATCAAACAAACACGCACAATCGCCATTGTTCCGTTGTTGCCTTTACAGCGTATGTGGGTCCAAATATGACTGACGCTTCATTGCTTATCAGTTGATCATTTGGTTATCCCGGTGTGAAGTGTCTAACGAGTTGATTCGTTCCTACTTTTCAGTCAAGCACCGCAATCTGCCTGAGTTGGAAATGGATGTTTCTTCTTCTGTGGTAGAGGCCTCAGGGAAGCCCTCTCGCTAATGGTGCACCTGGCCCAACAACCAGGCCCCTTCCGTTTTTCCCTAGTGGAAGACAAGGCGCAGAATCACTGCAATGCCAGGTTCTCGCACAATCAGCACTTTGGTGCAGTTGTGCTCACAGCTGAGGACCTGGAATTGGAGCACGAACCAGTGGAGCTGCTGGTCAACTATGGAATCATACACAGCACAATACATAGCAGATGAGATCCCAACACCGAAAAGATGACTGAGCAAACGGCACTCAATGTTCGTTATACAGCTTCAATTGCTACCTCATTCACGATCGCCAAAAGGCATGAAATGCGCTAGAGACAGAGATGGCGATTCGGGTGAGAGCAAAAGGGGTACTTACAAAATGATACATATATTATATTTACAAATATAGTTTATATATGTAATATAAATTGGTGACCACATGCATCCGTGAAAATAAAAAAAACGCAAATTTTATGAAATCCTCCAACTGCGAATGTTTAGTCCACGAATAATTTGAGCGTCTATGGTATTTCCCCAGCTGACAAGGGAAACGTGACAGTAGTGAAGAACAGTGAGGATTACGATGGGAAAATTTTATGTCCCTGTAGGTGGACACAGACACCTACAAGAGACTAGCAAAAGACCCAACATTGGCTCAGGAGAGGAGGATGAATGCTGTACTCTTGTCACTGATGAGATCTGGGGTCATCCCTGAACCCTTCTATCATCGATTGAGGAGTTCTGCTGAGAAGGTTTTCCTCCTGTACAGACTCCCTAAGGTGCATAAGCCAGGCCAATTGTGTCATTTGTCTACTCCCCCGCCTATGCCCTATCAAAGCACATTGTCTCTATCTTGTCTCCCTTAGTCAGTAAGTGTTCATTGCATGTGAGAAACTCACGAAGTTTGCTTCCTTCCCACAATCCATACACCAGTAGATGACTATGGTATCCTTTGATGTGGTGTGACTTTTTACTAAGGTTCCAGTTGAGCTGGCTGCCAGGGTGGTACTTCAGCACCTCACAGCGGATCCGTCAGCAGTATCACCAGATGAGATTATCACACTTTTGAAGTTTGGCCTAGATGCCACAGACCTAGCATACAAAGGAAAGGTGTACCAGCAAGTCTACGGAACAGCAATGGGGTCTCCTGTTTCAGTCGCTGTAGCCAATCTAGTAATGGATGTGGAGCAAAGAGCACTCAACCACCTACGCATCTCCATCCCCATTCTGGAAATGCTATGTGGATAACACCTTCACAGTGTTATTCACGGGGCAGATGCAACAGTTCCATGACCACCTAAACTCTATTGAACCGACCATCAACTTGACAATAGAGCTGGAACAGAAAGGGTCACTCCCATTTCTAGATACCAGAGTGATGCATCACAGTGATGGTTCACTGATCACCACAGTCTTTAGGAAGAAGACCCATTCGGATTGGTACCTAGACTTTGACTCCCACCATCCACTAGCACACAAAGGCAGTGGTCCAGACACTTCTCACCAGGCGGACGGGATCTGAAACAGGAACTAACTGGTTTTGACAGGATGATGCAATACACACAACAGCAATAAAATGACACGACACAATACACACAGCCAGCAATAAAATGATACAGTACAGAGCAGGATACAAGTTGCATGCAGAGTGTCCAATCCCTCACATCCCTTCCCCCCTGTTCAGCGACAAACTAGTTATTTTGGTGCGCTGTCACGGATACCACGCGACAAGGCATCCGCATGACCGTTCAATTTTCCGGGCCGATAGCAGACTTGGAACTGGTATGGCTGCAGTGCCAGGCTCCAACGTGTAAGCCTGGAATTGGTGTCTCGCATCCTGTCCAGCCACTCCAGAGCACGCTGGTCAGTCCTTACAGTAAAAGGCCTCCTGAGAAGGTACACTCGGAATGCTTCAATGCCCAACGGATTGCCAGACAGTCGCCTATTTCTCTTCCCGGGGTAAGAGTTTTCTACTAAAGAAAGCTACTGGGCGTTCCTCTCCTGCCTCATCAACTTGGGTCAGTACTGCTCCCACTCCCCTATCCGAAGCATCGGTCTCCAACACAAATGGAAGACTCATGTCGGGCCTCCTCAGCACGTGGTTCGAGACCAGCATTGCTTTCGGTTTCCTGAAGGCTGTCTCACACTCCTCCGACCACTTGACTTTTACAGGTTATTCCTTACGGGTCAAATCAGTAATGGGAGCGGCTATAGAGGCAAACTCGGGGATAAACCTGCGATAGTAGCCGGCCAGACCAAGGAATTGGCGGACTTCCTTCTTAGTCGAGGGCACTGGGAAATGCTCCACTCTACCTTGTTCATCTCCGGGCGTACTACACCATTCCCAACGACATGTCCCAAATAAACACATTCAGTCATGGCAAAGTAACATTTGTGTGACTTTAGGGTCAGGCCAGTCTTCTTCAATCGCTGAAGTACTGCTGTGAGATGCTCCCGATGATCATCCCATGAACCACTATAGATGACAATGTCATCCAAGTATGCAGCCGCACAACTCTTCAGACCATGGAGAAGCTTGTCCATTAACCATTGGAACGTGGCTGGGGCCCCGCATAATCCAAAAGGCATCAAGGTAAATTGGTAAAGCCCCCTGGGTGTTGTGAAGGCTGTCTTTGGCTGCAACTCCTCTGCAACAGGTACTTGCCAGTACCCTCGTGTTAAATCGAAGGTTGTTATATACTTGGCCTGACCTACTCTATCTAACAGCTCGTCAATTCTCGGCATTGGATACGCTTTAGTGCGGGTGACATTATTCAACCGCCTGTAGTCAACGCACACCACAACGTAACATCTTTCTTCTCCACAACCACAATCGGAGCAGACCACTCACTGGTTGAAGGCTCAATCAGCCTGCGGGTCTCCATCGCCTTCAGCTCTTCCAGCACAGTTTCTCTCTATCGTTCCAGCCACACTAGCACAGGCTGGCACTTTGTCCGGGCTGGCAGGGTCATCCTTCAAAGCTACAAACGTCCTGTTTGGTGCATGCCATTTCCTGAGAAGATTTACTTGTAGCACTCGCTTCCGCTTCTTCTTGTCAGTCATGTCAACTTCATAATTGACGTGCCCCACCTTCCGCACAATCTTGTAGGGCCCTTGCCATCATGCAAGCAGCTTGCTCGTTGAGGTTGGAAATAGGACCAGTACCTCCATCCCTGGTTCAAACTCTCGAGACCTGGCGTTTCGATCGTACCAGGCTTTTTGCTCCGCCTGGCTTTGCTTCGGGTTCTGCTGTACCAACTTTCTCATTTTTGACAACTTCTTCCTCATGGCAATCACATACGAGACAACGCTTTCCGTGCTCCTTCCCCTAGCCTCCCAGGTCTCCCGCAGGATATCCAGTGGTCCTTGAACCTGCCTCCCGTACAGCAGCTCGAACGGGGAGAACCCGGTGGATGACTGAGGAATCTCCCTATACGCAAACAGCAGATAGGGAAACAAGCGGTCCCAGTCCTTCCCATCTTCAGATGCAGCCTTTTTAAGCATGGCTTTAGAGTTTGATTAAACCTTTTGACCAACCCATCAGTCTGGGGATGGTATGGGCTAGTACGAATTGGCGCATTACATAGGAGATGGTACACCTCTCTCATCAATTGTGACATAAAATTGCTACCCTGCTCAGCTGGCACCCCAACCCTCGTAAACAGCTTCACCAATTCCTCCGCTACGTGCTCGGCATCAACTGACCTGAGTGGCACTGCCTCTGGATAACGTGTGGCGTAATCACATATTACAAGAATAAACCGATGACCTGACCGGCTGCGGGGCAAAGGGCCTACTATATCAAGAGCGATCCTGGAAAAGGGTTCCTCGATGGTCAGCAAAGGGATCCAGGGAGCCAGCTTCACCCGGCAAGGGGATACCTTTTGGCACTCGGTACAGGACTTGATGAACTCGGCCACGTCTCCAAAAAGGCTGGGCCAGTAGAATCATTGTAAGATCCTGTGTGCTGTTTTCCTCTTCCACGTGTCCTGCTAATGGGATCTCATGAGCTAAGCGCAGCACGGCCTTCCGACATGGCTCCGGCAAAACCAATTGCTCCACTGTTCCCATGCCTTCCGCCCGTCCCGGAAGCTCCCAGCATCGATAAAGGAGGCCCACCCGGAGGAAGAATCCCTTGCCTTCAGAGTTCGTCTCTCCTTCAGCAGCCCTCCTCGCTGCTGCCAGGGTTTCATCGCTCTCTTGCAAACATTGCAGTCTCTCTGCCGTCAGGTCCAGGGAGCGGGCAGTTTCCTAATCAGGACCTCCCTGCTGGGCCCTCCAGGCATACCTGTTGGCTCGCTTCTTACTCCGGGTCAGGTACCTCCTCGGCTTACCTCCTTCGAAGAGATCATCATCCAACTACTTCTAAGGTGCCTCCTCTTCCTCAGTGTCACTGGACCTTTCTGGTCCACTGGACTTCAGGCTCTCTGGAGTCCCACCTGGACTCACTTGCAGGGTCTCCCCCTCGGACTCACTTCTTGCCCGAGCTGCCTCTTCCCGTTTCTGCTGAGCTCGCGTTGTTACCAGCATCACCGGCTGCGTTGTCTGGCTGGCACCTTGGTATTGCAATGCATTGCCAACTCTGGTACATCAGTTCCCAGCAATACTGGCACGGGAAGGTTTGGCGCCCCCCCTGCTTGCACCTGGATTCTCCGCCCTTCAATCCTCATACTAACTTTGGCCAGCGCATATGAGACCACATCCCCATGCGCACATCTAATGGACACGCGACCAACAGTCATTTCCCTGGTGGCACGAGGTCCTGCTGCACCAGTGTTCTGGTGCACCCTGTGTCCAGCAAAATACCTTGGACTTGGTGCCCTTCCACCAGCCCTTCTCGAACTGTTTCAGGCCTTCCCAGGGACTCTCCACAGTACAAGGCCACATGGCCATTTGCCCCCGTCGCCCGCAGTTGTAACAGCATACTTCCCTTTGAGGTCTGTCCTGAGATTCCTCAGCCGGGGTGTTGCTCCCTGCTGGTGCTCTCTTCTCACAATCACGCCGAAAGTGACCCACCTCACCACAGGAATGGCAACAATGACTACCCGCTGCCCGCTTGTCCACCCTCTTTGGTGCCTCCGACTTCCCCGTGGCCTTCCTGGCCTGCAGGTAGTCTTCTGCCAGCTGTCCCGCCTGGGCGCTTGAGGTCGGCTTTCTCTCACTCACCCAGATTCTCACCTCTTCTGGCAGAGTTGCAAGCAGATGCTCCAACACAGTTGCATCAATGGCAGCTTCTACCGTCTCACAGTCCTTCAGCCACTTCTTCCCCAAGTCACGGAGTCGGACCACCAATTCCCGAGGTGTCTCCCCTGCTGCTGCTTTGCCCCCCAAAGCCTCTGTTGGTAGGCCTCGCAGTTGATATCGTATCTCCGCAGGATGGTTTCCTTCATGACCCGATAATCTGCAGCCTCGGTGGCATTCATTCCTGCATAGGCCTGTTGGGCTTTCCCAGTGAGCTGTGGTGCGATCATGAACGACCACCGCTCCTCTGGTATCTCTTGACCTGCCATAATGCGCTCAAAAACTGTGAGGAAAGACTCAATATCATCCCCATCAGACAGTTAGTCAGTTTAATCCCATCCAGACCCTGCTTACCGGTTGTAGGCCTCTCTTCCCTTCTGCTGCTCTCTACTAGTGCACGTAGCAGCCTCATCTCTTCTTCGTGTCGCCGGTGCTCCTCGGCGATCTCTCGCTCCCGTCGCTCGCGCTCCACGTACAGCTCCGCGTCCCGACGCTCCCGCTCCTCGCGTAGCTCCTGCTCCTGTTGCTGACGGTCCTCGAGTAAGGCTCCGTCAGGAACAGCCCCCTCGCTCGCGAAACGACGAGCAATGGGACGAACAACAACAACAACCGAACGCACATGCAAAGAGCCAATTAAACCACATGGGAAAAGGCCAAAACCACAGCAATGCACTTAAATAGTGGGGTGACTACAAAACTGGAACTAACTGGTTTGGATCGGATGATGCAATACACACGGCAGCAATAAAATGAAACATGACACAGCAGGATACAAGTTGCATGCAGAGGGTCCAATCCCTCACAAAGGTACACCGGAAATCATAAGTCAAACGGAATGCTTGCTAAAGATGACCAAACATGGTTAACTTTCAGGATGACTTACAAGAGCTAAGAAGT
>MKWU01003780.1_pt1 | contig 19162 bp, 16 predicted proteins | sample 809101 | NCBI WGS metagenome assembly MKWU01 (sample SAMN05860141, study PRJNA318959) | sponge metagenome | host: Aplysina aerophoba | place: Slovenia: Piran, Adriatic Sea, Gulf of Piran | collected 2013-05-07
GGGAGCGATGCGATGTCAGGCACGGGGCCTCCTCTATGCTGACAGCAATATACACTGACAGCATTCCGCCGTCACCCCCAAGACCCATCGCTCCGCCCACCCAATCTCACAAATATGTCGTGCACCCTTTCTCGAGCGTCCCTTTGACAGTGCCCGAGCCGCCCGCGTATGTTCCGAAATGCTGTCCCGCCGCTACCGGTCCGCCGGCAACCGAGGCGACGGCGAAGGAGACGAGGCAATGCGCAACCGGAGAGTCTGGGCCTTCATCGCACTGATGGCTGCGGCATCCTTCCTGGCCGCCTGCGGAGGCGGGGCGGAGATGGGGGAGGATCCAGCCCCGACCGTAGCGGAACTTGGGATTCGACCGAACGGAGACACCGAACTGAGTCCGGACATGTCACGGGTCCCCGAAGAACTCGCACAGGTGTTCCAGCACATTGACGACAACGCGGACCGGCACGTGATGAACCTCCGCCGCTGGATCCAGCAGCCGAGCATCTCGAACTCCGGAGAGGGAATCCCCGAGTCCGCCCAGATGGTGAAGGGGTTCTTCGACCAGATCGGCTGTCAGCACTCGCAGGTGTACGAGGTTCCCATGACCGAGTGGGGTCAACCCGGCAACCCGGTCGTCTATGCCAACTGCGACTACGGCAAGGAGCAGACCCTGCTCATCTACTGGATGTACGACACCATGCCGATCACCCAGCCGGAGGCGTGGGTGTTCCCACCGTTCGACGGGGAGTTCACCGAGTTCGGCCCCTTCAAGAAGGTGATGATCGGGCGCGGCACCACGAACTCCAAGGGTCCCCAGATGACCATGTGGAACGGGATGCACTCGATCTACGAGGTGACGGGGTCCATGCCGGTGAACCTGATCTTCATCGCCGAAGGCGACGAGGAGCGGATGTCCATCGGCCTGCGCCAGTTCGTCCGGGAGAACCCGGAGCTCTTCCGGGACGCCGACGCGATGTACCGCACGGGCCGCCAGGCGCGGAGCGGGGCAGCGGGTTTCTCCGGTGGCTCCGAGGGCTGCGTCTACATCGAGCTGACCACCAGCGGCGAGAGCTGGGGGCGCGGACCGGTCGCGTCGAACATCCACGGCATCCACAAGCGTTCGACGGATGCCCCGCTGCTCCGGCACATCAAGATGCTGGACACCCTGATCACCGACGACGGGAACGGGGTCCTGGTGCCCGGGTTCTACGACGGGGCGGTGCCGCTCTCACCGGCGGAAGAGGAGATGTTCCGCAGCTCGGCGGAGAACCTCGACCTCGCGATCGCCGCCGAGAACATCGGGGTGGCGCGCTTCATGACCGACGATCCGCTCCAGCACCTGATGAACGCGCGCTACGGGATCTCCTTCAATATGGACGGCATCTGGTCCGGCAACATGTATCCGGGCGGCGCGGGCGCCATCCTGCCGAACCGGGTCACCTCCAAGCACAACATGCGCTACGTCCCGAACATGGACGGGCTGGATATGGTCCAGAAGATCCGCGACTACCTCGACGAGCAGGGCTACGAGGACGTCGAAATGACGATCGTCGGCGACGTGCCCTGGTCGAAGAGCAACTACAACAACGAGCTCGCGGATTCGGTGCGGGAGATGTTCTCCATCTTCGGGGTCCGCTACCGGGACCCGGTCGCTGAGGATTCCATCCTGGGCGGCGGCTACTGGCCGGCGTACCTGTTCAGCGGCCGGGACGGAGACTTCGCGGACGGAACCGATCTGGCGATGCCCATCGTGGGCGGAGCGGTCGGACACGGCGGCGGCGCCCACGCCGCCAACGAGTTCTGGGTGATCGAGGGCGCCGGCGAGGTGTACGGAATGATCGGCGGCGAGAAGTCGGTCGCCACGGTCCTCTACTCCTACGCCGGGCTGCTCGACGAATCGAACTGACCCGGAAACGCATCCCCGCGGTCCTGCTTGACATGGGGGGCCGCGGGGACTAGCGTTCCCGCTCCCCGGGCCGCATGGGCTCGGGTTTTGATAATTCCATAGAACCGACACACCGGAAATCACACACCGAGGATCACTTGGCGGAAATCGTCGTCCAGGAAGGCGAAGCGATTGATGTGGCCCTCCGCCGCTTCAAGCGGCGGGTTCAAGCCGAAGACATCATCAAGGAAATCAAGCGCCACTCGTTCTATGTGAAGCCCGGCGACAAGCTGCGCGCCAAGCGGGCCGCAGCACGCAAGCGGGCCCGCAAGCGTCGGCGTCGTACGCGGTAGGCCGTCGGGCGCCGCGATGCGGGTCCTTCTGGTCGGCAGCGGCGGACGCGAACACGCGCTGGCGTGGGCTATCTCGCGGAGTCCCCAACTCGACGAGCTGATCGCGGCGCCCGGGAATCCGGGCATCGGCCGAGTGGCGCGTCTCGCCCCGGTGGGGGCGGAGGACGTCGGCGGGCTGGCCGACCTCGCGTCCGGAGAAAGCGTGGACCTGGTGGTCGCCGGACCGGAGGCTCCGCTCGCGGCGGGTCTGGCCGACCGGCTGGCGGAGCGCGACATTCCGTGCTTCGGGCCTCGGCAGGACGCCGCCCTCCTCGAGGCCTCCAAGGAGTTCGCCAAGGACTTCATGGGCCGCCACGGGATTCCGACCGCCCGCCACACCGTGGTCCGGGACGCTGAGTCGGCGCAGCGGGCGCTTCGGTCCGGGGAATACGGCGAAGCGCCGGTAATCAAGGCGAGCGGGCTCGCCGCCGGCAAGGGCGTGTTCCTCCCCGGCGATCTCGATGCCGCCGCCCGGGACGCCGCAAGGTTGCTCGAAGGCGGCCTCGGCGAGGCCGGAAAGGCGGTCGTCATCGAGGAGCGCCTCACGGGCCCCGAATTGAGCGTCTTTGCGATCAGCGACGGGACCCGCGCAATCGCCTGCGGTACCGCCCAGGACTACAAGCGGCGCTTCGAAGACGACGAAGGGCCGAACACGGGGGGGATGGGGAGCCTGAGTCCGGGGCTCGGCGATAACGAAGCGACCATGGAGCGGGTGCGCCGCGAAATCGTGGAACCCACCGTCGCCGGCCTCCACGCCGAGGGGCGCGAGTACCGGGGAGTGCTCTACGCCGGCCTGATGCTGACCGCGGACGGGCCGAAGGTGCTCGAGTTCAACGTGCGGTTCGGGGATCCGGAGGCGCAGACGCTGATGCCGCGGCTCGACTGCGACCTGCTGCCGCTTTTCTTCGGGGCCGCTACGGGACGGCTGCCGGACCAGGCCGTCCGTTTCCGATCCGATCGCGCCGTAACCGTGATCCTGGCTTCGGACGGGTACCCGGGCTCGTACAGGAAGGGGGTCCCGATCGAGGGGCTGCCGGAGACAGTCGAGATCGGCGAAACCTGCGTGTTCCACGCCGGGACCCGTGCGGGCGCGGACGGAATCGAGACCGCCGGTGGCCGAGTGATCGCGGTCACCGGCCTGGGTGCGGACTGGGGGAGCGCGCGGGACGCCGCTTACCGGACCGCCGATTCGATCACTTGGGAGAAGAAGGCGTTTCGCCGGGATATCGCCGCCGGCGCGGTCTGACAGAAGGAGTCAACATGAGTTCCACCGACAACCCCAAAGTCCTCATCGTGATGGGCAGCCCCTCGGACATCGACGTCATGCGCGAGGCCAAGAAGGTCCTCAAGTCGCTCGGCGTCTCCTGCCGGATGGGCATCTATTCGGCGCACCGGACGCCCGGCCGCGCGGCCGCGCTCGCGGAGAGCGCCCGGGCGGGCGGCGTGGTCGCGATCATCGCGGGGGCCGGCATGGCCGCCCATCTCGCGGGGGCGATGGCCGCCCGGACCATCCTCCCGGTCATCGGGGTTCCGCTGGCGGCGTCGCTCAGCGGTCTCGACGCGTTGCTTGCCACCGTCCAGATGCCTCCGGGGTTCCCGGTGGGAACCGTTGCGGTCGGCAAGGCCGGCGCCCAGAACGCCGCCCACTTCGCGGCGCAGATCGTGGCGCTCAGCGATCCCGCGGTCGCGGACAGGATCACCGCCTGGCGCCACGCCAAGGCCGCCGCCGCCGAAGCGGCCTCGGACGAACTCGAAGCCGAAGACTGAGGGGACCGCGGGCCGTCACGCCGGTCCGGTGGCGCAACCTTTTGGAAGGCCGGCCGGTTCTCGCGGTCGCGGCCTCCAGACCGGCATCGCTCACGGCGCGGAATCGCCGCCGATAGCGCTGCGCCCGGCCAACCCTCGGGGCCGTTGCCGCTCCCGGCCGCGGACGGCGCGACATCAGATCATTTATCCCTGAAGATCAGGTTGTGGAATACGTGATTTTCAAGGAAAATAGTCCCGTGCTTGTCGAACGTCTCCGCCCGTTGCGCCGCATTCGGGAGACCTTCGCCGTCCATCGCGGCGTAGTGCTGCTCGGCCCCCGCCAGTGCGGCAAGACCACACTGGCGCGCGCGTTCATGGCCGCGGAACCGGACCACACCTATTTCGACCTCGAGCGTGCCGTGGATCGCCGCAGCCTGGAAGCCGCCGAAACGGCCCTCGCCCCATTGACCGGGCTCGTGGTGATCGACGAGATCCAGCGCATGCCGGACCTCTTCACCACGCTACGTCCACTGATGGACCGACCCGAGTCAGGGACTCGCTGGCTGCTTCTGGGAAGCGTTTCTCCGTCCCTCGTTCGTGGTGTTTCGGAGAGTCTCGCCGGACGCGTCGGGTTCGTGGACCTCGCCGGATTCGATCTGGACGACGTCTGCCAATCGCCGTCCGAGTGGCGCACCTTGTGGCTGCGCGGCGGCCTTCCCCCGAGCTACCTGGCTCCCAGCGACGCCGGCTCCGCCCGCTGGCGGGAAAACCAGGTGCGGACGTTTCTGGAGCGCGACGTCCCGCAACTCGGATTCAACATCTCCGCCGTGGCGCTTCGCCGCTTCTGGGAAATGGTGGCCCACTACCACGGCCAGATTTGGAACGCGGCCGAGTTCGCCCGTTCGATGGGAAGCAACGAGACCACCGCACGCCGCTACCTCGATCTGCTCGCCGGCGCTTACATGGTGCGGATCCTGCCCGCGTGGTACGAGAACCTGAAGAAACGTCAGGTTCGCGCACCCCGGATCTACGTCCGTGACTCCGGGATTCTGCATTCGCTGATCGAAGTAACCACATCGCGCACACTTGCGGGACACACCAGACTCGGGGCGTCCTTCGAGGGATTCGTCATCGAGCAGGTACTGTCGTGCCTGGATACCCGCAGCGCCTGTTTCTGGCGCTCCCATAGCGGCGCGGAACTGGATCTGTTGGTGATCCGGGGCGGTCGCCGCTACGGTTTCGAGTTCAAGTACGCCGATGCCCCGCGTTCCACGAAATCGATGCGAGTAGCGCTCGCGGACCTGCGGCTGGAACACCTCTGGGTGGTGTATCCAGGGGATGTCCCCTACGAATTGGACCGGCGGCTATCGGTGGTGCCGGTTCATGGACTCCCAGAACTCTTGAGCGGTGACTGGCCGAAGGGATAATTCGAATGTTCACTCGTACCGCGCCAGCGTGGCGGAGTCACTGCCTGGCGATGCTCCTGGCACTCGTCCCTTCGTTGCTCGCCGCCCAACCCACGGGGTCCCTCGAGGGCCGGGTCGTGGATTCGACGGGCAGCGCGCTTCCGGGGGCCACCGTGTCCCTGCTCGGCGACGTGCCGGCATCCACCGGACCCCAGGTCGCCGCGGCCGACGGCAGTTTCGCCTTCGAGAACCTCCCCGCCGGCGACTACCTGGTCGAAGCCACCCTTTCCGGCTTCGAGACCCGAAGCGAAGCGGCTTCCGTCCAGCCCGACGAGGTGACGCGGCTCCAGGTGATCCTCGAGATCAGCCGGGTCATGGAGTCCATTACCGTGGTGGCCGAGGAGCCGCGGAGCTTCGCCACCAACGTGGTGGCCGAACCGATGGTCGCCCAGCAGTCGCCGATCACGAGCGTGCTGGCAGTGGTGGACAACCTCCCGGGCGTCTCCATTCAGGAGGGAGACGCCTATGGCGCCGACGACTGGTCCACCAGCATTTCGATGCGCGGCTTTCAGGTCAATCTGGACGAAGCGCAGATCGGCACCACGATCGACGGGATGCCGAACGGCACCTCGGACTACTGGAGCGGTTCCAAGGCCAACCGCTTCGTGGACCCCGCGAACATGGGCGGAGTCACGGTGTCCCAGGGGACCGCGGACATCGCCTCCCGATCCATCGAAGCGCTCGGCGGAACCCTCGATTTCACCACCGACGAACCGGAGCACGAGCGGAAGTTCACCGCGGCAGTGGATCTGGGATCCGATGACGGCCAGCGGTTCTACCTGCGCATGGACACCGGACACCTGTTCGGGAAGGAAGTCCGCGCCTGGGTCTCCGCGGTACGGCAGGAAAGCCGGGACTGGATCCAGGGGTTCGCCCGGAGCGAGCGGGACCACCTGGCCGGCAAGATCCGGGCGGGGGCCGGCCGCCTGGACCTTTCGGCGTACGTCTCTTACGACGACACCGACAACGCTTCCTACCAGCGGCTCACTTCCGATGCCGAGTTCCGGAGCGATCCCCGCTGGGACCGCCTGATCGACACCTGGACGGAAACGCCGTGGGTCAACCAGTTGTACCGTCTCGGCTGGGCCATTCCGCGGAAGAACACCTTCGGCTACGTGAAGGCCGAGTTTGCCGCCACCGACGTGCTCTCGATCACCGGTGGCGCCTACTACCACCGGCAGTTGGGACGCGGTGATTGGTTGCCTCCGTATGTCGTGGATGTCACCGCGGACGGCGGAGGCGCCGAATCGGAATTGATGTCCGGATTCACCGCCCGCGGCGGGGAACCTCTCGGCCAGGTGCGATTCGTGGATCCGGAGGGCATCCCGCTCGCGCCGCGGCCAGGATGCGTTTCCTCGCTGCAGTTCCCCTACGGGGGCGCCGGACCGGAATTCGACCCCGCGTGTTATCCGGCGAATGCGATCCCGGTGCAGTCCTACCGGCACAGCCACTACGGGAAGGAGCGGGTCGGCCTCACCCTGGACGGGGACTGGTTCGGGGAACTCGCAATTGGCGGAAATCGCCTCCGCGCCGGGGTCTGGGCCGAAGACGGCCGGCGCGACCTCGGCCGCGACTGGCACAAGGTGGTGGACTCCCGGGTCTCGCATCGCTACGACGACACCCCCTACTGGCGCCAGTACGACTGGGAGTTCCCCCAATCGGTGATCAAGTGGTACGTCGAGGACACCCTCTTCGCCGGTCCGCTGGCCATCAACGCGGGGGTCCGGCAATACCTGGTGGAGGTGGGCCGGAGGGACCACTTCGGCGATACGGCCGAACTCTCGGTGTCCTCCGACTCGGACCTCCTCCTTTCCGGAGGGCTCACCTACACCGCGCCGGTCCGCGGACTCGAACTCTTCGCCGGCTACGCGCAGAACTTCAAGTCCCTTTCGGATCGGCTCCTCGAAGTGCCCGGCCGCAGTCTCGAGGGGCTCGAGCCGGAGACCGCGGACAACCTGGATGTCGGGTTCCGCTACTCCGGGGATCGCCTGGCCGCCACCGCCACCTACTACCGGATCGACTTCCAGAACCGGATCTTCTTCCTTTCACCCCAGACGGCCGCCGGCCCGAACTACCTGATCGCCGGAGGCGGTTCGTACTTCAATGCCGGCGGGATCGACTCGCGGGGCGTGGAGTTGTCTGCGACCCTGCGGGTCACACAGTCCACGTCGTTCTACTCGGCCTGGACGCGAAACGACGCGACCTACGTCGGCGCCGGCGATCCGCTGGTCTCCGCCGCCCAGGGAATCCGGCCCGGGAGTCAGGTCGTCGGCGTGCCGCGCACGCTGGTCGTGGTTTCGGCCGACCACAACGGAGAGCCAGTGGCCGCTGGTATTTCGGCGAAGTACACCGGGGCGCGCAGCGTCACGCTGGACGGCTCGTGGAACGCGGACGCCTACTGGCTCCTGGACGCCTACTTCCGGTGGTCGGCGGGCCGGATCAGCCCGCGACTCCAGGGTCTCGAAATAGCCCTGATCGGGAACAACCTGCTCGACCGGGCCTACCTCGCCACCATCAGCGGTCAGGCGGCTTTCCTGGGCGCCCCCCGCATCGTCTCACTGAACGTGACGGCGTCATTTTGAGCGGCGGCGGTACTTCGGGAAGGAGTCGCCGGCCGGCCAGCTCAGCGCCAGTTGGCCCGACTCTTCTGAATCCGGTCGTTTCGCGGCGCGCGGCAGGATCGGTCGCCTCGGGTCATGTTCACGGATCGGAGCATGATCGGCCAGCGGATCGAGACCTGATCGGCGCGAACCGGCACGATCGGATCGAGGCATGATCCCGGCCTCCCGCCGGAAAGCACTCGATCCAGCCACTCCCGGGGGGCGCGGGAGGACCGACGGGTCCGTGGCTATACTGCGAAAGCGATGGTGGACCGCCGCCTGCTGCTGGAGCATCTTCGTCGTACCCGCTTCTCGTCGGAAGGCCGGGAGCGAGCGCGGAGCGACGCCCGAAACATCGCGCGTTTCCTCTACCGGCAGGGCGCCCGGCGGGTCATCGGCTTCGGCTCGGCGTTCACGCCCTCGAGGCGGTTCACCCCGCGGTCGGACATTGATCTGGCCGTGGAAGGACTGGACTCCGAGCGTTTCCTGCCGGCCTCCTCCCGCGCGGCGGCGATGACGGACTTCGCACTCGACATCGTCCCCCTGGAAAGCGCGACCGACTTCATGCGCCAAAGCGTGCAACGGGAAGGCGTCGTCTTGTGAGTCCCGAAGAGGCGCTTGCGCGGCGGCTGGCTGCGGAGATCGAGAACGAACTCGGGCGCCTCGACCAGCTTGCCGACGAGGCTGCTTCAGCCCCTCAGGACGACAGCCCGTTCGGATTGCGGGCTCGGGGATCCATCCTGCACGACTTCTATAGCGGGATCGAGCGGGTCTTCCAGCGTATCGCCGAGGAGTTGAACGGCGGCGTTCCCCAGAGCGGTCAGTGGCACCGGCAGTTGCTGACCGACATGAGCCTGCCAATCCCGGATCTCCGTCCGCCGCCGATCAATGCCGCACTCGCGGAAGAGTTGGGCGACTTTCTGCGCTTCCGCCATCTGTTCCGGAATACCTACGGATGGGAGCTTCGCGCGGACCGGATCCGGCGGCTCGAAGGCCGGATGCCGGGCGTGAAGGACCAGTTCCATAGCCAGGTTCGGGACTTCCTGGACTGGCTGACCGGGGCCTGAAGCGACACCGGCCAGAGAGCCGCCCCATCCCCCGCTGCCGCGACGGGAGCCCTCGGGCGGGATCGAGACATGGTCGGCTTGCGAATCGAGACATGGTCGCTATCCGGAACCGGTCGGGGTCCGCATCGCAGCGAATCGCTCCTGGCGCATTGGAATCGGTCAGGATGTGTCCAAACCGGCTTGGATTCGGGTAGTTTCGGCTTTCTGAGCGTTTTTGTCGGTCCTGGGTCGCTCGGCCCTGTCCGCCAAAGCCGGAGATCGCAGGCGTCACGCGGTGGAACGGATCGAGGCATGATCCCGGCCGGACACCCGAACGCGGAGTCGTTCCCGAGGTCGTTCACGGGGCCGGCTGGTTCGGGCGGGCGGGGGCTCGTGTGCGCCGCGCCTGGCGCTGGGTCCGCCGGAAACACGAACCCATCTCGGAGGGGATCGAGACCGCCGGGCGAGGGTGGACGCGGGCCGCGCGCACGGGGGCGCGGATCGGCCGGAGCGTCGCCCGGATGGGTGGAGTCATCGAGCACACGGCGCGATCCTCGCCAAGAGACGGGGCGGCGCACGGCGAATCGGGCGGAATCTGGCCACCTTCGGCCACGGGCTCCGGGAGTTCGGGGAACGGCTCACCAGGACGGAGAGGAGTTGGGCGCCCCGCGGGGAGGACATCCGGGAGCACCTCGGCGAACTGGATATCACGCCGCTGCCGCCGGAGGCGCCGCCGGAGGCGCCACCGGAGCCGCAGCCCGCTCCGCAGCCGGCGCGCGCTGCCTCGGCCCGAGCCGCCGCAGGAAGTCACTCCGGAACCCGCCGCCCGCGCTCCGGTCCGTCGCTCCCGCAAGGTCCGGAACCAGGCCGTCGGAAAGCCGCAGAGCCCGAGGCCGAAGCCCGCTAGCCAGCCCACACCGGCGCCCGACACGAATCAGGAGTTGTCGTCCGAGGTTCAGACCGCCATCGCCGGCCTCGGCAAACGGCCGCGAAGCGAGCGCCTCCGCGCCGTAATCGAGATGATCTGCGGCAGCCGCAAGTGGACGACCGTGGCGGAGCTTTCGGGCTTCCTCGGCGTGTCCGAAAGATCCTCCGCTCACGGCACCTGCCGGCGACGATCAAAGGGGACGGTTGGTCCGGCGCTTCCCGAATCGGCCACGGCACCGCGACCAAGCGTACGGAGTACGCTCGCTAGACTCGCTTGTTCAACCGTCGCAATCTAACGAAGCGCGCGCGGGAAACCCAGCAGAGCGAGTTCAACGCTACGCCAGCCTTCACACGCGAGGCGCTGCACGACGCGAACAAGGAGCACCAATTGCGATCACAGGACGTGGAGCGCCTATCGGAGCATTTCTCACCCGAACCCGATCCACAGATAGAGAGCGAATTGCGCCTCGGTCCTTCGATTCCGAACGCGCATCGACTCGCAGCGCTGATCCATGACGATCTAGCCGTCGGCCCTCCGTACGGGGTCCGTTGGTGGGCAACGCCCGGTACAGAACACACGGCATGCCGTATCTTCGTAAGCGATTACCTCTATTCTTGTACCGTCAGTATTCCCGATCATCTGAGGTCAGTTCATCTCCACTGGTTGGAGCTCTTGGCGTGTTCGGATCGAGAACGGACAGTCTTTGGCGAACGCACGACGATACGTGACGGACGGGTGCGATTCCGACCCAAGAATCCCTATGAATACTTGTTAGGCGATCTAACCCAGATTCACGCTGACGGCATTGTCGTCGCTCTGTCTTCGGCCCTCGACTGCCTGGCTGCATCGATTGTCGGCGTGATCGCGGCACCCCTAAACATTGAGCTTACAGACTTCAACGAAGTACGGACGCATCTTCGAAACTTACTCACTTCAAAGAAGCGGAGACGAAAAAACAACTTGCAGACCGAGTTTGCGCAACGTCTAACCAGCTTCATTGCAACCCGTAACGGACCTGACTGGATCAAATGGATGTCGAACTACCGGAACATGATTGTCCACAGGGCGCGCCGCACCGAATTTCATGAGGTGGTTGAGGACACTGCGATTCTGGCTCCGGACGGGCTTCCGGCGCGATGGCGTCACGCTGCCCACCTACCGCGACATCCCTTGCTGTCCGAAGTGGAGGCGTTCCTGGTTGCCGAGCCCCTTGGCGCGATCTGTTTGGCGGAAGAGGCGAACGACACCCTATGCGGGTTGATCGGCAGAACGACCAGTTTGATCGAAGCTGTGTCGGGCGTACTCGCGGAAATCTGGACCGCTCGCCGAGGGGATCCAACGCTTGCGCGTCAACCGTTATCGCGTCAGTGGAAACGACCAGAGCACAAGCCCAAGGAGCGGGAGATATCAGAATTCCTCGGTTTCGCCTCGAAAGCAGAGCCAATCGATCCCACGAAAATAACCCAGCCGCCTAGCTTCGAGAAAAGGATGCTTGCGGCTGCACTCGATGACGGCCAGAACGCGATATGGGCAACCGCCGGGATGGAAGAGTTCGTGCCCGGAAACAAAAGGAACTCGCCGGATCCGAAATGATCCGAGGTTCCGCCAGTCAAGGCGGCCCCCCAGCCGGTCCGCGTTCCGACGAGGTCCATGTCGAGACCCGCCGTCCCGTTTCGGTGGGAGAACGATCCCGATGCCGATCGGGAAAGCGTCGACTCCATTTGTCAGCCGGATGTCACCGAATCACGCTGGTGTGGCGGCAAGCTGGCCGCACGCGGCGAGGACGTCCCGGCCCCGGCTGCGGCGGAGGGTCGCGACAAACCCCGCGGCCGAGACCATCCCGAGGAACCGTTCAGCGTCCCCCTCGGCCCCCGGTCGATGCGGCGGGCCGGGCTCGGGCTCCTCCCAGGGGTTGAAGGCGATCAGGTTGACATGAGGACGGATCCCGGCCGGCGCCAAGCGACGCAGTTGTCGAAGCAGCGCCCGAGCGTCCTCCGGACGGTCGTTCTCACCGCCGAGCAGGACGTACTCGATCGTGATGCGGCGGTTTGACGGAGAAAGCTCCTCCAGCGCCGCAAAGATCTCCGGCATTCGATGCCGGCGGCCGATCGGCATGAAGCGCCCCCGGGTCTCGTCGTCGCCGGCGTGGAGGCTGATCGCGATCCCGACGTGCGGGGCCGCTTTTCCGAGCTTCCCCATCTCGTCCGGCAGCCCGACGGTGGAGACGGTGACCCGGCGGGCCGGGATGCCGAAGCCGTCCCCGTCCGTGAGGAAGTCCAGGGAACCGATCACCGCGTCGGTATTGAGGAGGGGTTCCCCCATCCCCATGTAGACGACGTTCCTCCTGCCCTTCGCGGCTTCGGGCGCGGCGCGCTCCGCGAGCAGCACCTGGGCGGCGATTTCCCCGGCGGTGAGGTTGCGACGGAACGCGATGGCGCCGGAGCGACAGAACGTGCAGGCGAGCGGGCAGCCCACCTGGGTGGACACGCAGACCGTCAGGTCGGAAGCGCCGCCGCCGGCTCCCTGGGCTCTTCCCGACTTTCCCCCAACTGCTTCCCGGCGGCTCCCGATGGCCACGGTCTCGACCAGCAGTCCGTCCTCCAGTTCGATCAGCAGCTTGACGGCGCCATCCCCGGATCGGGACGACTCCACGACCCGGGGGTGCGTGACAGAGAAGCGCGAGGCGAGATCCTCCCGCAGGGATGCCGAAAGGTCCGTCATCTCCCCGAAGTCGGTCTGACCGTGCCGGTAGAGGTGGCGGAAGAGCTGGCGGCCCCGGTAGGGCGGAAGACCGAGGCCGGCTGCGACCTGGATCAGTTCCGGGCGGGAGAGGCCGTAAAGATTCTGCACGGGGGATCACGATAGCGCCGAGGGGATGAGGGGCTTGCCGTGAACAGGGATTGGATCCCTCCCGTTGCGTCGGCGCGCGGCCAGCGCGTGCCCGCCCGGAGGCCGGCGCAGCCCTCCCGGTGGGGGTTCTGGGCCGTTCCCGCGGTACAGACGTAGAGCGTTGGGCCTTCCGCTGCGCTCTCGCGCAGCGGGTGCCGGCCTGGAGCCCGGCGTTCCAAGCCGTTATCTCTTCAGCGGCGAGGGAGGTTCCCCTCCGGCATGGCCTGTGGGGGTGGGTGGAGGGTGCGATTTCGACCGCCTCTCGGCGGTCGATGCCGGCCAGAGGCCGGCGCTCCGAACTCGCGCAGCGGGTGCCGGCGTGGAGCCCGGCGTTCCCTTCCCTGCCACAACCCATTGTGGTTTGGTGGTCCGCTACCCCCAATATCTTGGGGTTTGGGCGTTGACCGAAAGCAAGAGCGGATGCTACGCTCCGGGCTTCCGAATCGCCGTGCTCAGCACCCTTTTCTAGGACCAATTCCCGTGGAAATCAGCCTGCGCGTCCTCGGTTCCGGAAGCTCCGGAAATGCGGCGCTGGTCTCCGGAGGACCCACCACCCTGTTGGTAGAGGCGGGGCTTTCCTGCCGCGCTCTGGAAAAACGGATCGCGGTGGCCGGGCGTAGTCCTTCCGACATCGCCGCGGTGCTGGTCTCCCACGAACACGGGGACCACTGCCGGAGCGCCACCACCTTCGCGCTGCGCCACGGAATTCCGGTCGCCTGCACCGAAGGCACCTGGCGCTGCCTGATCTCGCGGAACGGGACCGAGACCCCCGATTGGCTCCCTCTCCTCCCCGGCGAGACTCGCCGCGTCGGCACGATCACCGTCACCCCGTTCCGGACGCCGCACGACGCCCAGGATCCGATCGGGTTCCGGTTCGAGCGCGGCGGCGCCGTCCTCTTCCACGCAACCGATTTCGGCCACCTCTCGCACGAGATGGAAGAGGCCGTCAAGGGCGCCTCCGTAGTGCTGATCGAGTCCAACTACGACGAACAACAACTCTTCGAGAGCCGCTATCCGTTCGCCATCCGCCAGCGGATCGCTTCCACCCGGGGCCATCTCTCGAACGGCGCTCTCGCAATGTACCTCCGCAGACGTCTTCCCTCTTCGGTGAACACGTTGGTCCTCGCCCATCTCTCGGAGAACACCAACACTCCCGAACTCGCACTGCGTACGGCCCGTACCGCACTCGACGCCGCCGGGCGGCCGGAAGTGCGGCTGCTCGTCGCCCGGCGGCACGACCTGACGGAAGAGATCTGGACCCGGCCGGTGCGTGCCGCGGCGAAACCGCCCATGACGCCCCGGGTGAACCGGTTCCTGAACCCGGTACCGCTGCGAGCGCCAACGCTGTTCTGACTCGGTGCTCACCGATCGCTACGTCCGCCCCGAAATGGGGGCGATCTGGAGCGACGAAGCACTCTTCGCTTCCTGGATGGAGGTGGAGGTCGCCGCGGCCGAGGCCATGGCGGCTGAGGGGATCGTCCCCGAAGAGGCCGCGGTCGCGATTCGGGAGCGGGCCGGATTCGACATTGCCCGCATCCATGAGATCGAGAAGACGGTCCAGCACGACGTGGTGGCCTTCACGCAGTCCATGGCGGAACACGTGGGGGCCGAAGCACGCTGGATCCACTTCGGACTCACCAGCTCGGACGTGGTGGATACGGCGCTCGCTACCCGCCTCGTCCGCTCCGCCGACCTGATCCTGCGGCGGGTCGAGGAGCTCCGCGAGATTCTTCGCCGGCGGGCGGAAGAGCACCGCCGGACCGTCATGGTGGGGCGGACCCACGGCGTCCATGCCGAACCGATGACCTTCGGCATGAAGCTCGCCCTTTGGTGGGCGGAAATGGGGCGCAATCACCGCCGTCTCGCCTCCGCCCGGGAAGCCGTGGGAGTGGGCAAGCTCAGTGGGGCGGTCGGCACCTTCGCCCACCTGCCGCCGAGCGTCGAGAGACGCGTCTGCGACGCGCTTGGCCTCCGTCCCGCCGCGATCTCCACCCAGGTCATCCAGCGCGACCGGCACGCCGAATTGGCGGCGGCGCTTGCCATTCTCGCGGGAACGCTCGAGAAGATCGCGACCGAGATCCGAAACCTCCAGCGCACGGAGATCCGCGAACTCGAAGAACCCTTCGGACGCGGTCAGAAGGGCTCCTCGGCCATGCCGCACAAGCGGAACCCGGTCGGCTGCGAACAGGTGTGCGGACTTGCCCGGATCATCCGCGCCAACACCCTGCCCGCCATCGAGAACATCGCGCTGTGGAACGAACGGGACATCTCCCATTCATCGGCGGAGCGAATGGCGATTCCGCAGAGCTTCCTGCTCACCGATCACATCCTGCTGCGCATGACCCGGATCCTCGACGGACTCCTGGTGCGCGCCGACTCCATGCTCGACAACCTGAACCGGATGAACGGCATGGTCTTCAGCGGCCAGGTGCTCCTTGACCTCGCCGCGAAGGGGACCTCCCGCGAGGAGGCGTACCGGATGGTCCAGGGAGCGGCGATGCGTCTTTGGGAAAGCGGGGGCACGCTTCGCGAACGGCTCGACGAGGACGAAGGGATCACCGCTCTCCTGAGCCGCGAGGAACTCGACGCCGCGTTCGACCTCGACGTCCAGCTCCGCCATCTCGATGAGGTCTTCGAGCGAGTCTTCGCGGAGGGAAACAGTCCATGACGTTCCGGGTGCGGGTTCTGGTCCGCTTGCGGCCATCGGTGTACGACCCGCAGGGGGAAGCCATCAAGAAAGCGATCGCGGCTGACCCGCGCCTGAGCGCCGCGTCGGTGCGCCAGGGGAAGATGTTCGACTTGGAAGTGAAGGCCGATTCGCCCAGCGAGGCGAAGGCGCGCGCCGCGGAGATCGCGTCGCGGGTGCTCGCCAACCCGGTGCTCGAGGACTTCAACGTCCACGTGATTCTCGACTGAGGGAGCTGGTCGGATGGCCCGTTTCGCGGTGCTCGTGTTCCCGGGGACGAACTGCGAAGGCGACGTGCTCCACGCGATCCAGACCGTGACCGGGCAGCCCGCCGAACTCGTCTGGCACAAGGAGGGCTCGCTCGACGGCTTCGATGCAGCGGTCGTGCCCGGTGGTTTCGCGCACGGCGACTACCTGCGCGCCGGAGGTCTCGCCCGTTTTTCTCCGGTCATGGAACCGCTCGCCCGGATGGCGGACAGCGGGCAGGCCGTGGTGGGAATCTGCAACGGTTTCCAGATCCTCCAGGAAGCCGGCCTGCTTCCCGGGGCCATGCTCCGAAACCAGTCCCTCTCCTATGTCTGCCGCGACGTGCGGATTCGCGTCGAGGCGAATTCCTCCCCACTGACGATGGGGCTCGCGCCGGGGACCGCGCTCCGGATGCCGGTGGGGCACGCGGAGGGGAATTTCCGGGCCGACGATGCGGTTCTCGAGGCGCTCGAAGCGGACGAGCAGGTGATCTTCCGCTACTGCGACGATGACGGCGAAGCTACCGCGGACGCCAATCCAAACGGTTCCCGGAACAACATCGCCGGAGTGCGGAACCGGCGCGGGAACGTCGCCGCTCTCATGCCCCACCCCGACCGGGCTTACGAAGACGCGCTCGGCGGCGCTGACGGCTGCCGCCTCTTCGAGAGCCTCCACCGGTTCACCCAGTCCTGAGCCTCTGCCCGTGAATCCTCTCGCGACCCTGGAGACGGCGCTCGCTGCCGGGCTCTCCACCGAGGAGTTCCAGCAGATCGGGACCCTGCTCGGCAGAGCCCCCAATCAGACCGAACTCGGGATGTTCTCCGCAATGTGGTCGGAGCACTGTTCCTACAAGTCCTCGCGGCGTCATCTCGCCCGCTTTCCCACCGAGTCCCCCCGGGTCATCGAGGGGCCGGGGGAGAACGCCGGCGCGGTCGACATCGGCCACGGGCTCGCCGCCGTCTTCAAGGTGGAATCGCACAACCACCCCACCTTCATCGAACCGTTCCAGGGCGCCGCGACCGGAGTGGGCGGCATCCTGCGGGACATCTTCACGATGGGCGCGCGGCCGGTGGCGCTCATGAACTCGCTCCGCTTCGGACCGCTGAGCGTCCCCAGGAATCGCGCCCTGCTGACCGGGGCGGTTGCCGGGATCGCCAACTACGGAAACAGCATGGGAATTCCCACGGTCGGAGGCGAGGTCTTCTTCGAGGATTGCTATTCGCTGAATCCGCTCGTGAACGCCTTCGCCCTCGGCATCGCGCCCGCGGACCGCATCTTCCGCGCCCGCGCGGAGGCGCCGGGAAGCCCCATCTGGTGTGTGGGGAGCAAGACGGGACGGGACGGCATCCACGGCGCGTCAATGGCGTCGGCAGCGTTCGACGAGGAAGCCGAAGCGAAGCGGCCCACCGTCCAGGTCGGCGATCCCTTCCTCGAGAAGCTGCTGATGGAGGCATGCCTCGAGCTCATGCGGGGCGATGCCCTGATCGCGGTCCAGGACATGGGCGCCGCCGGACTCACCTGTTCCACTTCGGAGGTGGCGTCCCGGGGGGGCGCCGGCGTCGAGATCGACCTCGACCACGTCGCCCAGCGCGAGACCGGCATGAACGCCTACGAGATCATGCTCTCGGAGTCCCAGGAGCGAATGCTCCTCGTGGTCCGGAATGGACGCGAGGCGGAGGTGACACGGATCTTCGAAAAGTGGGACCTTGACGCGGCGCCCATCGGGACGGTGAGCGGCGACGGTCTCCTCCGGGTCCGGCACCAGGGGCGGATCGCCGCCGAGGTGCCGTGCCGGGCGCTCACTGACGACGCCCCGGCGTTCGACCGCCCGGTCGCGCGCCCTTCGTGGTGGCCCTCCCCCGAGATCGTCCCCGCCGACCTGCCGGAACCCTCCGACTGGAACGCTGTGGTCCTCGAAATGGCCGGTTCGCCGGAGCTTGCCAGCCGGCGATTCGTCTACGAGCAGTACGACCACATGGTCCGGAGCGACACGATCGTGCGTCCGGGCGGCGATGCCGGTGTGGTGCGCATCAAGGGCGAGGACTTCGGGATCGCCATGACCCTCGACGGGAACGGCCGCTATACCGCCCGCGACCCGCGTCGCGGCGGCGCCATCGCGGTCGCGGAGGCCTGCCGCAATCTCGCCGCCGTGGGCGCGACGCCCGTGGGAGCCACCAACTGCCTCAACTTCGGAAACCCGGAGCGGCCGGAGATCATGTGGGAGTTCACCGAGGCCATCGCCGGGATGACCGAAGCTCTCGAAGCGTTCGGGGTGCCGATTACGGGCGGCAACGTCAGCTTCTACAACGAGACCGAGGGGCGGAACATCTTTCCCACTCCGGTGGTGGGCGTGGTCGGGGTGCTGGCGGACGCAACGAAACGGATCCCGCAGCACTTCTCGGATTCGGGTGACCTTCTCTTCCTCGCGGGGCCCGCAACCGGGGAGGCGCTCGGCGCCAGCGCCTTCCTGAAGGAGCACCACGGGCGGATCGACGGGCGGCCGCCGAAGCCCGACCTGGCTGCCGAGGTGTGGCTCGGAGCCTTCCTTCGCGCGGTCGGCACGAAGGGGATCGCCGCTTCCGTGCGCGACCTGTCGGAGGGAGGACTCGCGGCGGTGGCGATCGAAAGCCTGTTCGCCCCGGACGGCTCACGGATCGGCGCGGACCTCGCGATCGAGTGTGCGGACCGGCTCGAAGGACCGCTCTTCGGCGAGGGGCCGGCCCGCGCGCTCCTCAGCGTTCGGCCACGTGACGCCGAGGCCCTCGCCGAGCTCGCTTCCCGCCACGGGGTTCCACTGACACAAGCCGGGTCCGTCGGCGGGGATGCGCTCCGGATTCGCGTGAACGGAAGCCCGGCGGTCTCGCTCGAACTCGAGGGCCTCGCGGATACCTTCCGCAACAGCTTGGGGCGGATGGCTCTGGCGTAGGATGCGCGGGTGAGCCAGATCGCGCTCCCGGTGGTCGATGGCCCCGGTCCTCCCGGCAGGGTCCTGCCGGACCGGTTCAAGGAGGAGTGCGGCGTGGTGGGGATCTGGAACCACCCGGAAGCGGCGCGCCTCGCCTACCTGGGGCTTTACGCGTTGCAGCACCGCGGGCAGGAGGCCGCCGGGATCGTGGCCGCCTCCCCGGACCGGAACGGCCTGGTCGGCGTGAACGGTCCGGGACACGTAGCGGACGTCTTCGACGTGGACGCGCTCGACACCCTGGCCGGGCGAGCGGCGATCGGGCACACCCGCTACTCCACGGCGGGCGACAGCAGCCCCAAGAACATTCAGCCGATCCAGA
>MKWU01003781.1_pt1 | contig 19159 bp, 13 predicted proteins | sample 809101 | NCBI WGS metagenome assembly MKWU01 (sample SAMN05860141, study PRJNA318959) | sponge metagenome | host: Aplysina aerophoba | place: Slovenia: Piran, Adriatic Sea, Gulf of Piran | collected 2013-05-07
AGCGCCGAGGGGTGATGCCGGCGCGATGCCCGCCGCCCACGGATACGCGGCGCCGGAACCGCCCAGCTCCCGCCCGGTGGCCGCACCCGCCCATTGCGATAGCACACCCAGCGCCATCTCTGTCACAGATCCCGCCGCACGGTCGTCCGAGCCGTCGCCGAAGCGCGCGCCGATTACGTCCGTTACACTGTTCAGCATCATGCGCGCCTGACTCCCAAGCACATCCTTCAACACCGACACCTCCGCCGCCGAGGTTTCCACGCGCACCCCGAAGGACACACTCGCCTCCCCGCTCGCGTTCCTGGCTGTCACGGTAACCTGCGCCCGACCCTCGCGCACCGCACTGACTGTCAGCGAACCTCCGGCGTCCGCCTGCGCGCCTGCCACGTTCGTATTGTCCACACTCACCGTGTACTCAAGCTCCCGGCCCGCAAACACCGCGGCAGCATCTACAATCGCCGGCGGGCCAGCTACCACCAGTGTCACGTCCGCCAGCGAACCCAGCACAGACGGCGGCGCCAACGGCGTGACCGTGACCTCATCCGACCCGGCGCCGTTGCCACCGGCATTCACAGCCCGGACCCGGAAACCGTATTCGTTACCGTTGGCAAGGTCCGTGACCTCGTAACTGGTCGTGGTCGCCGAACTGTTTGGGATATCCATCCAGTCGCCGTAGGAAGCGGCGCCTGTTTTCTGCTGAACCTGGTACTTCGTGATAGTGTTGTTGAGCGGGTCATTCCAGCTCAGCGTGACCCGGGCATTGCCGGCGCTGGCCGTCACGCCGGTGGGCTTGGCCGGCGGCGCTACCGGCGTTCCGGTCGCCGGGTCCGACCATGGGCTCTCACCCACCCGGTTCTGCGCACGCACCTGGACCTCGTAGGCCGTGCCGTTGGCAAGACCCGAGAGTTCCCGTCTCAATGCCGTCGAAGCCGCCGTGCCCGGCGCCTCCTCCGTCCACGCGCCCGCAGCGCCCGCACGGTAACGCAGGTCGTAATCCATGAGCGCCGCGCCGTTGTCATCAGGCGCCGTCCACGACACCGTCAGGCTGCCGTTGCCCGGCGTGACCGTCACACCGGTGGGTCCGGCCGGCGGCGCTGCCGGCGTTCCGGTCGCCGGGTCCGACCATGGGCTCTCACCCACCCGGTTCTGCGCACGCACCTGGACCTCGTAGGCCGTGCCGTTGGCAAGACCCGAGAGTTCCCGTCTCAATGCCGTCGAAGCCGCCGTGCCCGGCGCCTCCTCCGTCCACACGCCCACAGCGCCGGCGCGGTAACGCAGGTCGTAATCCATGAGCGCCGCGCCGTTGTCATCAGGCGCCGTCCACGACACCGTCAGGCTGCCGTTGCCCGGCGTGACCGTCACACCGGTGGGTCCGGCTGGTGGAACCGGCATCGGCGTTCCAATTACCACGTCCGACCATGGGCTCTCACCGACCCGGTTCTGCGCGCGCACCCCAATCTCATAAGGCGTGCCGTTGATGAGGCCCGTAAACTTCGCCGTTGTCGCCGTAGAGTCCGCCGTGCCCGGCGCTTCGTGTATCCAGAAGCCCGCACCGACCGCCCGGTAGCACCAGTCATAGTCAGTGATCGGCGCGCCGTTGTCATCAGGCGCCGCCCAAGATACCGTCAGGCTGCCGTTGCCTGCCGTCACTGTCAGCGCCGCCGGCACATCGGGCACAGAGATGGTTTCGGGCGTCCCGACTTGCGCCTGCACCGATGAAACAGTCATGCATGATATCAACGCAAACAGGATCGGGAGCGCGAATGGCAGGGGGGAGTCGTATCTGAAAGTTTTCATGCCGCTTTACATCAGGGGAAAAAGGGCATGGTGCCACTGCCTGGATTTTCTGTCAAACTCTAATTTTCTGATTTTCCAACAGCAGTTCCCGCTAACTCCTAAGTATTGTCCCCATAATTCCGAACGTCCCCATACCACTCCCGTGCAAACGGGAGTCCAGTGGAAAAACGGTCCTGAAAGGACACCTTATAACGTGTCGCAAGCGACTGTTGTCTCACTGGACTCCCGCTTGCGCGGGAGTGGTACGTAATCGGGGCAAGTCTTTCACCTGCATATAAAAGTATGCGGTTGCCCTGTTTCAAACCTGGAAGCAGCTTCCGGTAAATGCGAGGGTCAGAACAGGGTTTGTTGGCGCCCTGCCGTAACAGGTGGTTCAAACAAGCCGGTATTCAACTCCCAGCTGCCCCTGTTCAGGCCGAATTTCCTGCACGCGTTGTCAAAACGGCTTCGCACCAAGTCGGCATAAACGCCCTGGCCGCGCATGCGGGTGAAATAGTCCGGGTCGTTCTCACGGCCGGAGCGGAGGTCACGGATGATGCTGAACACGTGCTCCGTTTTTCCCGGTTCATGGGTTTCCAGCCACTCACGGAATAACTGTTTGACCTCGTTCGGCAAGCGCAACATGATATAGCCTGTGGTTTTGGCGCCGGCCGCCGCGGCCTGTTCCAGTACGTGTTCCATTTCCGAGTCATTAATAAAAGGGATGACCGGCGCAAACATGACCCCCGTGGGCACGCCGGCGTCGTTCAGGGTCTGCACGGTTTTCAGGCGCCGCGCCGGGGCGGTGGCGCGCGGCTCCAGGCGCCGGGCCAGTTCATGCTTGAGCGAAGTGATGGATACAAACACCTTGACCAGGCCGTGCGTGGCCATGGGCCCGAGCAGGTCCAGGTCCCGCTCAACCAGCCAGGACTTGGTGACGATGGACAACGGATGGCGGCAATCATGCAACACCTGGATGATGTCGCGGGTGATGCGCAGTTGCCGTTCCGCAGGCTGGTAGGGGTCGGTGTTGGTGCCCATGGCAATGGGCTTGCAGACGTAACGGGGCTTGGCCAGTTCCTTGGGTTGAATGGGGTCAGGTCGCACAATGCACATACAAAGAAAATGAGTGTAAAGCTGTGACGAACCTCTGTATGTGCATTGTGCGACCTGACCCCATTCAACCCATTCAACCTACGAAAGTAAAGATTCTGAACTGTTTTTACTCTGACCCCGTCGGTATCTATTCTACTATTCCTGCTGCGGTTTCAGCCAGCGTCATGTCCACGACCGAACGCAAGGCTTCCTCCTTTGTGGCGCCGTCCAGGAGACGCAGGCGGTAACAATCGATCTGGCGGTCGGCGCCAGCGCCTTCCCGGATGATATCCAGCGTATGGCGCAGTTCATTTTCGCAGCCCAGCGCCTGCGCATCAATACCCAGATCATCCACCAGTTGAACCATTTGGTCGGCAATATCTATACGACCGCCTTTCATGGTGTCTCCGAGAAAAGCCAGTACGCCGTAACGTTGCGCCAGCCAGACGTTCTCTGCGATGATCTCAGTGGGAGGTTCAGGCGGCAACCTGTTTTCCCTCGCCTGCCTTGACAACCAGCGTACCAATGAAGCGTACAGGGCGACGATAGCCAGTGTGTCTTCCAGCCGCGGACAGATATCACAGATACGCACCTCTATCGTGGGATAAGCATGAGACGGCCGGATATCCCACCACAGCTCACTGCCGTCGCCGATGAACTCCATACGTTGATAATCCCGTACCAGGCGGTCGAACTCCGCCTTCGAATACAGTTCCCTGGGCAGGCTGGTACGGGGTAGCGCCCCCAGGAGATTGAGGCGGCCGCACTTGAAACCCGTTTCCCGTCCACCGCTGAAAGGAGACGAGGCTGACAGGGCATTCAGTATCGGCAGGTAGCGCCTCAGCGCGGTCATCACCCGGATACGGGACTCCGGGTCGCCGAAACCGGCATGAACGTGGAGGCCGCCGACCAGCAAACGCCTGACAGTTTCCTGGTACGTGTTCGCAAAGCTTTCATAGCGGTCATTCGGTGTGGGTAATTGCATATCCCAGGCGGCGAAGGGATGGGTGGAGGATGCCAGCACCGCCGCGCCGTGGCGCGCGGCGCCCTCTATCATCACCCGCCGGGTTTCCATCAGCGCCGTTCGCACCTCGCTCACCGATGCGCATACCCGTGTACTTATCTCAATCTGGGAACGCAGGAATTCATGGACTACTTTGTGGGGGCCTTGATTCGCCTTGCAATCCTCAAATATCTGCGGGTCCGGGTCTGCCAGCAAATCTCTGGATTCCGGGTCTACCAGGAAGAATTCTTCCTCTACACCGAGGGTAATGGTCAGGTCATCATCAGGGACGAGAGAGGTCATAAGCTTGATAGCGTGAATTTGTTCCGCACTTTTTACGGCTGTTCTGCATAAGAGCGTTCATCTTCTGGCTGCCGTGTCATAAAGATGTCTGGGGAAATTTTTACAATGGCACTGTGAGGGCAGACGGCGTCAAAGGTCAGTCGTGAACTTTTTTATGATTATTTTGCTTATTGGTATTGATGATAAGAGTTAAAACGATAATAGCAATACCGGCAACTGCTGTTCCGATTGCTAAAGCGTTATGATCAACGTCGCTTTCCAGAAAATAGGTAATCGCGCCTGCTATCACAGTGATTGAACCTATTATAACACCTGCTATTTTATTGAATTTTTTACTGAATAAGTTTTCTACTTTTTCCATAAGATTTTGCTGTCCTTCCTGAATTTTTTCAGTGAGTATTTTAGTTTCCGTATCTATTTTATCGCTGAGATGGTCGATTTCTCTTTTTAAAATGCCGAAATCTTTCGATACTGTTTCCAGGTTGCCATGTAATTCGACCAACTCAGTACTGATGTAATTGAAGGGATAACCGGCTTCTTGTAGCTGTTGAGCCGGATTAGATTTGTCGAGCCTGGACTTTACTTTTTTATTCTCGGGGATTTGTGCAGGAATACGTCGGGAAGAACGTTTAATACCTTCACTTTCTTGATATGCATCCCGCTCCCGTTCTCCATAGGATTTGTCTGGTTTTTCGTCCCCTTCAAGCAGTTCCAAGGTTAATTTATAGATGGGTTCTCCGTAACTGAGTGTCAGATCTTTTGTTGAACCATTGCGTAGCCGCCAGTTAAGATTTCCAACATAGCCAGAGTCTACTTTTGTGGAGACCTGAGAAATACCTTCTCTCATCATCGTTGTCGTGGGCGTAACCCAACCCATTAACATGCAATCAGGAAAGTGTTGCTGGACAGTTACTTCAGAGAAATCGACCTTTTCATAGCTTGAAATAATAACATTCTCACCTGGCCTGACGACTAAGAACTGTTCAGGTTCCAGCTTGAATTCCTCGTCGGTAGAATGAAAGTAAACATGCCTGCCTAATCGAAGTTCAATGCCATTAGGATTAAAGCAGTTTTCATCGGCATCTACCAGGACACTACCGATTAATTCACGGATATTCCGGTCTGGAATTAACTTTGACACTTTCGTTCCTTACTTTCCATTGTCATTATTTCATTGAGATACAGCTAAAAAACGACTGGCAGGCCGTTTTACTGACGTGTCTTCTCAAATAGCATATTATCATGGATTATTGTTGTTGTAAGCCGGGGACGAACAGGATTCTTTACCATTTTGCGCAAGATTTTACTTGTAAGGGCCTGACAACTTGTCCGGTTTTTTTAGTATCACTTCAAAATTTCAGGGAAAAATTCCGGGGTCAGAGTAAAAACCCGCGAGATGCAGGGTAATAATGTACATTTCGAAGGGTTTTTACTCTGACCCCACCTGTCTGACCGAAGTTAGCGGGAACCGCTGTCATACCATCTACATCATACCGACTTCCTGATAACAAGGGCATCGAGGCCGACGCAACCATGTTCCAAAACCCTGACAGGGTTGATATCCACTTCCTTTACCAGGTCCGCAAACTCGACCGCGATGACTGAGAGGATGGCGGCGGCTTCACAGAAGGCAGGGATGTCCACGGGCGGGTTGCCGCGCATGCCGTCCAGCAGTTTTCTCATTTTCAGCCGGTCCAGGCAGCGCAACGCCGTGCCGACGTCGAACGGCGGCGCGACAGTAATAACGTCCCGTAACAACTCAGCGTGTACACCGCCGATGCCCATGACGATCATCGGTCCGAATTGATCGTCGGTGACAAGACCCAGGATCATTTCAACACCAGGGTCATCGTGCATGGGTGCAACTACGACCCGGTTGCCCAGACGCCCGGATAAATCGTTATAAACACGCAGCAGCTCCTGCCCATCACCTATGTTCAACCTGACCCCTTCCACTTCCGACTTGTGACGTATATCCGGCATCGCAGTCTTCATCACGGCCGGGTAGCTTAACTCCGGCGCCAGGCGTGCCAGTTCGTCTTCATTATTTACCGGCCACACCTTAACCATGGGAATGCCGCAGTCACGCAATAACCGGTTGGCCTCGATTTCATCGACAACGTCATTGTCGGCCAACCGGGTGCGCCACCTTGTCAAAACCGGCCGGGGCAGGCCCGGCGACCGTACGGCAGGGCGCGCAAGGAAGTCCCGGTAGCCCAGCAGACAATTCGCGCCGGTCAGGAAGGGAGCGATGCCGTCCAGGACCGGGAACCCGGCGCGGGTTGCTTCTATGATTCTGGGATCTTCTCCGGTTCCCTGCCAGTTGGAAACCAGGAAAACCGGCTTGCCGGAGGCCGCGTGACCCCTGCGGAGATGGCGGATGTATTCGGGATAGATGCGGCCGTGGGCGGCCCGGTCGTGCACGACCGCACCAAGGGCCGCAGTGTCATCTTTCAACAGGGCGGCGAAACAGCCCTCCAGCCTGTCTTCGTAATCGGGGCCGCCTGCGCTCCAGACGTCCAGGGGGTTGACCGCGGGCAAGCCGGGGTCCAGCAAGGTATCCAGTGTTTTCCGGGTCCCGGCGGAAATATCGGCCAGGGGCGCGCCCAGCCTGGCGGCCATATCGATAAACAACTGCCGCTCGCCGCCGGAGTCATGGATAGTGACGATACCTCCAGGACCGACGGGATGGGGCTGCGCGAACATGATCAATGCCGTCGCCAGTTGCTCCATGTCATCAACGCGCTGCACTCCATAGCGGTCAAAAACGGCATCATACGCGGCATCGCTCCCGGCCAGGGCGCCGGAATGGGACACGGCCAGTTGCGCCGCCAGTCCGGTACGTCCGACTTTAATGACGACGATGGGTATCTTGCGCGTAGCGGCCTTCCTGAACGCCGCGATCAGTTTCTCCGGGTAACGGCTGGTTTCCAGGAACAGGCCGATGACCCGGGTCTCAGGCTGCTCCAGCGCGTAATCGAGATAATCCTCCGCAGTGACGGTCAACTCCAGGCCTGTGGAGACCGCAAAGTTGAAATCAATACGTTCGTCCGGGTCCACGATGCCGGACATGCCGGCCCCGGACTGGCTGATGAGGGCGACGTTGCCGGGTTTACGGTGGGAACGTGTCGGAAAACCACCGACCCAGACGTTATGGGCAAAATTGTAAAAACCCATACTGTTGGCGCCGACAACCAGCAGACCTGCCTGCTTTGCCTTGTCCCGGACTCTGTGCATGAGCGGCGGTTCCGAATCATTCTCCAGCACCAGGGAAGAGAAAATCATGGCTGCCTTGACCCCGCAGGCGATTGCCTCGTCCAGCGCGGCTTCCAGGCGCTGGTCACTGACTGCGAATATCACGTGCTGGACGGGCTGAGGCAAAGCAGTCAACGATGGATAACAGCGTACGCCCTCAATCTCCTGATAACCGGGATTGACGGCATAAAGCGCGCCCGGGTATTCCCCCCGCAGCAGGTTTTTCAGCACCGTGTTGCCCACCGCGTTTACGCGCACGGTGGCGCCTACAACAGCGACCGTATCCGGGCGCACCAGTGGATCAAGATAGTGCGGCATTTACCGTGCGGATCAAGGAGTCAGCATTCACAGGGGACGGAATTTAATTCCGTCCCCGGCCCGCACGGCATGTGCAATGTGCGACCTGACCCCATTTACTTTCGGATCTTGTCCAGGATGCCGTCCAGTTGATCCAGGGAATCGTAAACGATGCGTAGCATACCTTTACCCTGCTTTCTCTGTTGTATGGTAACGGCTGCCCCCAGTTGTTCGGACAACTCGGTCTCCAGCAGCCTGACGTCGGGGTCAACCTGGCCCTGCCGGGGTTTCAGTACGGTCTTCGCTTTCTGCAGGCGGCGCGCCAGTGACTCGGCGCCCCGTACCGACAAACCTGACTTGATGATTTGCTGCGCCGCCCATTTCTGTTGTTGCTCGCTCAGGGTCAGCAGGGCGCGGGCGTGACCCATCTCCAGTTGCCGGCTTTCCAGTAAGCGTTTCACATCATCACACAACTCCAGCAGGCGCAACATGTTGGTCACCGCGGAGCGCGAGCGCCCCACTGACCCGGCGATGTCATCATGGGTCATATCGAATTCCTCCGCCAGGCGCGCCAGGCCGCGCGCCTGCTCCAGCGGATTGAGGTCTTCCCTCTGGATATTCTCTATGAGCGCGATACACATTGCGGTTTGATCGTCCAGTTCTCTCACCACCGCGGGGATCTCGTGCAATCCTGCAAGCTGTGCCGCGCGCCAGCGCCGTTCGCCGGCAATGATCTCAAATTTTCCTGAATCATCCAGCGGCCTGACCATGACCGGCTGGAGCACGCCCTGCGCCTTGATGGACTCCGCCAGTTCCTGCAGGGCCTCCTTGTCAAAGTCCGTGCGCGGCTGGTTGGCGCCCCGTTGCAATAATTCGACCGGCAGGGTACGCAATTCCTCTGCGCGATCGTCCACCGCGCTGTCGGTTACGGAGACGGGACCCAATAAAGCCTCCAGTCCCCTGCCCAATCCTCGTTTTCTTGTGCTCATTTCTATTTTCCTGAAATTGCAGATTTGGGATGATATTTGGGGTCAGAGTAAAAACTCATGATAGGTCTTACTATATCTAAACAGGCCTAACTTGAGTTTTTACTCTGACCCCAAATATTCGCGCACTATGCGGCCTGTTTCTCCCGGGTTATCATTTCACCCGCGAGGTTGAGATATGCAACCGCGCCGCGGGAAGTCCTGTCATATTTTATAACAGGCAGACCATGACTTGGAGCTTCCGCCAGGCGTACGTTGCGCGGGATGACCGTCTTGTATACCTTGTCGCCGAAGTGTTCCAGCAATTGTTCCGACACCTGGCTGGACAGGTTGTTGCGGGCGTCATACATGGTGCGCAACAGACCTCCGATCTGCAGTTGCGGATTATAATACCTGCGTATGTTCTCAATGGTCTCCAGCAGTGCCGTCAAACCCTCCAGTGCATAGTATTCACATTGAATCGGGATAATCACGGTATCGGCGGCGACCAGGGCGTTCACCGTTAACATGTTCAATGAGGGCGGGCAGTCGATGAAAATATACTGGTAACGGGAGCGCACCGGCTTTATCGCATTTCTCAGACGGTCCCCGCGCACTTTCTCCTGCAACAGGGCCACTTCGGCGCCGGTCAGGTCCGAGTTGCCGGGCGCCAGGTCGTAGCCGCACAGCGGCGCCTCCACCAGTATGTCCGACAGTTTCTTGTTTCCTGCCAGCACGTCATAACCTGTATATTCCAGCCCGGTTTTATCGATGCCGCTGCCCATGGTGGCATTTCCCTGGGGGTCGAGGTCGATGAGCAACACCTTGCGCTTTGCAGAGGCCAGGGACGCGGCGAGGTTTACGCTGGTCGTGGTCTTCCCCACACCGCCCTTCTGGTTCGTGACTGCCATGATCCTGGCATCTTTTTCGCTGAACTCATTCATTCACTGATTCGGGCCACGCCCTGTTTTTTTATCGCTCCATCAGCACCAGGCTTCTGTGCGCGTCGATACCGGGGACATGCAATTCCTCCACCGTAATGGATATAACCCTGTCCGACACTTCCTGTATTTCCGTATCCTGCGCCCTGCCCTTCATTGCCAGCAAACGGGTTCCCGGCTGAAATAAATGCTCCACGGCGCGGTAATAAGCGGACAGGGAACCGAATGCCCTGGAAATAATGGATGAATAAGAAACGGAAGACAAGAATTTCTCTGCCCGGGAGTGGATGATCTCGACGTTCCCAGTCTTCATCTCGAACAGGAGCTGGCGCAGAAACCGCACCTTCTTGCCATTCGAATCCAGCAAGGTCCATTCCACGTCCGGCTGCGCCAGCGCCAGGATAAAACCGGGCAGGCCCGCGCCGGCGCCGACGTCAAGACAACGGTTGCCGCGGATATAAGGCAGCGCGGCAAGGCTGTCCAGCACGTGGGCGTGGATCATGCGTTGCTTATCGCGCACTCCTGTCAGGTTGTAGGCGCGGTTCCATTTGGCCAGCAGTTCAATGTACTGGAGATACGCCTCACAGGGGCAGGACTGCGGATCCAGGCCCAATTCCGCCAGGCCCTGGCGCAGGTGGCGGGTTAGTTGCTCTTGGCTCAATGGACAATAGGGGACGGAATTGAATTCCGTCCCCTGTTACGAGGCGTTTTTAAGCAGGGAGCGATTCTTCAGGTACACCCGCAACAGGGACACGGCCGCGGGCGTCACTCCCGGGATGCGGGAGGCCTGGCCCAGGGTGTCCGGCCGTTGCGCCGAAAGTTTCTGCGCCACTTCCGCCGACAGGCCGGTTACCGAGAGAAAATCGACCTTCTCGGGAAAGCGGGCATCCTCATCCCTGCGGTTGCGGGCAATATCCTGTTCCTGGCGCTCAATATAGCCGTGGTACTTGGCCTGTACCTCGACCTGCCCGGCAACCGCCGGCGCCAGGCCGGCGTGCTCGAAACCGGGCAGGCGGGTCAGGTCCGCATAACCGATGCCGGGCCGGCGCAGGAGTTGCAGCAGGTTGACGTCCTTGTTTATAGTCTGGCCGAGCGTCTCTTCGGCAACGTCGTCGGGCAGGGCGTCCGCGGCTATCCAGGTGGAGGCCAGGCGTTGTTGCTCTGCGTCGATGGCCGCGCGTTTTTCCTCGAATCTGCGCCACCTTTCGTCATCCACCAGCCCGAGCTCGCGGCCGACCCCGGTCAGGCGCAGGTCGGCATTGTCCTCCCGCAGCAACAGGCGGTATTCCGCGCGGCTGGTGAACATGCGGTAGGGTTCCGTGACGCCGCGGGTGGTCAGGTCGTCGATCAGCACGCCGATATAGGCCTGGTCTCGCCGGGGGCTCCAGGGTTCCCGTTGCCCCACCCTCAGGGCCGCATTGATGCCGGCCACGAGTCCCTGGCAGGCAGCCTCTTCATAGCCGGTGGTGCCGTTGATCTGGCCGGCGAAAAACAGGCCGGAGATGGACTTGGTCTCCAGCCAGGGGTACAGGTCGCGGGGGTCGAAATAATCGTACTCGATGGCATAACCTGGACGGGTAATGCGGGCCTGCTCAAACCCCTTGATCGAGCGCACCAAGTCGTGTTGCACATCATAGGGCAGGCTGGTGGAGATGCCGTTGGGATAGACTTCCGTCGTGGTCAACCCTTCAGGTTCGATAAAGATCTGGTGCGAGGTCCGGTCGGCGAAGCGAACGACCTTGTCTTCGACGGAGGGGCAATAGCGCGGCCCGACACTGTCGATCGCGCCGCTGTACATGGGCGAGCGGTCCAGGCCGGCGCGGATGATGTCATGGGTGCGCTCGTTGGTATGGGTGAGGTGGCAGGAAACCTGGCGCGGGTGTAGCGCCGCTGTCCCCGTGAACGAGAACACCGGCGCGGGATCATCCCCCGGCTGTTCAGTGAGGCGGCTGTAATCGATGCTGCGGCCGTCAAGCCGCGGCGGTGTGCCGGTCTTCAGGCGTCCGGTGCGGAACGGCAGGTCCCGCAGACGGCTTGCCAGGGTGTTTGCCGGCGGCTCTCCCGCGCGCCCGCCCTGGTATCCGGTTTCGCCCACGTGGATCCTGCCGGCCAGGAACGTACCCACGGTCAAAACAACGCAGGGCGCCTGAAAGCGCAGGTCTGATTGCGTCACCACGCCTGTTACGCGGTCTCCCTCGATAACCAGGTCATCCACGGGCTGCTGGAACAGGTGCAGGTTTTCCGCGCCTTCCAACAGGGGACGGATGACTCCTTTATACAGGCTGCGATCAATCTGGGCCCGGGTGGCCCGCACTGCCGGGCCCTTGCGGGCGTTGAGGATACGGTACTGTATCCCGCTCCGGTCCGCGGCGCCAGCCATGACCCCGCCCAGGGCATCTATCTCCTTCACCAGGTGACCCTTGCCGATGCCGCCGATGGCCGGATTGCACGACATCTGCCCCAGGGTATCGATACTGTGGGTCAACAACAGGGTACGCACACCCATGCGCGCGGCAGCCAGGGCAGCCTCGGTCCCGGCATGGCCGCCGCCTACGATAATGACCTGGTAATCCTGCGCATTGCCGTTCATCAGGACCGGAATTGTAGTAGAATTTACGCAAATTGACAGATCTTTATGGCACTTTCAGCCGTTCCCGCCAACCTCGCCCGGATGGGTGGGCTCAGAGTAAAATCACCACCGGCTCTGCTGTTGCCGACGTTCTCGGCGATTTTACTCTTACCCCGAAATTCAGGTGCCCCTCCGGGACAGTTTTTCCACTGGATTCCTGCCGGCGCGGGAATGACAGTAAGGATTATGACCACACTTTGAGTCAACCCCGTATCGCACCAGGCGCTTGCGGTCCGGGATATCCGGCATTAAACTCTGACTCAATTTGTTTACAGGTTAAGGGCGACCGCAATGATTGAAAAATATGGCTACGGGACGGATTACTACGGCTACCGGAAAAAATTTGCCGTGCTGGTGCCGTCAACCAACACGGCGGTTGAAACCGAATATCATAAGATGAAACCTGAAGGCATAGCGCTGGCAACGCGCGCCTGCGTTATTCCTGCGATACCGGTGAATAGCGATGCGGATTTTGTCCGGCTGGTGGAGTCGATCGGCGCGGTGACCGAACAGGGGCTGAGAGACTGCCTGAGCTGCTCCCCCGACCACGTGATCTTCGGTTACTCTGCGGAAACCTTCTGGGACGGCAAGGAGCGCTCGGACCGTGAGTTTGCCAGGTACAACGCCATTGCCCGGGAAGTCGGCGGCTGCAACATCACCTTCGGCGCCCAGGCGCTGCAGGACGCCTTGAGTTGCTACCCGAAAGCCCGGCGCCTGGGCGTGCTGACCCCGTATATGCCGGTGGGCGATCGGCAGGTAGTGAAGTTCCTCAGCGATATCGGTTACGAAGTCGTGCATATCAGGGGGCACCGTTCACCCGGGCCGGTGGAGATCGCCCACGAAGACTTTGCCAAAACCCGGCGTCTGGTCGATGAAATCAATAGCGCCGAGGTGGACCTGCTGTTGCAGGCCGGCACCAACCTTTATTTTGTGGATCTGGCCGCAAAACTGGAACAGGAACTGGGTAAACCGGTGCTGGCAATCAACGCGGTCACGTTCTGGCAGGCCTTGCGCAGCAACGGCATTCGGGACCGGATACAGGGGTTCGGTTCGCTGCTCAGCGAGCATTGAGGGGTCAACCCTTCGCCTTGCTGACATCGACCCCCATCCGCATCAACAGCCAGGCCCAGCAGAATACAACCAGGGCGAAACCGGCAAACAGCACGAACGGTCCGACCGGGCGCCAGGCGTCGAACAGGTAGCCGCCCACAATGGAGGCGACCATGATGCCCAACGCGCCGCACATGTTGAAAAAGCTGACCACCGCGCCGCGCACGTCGGCGGGGGAACGCTGGGCGATCAGCACCGAGCTGGTAATGATGCAACCCACTTCGCCGAGGCCGATAAATATCGCGCAGGCTATCATCGCTGTTCCGAACGGGTCGCCGATGAAAAAAGTGCTGCCGTAACCCAGCGCCGAGCAGGCCATCGCCACCATCAAAGACCTGAATTGGTCAATCCTGTCGGTCAGGATACCGAACGCGGGCGCGCCGACCAGGGCCAGGGTATTGACGATTCCGAAGATGATGCCGGCCCGGGCGAAGGCGTCCGCGGTGCTCATGTCCAGCTCCAGGGCGCCGTGCTGCACCAGCCAGAGCGTCAGGAAGCCGCCGACGACCGTGAGGTTCCCGCGCGAGACAAACGCGGCGCCGTAGGAGAGCAGGATCACCGGATCGTTAGCCGCCCGCAAACCCTTGCGCACAATTTCAAGCAAGCGCTCCGAGCGGCTGTCCGAATCCGTGTTGGATTCCTTGAAGCCGACCAGGATGACGGCTACAAGCGCCAGGCAAACCCACGTTACCAGCATGTACACGTCGGCGGCGGCGGTCAACGCGTCGGCGCCCTGGTCCTGCAGTTTTTTCGGCAGTCGCAACAGGACAAAGACCGAAATCAGCGCGCCGAGACCATTGGCAAAGCCGTGAATGCCCATGGCCTTGCCGCGGCTGTCCGCGCGCGCGTATTCGGCAAGCAGGACCACGACAATGCAACTGTAGGCGGCAAAGCCGCAGGCAAACAGGATGCGGGCAAACGCAAGTTCCAGGTAGGTGTCCGAGCGCGGGAAAAAATAACAGGCCGCGGCGACCAGCGCAAATGCCGCCGCCAGCACCGGTTTGCGACCGATCCTGTCGGACAGCGGCCCCCAGAAACCGACTGAAATAATGAGCGCCACCTCGCCGATAAAGCTGATTTGCCCGGTCACGCGGCCCTGTTCGGCTTCGGGTATCCTGAGAAATTCAGTCAGCAGGTAGGGCTGCATGCCCGGCACGAAGGTGGCCAGCATGATGCCGATGCAGCAGGCCAGGAAGTAGCCGGACATGTTCCAGCCGTTGACACCCGGCATCAGGTTGATGCCGATAAACCGCTTTGCTTCGGAGCTGCTCATAGTACTGTCCCCTGTTAGTTTTGATTCCTCACACCGGGTCGATTAGAATGACAAAAAAAAGCAACCGGCATTCAACATGAAAACGACGAACTTCCATTTTGCTTCGGTCTGTCTTGCGTTGTTGTCCGTACTGGCGCAGGCGGCGTACGGCGCCGACGCGGACTACTGCGCCAATGCCCAGCAGCGCATGGTAAACACCGAACTCGGTATCATCAATGAAATCCATGATGATTTCGATAATTTTGTGCAATCCAAACCCGCCGCCGACCCGCTGACCACCCAGCAGTACGTGACGCGGTTCCGCTTTCCGGATAAACAGGTCGAACTGGCAGGCAGTGTTTCCTGCAAATTCAAATCCGCCGCCCAGTTGAGTGACGTTCATGGCGCCGGCAAGGTGGGCGAACAGTTGACCTGCCGGGAATTGATGCAGGACCGCATCGATGCCTTGTTGTCGGAACTGGGCGCCGCCGCGCAGGTAAGCAGCCGGGACATTACCGTGCGCAAGGATAAAATGGCCAGGATGGGCCCCGGTTGGCTGAAGCCATGGCCGTACCCGTTCGCGTCCGCAAGCGCCGCCGGCAAGCTTGAGCTGCGCGCCAAGGGGATACATGCGCCCTACAAGACGATACTGCCGATACCGAAGGAATTCAAGGGCACCTATAGTTGCCACCTGCCGCATGATGAATACCTGCGCGCCCTGCTGACCGGTCAACTCACTGCCACGGATAAACCGGTGTCAGCCGAGCAGGCGGACGCCGAGCGCGGCATTGACGAATAAGCCGGCCCAGATACACCAGACGAACGGCCGGCAACGCATCAGGGAGGCGTGCATTGCCGCATCGGTTGCTGCGCTGCTGCCTTCCGTCATCATGCGCGCAAACGCAGTGACGAAAGGACGCAAGCGCAGGCGAATGAAAATGCCGCAAGCGACCAGTGCGGCAAACACCAGCAGCTTCCAGGCGACCCAATCGGCGGTCGCCCCCGAAGCGTCGAATAATTGCGTTGTCGAGTAGGCCACAAGAAGCGTTACCACGACAATCCTGAAGGCCAGGTCGAACTGCGCGACTGTCCGGGCCGCAGGCTTGCCTTCATTCAAGTGCAGGTACAACACGTTGCCGAACCACCACAGGCTCAGCGCCCAGGCCGCGCCCACGCCCCAGCCCGGCAGGGCAATGGCGTCCAACAGGTCGGCCAGGTGCACGCCCAGCGCAAAAATGAGCGGCATCGCCAGCTTCGGCCCCATGTCGCAGGCCAGCATGATCTTCAGGGCCGTGCGCCGGGCCTCGGGAGACAGAGCACGGTTGATCACCTGGTTGCTGGCGAAATAGGTGCCCAGGTCGCCACCCAGCCAGTAAACGGTGGCGATGATATGCGCGTATTTGAGCAGCAGGAATTCCATAGTCAAGAAAGCTCTGAACAGGGCATGATACCGGTTATGAACCTCCGGGGACAGGTTTTACCTGTTCCCTGTTTCACTTTTCCAGGGAGTCCCGCAAGCAATAAAACATGGCGCGCTCCATGATGAACTCTTTGGCCCGTTGCGGGTCCGCGGCCGTTGCCATGAGCATTTGCTGGCGCTTCTGTTGCGCATCCGGGTCTTTCGCCTCCATCAGCTTCTTGTTGTCGATGGTGTGCCTCTGGACGAAATCAACCGCGATGAGGCGGCGCCGGCGGTCGTATTGCTCAAACAGGGGAACGTGGTCCTGCCGTTGTTCGATGCTGCGCGCCAGCTTGTCCGCCAGGTTGAACGCGTCGTGCAGGCCGCCGTTCATGCCCATGCCGCCCAGGGGATTGTTGATATGGGCCGCGTCCCCGGCCAGTACCACGCGGTTCCTGAAATAGGTTTCCGCCACGCGCTGGTGCACCCGGTACAGGCTGCGGCGCCGGACCCGGTAATTTTCATTTCTCCCGTAGAGGTGTTGCAGGCGTTCCTGTATATGCGCATCGCCGAGCAGTTTGTCATCACTGTCCTCCGCTGAGGTCGGGAACAGCACGCGCCATATTTTGTCCGTGCGCAGGATGACGCACCATTCTTCGGGGTCCGAGATATAGTTGACCCAGGACAGGTTGTCGAACACCTCCTCAAACGGAAAATCGGTACTCACGACCAGGAACTTTTCGGCGTAGGTAAAACCGCCATAATGTATCCTGGCGGATTTTCGCACCTGGCTGCCGGCCCCGTCACAGCCGGCCAGGAAGCGGGTCCTGACGGTTTCCCGACCCTCGGGCGCTTCAATATGTACGCGCACGCCTTCATCATCCTGGTCAAACCCGCTTACCCTTGCATTAAACCGGTAATCCACGCAGGAATAATGCGCCAGCCTGGCGGCGATAATGCGGGTCAGTTCGTACTGCTCCAACTGCAGCCGGTACGGGTAAGGGGTTTCGTCCGCGATCAGCCGCATTTGAAATTCGGCCACTTCACCGGTGACGCGGTCGCGGTACTGGTAGCGGTCAACTTTCAAACCCCGGGCCAGCATCTCCTCGAGCACGCTGTCGCCCAGGCCGGCGATCATTTCCAGCGAGGTCGGGTGAAACGTGGAGGCGCGCAGGTCAACAGGCGGTGCGGGAGCCTGTTCCAGCAGGGTCAGCGCGATATTGCGCCGCGCCAGCGACAGGGCGAGAACCGACCCGACCGGTCCGGCGCCGGCGATGATCACCTCGGGTTCGCGTTCAGGATCTTTCAGGTTCATTGTCGTTTACGCTGCGCGCTTCCCGCGCGGTGAAGCGGGGCTCGGCAGTTCCCGCTGAATTCCGTTGACACTTGCTCCAGCTTGATCTAATGTTATAACATTATAACCTAGCTTACCGCGCGGGGGAACAGTCATGTCGAAAGCATTCTATCCGGGTTGTGTACGAGGCCTTGTCGGGTTTTTCAGCGGCCTGGCGATGATGACGGGCGTGCCCGGGGCGGCGCCGGCCCAGGAGGAGGCGCTGGTCGTGGAAGAGATCATCGTTACCGCGCGCAAGCGGGAAGAATCATTACAGAGCATCCCGCTGTCGGTCACGCCTTTCTCCGCCGAACAGGTAGAGCGGCGCGGCTTCTTCGGCCTGGAGGATATTGCCCAGGCGACCGCGGGCCTGACCTACGAAGGGTTTATCTCATCCAGCAACAGCGCCAACGTCGTAATACGCGGCCTGGCGCAGACCTTTGCCACGTCGCGCATCCAGAACGTCTCCTTCTTCCTGGACGGCGTGTACCTGCAACGCCAGAGTATGCTCAACCTCAGCATGATCGACGTGGAACGGATCGAAGTCGTGAAAGGCCCGCAAAATGCGCTGTATGGCCGCAATGCTTTCGCCGGCGCCCTCAACTATGTCACCAAGGAAGCGGGCGATGAGCCGGAGGCTTCCTTAAAGGGCACGGCAGGCACCGACGAACGCTACGACGTCCAACTTTCCGTCAGCGGACCCATCATGCCCAACAAAATGCTGCGGGGTAAATTTACCTACGGGTATACCGAGTACGACGGCCACACCGGGAACAACCATCCGTTTGCCGGCGCCAACCCGCCCGGGCCGAACAGCCGGGGAAACCTGGGGGGCTGGGAGGACGAAGTGTTCAGCGCCGGGCTGACTTTCCAACCGACGGAGGATTTATCCCTGGAAGGGAGTTTTTACAAGGCCGACCTGGTTCGTGAAACCCAGCCGGGCTACGGGATTTCCGGGCTGGGCGCGCAGCGCTTCGGACTCCGCAGCGGCAACGACCTGAACTGTAACCCGGCGCTCCGACTGGATATTTCCGGCCAGTTTCCCGTCAGTGGAAACACGGTTTACTGCGGCGAGTTGCCGAAATACGCGTCCGACCTGCCGGACCAGCAGACGACGGTGTTCGGCCCGCGCGGGCCGATGACCGTGACTGTGCCGGCGCGTAGCAGCGAAGGCATCGTCATCGACCCGCGCAGCATAGGCATGGTGGCGGACACCGAGGTCGCGACGTTCAGGCTGAACTGGGATATCAATGACGCACTGTCACTGGACTACCAGTATGGCTATACCGACCACAAGTCCAGCTCCACCGGCGGCGCCGGCGCGGACGACCCGCTCGTGGGCTGGAGCTTCCTGACCAACCTGAACACGTTTGCAGGTTCCTCCTACATCAGCTTTCGCGAGCTGCCCAGGTCCACGCTGGAGGCCGATTCGCACGAGTTGCGCCTGAGCTGGAGCGTTAACGACAACATCAACGCACGCTTGGGCCTGTACTACTCGGAGGTGGAAGACACCGAAGACTCCATCCCGTATTTTCTGCCCCTGTGCAACGAGGCCAATCCCGGCGGTTGCGAACTGCCGGTCAGCCGCAGCGCCCCCTCGCCTTTCGTTACCGAAGCAATGGCGGTAGCCGGCGTGACCTACCTGCAGGGCGCCGTGCAACACGGCGCCTCAAACGAACTCAACGAGTATGAGGACGAGATTATTGCCGTGTTCGGCGATATCCAGTACCAGCTTAACGATCAATGGGGGGTTGCGTTTGAGTGGCGTTACATGGAAGAAAAGCAGAGAGTACCCCGGATC
>MKWU01003782.1_pt1 | contig 19158 bp, 15 predicted proteins | sample 809101 | NCBI WGS metagenome assembly MKWU01 (sample SAMN05860141, study PRJNA318959) | sponge metagenome | host: Aplysina aerophoba | place: Slovenia: Piran, Adriatic Sea, Gulf of Piran | collected 2013-05-07
CGGACGGTAGTCATTATAGTCGATCCGCCAGGCTTCGATCTTCCTGCGTGCATCCTCCAGTGATTCAAACTCATGGCTGTTCAAACATTCATCCCGAAAGCGCCCGTTAAAACTCTCAATATACGCATTTTCAACGGGTTTTCCCGGCCGGATAAAGTCCAGGCGCACGTCGTTCTCATACGCCCAGAAATTAATTCGCACTCTTTACATTGACAGGCTGACAAAGATGCAAGAAGTAACATTCTGCTTGCATGTTAATATGAGTATTTTGCAATTAAGTGTAATGAGATGAAAACGAGCGACATCTCCACCCCACTCCGGTGGGATCAGCGATATAAAAGTATATCTCGCATGCCTGACCCGAACACCGAATTTCTGGATATGCTGAAGAAAACTTGTATTAAGGTTGATAACAGCGAGCAGTTATCTCCCGAAGAATTAGCTGACTGGATGAAGGAAGGGGCGCAACGCAACAGCCAATTTACCTCTGATTGTGTGAAATTTCTTCTAAGAGCAAGACTTATCGAACAAGAAAACAACGGTATCCTACGACTTCCCGAATTAATGTCTCGTTGGATAGAGACCAAAGACAACAATATACCTATAGCACTCATACACCGCCACATCAGGTTTATCGGCGAGATGCTAGCAGAATTGAAGGAACCAAAGACCGTTATTGATTTGCTTAACGTTGCAGTGAAGAAGTACAAATTCGACTGGGGGCAAAACCAGCAGGTAAAAAGACGATGCAGTTGGCTAATGTCTGCTGGACTGATTATGCCCGAGGATGGCAGTAATCGTATGCGCAATAGTACCCCTTTGAGACTCACCCCTTCGGGCAGCGACCTGCTTCACCAACTGGACATATACATTCCTAGATTTGGCGGTGATGCCTCAAGCAACCTGCTGCCTGAAGAAGTCGAGGCACCAGAGCAGTATAAAGAAGGGGCAACCAGAACTGTAACAATTAATGCGTATGAGCGGAACGTGGACGCCAGGAAACAATGTATAAGACATCACGGTTATAAATGTTCAGTATGCTCTTTCGATTTTGAGTCAACGTACGGACCAATCGGTAAAAATTACATCCATGTGCATCATCGGGTCCCTCTCGCAGAAATTGGAACTGAATATGAGATCAATCCGCTCGAGGATCTTGTCCCAATCTGTCCAAACTGTCATGCGATGATACACAAAACCCGGGACACACTTACCATTGAGCAACTAAAGCAATGCTTCACTGGAATAAATAGAAACTCATAATCTACTAGGTTTCGCAAACTGAACCGCCCCGGATCTGCCGGCGACTCCATTTCTTGAGAGAATAGAATAATGAACAGACACAAACTCTATCCCCTGGACATCCGGGAACGGGGCGTGCACCTTGTCCTTGAGCATCAGGAGAACTATCGCTCAGAATGGGCCGCACTGACTTCCATCGCCGAGCTATATATTCCCGTCTATACCTAAATACATTGTGGGAAATAGCATGGGATACATTAAGTATCATTCTTTAATAAGTTAGTAAAAACAGTGGGTTACAGGTGTGGTAAGAATCCCTGACGGCCCATCAAAACCCCTCTCCAGTCTGCTTGCGACAAGGCGAGTTCGGTAGCTTATTGTACTTTTACGTGTTGTATCATTGCGTTTACAACACCATTCGTATGCGTTACGTTTATGGAGATTTCCGGGTACTGGTGTTTAAACACCCGGAAAACCTCATCCGCGAAACCCTGGCCTATTGAATTGACACCTTTAAAATCGAGCATGATTTCTCGAAATTTGTGGAGGTTATGAGTTAAACGGCGTCCTTCCGACCGGGATATATATTCGGACTGAAGCAGTTTTACCAATATCCTGGTTTTCTGAAACTGGTAGTCGTAATCCTGCGGTGCGAACTCATTAAAAACCTCCTCCAGCATCTGCCGTGCAGTCCGCCTGATAGAAAATCTGACCAGTGTCCCTTTCAGGCTTCTTATTTGCGACACAAAAGTATCATCTTTGTTTCTGTCCCATTCCATGCCTATGCGATGTGAGCGCAATTCAAATGTGTCGGCAATTTTTGATGTAAAGAATATTCCCTCTCCCGTATGTGCTGAAGGCATGGTCGTTATCCTGCCTTTAATCAACTCCAGCATTGCGGCATTTTCATCCTCGAGCTGGAACTTCGAAGCAATTGAATGGAATATACCTATACCATAATCACGTATCTCAAAATTTATTGTTCCCGGCTCGAGTGTTACTGATATTCTACCCAGGTCTGTTTTTGCATGATCGATGGCGTTGTTCAACATCTCGGTAAACGCATAATGAATGATTGCATCAACATTGGGCTTCAGTTCCGATTTCAGGTTTAATGTCGTTGACATGATGTCGTACATGATGCTTTCATCGGTTGAACCCAGTTGCACTGGCCTTGAAAATGTGGAGGAAGGTAAGGTAGCGTCCCCCGGATAATATTGCGCATTTTTTGTGGAACCGGTTTTAATGACTTTGCCTGCAGCAATCAGCTCTTTTAAATGGACACTTAATGCCTGCCGGCTGATGCCCAGGTACTGTGTCAATTGTGTCCCGGTGGAGGGCGCCGATGATTTCAGGTGGGCAAGGATTTTCTCTTTTCTGTTCATGTTGCAAGAATCATTATTTGTCAACTAATTGTCAATTTATAAAAAAATAATTGTCAATATGATATGTGCAGCCTGGTGATTTGTCAATTAATTGTCAATAATGAAATAAATATTTGTCAACCCAGTAACAGCAGGCAACTCCATATAAATCAATAACTGAAACCATGTTTGCCGATTTCGAACGCACGTCTCAACCTGTTAACGGTATTAACATTCACTACCGCATCGGGGGTTCAGGGCCGCCCCTGTTGCTGCTTCACGGGCACCCGCAAACCCATGTCATGTGGCACAAGGTCGCCGGACAACTCACAGACCATTTCACGGTGGTTGCCGCGGACCTGAGAGGTTATGGCGACAGCGACAAGCCCCCTGTATCGGAAAAGAATCACCCGTATTCAAAACGCGAAATGGCGCTGGATCAGGTCGGGTTGATGAGTTCCCTGGGTTTTGGCCGCTTCGACATCCTGGCGCATGACCGGGGCGCGCGGGTCTCTCACAGGCTGGCGCTCGATCACCCTGGAGCCGTCAACCGCATGATCCTGCTGGACATCGCGCCAACCCTGTCCATGTATGAACAGACCACGGAGGAATTCGCCAGGGCATACTGGCACTGGTTTTTCCTCATACGTCCGGCGCCGTTGCCTGAAACACTGATAACGGCGGACCCGGAGAACTACCTGCGCACCATGTTGTTCAGGCTCAGTGCGGGAGGGAATCCGTTTACCGGTGAGGCGATTGCCGAATACCTGCGTTGCCTGAGACTGCCCGGTACTGCTGCCGGGAATTGCGAAGACTACCGGGCCAGTGCGGGTATCGACCTGGAGCATGACCGGCAGGACAGGGCCGCGGGAAACAGGATAACCTGCCCCCTGCTCGTGTTATGGGGCACGGAAGGCGTTATAGGAAAGTTGTTTAACCCGTTGCAGGAATGGGAAAAAGTGGCCGATGACGTGCAAGGCGCCGGACTGCCGTCGGGTCATTTCATCCCGGAGGAGATCCCGGGAATTTTGCTTGAACATGTATTGAACTTTCTACATTATGCGAACAGGCAATAAAACGCGGGGACCGGGTGGTGACTGGAAATAACACGGAATTTCATGCCGATGCGGACGTCATCGTCATCGGCAGCGGCTTCGGCGGATCCGTGGCCGCAGCGCGGCTGGTCGATGCCGGGATGTCGGTACTGCTGCTCGAGCGCGGTCCCTGGCGCGAGACGGTGCCTGTGCGGGAAGCCGGTATCACGGACACCAGGCCGTTGCCCCGCAGCGGCGGCATGACGAGCGTACTGCGCTCGCTGCACCTGCCGGTCGGGCCGAAGTCCGGGATCAGGTTGAACAAAACCGGTTTTCTGGATATGTGGGTCGGCCAGGGCGTCAAAGCTGTATGTACGTCCGGTGTGGGTGGGGGCAGCCACATCTGGGCCGCCACGCTGGAGAGCCCTCCCAAAGAATTCTGGAATAATCGTGCTGACGGACTGGACGATGGGGTCCTTGCTTCCCATTACAACCGGGTAGGGAAAGAGTTGAAGGGCACCCAGCCGACGGATGCCAGGCGCGTGCCGAACCATGCCGATCACGCCTGGGAAGGCGTGGACCACTTCACGCCGCTGGGTGTCGGCGAGCAGCCGCCCATGGCCGTCCTCTACCCTGAGACGGCGCGTGTCACGGGACCGCTAACCGATGAGCAGGGCATTGTGCGTATGCCGATGGATTTCCAGAAGGATCACGGCATGTTCGGCAGCCCGGATGGGTCCAAATCGACCGTGGATGCGCTTTACCTGTTGCCCGCACTCCAGAAAGGCCTGGTGATAAAGCCGATGCACGAAGTCCGGGAAATCCGCCGTGACCGGGACAAGGGCTACCGCCTGCTGGTGCATGATCTGCAGAAACAGGAGGGCCTCACACTCAGTGCGCCCAGGGTTGTCCTGGCGGCCGGCACCATGAATACCAACTACCTGTTGCTGCATTCACGCCAGGCGGGCAACCTTGGCGAACTGCCGGGGCTGGGGAAAGGCTTTGGCGTGAACGGCGACCTGATCGGTTCCTGGCCGGTCCCGGGGGATGGTTCCCGCAATTCCGTAGCGGGGCCGCCCGCACACGGCCGCATCAAGATCGCCGGGCATGAAAACAGTTGCTATGTCCTTCTCGCCGGCGGGGATACGCCTCCCGTACCCGGATTCCTCCACGCCAGGGCACGGGCAAAAGCCGGCCGGGCATTTGACGTGGTGGCCATGTCGCAGGATGCGGCCGACGGCGAGATCCGGATGCACAAGGGCCGCATGAAATTTTCGTTTTCCATGAGCGGTTCACCCAGCTATGCCGCCACCATCAATGCGTTTGAATCGCTCGCTGCCCAATCGGGCCGCCCGGTCAGGTTTGACGGCAAAAACGTGTTCACGGCCCACGCGCTGGGCGGTTGCCGCATCAGCGATGACCCCGCAGCAGGCGTGGTCGATGGTGAAGGCCAGGTGCACGGGCACCCCGGCCTTTATATCGCGGATGCGTCCGTGTTCCCGCAACCGGTCGGCGTGCCGCCCTCGCTGAGTATTGCGGCCTGGGCGTCTCACGTCGCCGGACGTATGCAGCCCTGACCGGGTACGGAATCCAGTTGGGGAAATGCGGGCATTAGCAGATCGGTAACCACATGTGAAACGGAGAGAGGACATGCCAAGAAAAGTTGCAATTATCGGCGCCGGGGTGTCGGGACTGGGAGTGGCCTGGGCGCTGCACCGGCAACCCGATCGCTTCGATTTCCGCCTGTTCGAGGCGCAGTCCCGGATAGGCGGCAATGCCGTTACGGCCGACATGCCGCAGGACGATGGCAGCTCGATCCCGTTCGATATTTCCGTCACCGCGTGTATTCCGTCGGTCTACCATCATATTCTCCTGTTCATGCAGCAACACGGTATCGAACTGGTCGATACCCGGTTCAGTTACAGCGTGAAGTATCGCGGCGGCGTCTACGCGCACGATTTCGACTCGGACATCAGGAGGCAGTTGCAACCGGAAATCGAGAAGTTCCAGAAGCTCCTCAAGCGGTTGAAATGGTTTGGCCGGCTGAACAACACCAGGTCCAGGCTGCTCAATGCGCTCAACCCGTTCAACTACGTCAGCATGGGCATGGTGCTCAACCTGGGCGGTTTTTCCGGAGACTTCCGCTACAAGATTCTCAAGCCCATGTTCGTCAACTTCCTCATGGCGACGAACGTGTTCGATATGCCTGCATCCCTGTTTTCCCGCTACCTGCAGTTCTTCGATATCGAAACCGCAACGCCGATGCAGACCTGGGGCCAGGGCACGCGGCGCATCTACGAGGAACTGTCTGCCGGCTTCAAGGACAGGATTTACCTTAACCGGCCGGTCCGAAAGGTGTACCGGCGCCCGGCCGAAGTCGTCGTAGAGGATGAAAACGGGAACACGGAGACGTTCGATGATGTCGTGTTCGCAAGCAACGCGAACCAGACCCTGATGATGCTGGATAAACCGACCTTCCTGGAGCGGTGGCTGCTCTCTTCAATACGCTACGAGAGCGAACTGCACAACCATACTGTCGTGCATTCGGACGCCTCTGTTCTTCCGGACACCGAGGTCAAGGAACTCGCCACCCGGAGCAACCATATCGAGCAATACGGCGTCCGCCCCGACAACTACGAGATCACCTATATCATGCACAACCAGCAACCCTGGGCGAAACGCTCGGACAAGCCATGCCTGGTGACCTACAACCCGATCAGCCCCATCGACGAAGGCAGGATCGTGAAAAAGTGGTGGTTCCAGCACATCGTGCACGACGTGCGTCACGTGGCCCTGCTTGTCCATATGTTTCGCTTCATCCAGGGCGGGAGGAGGATCTGGCACTGTGGCGCCCATACCCTGATCAACAGCCAGGAGACCTGTTTCGTGACCGGCCTCGTTACCGCCAGGCAGATGGGTGCGGACTATCCGTTCGAGGATACCGAAGCGAGGAAGTGGTTCAATTTTTACGGGCGTCTGATGTATGGGTGGAGGCTCAGGAAGGCCTGACCTGGAGCAAATTTAGGACACCCATAAATTGTCACTTTTCCGCAATTCATGGGTGTCCCAAATTGCTACTTTTCCGAAATTCATGGGTGTCCCAAATTGTTATTTATTCGCTGTCTGTCTGGCTTGTCAACTGGAATGATTTGAGGAAATCAATTGGGATGGGGAAGGCGATGGTGGAACTTTTCTCCCCGGCAATCTCGGTGAGGGTCTGCAGGTAGCGTAACTGCATGCTGTTGTTGTTCTTGCCAAGCACCGTGGCGGCTTCCAGCAGTTTCTCGGAGGCCTGCAACTCGCCCTCGGCGTGGATGATCTTGGCGCGCCGCTCGCGTTCTGCCTCCGCCTGCCTGGCAATGGCCCGGATCATGCTCTCGTCCAGGTCGACGTGCTTGATCTCTACGTTGGCCACCTTGATGCCCCAGGCGTCGGTCTGCTTGTCCAGGTCCGACTGGATATCGTTATTGAGCCGTTCCCGCTGCGACAGCATGTCGTCCAGTTCGTGTTTGCCCAGCACCGCGCGCAAGGTGGTTTGCGCCAGTTGGCTGGTGGCTTCATGGAAATTCTCCACCTGGATGATGGCGCGTTCCGGATCGATCACCCGGTAGTAGAGCACCGCGTTGACTTTGACCGACACGTTGTCCCTGGAGATGACGTCCTGGCTGGGCACGTCCATGGCGATGGTGCGCAGTTCCACCCGCTCAAGCTGTTGCACGATCGGGATGATGATGATCAGCCCCGGTCCTTTCACCGACGTGAAGCGGCCGAAAGTGAAGACCACTGCGCGTTCGTATTCGCGCAGGATCTTGATGAACATGGGCAACAGGATGGCAAGGCCGATAATCAGGTACAGGTAAGTCATCATGAGGATTCCTCCGGTGCTGGTTCGACATGCAGGATCAGGCCGTCCCTGCCGGTGACGCGAGCATTGTCACCGCCACGCATGGGCGTGTCGGATTGTGCGTTCCATTGCTCGCCATGGATATAAATGACCCCCGTACCGCTGAAGTCGGCCGCGATGCGGCCTGTAGCGCCGATGAGCTCTTCTGAGCCCGCCACCACGGGACGTTGCCTGGACGCGTACAGTGAACGGATCACGACGAGGAAAAAGCCTGCGGACAACACGGAGACCGCAATGATCAAGGGCATTGAAACGGCAATATTGCCGCTTTCCCGGTCGAACAGCAGGATGGAGCCCAGGACAAAGGAGACAATGCCGCCGATTCCCAGGATGCCGAAGCTGGGCATGAACAGTTCCCCGACTATGAGCGCAACTCCCAGGAACATCAGTCCCAGGCCGGCGTAGTTCACCGGCAGCACCTGCAGTGCGTACAGGGCCAGCAATAACGATACCCCGCCTATGACCCCGGGCAGGACGTAACCGGGATTGGCCAGTTCGAAGAACAGCCCGTAAATGCCCAGCAGCATCAGGATATAGGCGATATTCGGGTTGGTAATGATGGCCAGCAGTTCGTTGCGCCAGTCAGGCTCGATGGCTTCCACGATCAGGCCGCCGGTGTTCAGCGTCCGTTCCCCGTTCTGCAAGGACACCGTTCTGCCGTTCACCTGTTGCAGCAGATCGGCGATATCCCCGGCAATAATGTCGATCACGCCGGCTTCCAGGGCTTGCTCGGAGGACAGGCTGACTCCTTCCCGCACTGCCTGTTCCGCCCATTCCGCATTGCGCCCGCGCATCTCGGCCAGGCTGCGGATATAGGCCGCGGCATCGTTTACTATCTTCTTGGTCATCGCGTCCGCGTTGCTCAACGGGTCTTTCGGCGCTTCCTTGTCCTCACCCTTGTCCGCTGTTTCGGGACCGGCCTCATCGTCCGCCGCGCCCGGGGCAGGTTTTTCCGGCGGCTCCATACCGGGCATGCCGCCCATCTGCACGGGGGTGGCAGCGCCCAGGTTGGTGCCCGGCGCCATGGCCGCAACATGTGCGGCATACATCATGTAGGTGCCGGCGCTGGCAGCGCGCGCGCCGGAAGGCGCCACATGGATGGCGACCGGTACCGGGGAGGCGATGGTGGCGCGGATAATGCTGCGCATTGACAGGTCCAGGCCGCCCGGCGTATCCAGTTGAATAATAACGATTTCCGCGCCCGCGTCGTTGGCCTTGTCGAGACCGCGTTCGATGTAATCAGCGATTGCCGGACCGATGGCGTCATTGACGCTGAGCAGGATTGCCTTGTCGCGCGTCTCTGCGTGAAGCAGTGCCGCTGCCAACATTACGACAAGAACTGCAAGCAACTGGCGCATGTTTTTCCGGTTAAATCGGGTCTCCGGCATTCAGTTGATGGGTTTGATCGCCTTTATGGTTTTGACGATATCGAGGAACAGGTTGTTCACTTCCGTCACTTCAAATCCGGCCGCCCTGACGTTTCCCACGGTGTTCCTGTTCATGTCAGGACCAATTTTGCTGGTAATGATCGTCATGAAATCCAGCATGTATTTAAAGGGAAAATACCGGCTCCCCGTATGCTCGAACATGCACAGCGAGCCGCCCGGTTTCAACACGCGGTTCAATGCCTGTAACGCGGCAACCGGATTCGGCACGGAGCAGAAGGTACAGGATGTGAACACCTGGTCAAAGTGGTTGTCCGGGTACGGCAGTTCATGGACATCCACCAGTTCGGCTTGGATTTCTCCGTCGTAGTCGTTGATGCGCGGTTGCGCCCGTTTCAGCATTTCCGGACTGATATCGATGGCCGTAATCGTCATGCCGGGCGGGAATGCCGGTATATCCAGTCCGGTGCCCAGGGAGGCAAACAGTATATTGCCGGGCTGCATGTGGCTGAACAACGCGCTCTTGAACGGGAGCCAGCGTTTCAGTTCGCCGGTGCCGGTCATCAGGTCAAGGCTGGCTGCGGCCTTGTTCCACTTGTCTTGTGTGGCCAGGTCGACCATCAGTTAATCTCGGTTAAGCTGATGCCGCGCAGGCATGCATTGACGAGCCAGATGATACAGGTCACGGCAAGCCCGGTGATCGCGCCAAGCCAGACCAGGTGCATGAGGGGAACCGCCGTCATGGCCAGCCACATGGCGCTGATCATCCCGCTGAACATGCCGGTCAGCATGACCGGCACCATGACTTCCATGGCGCCGAAAAATATGCTCAAAACCAGCGACAGGAACAGGCCTGCCACCATTCCCAGCGCCATCATCACGATCATGGCGATAAACATGTTCCAACCGGTGCTGATTAACGGCACGGCCGAGATGGCGATGAGGATGCCGGCGCCAAGATTCGATACCAGATCGCCGACTATGAAATAGAGCCTGTTGTCCATGATGTAAGCAAAGTTGTCCGCACAGCTTATATATTAAGACAATTTGGCTGGTTTGGGTATGATCATGGACTCCGGTCGATCAACAGGGCTGTTAGTGAACTTTTTTCCTGTTGCCAGTCTAAAATTAATATTGTCTAATAACAAAATGAAAACATGGCTGAAGTGAATGTATCTTCTGACTGCCCTTGTAATAGCCGCCTCTGTATTTGACGTTTCGTCATCAATACAATATCCCTCCGCTGCGCCCAGTGCGCGGTCGCTAAACCCTGCCCCGTTTATCCTCGCCCAGGAATACGAAAACGACGATAACAAGCCGAAACCTGAAACCACCAGCATTCAATTACCCGCCCAGAGTCAGGAATTCCGGGACAACAGAAGGTGTATGACAGTCTGTTCCGGTTGGGGAGAAGAGTGTGTAGTGGTCGACACCGAAGCGGACTTTGTAACCCGTAAGTGCATGCGAACCTGTACGTCGTTCGCCGAGGAATGTCTCTGAATAGACTGTCCCGTGTATAATAACGGGAGAGGAAACCGGAGCAACAGTCCCGCAGGCCTGCTCTGCGTTTCCTTCGTAGTTATGCAGCGAAAGTGGCGGAATTGGCAGACGCGCTGGATTTAGGTTCCAGTGGGGTAACCCGTGAGAGTTCGAGTCTCTCCTTTCGCACCATATCTGGGGTCAGAGTAAAAATACGTTCGTGTTGACAGGCGACGGATTGTTGTCGAGTATTTTTACTCTGACCCCAAATATCAATCCGTATACAGGATAAAAAATATGTCAGTAGCAGCAGAAACAACAAGCTCTCTTGAGAGGAGCGTCACGGTGGATGTGCCGGAGGAACGTATCTCCAGCGCAGTGGAAGAACGGCTTAAATCCATGAGCAGGACCAGCCGGGTACAGGGGTTTCGCCCGGGCAAAGCGCCCCTGCGCGTGATGAAGCAGCGCTTCGGCGCCCAGGTCCGCAAGGAGGTGGTGGAAAAGCTGGTCACCTCGTCCTTTTACGAGGCAGTGAACCGGGAGGAACTGAAACCCGTCGGCATGCCGTTGATTGACCCCTTGCAGGAGAAGGTCGGTGAGGGCCTGTCCTATACCGCGACCTTTGAGGTGTTGCCGGAAATCAAGCTCAACCCCGTCGAAAAGCTGGAAATAGAAAAACCAGTTTGTCCCATCGCCGACGTCGACATCGACGGGATGATAGAAAGGCTGCGCCGGCAGCGGCGTGATTTCCGCGTGGAGGAACGCGCCGCGCAGGACGGCGACAGGGTCAACGTGAATTGCCGGGGGCAGGTCGACGGCGAAGCGCTCGATAACCTCACGATGGAGAACGTGGATATCGAGTTGGGTCAAAATCAGTTTATCCCGGGCCTGGAGGAGGGGCTGATAGGCGCCTCTGCCGGCCAGTCGCTTACCCTGGACCTGACGTTTCCGGACGATTACAGTAATGAAGAACTGGCCGGCAAGCCGGCGCTGTTTGAACTGGAGGTCAATCACGTCGCGCAGGCCGTCCTGCCCGAGCTGGACGCGGCGTTCTTCGAAGCGTTCGGCGTGAAAGACGGAGATGAGCAGGCGTTCAGGCAGGAGATCCGCCAGCACATGGAACGGGAAATCGAGGCCGCGACCCGGACCCGCTTCCGGGACGAGATAATGAAGTCCCTGTACGAGGCCAACGAGATAGAATTGCCCAACACCCTGGTAAACGCGGAATTCCAGCGCATGCGGAACATGTTTATCAAGGATATGAGTGAGCGCGGCCTCTCCAGCGAGGCATCTTCCGAGCTGCTGGACTCCGATTACGTGCAGAACACGGCCAGGCGCCAGGTCACCCTGCAATTGCTCACCGCGCAGATCATCAGTTCACAACAACTGAGCGCCAACCCTGAAAAAGTCAGGGAAATCATAGAGAAAAGAGCACAAAGTTATGAAGATTCTGCAGCCCTGGTCAATTGGTATTATAATGACAAGGAACGCCTGGCGGAGGTAGAAGCCCTGGCGCTTGAAGACGAGGTAATTAACTGGGTTGCCTCCAAGGGCGCGGTAAAAGAAGTGCCGCTGTCGTTTGACGAACTGATGAATAAAGGGCAGACTCACCAACATGCATAAATCGGAAATACAGGCGCTCAACCTGGTTCCCATGGTTGTGGAACAGACTTCGCGCGGCGAGCGCGCCTATGATATTTATTCCCGCCTGTTGAAGGAACGGGTGGTGTTCCTGGTGGGGCCGGTCGAGGACCACGTGGCCAACCTGATTGTCGCCCAGTTGCTGTTTCTCGAATCGGAGAACCCGGACAAGGATATCCATTTTTATATCAATTCACCGGGCGGGTCGGTTTCTGCGGGTCTTGCGGTTTACGATACCATGCAGTTTATCAAGCCGGACGTCAGTACCATGTGTGTCGGCCAGGCGGCCAGTATGGGCGCGCTGCTGCTCGCCGGCGGTACCGAAGGTAAACGCTTTTGTTTACCGCATTCGCGGGTTATGATCCATCAACCCCTGGGGGGTTTCCAGGGGCAGGCGACGGATATCGATATACACGCAAGAGAGATTTTGAAGGCGCGCGAGAGGCTTAACGAGATTCTCGTCAAGCACACCGGGCAATCTATTGATAAAATACAGCAGGACACGGAGCGTGATAAGTTTATGAGTTCGGAAGAGGCAAGCGACTATGGGCTGGTCGACGCGGTGCTGTCGACGCGCCAGTCTGCGCCGGTTCCGGAAGATGCGTCCAGCTAGCGTCGGAGGGCGGATAACAGGCAACTTCAATGATTCGCAAGGTAAGTTATGAGCGGCAACAAACAAGGTAAGGCAGGCGAAGGCGACAGGCTTCTTTACTGTTCGTTCTGCGGCAAAAGCCAGCATGAGGTGCGTAAACTGATCGCCGGTCCGTCCGTATTTATCTGTGATGAATGCGTCGAGCTGTGCAATGACATCATCTGGGAGGAAATCCAGGAGCGCTCGATTTCCGGGGCTGCCAGCACCTTGCCGACCCCCCATGAAATCAACGATATTCTGAACGAGTACGTCATCGGCCAGGATATCGCCAAGAAAATCCTGTCGGTTGCGGTTTACAACCACTACAAGCGTCTTGACCAGGGCGTGAAGAAGTCCGACGTGGAACTGGCGAAGAGCAACGTCCTGCTCATCGGCCCCACCGGCAGCGGCAAGACCCTGCTGGCGGAGACCTTGGCGCGCCTGCTCAACGTGCCGTTTACCATTGCCGACGCCACGACACTGACCGAGGCGGGTTACGTGGGCGAGGACGTCGAGAATATTATCCAGAAGCTGCTGCAGAAATGCGACTACGACGTGGAAAAAGCCCAGACGGGCATCGTCTATATCGACGAAATAGACAAGATTTCCCGTAAATCCGATAACCCGTCCATCACCCGCGATGTCTCCGGTGAGGGTGTGCAACAGGCCCTGCTGAAGCTGATCGAGGGTACCGTGGCGTCTGTCCCGCCGCAGGGAGGACGGAAACATCCGCAGCAGGAGTTCCTGCAGGTGAACACGGCCGATATCCTGTTTATTTGCGGCGGCGCGTTTGCCGGGCTGGACAAGATTATCCGGGAACGCTCGGAAAAGGCCGGTATCGGCTTCTCCGCGGAAGTGAAGAGTCTGTCGGACCGCAAGAGCTTGAGCGCCCTGATCCAGACCGTCGAGCCTGAAGACCTGATCAAGTACGGCCTTATCCCGGAGTTTGTCGGCCGTCTGCCGGTCGTTGCCACCCTGGATGAACTGGATGAAGAGCAACTCGTCAAGATCCTGCTCGAGCCGAAGAACGCGCTGACCAAGCAGTACGAACGCATGTTCGACATGGAAAACTGTGAAATAGAATTTCGTGATGATGCGCTGCGCAAAGTCGCCAGGAAATCCATGGAACGGAAAACCGGCGCCCGCGGCCTGCGCTCGATCATGGAAAATGTATTACTTGATACCATGTACGACCTGCCGTCAACGGAAGGAGTCACGAAGGTGGTGATTGACGCAGGTGTGATTTCCGGCGAGTCCAACCCGTTGATGATCTACGAAGGCGGCGAACTGCCAAAGGCGGCGTCGGACGCGGATTAGCGACCGAGGGCGGTCCGGACCTTGAAATCCGTTTTGGTCGCCCCCATAAGTAGTAGAAATCACATAATCATGAGCTGAGATGTCTACAGAGTCCGACCTGCAAATGCAAGTGTTACCCGTTTTGCCATTACGCGACGTAGTGGTGTATCCCTATATGGTGATTCCGCTGTTCGTCGGGCGGGAGAAGTCCATCAAGGCGCTGGACACGGCGATGGCCGGCAACAAGCAGATCCTGCTGGTTGCCCAGAAAAGCGCCGGTGAGGATGACCCCGGGACCGATGAGATCTACGACATCGGGTCGATGTCCAATATCCTGCAGTTGTTGAAGTTGCCCGACGGCACCATCAAGGTGTTGGTGGAGGGAGCGCAGCGCGCCCGCGTAGTCGATTTTATCGAGACGGATTCGATGTTTTTCGCGAACACGGAATTGCTGGATGAGGAACTGCCGGATGACCGGGCTGTGGAAATACTGTTACGGCCGGCTTTGAACCAGTTTGAGCAATACGTCAAGCTGAACAAGAAAGTCCCCCCCGAAATCCTGTCTTCACTGTCCAGTATCGACGATCCCTCACGCCTCGCCGATACCATCGCCGCGCACATGTCGATCAAGATCGAGGAGAAGCAGGTGGTGCTGGAAAAGCTGGACGTGCGTGAACGCCTGGAATACCTGATCAATCTCATGGAAACGGAGATTGACCTGCTGAATGTTGAAAAGCGCATTCGCGGACGGGTCAAGTCGCAAATGGAAAAAAGCCAGCGCGAGTACTACCTGAACGAGCAGATGAAGGCGATCCAGAAGGAGTTGGGCGAGATGGATGAAGCGCCCAACGAGATGGAAGAGTTGAATGAAAAAATCGCCAAGTCCGGCATGCCCAAGGACACCAGGAAAAAAGCGGACGCCGAACTGAACAAACTGAAGATGATGCCGCCCATGTCTGCCGAGGCAACGGTGGTGAGGAATTACATCGACTGGCTGGTAAACGTTCCCTGGAAGAAGCGCAGCAAGATCTCACGGGATATCACCAAGGCGGAGCAGATCCTGGAAGAAGATCATTACGGCCTGGATAAGGTCAAGCAACGCATCCTGGAATACCTGGCCGTACAGCAACGGGTGAGAAAACCCAAGGGCCCCATTTTGTGCCTGGTCGGTCCCCCCGGAGTCGGAAAAACGTCACTTGGCCGCTCCATCGCCAGGGCCACGAACCGGAAATTCATCCGCATGTCCCTGGGTGGCGTGCGGGACGAGGCCGAGATCAGGGGGCACCGGCGCACCTATATCGGCTCACTGCCGGGCAAGATCCTGCAGAGCATGGCCAAAATCGGCACGAAAAACCCGTTGGTGCTGCTGGACGAAGTGGACAAGATGGCGATGGATTTTCGCGGCGACCCGGCTTCCGCGTTGCTGGAAGTCCTGGACCCCGAACAAAACCATACGTTTGTCGACCATTACCTGGAGGTGGATTACGACCTGTCCGAGGTGATGTTCGTGACGACGGCCAACAGCCTCAATATCCCGCCGGCGCTGCTGGATCGCATGGAGGTCATCCGTATTTCCGGTTACACGGAAGACGAGAAGATCAATATTGCCCGCAACTACCTGATCCCCAAGCAAATGGAACGCAACGGCCTGAAGAAGGAAGAAGTCAGCCTCGGTGATGCCTCGGTCAGGGATATCGTACGCTACTACACCCGTGAAGCGGGGGTCAGAAACCTGGAGCGGGAAATAGCCAATATCTGCCGCAAGGTCGTTACCCGGTTATTGCAAAAAAAGGATCTGAAACGGATGTCCGTGACGGCGGCCAGGCTGGAGAAGTTAATCGGCGTCAAGAAATTCCGTTACGGGCGCGTGGAGGAGCAGGACCGGATAGGGCAGGTAACCGGGCTTGCCTGGACCGAGATAGGCGGCGACCTGCTGACCATCGAAGCGACCGTGGTGCCGGGCAAGGGCGAAGCCATCCGTACCGGCCACCTCGGAGACGTGATGAAGGAGTCCATCGAGGCGGCGCGCACCGTGGTGCGCAGCCGTTGCGAGATACTGGGCATCGATGCGGATTTTTACAAGGAGAGCGATTTCCATATCCATGTTCCCGAAGGCGCTACGCCCAAGGACGGACCCAGCGCCGGCGTGGCAATGTGTACCGCACTGGTATCGGCCCTGACCAATATCCCGGTGAAGGCAAACGTCGCCATGACCGGTGAGATAACCCTGCGCGGGGAGGTATTGCCCATCGGCGGACTGAAGGAAAAACTGCTGGCGGCACTGCGCGGCGGCATAGAAACAGTCCTGATACCCTCCGAGAACGAGCGGGAACTGATAGAGATCCCCCGGAACATCAAGCAGAACCTGGAGATCAAGCCGGTACGCTGGATCGACGAGGTGCTGGAAATAGCCCTGCACCACATGCCCCGCCCGCAGGCGGAGGAAGGCGAAACCGCAATCGTGCAAAAGGAAGCAGTGGTGCCGGACGAGGGCCAGGAAGCGATACTTCCGCATTAAAAAAGCCGCTGTTCCTGCTCAAGTTTAGCCCTGCGAAAGCAGGGGCAGGCATCCGGAAATTCAGGAATCCAATATACCCATGAGTCACCGGAAGTGACTCGTTACTTCCACTGCATATCAAGTTTTCTTTTGTTTATCGCACAATCCCTCAGATAAAGATTTATAAGGGTTTGATAAGGAATGCCGGATTCCTCGGACATCGATTTAAAATACTCCACGGAATCCGTATCCAGTCGCATTGTGACAGGCTGTTTCAGGTACTTGATGTAAGGGTTTTTTTTGCCCTTCATTTTCGAAAAATCGTAGTGGTCTCTCATCTTCTGATTTAACAGTATTTTCACCTTGTAGGTTATATCGTACCCATAGATTGCAAGTGTTCAAGGATTTTGTTTTTTTGTTATAATACGTCCGCTGGGTGCTTAGCTCAGTTGGGAGAGCGCCGCCCTTACAAGGCGGAGGTCGTGGGTTCAAGCCCCTCAGCACCCACCAGTTTATGGAGTGGTAGTTCAGTTGGTTAGAATACCGGCCTGTCACGCCGGGGGTCGCGGGTTCGAGTCCCGTCCACTCCGCCAGACATCAGATATAACGTATTGTCTTTTAAAGAAAAATTATAGCAGGCGGAGTGGGCAATCACTCTGCCTGTTTTTTTATGGAGAGTCATCCGCCTCGCGCATGTGCCCGCTTGTTATTGGCGCCTGTGAGAAGGCCGGTGTGCAGTACCGGGTATTTCGATAGTATGGCCGTGTCATAATTCTGTGTGTTCTTCTTGTATAACAACAAGTATAATGGACCCGGCTTCTGAAACTGACAGCAGGATATGAGCGATAAAATTGACAAGGGCGGGCAGTTTCCCGATATCGAACTGGCCATCGCCGGGGGCGGCAGGCTGCGTATTCCCGCGGATATCGATACCCCTTATGCGTTTATCCTGTTTTATCGAGGTCATTGGTGACCTTTCTGTCGCCGCCAGTTGGGCGGCTTCGAAAAACAGCGCGAGGTCCTGGCGGAACTTGGCGTCAGTATTGTTGCCGGCTGCGTGGATTCGGAGGAAAAGACAGCCGAAGTGGCGGCTGACTTGGGATTTCCCGTCGCCTGGGGCATGACCCGGGAGATGGGCGGGCAAGTCGGCGCCTGGTGGGATGAAGGAAGGGATTTTATCCAGCCCAGCGAATTTTTTCTCACCGGCTCGGGTGAGGTGCTCGCCTCCACTTACAGCAGTTCCCCGGTGGGACGGATGGACCCGGAAGACGCCGTGATCCTGGCGAAATTTCTGATAAGCAAAAGGTGAGGGGAATAGTTCCTCGTTCGTGGTGTTTGCCCTCACGCCCGCGCGCCAGCGCGCTGCGCAGTCACCTCCTCGGCTTTCGCCTGGTCCAGGACTTGTAGTATAGTAGGGGAATGTTACAGACGATAAGAGACCAGGTGAAAGGCTGGCTGGCCGTAGTGATTTTCACCATCATGATCATTCCCTTCGCGTTCTGGGGTATCAACTATTATTTCGACCAGTCCGGCGGGGTGACCGTGATTGATGTCAACGGCGAAGAAATTTCCCTTGCGGACTACCAGAGCGCCTACCAGGACATACGCCAGCAGTGGCAATCCATAACCGGTGCGCCGGTCGGCGAAGAGACTGAAGCGCTGATTAAACAGCGGGCGACCGAAGACCTGATACAGACGGCGTTGCTGAACCAGGCCGGGAATGAGGCCGGTTTGTTCGTGGGCGAAGAGGAGGTTTGGGAGATTATCCGCCAGATCCCCCAGTTCAACGATGACCAGGGATTTAACATCGCCCAGTTTGAACTCGCCGCCAACCGCAACGGGCTGTCCCCTGCGGGCTTCCTGACCCGGATAAGACAGGATATGGCAATCGAGCAACTGCGCAGTGCGCTGTTCGCGACGGACTTTGTAACGGGATCCGAGCTTACCGCGTTATCCGGCATCATGCACCAGACCCGTGATTTCGTCTGGTCGACCATCTCTTCTGACGAACTGAAGGAAACCATCGAGGTGACGGACGAACAGGTCCAGTCATATTTTGATGAAGAAGGCCGCTTCATGGACCCGGAACAGGTCCGGATTGCCTACCTGGTGCTGTCCCTCGCCAAAATCGCCGAGGAAGTCTACCTTGAAGAGGGTGAGCTTGAGAGCTACTTCAGCGACAACAGGCACAATTACGAGGTGGAGGGAACCCGCAACATCAGGCAGGTCTTCGTCAAGCTGCCGGAGGAGCCTTCCGAGGCGGAAGTCGGGGAGATGAGGGCGAAGGCAGACGAGTTGTACGCGCTGGTCAGCGGCGGTGAAGATATGGAAGAAGTTGTGGTAAATGAATCCGGCGAACACGGGGATTCCATTGAGTTCAGCGAATTCGGCTTTCTCACGAAAGGCGCGCTGGAGCCGGAAGCCGACGAGGTTGCCTTCTCCATGGCAGCGGGAGAGATCAGTGAGCCGGTACAATCCGCGGTTGGTTTCCATATCATGGCTGTCGATGAGATCCAGGGGGGCACCGAAGCTGCGCTGGTTGACATCCGTGAAGAAGTGGAACAGGACCTGCGGGAAGAGAAGGCGGCGCAGCAACTGTATGAACTCAGCGACCGGCTGTCGGTCCTGACCTATGAAAGTCCTGATACCCTGGATATCGCGGCGGAAGAACTGGAACTCCAGGTG